>Ga0105046_10004723_pt1 | contig 21652 bp, 12 predicted proteins | sample MAT03_FD_78385 | JGI IMG/M metagenome (GOLD analysis project Ga0105046, IMG submission 78385) | Freshwater microbial communities from Lake Fryxell liftoff mats and glacier meltwater in Antarctica - MAT-03 (megahit assembly) | ecosystem: Environmental > Aquatic > Freshwater > Ice > Liftoff...
GTCGGCGACGATCGCTACTCGCCCGAGGTGGTCGGCCCCGAGGCCGGCATCGCAGCCGACGACATCCGTCGTCTCGCCCGCATCTACGCGAGCGGCCCGAACTCAACGATCTACTACGGGCTCGGCGTCACCGAGCACTCCCAGGGCTCCACCGGCGTGATGTGCCTGGGCAACCTCACGATGGCGTGCGGCATGATCGGTCGCGAGGGCGTTGGCGTCAACCCGTTGCGCGGGCAGGGCAACGTGCAGGGCGGCTCCTGCCTCGGCAGCTGGCCGCACATGTTCACCGGGTACCGCTTCGTCACCGACCCCGAAACCCGCGCCGTGTTCGAGCGCGAGTGGGGCCTCGAGCTGGACAGCGAGCCAGGCCTGCGCCTGCCGAACATGTTCGACGCCGCTGTTGCCGGTTCGTTCAAGGCGCTCTACATCCAGGGCGAAGACCCCGTGCAGAGCGACCCGAACCGCCACCACGTGGAGGCGGCGCTGCGCAACATGGAATGCGTCGTCGTGCAGGACCTGTACTTGTCGGAGACCGCGAAGTTCGCTCACGTGTTCTTCCCCGCCAGCTCGTCGCTCGAGAAGGACGGCACCTTCACCAACGCCGAGCGTCGCGTCAGCATGGTCCGCAAGGTGGTCGAGCCCATCGGCGGCCTGGCCGACTGGGAGATCACCGTCGGGTTCATGAACGCGATGGGCTACGAGTGCCACTACGACCACCCGAGTGAGATCCTCGACGAGATCGCCCGCACGACACCCGCGTACAGCGGCATGTCGTTCGACAAGATCGACCGTCTCGGGTCGGTGCAATGGCCGTGCAACGACACCGACTCGCCGGCCGGCACCGAAGTGCTGCACATGGTGCAGTTTCCGCGTGGGAAGGGTTCGTTCATGCTCACCGGCTACATCCCCACCCGCGAGCGGACGAACGAGCAGTACCCGCTGCTGCTCACGACCGGCCGCATCCTCAGCCAGTACAACGTCGGCACCCAGACCCGGCGCACGGCCAACCTCGCGTTCCACGACGACGACGTGCTCGAGATCAGCGCCGACGACGCCGCGATTCGTGGGCTGCGCACTGGTGACCGTGCCACCGTGGCGAGCCGCTACGGCACCACCGAGCTGACGGTCCGCATCAGCGAGCGTGTCAACGCCGGGGTTACGTACACCACGTTCCACTTCGCGCACACGATGGTGAACAACCTCACCAGCAACCTCGACGACTGGGCGACGAACTGCCCTGAGTACAAGGTGACTGCGGTGGAAGTCACTCGCGTGCCCTTCGCAGCCGGCGCTCACCAGAGCGATGCGGTGTCGGCCGGAGGCGGCGGCGAATGAGCATCATCGACGTCGAGCGGTTGGTCTCGATGGCCAACCAGATCGGTGATTTCTTCGCCCCGTATGCCGAAGATCGTGCCGTGGAGGGTGTCCGCAACCACCTCCGCAACTACTGGGACCCACGCATGCGTGAGGCCCTCCTCGCACACCTCGATGCCACCGGTGGCCACGACGTGCTCCCTCACGTCCGGCGTGCTGCCGACCTGATCCGTGCCGAAACCGCAGCCCGCATCAGCGATCGCGCTGCCTACGCGGGCCCCCCGAAACCCTGACCCGCGGCTTCTCGCCCGAGTTGGCCCCCACTGGCGGGCCTGCATGGGGCCCCGACCCGAGCATCGACCTCGCTCTCATCAAGTGGCTGACGGCGCCAGCGCGACGGACAGATCGTTGAGCTGTGCACCGCCATAGGTGGAGCCCTCCAACGGATCCTCCGCAATGGCCTTGCCACTCTCGTGCCACAGCCAAGGTGATGCTTTCGGATCAGCCTGCACGACCATCCCGCAGTGCGGGTGGTGTCCAGGAACTGTTGCCAACTGATGGTGGTTCGCTCATCGACTTGTCGTTCCAGATGACGTGCCCTTCCGAATCAGGCGTCTCGTATCGCGACTCGCCCGCTCGGTGCGTGCGGCGATGGGAGCGGAACGCGTGCGAGGACCGGGACGAGCGTGAGCTTGCCGACGAGGTGTTCGCCGTCCTGTCATCGTTGTCCCGGCGGTCTTCGAAATCGCCGCGAGTGCATCCGAGCCAGAACCTTGACTGCGACCACTCGTCATTGAGCGACCCGTCGCGTGTCAGTCTGGCTCGGAGTTCTGCACCGTCAGCGGGGAGACCGTCGTGGAGGTTATTTCTCGTAGCTTGTCGAGCAGGTCCTTCTCGAGCCAGTGACCATCGGCGGTGACGCCGACGACGATCCGGTCGACGTCATGGTCGAGCAGGAACGTCTCGATAGCGGCGAGTGGGCTGGCGGCGACCACGCCGCCGGTGGGCGCAGCGCCCTCTGCGCGCATGTAGTCAAGTATCTTTGTGAGGCGTTGATGGGCGTGGTCGTACATTGCCTGGTCATCGGTGGCGACGCTCAGACGGCTACCCATCAGCGGCGCAATGACGTGAACTTCGGCGGCGTTCACGATTGCCTGCTGGGCCCATCTGGGGACGTCGGCAGAAGGGTCGTCGAAGACATCATCGACGACGACGAGAATTCGTTCGGCGCTCATTTGTTCCTCTCGGGGCCCTTAGCGCAGGGCGTTGGTGTCCACTTGATTCCCGAGCTCACGTCGGGCCCGCGGTCATGATGGAGCCTTCGCGATGGAGGAACTTGGTGAGCTGCGTGGCGAACTCGGGCACGTTGCGACGGAGCCACTCGATCAGCATCGCCGCGTGTTCCATCTCGTCATGCATGTTGTGCACGAGAACGGCTTTCGAATCTGCGTCGTCGGTGTCATCCGCTCGCTGGTGGTACCAATCGATCGCCTCCAGCTCCTCAATCAGCGAGGCGAGCGCGGCGTGTGTCGCCAGCGTCTCGTTGCTCAGACGCTCGCATGGTGCATGAAGTACTTCGCTCGACATCGGATGTCCTCTTTCGTGTCTGACCGCCCAATCCCTACCCAGTGGAGCGGCGCATCAAACCCCGGCTTCGTTCCTCGTGTCCGCCTCGTGGCCTTCCGCCTGGTGACCGCCCGTAGGTCTGAAGCCTCGCGATTGGGGGAACTGCTCCGTAGCATCAGCGTGCTCCTCGAGGAACTCGACGGCCTACCGTTTCCGCGAATCGCTCCGCCGTGGCGGCGCGGATGTTCGAGGTGGTGCTGGACTCTTCAAATCATGAGTTCGGGTAGCGGGCTGGGAGGCGAGGCCCCGATGGCGACAGAAGCCGCGGGTAGCATCGCCCCACCGGCGCTGATCAACAATGTCGAGACGATGGCCAACGTACCGCCATCATTGCCAACGGGGCAGCGTGGTCCCGCGCGCTCGGCACTCGACGAGTCCGACCGCCGGGCGCAGCGACCGGCAGCTGGTCGGGATTTGCTTCTTCCGACCGCTCGGAGCGGGCCTCCTGTGGCAGCGCCTACACTTCGCGCACCCCACCTGGAAGAGGGTTCGAACCTCCTGGCTCGCTGACGCGCGAACCGTAGGAACCGTAGGAACTGACGAGAGGAGCTGCGATGACGGCTGATGCTGCGGGAATTCGGATCGACCGCGATGATCCCCGCTACTGGACGCTCGTTCGAGGGTTCAACCAACGCTTCCAAGGTGCACCGCAGTTCGTCGAAGTGGTGGAGGACGCTGCCGCTACCGTTGCAGCGGTGCAGCGCTGCCTGGACGAGCGGCTTCGCCCGACGGTCCGCAGCGGAGGGCACTGCTACGAGGGTTGGTCGTCGTTGACCGACGGGGTGATCATCGATGTGTCGTTGATGAACCACGCCGGCCGCGACCCCGAGTCGGGCGGCTACTTCGTCGAGAGCGGTTGCACCAACTGGGACTTGGTGAACGGGCTTTATCGCCGATACGGCGTGACGCTGCCAGGAGGCTCCTGCTACTCCGTCGGTGCCGGTGGCCACATCTCTGGTGGCGGCTACGGGATGCTGTCGCGATTGCACGGGCTCACCGTCGATTGGCTCGACGCGGTGGAACTGGTGACGGTCCGGAGCGGTCGCGCCGAATTGGTGCGAGTCGGCCGAGACAGCGAGACGGTTGAAGAACGCGAGCTGTTCTGGGCGCACACGGGTGGCGGCGGCGGCAACTTTGGCGTGATCACCAAGTACTTCTTCAAGCAGTTGCCGAAGGCTCCACCGTCGGCCTGGCTGGCGACCTTGGCGTGGGAGTGGTCCGACGTCGTGCAGCACAAGGATCTGTTCTTCCGGCTCATCCAGAACTTTGCGCGATTCTTCAACGATCACAGCGAGCCGGGCAGCCGCTACTCGGCGCTGTTCGCGATCTTGCACCTGCGCCGGGTCGCTGGTGAGCAGATCGCGTTGACGGTGCAGCACGCTGCGCAAGACCGCCGCCCGCTCGACGAGTTTCTTGCTGCGCTGCAGCAGGGCATTGATCCCAGCCGACTGCCGGTGGCGCTGCCCAAGGCATCCGTCGCAGGGCATCGCATGATCCAATCCCACCCGGAAGTGCGACAGATGCCGTGGCTGGAGGTCACCCAAACCGAGAACGGGTCCGGGGCGAATCAGCGTGGCAAGTACAAGTCCGCCTACATGAAGAGCGAGTTTCCGCAACACCAGCTTGAGGCCATGTGGAACTGGCTGACGGTGGACTCGCCGACGTACCCGAAGAACCCGCTCGCGTTGCTGCAGATCGACTCGTACGGCTGCGCCATTAACGCAGTGGCGACGGCTGCGACGGCCGTACCCCAGCGCTCGTCGGTCATGAAGCTCCAGTATCAGAGCTACTGGGCGGACGTGTCGGGTGACGAGGAGAACCTCGCCTGGATTCGCGGCTTCTACGGCGCGATGTACGGGGCCGATGGTCCACAGCCCGACGAGGTGATGGATGGGTGCTACGTGAACTACTGCGATGCCGACCTTGGCGATTGGGCGACGCTGTACTACAAGGACAGTTACCCGCGATTGCAGAAGGTCAAGGCGGAATGGGACACGCACGACGTCTTCAACCACGCGCAGTCCATCCGGCTCCCCGGATGACCACTGAGTGTCGGTCGCGAGCCTTCAGGCCATGAAGATAGACGGCGCGACGCGTTCGAAACCGTAGATGTCGGGCACGACGGTCAGCGGGCCGACCGGCTGCTGCACCGGGTCCGTGAGGGGAAGCTTGTGGAACTCGATCTTCTGGTCCCAGACGAGCTGTAGGAAGTCGCGGATGACGCGGACGTTCAGCAGCTCTCCCGGGCATCGCCGATACCCGAACCCGAACGGTGCGTAGCCGGCGTAGTCGCAGACAGCCGAGTCAACGCCGTCGACCACGGGATACGTGGTGCCGAAGATGCTATTGGCGATCTGCACGTTGCGGCCGTCCTGCACCGTGAAGCTCTCCGGCGTGAACGGGCACTGAGCGAAGCCGATCTCCGCCGATCTCGCCTCGTCGTTGTGCGCTGCGAGCGGGGTGGTCAGGAAGCGGTCCGGGTCGAATACCTGTGGGTTGGTCCAGTGCAGTTCGTACGAGCTGGCCTCGGCGTGCGGGGTGAACACGTAGCGATACTGTTCGAACGGTGAGTTCGCGAGTGGCGGATCGTCGAACGTCGAGATGCTGGCGCTGTTCGGATTGATGAAGCGGAACAGCTCCATGATGAACCGATCCAGCGAATCGAACGCGGCAGTGTTGCTGGAGGTGCTCTGCATTGCCGCTCGGAACGCGGCGCGAACATTTGCGGAGCCATCGTCGACATTCAGCAGCTTGATCGTGTTGTAGATCGTGTTACCCCACTGACTCAACGCGACGAAGTCGTGGAAACACTCGAACATGATGTCGGCGGTGCGGAAGTTGGGGTCGGTGCCCAGCGCACTGTTCTGCAACCAGTAGTGCACCAGGGTCGAGGGATCGGGGGTGGTCGCGAGGCGGCTGATCTGAGCCGTCAGCCACGAGTTCAACTGCGGGCGCAGCGCCCGCACCTGGAGGTAGTTGTCGTAGACGAGTTGCATCGTTGGCGTCGCGTTGGCGAGCACGATGTTGAAGCTCTGCCCGATCTGTTGTGAGAACGCCGGCACATCGGCGGCGGTGAGGCCCAGGTGCAGATCCCAGTACAGGTCCTTGTAGTAGGAGCCCAGATACAACGCCATCAGCGGTTGGTTCGCGTTGCCGTCGTCCAAGAGCTGAGTGAAGAACCCCGTGATTTTCGCGCTGTACAGCGGCATCAGATCGGCGGTGACGGCGGACCAATAGATCCGCTTGCGCAGGTTCGAGGGCGGGTGCGGATTGCTGGGTGTTGCCACGTTTCGATCGGGATACCCGGTGACGAACAACGTGGTGCCGGTCGACGGTTCGGGCTGCCATGCGTCGTACAGCAGCCCCCACAGGAAGTGCGGCAGAGCAGCCGACTTGCTGAAGTTTGCCGTGTCGAGCATCGGCAGCACGGGCCGCTGATCGATGGCCAGGCTGGTGAGCATGGCGCCGACCACCACGTGTTCGATGTACTCGATGTCGAGATTCGGCAACGCGACGTGGAGAGCATCGCGCAACACCGTCGTCAACGTGGATGGCTCGGCGAGCGCCGATGCGACGGACTCGGGCGGGAGGGAATCCCACAGGTGTTGGACATCGGGCACCGGGTAGACGCTCATGGGTCCTCCTCGAAGATATTGGCCGACACGTGACTCGGCTGCGGTGACAATATCAGTGCGCTGGAGGCACGGAATCCGGACCGCCTGTGACGCTCTACAGTGGCGCCATGCCGGCCCCGTCGCACACCATCGATCTCGGACTCGGGGTCTACCTCGACTATTCGTTCGTCGGGCGGACGGAGCTCGACTACGACGTCAGGTGGGAGTCGACCGAGGTCGTGCAGGGGTCGATCAGCCTCGGCCAGCCGTCAGGTCCGGTGTCGGTCGCCTCCGATCTCGTGCGCGGCCAACTCCAGTTCACACTCGACGGGCTCACCGGGGTGCTCGGTCTCGTAGCCACGCTCGAGGTCCGCGAACCGGGCGTGCAGCCACCGGTGTGGAAGACGGTCGTGAATCGAACCGATCCCGACCTGGCGTCGATCGACCCGACCAACGGAGAAGTTGCCGGCAGCCAGGCGTGGCACCCGCCGGTCATGCCTGCGGGCTTCGGGCCGAGCGGGCCGAGCGGCGATGGAGTGACCAGGTTCCACATCAGCGACGAGGTGCGGCTGCTGGCCGATGTCGGCCGGATCGTCAAGCAGCGGATGTTTCCGGACACGCCCCCACTGACCTTGAACATCGTGGCCTGCTGCGGCGCACCAACGGGTGCACCGACCGGCCCGGGTGTGTACGCCGACCCGGAATCCGTGTGGTTCAACGTGTTCTTCGGGGCGTACCAGATGGACTGTTCGAAGGCCGATGGTTGGACGCGACCGTTCGGCTACGAATCGGCTGCAGGTGCCGCATCGGTGGTTCGCGGCGAGGATCTCGCCCGCGTCGGCAAGTCCGATTGGAACTGGTTCTCGAACTACCTCTACGGCGTGCCGGAGGAGGTCTGCGTTCGCTACAGCAACGTCGACATGAGTGCCATCACGTTCACTCCGACGGCCACCGTGCAGTACGGGTCCAGCCGTTGGCATCTGCTCACGATGAGCGGTGTCGAAGTGGCCAGCGCCTATCAGTCCGATGCCGCCGGCGCGGAGCGTCTGGTCGAGAACTCGCTGCTGACCCCCACCTGGCAGAGCTCGTTCGGCTTGCCGTGCCCGCGACCAAACTTCGCGACCAGCTTCATCCCCACGGTGCTGCGCTCGACGTTGCTCATGTCGTACTCGGAGGACGCCGAGGGATATCACACGCTGATGTTCGGCGGCACGAGCAGCGTCGACGCGCCGTCGGCGTTTCTGCAGGCCCAGGTGCAGGCCGCCGTGCAAGCCATCGAGGTGTACTACCCGTCTGCCGGTTTCTCGCTCGCTGCGTCGTGGCGCCCTTGAGTGGGCCTCGTCAGCCCAGCGCGGCCAGAGCCGCTTCTGCCCGCCGAGCGACCATCGCATAGCCGTGCTCGCTCGCAATCGCGTTGGCCACGGTCAGCCGGTCGCGCGCTGCGTCGAACTGTCCGCGTTCGGCGGCGAGACGGCCCCACCACAGCGCCGTTCGCGCAGCGGAGAAACGGCCGTTCGTTCGCCGGTTGAAAGTGTCGGCCTGCGTGAAGAATCGATCTGCCTCGTCGTACAGCGAGAGTACGCCCGCAAGACCTCCGAGATAATGCGCCACCGAACCCTGGCTCGTCGTGCCTGTGCAGGCCATCAAGCCGGCGAAAGGCAGCAGCAGCGCCCGGATCGCCCGAGCGTGGTACGCCAGGTGGCACTCGACCGCGACTTCCGCGTGGTCGATCACGACGACCAGCCACGAGTTGTCGAGACCGAACTCAAAGCCGGTGGCTGCAGACTCCTCGACGTGGCGGATGGCCGAGTCGATCCTCCCGCCCTCCAGGTGCGAGAGCATCAGTGCGGCTTTCCCGGCGTGGCCGAGCTCGGGCATGGTGGCGATCGTGTCTTCGATCAGCGGTCCGAGGTCGCCCATGTTGCCCCGTTGGAGACAGATGACCATCTGCTGTATGCCGAAGTAGGTGGTCGCATCGGGCTCTCCAATGCTCAGGCCGAAGTTGAGCGCAGCGGTCGAGAGGGCGTCGGTTCTCTCGACGTCGCCGTCGCTCATCGCTTGCACAACGGTGTTGTGGAGCTGCGACCACAGCAAGTTTGGTTCACCAAGGCGTTGCGCCGTAGCACCGGCTTGAGCGGTGTGAACGTCACGGCCCTCGGTGTCGCCGGCGAGGTGCAGCGTTTGGGCGCGCCACATCGCGGCGAAGTACAGCGGTAGCGGATCACCGAGCCGCTCGGCCCTCCGCAGGGAATCGGCGGTCCGTTCCAGCGAGGTGCTCAGCGTGTGGGGCGTCGCCAGCGGCAACGCGAGATCGTTGAGCACGCGTACGGCGATGGCATCGTCCGTGCACGCCATTGCGATTGCTGCTGCTTCGTCCGCAAGGGCCTGACGGTGTTCGAGAGTGGTGCCCCACGACAGCTCTTTGCACAGCGCGGCCAGCACCAACGCTCGATCGGTCGCGTCGCGGCGGAGTCTCTGCAGTGTGGCCTCCAACACCTCCACCCGCTCGTTGTCGATCGCTCCTACGGCACTCGACCAACCGCGGCTGTTGTTGAGCGCGGCGACGACCAGGCGTCGCGTGTCCCCGAGTTGGATGGCCTGGCGGCACGCGCCGAGCAGAGTCTCGCGGTAGGCCGGGGACCCAATCTTCTGCTGTGCGATACCCAGTCCGATCTGCAGGTCCAGATCCGCCTCGTAGTCCAGCTCACCGATGCGCGCTCGCCACGCAATCGCCTCGGAGTAGTGCCGAAACGCTACGTCCGGAGCCAGGCTCGCAAGTGCGGCGTCGGCGGCGATGCGCGAATGCTCGACTGCGCGAACAAGGTCGTCTTGGCGCGCGGTCAACGACCAGTGGCGTGCGGCCTCCGCTGCGCGCCTGATGCGTTCCTCGTTGCCACCCTGCTCGATCGCGAGCGCTACCTGTCGGTGCATCGCTGCCCGCCGCGTGCTGCCGATCGAGTCGTAGATCGTGCGCTGGATCAATGCGTGCTGGAACCTGAACTGCCCCGGTGAGTCACCGGACTCGCGTACGAGTCCGACCGCCGTTGCGCGGTCCAATGCGTCGAGCAGCGTCTCCTCCGAGGTGGCTGTGAGGCGGGCCAACGTGGCCAGATCGAACTCGCGGCCGATCATTGCCGCACCGCGCAGGACGCGCTCGTCGCTGTCGTCGAGCCGTCCCACTCGTGTGGAGATGACCTCGTGGATACTACGGGGCAGTGTGGTCATGCTGATGGCGTTCGTACGGTTGCCGTCCTGCGGGGGCTGGCCGCTCAGTGCCTCGACGTCTGCGAGATGGCGGAGCAGCTCGGTGACGAAGAACGCGTTGCCGTCCGTGTCCCTGTGGATCTCGTGTGCGAACCCGGCGGCATCGGTGCCGACGAATTGTCCGGCCGTGGCCATCAGCGAAATGACCTCGTCGGGGCTCAGTCCCGCGAGGTCCAAGCGGGTCAGCGAGTCGTGTCGTCGCAGCGCGGCGAGCGTCTCCATCAAGGGGTGCGCGGATGGCAGGTCGTCGTCCCGGCAAGTGCCGACCACGAGCACCTTCATCGGTTGCGCAGAGGTCACGAGGTGGACCAACAGGCGGAGGCTCGATTGGTCAGCCCATTGGAGGTCGTCGAGCACGATGACCACCGGCTGAGCCTTCGACATTTCGACGAATGTTCCGACGACCGCGGCAAACATCTGGTAGCGCTCGGAGTCCGTGTCCGTTGCAGCGGAGCGGGCAACGCCCGGAAGCCGACTTGCGACAAATGGCACGAGCGGTATCAGGTCCGATGCGTGATCGGCGATAGTCGCTCGCAATTGGTCGTCGGAGGCGTGTTTGACGTAGTGCCCCAACGCTTCCGAGAACAGCTTGTACGGAGTACCGAGGTGCTCGTCGGAGCGACCGAGCATGACGAGTGCACCGCGCTCGTGCGCGTGCCGGGCGGCCGCGGCCGCCAGCGTCGTCTTTCCCTGGCCGGGCTCACCGAAGATGAGGACCACGTCGCAGCCGCCATCCGTCGCAACGGCGGCGCGATGCTCGTCGAGCACGGCCAGTTCCGGTGATCGGCCGATGAATCCCGCAACGGGTATCAGGGCAATTCGGTGGGGAAGGTTGAGGGCGCCCGCACCGCCGACCGGCGACCAGATGACCTCGATGATGTCGACCGCGTACGGCAGGCCCTTCAGCATCACCTCGCCGAGGGAGGCATATGTGTGCTCGCTCCGGCGGCCGGCCGTCAGCCGCACGACATTCGTCGCCAAGATCTGACCGCGCTCGCATTTCGAGCAGACCCGGGCTGCCTCGATGACAGGATCGCCGAAATAGTCGCCGTCCTCGAACGAGACCTCGCCGCCGCTCAGGCCAGCGCGCAGGCCGATGGAACGGTTCCGTCTTCGGTTGTCGAGCTCGATGGCGCGTTGCATCTCGACGGCGCAGGTAAGCGCTGCCGATGCCGAGTGGAAGGCCGCCATGAGACCGTCGCCGAGGTTCTTGACCTCTACACCGTCGGTGGCCGCGATCGCCCGACGCAGCAACGCGAAGTGCTGTCGCCGATGCTCGTCGGCCGCCTCCGGGGCCATGCTCGTCGCCACAACAGTCGAGTCCACCATGTCGGTGAAGAGAACCGTTATGTTCTGACGTGACATCTGCTCGGTCGTTGCCTTCCACTCTGCCCGGAGAGCACTGTAGTCCTTGACTCATCCCTGAATTTCCGCAGCCGTGGCCGCAGATCGGAGGTAGCAGCATGGGTGTCAGCAGGCCGCAGGTCGATCACGTCTTCGTGCTGATGCTGGAGAACCGCTCCTTCGATCACATGCTCGCGTTCGCGAGACTCCCGGGCATTGCGCGGGCGTCGGCGACCGACGCGAACTCCTTCGACGGCACGACGTTCCACGTCGGTGGCCCCGGCGCGCCCTGGACGATGCCGACGGACCCCGGCCACGAGTTCGCCGACGCTGTCGAGCAGTTGTGTGGCCGCGGCGTAGCGCACGAGCCGTGGACGGCATTTCCCACGTACATCACGAACGCCGGCTTCGTGTCGAACTATGCGACCTCGCGGACCGAGGCGTCGCCGGGCAGCCCGTTGCCTCCCGAGCCGGCAGCGTGGGGTGAGATCATGCGGTGCTTCGACACGGCGCGGCAGCTGCCGGTGCTGCATCAACTTGCGTCGGAGTTCGCAGTCTGCGACCACTGGTTTTCCTCCATCCCAGGCCCGACGTGGCCGAACCGGCTGTTCCTGCATGGCGCGTCGTCTGCCGGATGGGCCGACAGCCCGACTACCGATCAGCTGCAGGACTGGATCCGCAAGACGACGCAGTTCGTGTTCCCCAGCGGTGCGTCAATTTTCGACCGATTGCGGGAAGCGGGTCTCGCGTGGCGAGTGTACGCCGACGAGGACGGCCCCGCGCTGGGTGGTGTGCCGCTCGTCGCCGCGCTCGAGGGCGTCGTGTACCGGCAAAACACATTTTCTCTCGCTCAGTTCGACGCCGATCTTTCGGGTGCCTACGACTACGCGTACACGTTCATCGAGCCCAACTATGGCGACGTCGTGAGTGGTTCGTTCGCCGGCGGATCATCGCAGCACCCGATGGATGGGGTGACCCGCGGCGAGGCCTTGATCAAAGCGACGTACGAGTCGATCCGGCGATCCCCGGTGTGGGAGCGCAGCGTGCTGTTCGTTCTCTATGACGAACACGGAGGGTTCTACGACTCGGTGCATCCAGGGCCCGCGCCGCCACCGGCCGACGGGAGCCCACGCGAACTCGGTATCAATCGTGGCGGCTTCCTGTTCGATCACTATGGCGTACGAGTTCCAGCCGTCGTCGTCTCGCCGCTGATCCCGAAGGGGACCGTGGACACGACCGTGTACGACCACGCGTCCGTACCAGCCACGATCGAGCGCCTCTTCGGCCTCGAACCGATGACGAACCGTGATCGGCTCGCCAACGACATATGCCATCTGGCTAGCGCACCCTCGCCGCGCACCGACTGTCCAACGACGTTGGTGTCGCCGGCCGTCATCGCCGAAGGTGCCCAGCACATCCAGGCGTCACCGTCACCCACCGACCTAACCGAGCGCGGCCCCGCGCGCATTCGGCTGTCGGTCCTGCTCCGGCGCGATCTGGCAGGTTGCGTGACCGACGATGAGCGGGAGACAATCCGTCGCGAGTACCTCGCGATTCGCACTCACGACGACGCTCGGTCGTATGCGGCGGCCGCCATCGCCCGCTCCTGGTCGCGCTGATCGCCTCCGTTGTGCCGATGCGCCGACCCGCCCGATCGCAGAAGTGAATCACCGCTCGATCGTGGTGGTGAACCCGTACGGGTCCCCGGCATGACGAGCGATGGTCAGCCGGTGACGGCCAGCGGCGGGCGTCCACTCGTGCAGTTCGGGGTTGCGGGTGGCCAGTCGGTCGACGTCGATCGCGATCTCGAAGGCGGTGGCGCCGGCCGCTGCTACCTCCACTCGTGAGAAACCCACGAGCCGCGGTGGTGCATCGACGTCGGGCAGTGTGGCGTAGACCTGGACGACGTCGGCGCCATCGCGATCACCGATGTTGCGCACCTCGCCCCGCACAGTGATGGCCCCGTCCGCAGTCGAGACGTCGACGGCGCCCAGTTCAAACGCGGTGTACGACAGGCCGAAGCCGAAGGGGAATGCAGGCGAGGTTCCGCTGCGTGCGAGGTGCCACCAACCGTGCCAACGGTCGTAGCGGAAGCTGATGGCATCGCGGTCGAACGAGGGCAGGTGGGCCTCGTCGACGGGGATGCTGAACGGCAGACGCGCCGACGGATTGACGGTGCCGAAGAGCACATCGGCCAAGCCGGGGCCGGCCTGCGCTCCGCCGTACCACGCCTGCACGACGGCAGCGACGCCGTCTATCCATTCGGTCATCACGACCGCGCTGCCGGCCTGGATGACCACCACCGTGCGAGGGTTCGCGGCGGCGACGGTGCGGATCAGTGCGACGTCGCGGTCGGCAAGACGCAGCGATGATCGGTCGCCGCCAGTGCTGAATCCACGCGGCCGGCTCGCAGTGCGGTCGGGCGTTGTGGTGGACGGGAGCGACGCCACCATCTGCTGGAACCGCTCGACCACGGCCGGCTCGTCGGCGGTCGGTAGCAGTGCACTCAACGCAGGGTCGGCCGCGCCGATGTACTCGCCCTCGTCCTCGTAGGTATAACCGACGACCACGACGGCAACCTCGGCTGCGGCCGCGATGTCGACGGCTCGGGCTGTGTCACTGCCATCGTCGTATGCGACCTCGCCCGCCACCGCACGGAGGCCGTCGAGGACGGTGTGGCAATCGAGATCCCAGACGTCGCTGGAGCCGCCGTCGCCGAGGTTCACCGTGGCGGCGAGGCGGCCGATCACAGCGAGGCGGCAATCGGCCCGCAGGGGGAGCGAGGGTGCACCATCGACGGGCTCGTTGCGCAACAGCACCGCGGAACGCGCCGCCACCTCTCGAGCGAGCGCACGATGCTCAGCAGACCCGACGATGTCGAGCGGAGGTGTGGGCGCCGACAGCACGCTGTCGAAACGCAGCAGTGTTGCGAGCACTCGCGTGACCGCGGTATCGACGTCGGCCCACGATGCGTTGCCACTCTCCAGCGCGGCCGGGAGGTGAGAGGCGCGCACCATCCGATACGGCATCTCTATGTCGAGCCCGCCGGCGAGCGACGTGGCGGCATCACGTAATCCGAAGATCCAGTCGCTGATCACGAAGCCCTCGAAGCCCCACTCGTCACGCAGCACATCGTTGAGCAGCGCAGGGCTCTGGCCGGCCCACTCGCCGTTGACCGAGTTGTAGGCCGACATCACCGATGCCACCCCCTCATCGACGATCCGGCGGAAGTGCGGCAGGTACACCTCGTGCAGTGCCACCTCGTCGACCTCGATGTCCACCGAGAAGCGGGCGTTCTCCATCGAGTTGCAGGCGAAGTGCTTCACGCACGCCATCACCGACTGCTGCAGACCTCGGGTCAGCGCCGCGCCGAACTCGCCGACAAGGTACGGGTCCTCGCCATATGTCTCCTGCGCACGACCCCACGCTGGGTGGCGCAAAACGTTGACGCACACGGCGCCGGTCAACGTTGCGCCGAGAGCGCGCAGTTCGCGACCGATGGCCACGCCGACGCGTTCCTCCAGGTCCGGGTCCCACGTGGCGCCGCGGGCCATCGACACCGGGAAACAGGTCGCGTTGCCGACCACTGCGCCTCGTGGACCGTCTGCAAAGGCGATGCCCGGAATGCCGAGGCGTTCGACCGCCGCTGCCCGGAACGGCGCGAGGTGGTAGCCGTGCTGTTGCGTGAGGAAGTGCAAGCCGACCCATGTGGGAGCGTCGCCATCCAGGCACCACAGCCGTTCGTCAGGCGTCATCTGTGCCACCAACTGTCGTGCCGCGTCCTCGGGTGTGTGGCCGGCGGCCACAGCTCGTTGGGCTTCGGCAAAGTTGTTGATCGCCTTCATGGTCACATCTTGCCCTCTTGCCCTCTCGCCCGCCCGCGCTGGACAGCTGCCGGACGAGGAACATCTCGCCGGAAACTTGGATGCCGAGACGCTGTGCTGTGTCAACATCGCGACGTGATTGTCGATAGTGCGTTGTACGTGGATGGTGTGCGCCGACCGGGCAGGTTCGACACGACCGATTGGCACACGATGTCTGGCGACGGTTCGTTTAGTTGGACTGGCCTGTTCGAACCGACAAAGGCTGAGTTCGAGCAGGTCCGCCGCCACATCGATCTGCACGATCTCGTGGTCGAGGATGCGCTCAACGCGCACCAGCGCCCGAAGCTGGAGCAGTACGGCGACGCTCTGTTCGTGGTGCTGCGCACTGCCAAGTACCGGACCGATGTCGAGGACGTCGACTTCGGTGAGATCCAAGTCTTCGTCACCCCATATGCCGTGCTCCACGTACGTCACAACGCGCCTGCGAAGCTGACGGGCGTTCGCGCAGCCCTCGAGTCGAATCCCGACTTCCTGCGCTTCGGTTCGGGTGCGGTGTTGCACGCGATCGTCGACCACGTCGTCGACCAATACGAGCCGATTGTCTCGGAGATCGAGAAGGACGTTCGCGAGGTGGAGCGCGAGGTCTTCAACCGCCACACCGGTGTGAACCCGGTCGAGCGCATCTACGGCCTGATGCGTTCGGTGCTGCTGGTTCAGGACGCGCTCGTGCCACTGCTGACCCCGCTCGATCTGTTGGCCAACCGCAAGTACACAGTGGTGGCCGACGACCTTCGCCAGTACTTTCGCGACGCGCACGACCACCTCGCGGCTGTTGCGCAGCGCGTCGACACGTTGCACGATCTGTTGTCCAACATCCTGGCCGCCAACCTCACTCGCGTCTCGATCCGCCAGAACGAGGACATGCGCAAGATTTCGGCGTGGGTCGCCATTGCCGCAGTGCCCACGATGATCGCGGGCATCTACGGCATGAACTTCGAGCACATGCCCGAGCTCGGCTCCAAGTGGGGTTATCCGGCGGTGCTCGCGCTGATGGCCGGCGCGTGTACGTTCCTGTACCATCGGTTCAAAGCCGCCGGCTGGCTCTGAAGGTCGACATGTTCAGCAACCTCGTCGTGGCCTGAGGCGGTCGTGTGGTCGACACTCGCCCCTGACCGCCTCCCAACGGCTCGCGATGTACCGTCGAACGGTGCCGGCGCATTCGATCGATGAGCTCGGCGCCCAGATTCGCTTTTGATTCGGCGAGAAGGCAATCCGAACTCATTGGTGAACTCCGAACAGATCGTCGGCGGTGACGGCAAGCACATCTGGGCCGACGTGAGTCAGCGATGATCGAGCGCACACGGCGTATCGGACGGCATCGGGGTCGATCTTGAGGCCCTGTTCCACTTTGCGGCGAAGGTCGTTGACGAGCGCGGCGGCATTCGCCGTGCGTGCCCACTTTGCCTCACCCGCGAGAACGGGGACTCCAGTGCGGCCAGCGAGCACAACGGCGTCGATCTCGTTGTGGCCGGTGTTGTCCCACCACGCGCCGACAGCGACGATGCTGTCTTCGGTGCCCAGGGTGCCAGCAGTTGCTTGACGCCGGATCTCGTTGCGGAACGCCTCCTCCCAGATGCCACCCATGTGGTCATCGAGGGCCTGACGCAGCACTGGAAGAATGGACGCTCCAAGTCCGCGCTCGATCTCGGCACGAAATGGACTGACGGTCTGGAGGTGGAATCGGATGAAGGGGTCGATGATGCGGTAGCTGCGGCGCTTCGATCGCTCGGAATCGCCCACCGGCATCACGCGCTCGATGAGTTGTAGCTCGGCGAGGCGCTCGAGCACCCGTTGCGGTTCCGACTTCACATAGTCCTTGATTTCTCCGTATTGCGTACGTCCGGAAGCGATGGCGTGGAGTATCTGCATCGCATAGTCGCCCTCAAGATCTGTTCGCAGCACGAGGTCGCCTTCGATGAGCAGGCGAGCGCCGGGTTCGCAGACGAGTCGGCGGAGGTTCGCCATGACAGGCTGGCCCTGATCCCACCAGCTCAGATACATCGGCATACCCCCGACAACTCCGTACACGAGCGCCCGGTCCTGTGGCGTCAACTCAGGCAGCATCAACGCTGCTTCGTGTGGACCGAACGGCTGCAGCTGCAACGCGAGGTCGAACCGCCCGTACAGGGGCGCTCGCTCCTCCTGCAGCGCTCGCATGTGGCGAACGGCAGAGCCGCAGATCAGCAGCCGAAGTTTCGTGTGATCGGCTGCCCGATCGAGAAACGCCCGCAGTGTTCCCGGAAGATGTGGCGACGAAGCCACCAGCTCGGGAAACTCGTCGAGTACTAGCAGAACCGGTTCATGAGCTGCCCGGGCCGCAAGATCCTCGAGCGCGTCATCCCAACTTGCGTACGGCCGAGTCGTGAGATCTCGCAGCCCGCCCGGCACCGCTGCCCGTACGCGATCCGACAACATGGCGAGTTCGCCAAGCTCGCCGCGATTGGCGCCCGTCAGGAACACAGACGAGCGCCCAGTGGCAAAGTGCTGCAGCATCGCCGTCTTTCCAACGCGTCGTCGGCCCCACACCACGGCTGCCCGTTGCTGGGTCTCCCACCAGCGGGTCAACGCATCTAGTTCTCGAGTTCGATTCACGAAGTGTGCCACGGCACCATCGTAACCTACGCCTGACGTAACTTACGTAGCGCGTAAGTTACGTGATGCGTAGGTTCGATCTCAATCTGTACGACGCAGAGCTAGGGGATGAGGACGGGCTTGATGACACCGCCGGCCAGTGATGACTGCTCTGCTTCGTTGATGCGGTCGAGGGGAAACTGCTCGATCAGGCGATCGAACGGGAAGCGGCCCTCCTGCCACAGCGCGATCATGCGCGGGATGAACGCCTGCGGGTCGGCAGAGCCTTCCAGGATGTTGATGATCGTCTTGCCGATGTAGTCGAACGAGGCCAGCTCCAGCGGGCCGGTCTGCACACCCACGAAGCCCACCGTGCCGGTCATTCGTGTCGCCCGAACTGCGCTGAGCATCACCGCCGGCGCTCCCGTGGTGTCGAACGCGTACTGCACACCGCCGCCGGTGATCGCCATGATCTGGGCGCCCGCGTCGCCCGACCCGTCGATCACGTGCGTTGCGCCCAACTCGGTCGCGAGGTCGAGGCGGTGCTGCTGCAGGTCGACCGCGATGATCGTCGTCGCCCCGACGACCTTCGCCGCCATCACCGCCGCGAGACCGACAGCGCCAGCACCGAAGACGGCGATGCTGGTGCCCGGCTGCACGTCCATCGCGCACAGCACGCTGCCTGCTCCGGTCTGGATACCGCACCCGAGCGGCCCCAGCAGCTCTAACGGCAATGACCGGTCGACCTTCACCGCATTGCGCTCGGTGGCGATGGCGTGGGACGCAAACGATGACTGCCCGAACCAACGCCCGCCGATTGGTTGACCGCCGGCGTCGGTTGCCGTGGCGGTGCCGTCGAGCTCGCGGCCGAACAGGTTGCGCAGCATGAACTCGTCGCAATACGCAGGTTGGTCGGCGTGGCAGTTCGCGCATTTGCCACAGGAATCGAACGACAGCACGACATGGTCGCCGACCACGAGCGCAGTGACGTCGGCGCCAACCTGCTCGATCACGCCGGAGCCCTCATGGCCGAGAATGATCGGCGGGGCGGCGGGGAAGCCTGCTGAACGCGGCAGAACGTCGGTGTGGCACATACCGGCACCGACGATTCGCACCAGTACTTCGTTGCTGCGCAGCGCGCGCAACTCGACGTTCTCGATCGAATACGGAGTGTCGCCTGCACGAAGAACTGCGGCTCGGGCAGAGGTGGTGGTCGAGGAGTCGGACATGGGCATCAGTATCGCAGTCGGTCGTGCAGCAGCCCGTACGCCACAGATCAACCACTTGGCCGATGTTGTTGCGGTTGTGAGCGAGAATGATGGATCGCATGGAATCGTTCTCCCCGTTGCAACCCGCCCTGCTTCTCGGTGATGAGGCTGATGTGGTGATTGGTGCCGTTGCCCGCCCGTTCGCGTTGCCTACTGGGACGGTGACCTTCCTGCTCACCGATGTGGAGGGCTCGACGAAGCTGTGGGAGCGCGATGCGGCTGCGATGGCGGTCGCCATTGCGGATCACTACGAGATTCTCGAGCGTGCCATCGCCGACGCGGGCGGTGTGCGGCCGGTGGAGCAGGGCGAGGGCGACTCGGTGGTCGGGGCGTTCTCGCGTGCAACGGATTGTGTGACGGCCGCGACGATGGCACAACGGTTGTTGGCTGCGCACGAGTGGCCCGACGGTGCGGCGTTGCGGGTTCGGATGGCGATCCACACCGGTGAGGCGCAGCTTCGTGACGAGGGCAACTATTTCGGTCAGGCGATCATTCGTTGCGCACGGTTGCGTTCGTGCGGGGTGGGCGGCCAGGTGCTGTTGTCGCAAACTTCGGCCGACCTGGTGATGGACCGTCTGCCCGACGATGTCTCGCTGATCGACCTCGGCCGTCACCGGTTGAAGGATCTGCAGCAGGCCGAGCAGGTGTGGCAGCTCGCTGTTGATGGCGTGCCGAATGACTTTCCGCCGTTGGCCTCGTTGGATTCCTTTCGCCACAACCTGCCTGCCCGCGTGACACCACTGATCGGCAGGGAGGTCGAGCTTGCCGAGTTGGCGGCAACGTTGACGGGTGAACGGATCCTCACCCTCACCGGTTCGGGTGGGTGCGGCAAAACCCGGTTGGCGTCGGAGCTGGCGGCGCGTGTGATCGACCGCTTCCCTGGTGGTGTGTCGTGGGTGGAGCTCGCGCCACGGAGCGCTGATGCGGCGGTGGCGGAGGCGATCGCGGCTGTCACCGATGTGGCCCCGGTGGTCTCAGAGTCGTTGATCGACAGTGTGATTCGGTCGTTTCGTCGGCGGGAACCGACGTTGCTGATCCTCGACAACGCAGAGCATCTCCTCGATGCCACCGCGAGCGCAGTGGCATCACTCTTCGACGGTGTGCCGCTACTGACGATCGTGTGCACCAGCCGCGAGCCGCTCGGTGTGCCCGGCGAAGTGGTGTGGCGTGTGCCGTCACTGACTGCGCCAAGACTTGACCGCACAGCACCGTTGGCCCCGGCGGCGCTGTCTCAGTTCGACGCGGTGCAGCTGTTCATCGATCGAGCTGGCCGTGCGCGGCGGGGTTTCACGGTGACCGACGCGAATGCGCCGGCGGTCGCACAGATCTGTAGCCGTCTCGATGGTGTGCCGCTGGCCATCGAGCTTGCTGCGGCGCGGGTGCGGTCGATGCCACCCGAACGGATCGCCGCGCAGCTCGACGACCGCTTCCGGTTGCTGGCGGGTGGCCCCCGGACGTTGCTCGCGAGGCAACAGACGTTGCAGGCGTCGGTGGCGTGGAGCGAGGAGCTACTCGACGAATCGGAACGGGCGGTGTTCCGCCGGCTTGGTGTGTTCGTCGGTGGGTTGACCATCGATGCCGCCGAGGGACTGGTCGCCACATTCGGTGACGTCGACGGCTACGAGGTTGCGAACATCGTCGGTCGTCTCGTCGATAAGAGCCTGCTCGTACTCGACGAGGAACACGATCGTTACTCGATGCTCGAAACCATCCGGTCGTACGCGCTGCAACGGCTCTTGGAGACCTGTGAAACCGCGGCAGCCCGCGACGCCCACGCCGGCTGGTTCGCGAACTGGCTCGGCGCGCTCGGCCGCAACGACATCGTGACCGGGGTAAACGACTGGTGGGCAGCGCGCGAGCGCGTACACGCGCACATCGACAACGAACGCGCGAACTGTGTCGGCGCGCTCGAATGGCTACACCCCGGCGATCCCGCGTGTCTTCGGATCCTGGCCGTTCTCGGAGAGTACTGGGTCGTTCAGCACGGCGAGGCCGAGTCGGCGCGTGTCGGGATGCCACCTCTGCTCACCGGGGACCGCACCAGTCAATTGTGGCTGTCGGCCGTCGTCGCTATGGATGGACCGCGGATCAACGCGCTGGACCAACAGTATGAAGAACTGTACGCCGAGGCAATCGGGTTGGCCGACGAACTCGGCGACCGTGGCGCATCGATCCAACTCAATGGGCTTCGGGCGCTCAAAAAGCAGGTATACCACGGGCCGACCGAGAGCATCCTGGCCGAGTTGGAACAAGCTCGAGCAGCAGCGGCCGAAGCGGGCGAGTGGAACACACTGTGGAACGCCACCCAAGCGCCTGCCATCCACCTGATGATTGCCGGCCGCCTGGCCGAGTCCGAGGCGTTGTCCGCCAACCTGGCGATCAGTCTCATGGTGCTGATGCGCGGCGGTTGCGCCGCCATGCGCGGCGACGCAGACACCGCCTCGATGCTGATCGACCGCGCCGAGGTGATGATCCGAGACGGCTCTGGTCCCCACTTGCAATCCGCCGTCGTCCAGGCCAGGCGGCTGCAGCTTGCACTGGCGACGTGTGACCCGGCGCTCCTCGATCGGGCTGGGAGCAGCTACGTGCTCGCAGGCCAGCCGATCACCGCTGTGGTGGACTACTTGCCGACGTTCTTCGACATGCTCCACCACCTCGCACATGGTCGGCTTTGCGAGGCCCGAACGGCATTCTCGACGGTGCCGACCGGGCTCTTCGGTTCGTGGCGGGCAATTGCGTACGTCGCCCAGATCGACATGGCACTCGA
>Ga0105046_10004724_pt1 | contig 21652 bp, 14 predicted proteins | sample MAT03_FD_78385 | JGI IMG/M metagenome (GOLD analysis project Ga0105046, IMG submission 78385) | Freshwater microbial communities from Lake Fryxell liftoff mats and glacier meltwater in Antarctica - MAT-03 (megahit assembly) | ecosystem: Environmental > Aquatic > Freshwater > Ice > Liftoff...
TGCCCGGCGCGCGCGGCTGGGGTACGGCCGGGAGAGCCTTCCGGCTTCCGCACGATGCGATAGGAGAAAAATGGCGCGCTCATTTTGCGACCTCCGTCTTTTCGAGTTCGCCCGCCATTGCCTTCAGCGCGTGATGCAGGATGTAGCCGACATTTCCCACCGTGAGCCCGGTGCGTTCGGCGATCTCCTTGTAAGAGAGATCCTCGTTGAACCGCAGATCGATCAGCTCGCGGCTGCGTGAGTCGAGAGTGGCAAGGACGAGCCGCACGAGGCCGATGCCTTCCCAGCGCGCGATCTGTTCGTCGGGCATCGGCTGCGAGTCAGCGGGATCGTTCGCCGGTGCGTCATCATTTTCCGCACGATCGCCGACGAGCACGATGCGGCTCGCGCGGCGCTGATGATCCACGGCGAGATTGTGTACCGTGCGGTAGAGCCACGGCTGCGGGGTGCGGACCTGGTGGAATTGCGAGTGGAGTTTCATAAAGGCGTCCTGCACGACATCCTCCGCGGCGCCGAGATCGCCGAGCAACCTGCGGGCGTAGGCCAGCAGCGGCGATTCCAGAGCGGCGAAGACCTGCTCGACCGTCGCCCATTCCGGCGGAGACACGCTGGCTTCTTCCGGCGCACTCATGGGCATGGCGGCCATGTCGGGGGGTGTGGCGGAATCATGCACAAATCATCAGGCGGTCTGGGATGCGAGGCGAGTCAGGAGACATCGTCCGCCTGTGAGACGGATGGGGTGGAGGTTTGTTAGACGATCGGCCGGGACTTCGAGAACCTGATCGCGATGTCCATGAGTCCGCGAAGCGAAATCTCTACTGCCCGGCATCTCAATTTGTGAAAGGCTACGTCATCACTTTTCACAGAAACTGATGACGGGCAGGGTAATCCGATTTGCACAGTCCTGTTGCGAGATGGCGGCGCGTTGCTGGGAAGTAGCGTGGCTCTCCAGAGTTGCGCCACAGTGAGCGCCGGCACGGCGCAGCTCCGGAGAGCCACGCTACAATTGCGGCCTGCCGCCGTAATGTGAGAAATGCGGGCTGGATCCAATGCCTTTCGGATACTCGGCCCCCAGACGACGCAGGAAACTGGGACGGACTTGCCGAGGCAAAGTGGAGGCGACCAAATGTGGCGCCGACGACCCGTCGGCGTGGCGGGATGGGCGAAGGCGGCGGGATGGCGCGGACTTGCGCACACGACGCTTTCCCCTTCCGGCGCTCGCTCATCGCCTGAGTCGCCGACTCGTCGGCGCTACTTTTCCCGCCGCCTATCTGGCGTTCAGAATATCCGAAAGGCATTGTGGCTAGCGCCTGGCTCCCGAACCCGGCGGCAGTAGCAGCGGGTTCGGCACCGTTCCGCCCGGGTTCACGGGGGGCGTCACCACCGCCTGCGGGACCACCGGGCGAATCTTCAGGTTCCGGAATGCGACCTCCGTGCCTTGGTCGAGAATGCAGATCCGCGTCCGGTTCTTGAGCCCGAACGCGACGGGCACCCGCATCTTCTTGGCCTCTGCCTGCCGACGGAGCTGCGGGCCGAGATCGAATTCCACCACCTTGTCGCCGTTCAGCCAATGCTCGACATGATTTCCCTGCACCACGATGCGGCCCTCGTTCCACGGATCGCCGACATTGTTCAGCGGGTCGGCCGAGCGGAGTCTGGCATTCGCGCCGGCGGGAATCAGATTGTCCAATGCGCCCGAGCGCCGGAGCGGGCCGCCCTTCAGGCCGGTGCTGTTATGGACGTCGTCGATGATTTGATACTCGAGGCCCGCGGGTGTCTGGGACGCCGCCTCGGAGAGCATGTAGCGGATCCCGCTATCCGCCGACACGGTCGCCTTCCATTCAAAGCGGAACTCGAAATCCCAATACTGATCCGTTGTGATCAGGTCGCCTCCGGTCATCCGGTCCATGTCCTTCACTTCTTTCGGCAAGTTCAGTTCCCCCTTGGCAATCTTCCAGCCGGCGGCCAGCGGATCGCTGCGCTGCACGCCCCTCATTCCATAGACCCTGCGTCCGTCGAAAAGCAGCCGCCAACCCTGCGCCTGTTCCTCCGCGGAGAGCGTATTCGGAGCCGCCTCCGCCGAAGCGTGCGCAGCCACCGGCTCCGGCTCGGGCGCGGGGGCGACCGGATTGGCCGGCTGGGTCGGGGCCGGTGCGGCAGGCCTTCCAGGCAGCAGGACGCCGGGCGGCAATTGCGCCCGGCAAACCGGGGAAGCAAGCATCAGGACGAATGGAATGAGGCGGGAAATGGTCATCTTAAAAACAGTGGTGAATCGAGCGGCCCCGCACCGACACGCGGTGCGTGGAGATTCGATCTGCGGACCTTGGATGAAGGGTGCATCGTAGTCCAGTCCGAGCTTTCCGAGCCTGCGCCCGTGGCGGAGGAAATCCGGATTCCCGGCCGGCAGATCGAATCTCGGAAGGCGGATTCAGCGCGTGAGGACAAACAGCCCCGCAAGCGCCAGGAGGAAAAATGCACGGAAGGACAATGCCTTGTCCGGCTCGAAGAGAAACATCGGCATGGGGGCGACTATAATTTCCACAGTCATTTTCTGGCGAGCAAAAAATTTCCAGAGCCTTGTCTTATTCGATCGAGGGGAAGAAAGTCGCCGCCGCAACGCTCCATCCGGTGGACTGCGCTGGATTGACTGTCCGCCGCGGCGCTCCGACCACCGACGGGCCGACTCGTGCAGGACTCCCCACATCTGACCAATCGCAAAACCTCCCCAGCCCATGAGCACACGAACCCCTGCCGGTCCGACATTCACTCCCGACCAGGCCGCGGCTCACGCGTTTCTCACCGAGCTGCGCACGCGCATTTCCACGCAGCCGCTGCCTTACCAGCACGGGGTCGAGTCGCGGGCGCTCAGCAGCATGTGGGAGGTCTTTGCGCAGGCGCGCGATGCGATCAAGGAGAACGCCGGATGCGAGAAGTTCGCCGCGAGAACGACAGAGGTGCTCAATCGGGTGGTGCGTCCGCTGACGGCGAAGTGGCATCGGGCCCTTGAAGAGGGGCGCTTGAACGGACGCGACGGCGCGGATGAATTTCGCGGCGAACTTGAGGACGTGCAGAAAACGCTGCGCACCTTCGCGGCGGAACTTCACGAGATGGCTTACGGCAAGCCGTACGCGGATGCGCTGACGGACCCGGTGATGGGCGACGACGACATGAAGGCGCTCTTCGCGCCGCTCGCGTTCGGCTTCACCGCGCACACGCCGTCACTGCAAGCCGTCGCGGAGAAGATCCGGCCGGACGAGGCCGACGCGGTTCGCGCCCGGAGAAAGTTTTTCGCGCCCGAGGACAGGAACGCATCCGCGCCGGCGGAAGGAACCAATGCGATCGGCCTCGCGCTTTCCGGTGGCGGCATTCGCTCGGCGACGTTCAGCCTCGGGGTGGTGCAGGTGCTGGCGGAGAAAGGATTCCTGAAGGAAGTGGACTTCCTCTCGACCGTGTCCGGCGGCGGTTACACGGGCTGCTTCCTCTCGCAACGACTCGGCGGCGGCGAAGACCATGCCACCGTCGCCGCGCCGCACGGGCCGGACCCGGAGCCCGTGCGTTACGTCCGGCAGCGCGCGAAATTTCTCGCCGCCAGCAACCTCAAGGAAAAGTGGTCCATGGTCACAGCGACCCTCGCCGGGACTTTGCTGAACTGGACGGCACCGCTGCTCGTCATGCTCGCGCTGGCGCTCTGCGTGACGTCCATTCCGAACCGCTGCCCGATCCACTGGCGGTCCATCCTGCTGGTCTGCGCGGCGCTGTCCGTCGTCGCGATGGTGGCCTACGGGATAGGCATGCGGCGGGGGAAAAATGCGAGCCTCGCGACAGGCACCGTCCTCGGTGGTCTGCTCGCGCTCACCGCGCTTGTCGGCACGGCATGGGCGCTGGAAGAAAATTTTCCACAGCTCCTCACAGCGCTGCAAAAAAACTGGGGGACCTCCGGCAGCATCGGCGCGGCACTCGCCGCAATCTCGGCGGCGGTGCCGGGCATCATCCGATTTCTCCCCGTGCTGAAGGACCCGAAGCTCCGCAAACTCGTTCTCAAGGTCGCGCTCCTGATCACCGGCCTGCTCGTCCCTCTCATCGCCCTGCTGCTCTTCTACACCTTCCGCGGAATCGCCGCGGCACACCCCGCTCCGGTCCTCTGGATCACAGTCGCACTCGCCGTCGTCAGCTTCTTCGTGATCGACGTGAACCTCACCGCGCCGCACCGGCTCTATCGCGATGGCTTGGCGCGGACCTTCATCCAGAAAACCGCGGACGGCGCCCCGGACGTGACGCTCGCCGACATGAACGCGAAGGGCACCGCGCCCTATCACCTCATCAACGCCGCGCTGAACGTCCCATCCAGCTTGGACTCCGCGCTCAAGGATCGCGGCTGCGACTTTTTCCTCTTCTCGAAAAAATGGATCGGCTCGGGTGCGGTCGGCTATCACCGGACCGGCGAATGGAAGGCCAACGGCGCGGACGTGGATCTCGCCACCGCGATGGCCGTCTCCGGCGCAGCGTTCTCCTCCTACATGGGCCTGGGCTCGATGCCCATGCTCACCGCATTGCTCACCCTGCTGAATGTGCGGCTCGGCTTCTGGATCAAAAAACCCGCGGCCGGCGGCTCGGGCTCGCCCGGCTTCACCTGCCTGCTGCGCGAGATGACCGGCGTCGGCCTGTCGGAAAAAGCGGACTGGCTGAACCTCTCCGACGGCGGCCACATCGAAAACATGGCCGTCTATGAGCTGCTGCGACGGCGGTGCAAATTCATCATCTGCGTGGATGGCGAATCCGATCCGACCTTCACCTTCCAAGGGCTGATGACTCTCGTGCGCCACGCGCAGATCGATTTCGGCGTACACATCACCCCGGTGCTCGACGACATCCGCCCCGATCCGAAGACGGCCTTCAGCAAATGCCACTTCCACCTTTGCCGCATCCATTATCCGGAAGGCGTGGGCCTGCTGCTCTTCATCAAACTCTCCGTCACCGGCAACGAATCGGAACTCATCAAACGCTACCGCATCAACAACGCCGATTTCCCGCACCAGACCACGCTCGATCAATTCTTCGATCAGGAACAATTCGAGGCCTACCGCCAGCTCGGCGTCCACGCCGCCGGGGGACTCTTCCTCCCTGCCCTGATGAACGGCGCGAAACCCGCGACCATTCCCGATTGGTTCCGGCAACTTGCCAGGAACCTGCTCGAACCGCCACGGAGATAACGCACAGCCCGCATCGCATGTCCCCGACCCGCCAGCTCCCCCACGCCCACTCGATCGACGACATCCCGCCGCTGCCCGAGATCTACATCCTCTGGCACCCCGAGTGCGCCCACGGCGCCGCAATCGCGTGGCAGATCCGCCAGTGGCTGCGCCCCGCGGCGGGGAAGGGACCGCAAATCTTCTACCGCGCCGAGAGCGCACCCGGCGGCGGCACGCGACTGCCACTGCCATTGCCCGGCGAAGCACGCGACTGGCCCGGCGACATTCAACCCAAGGAGCCGGGCCGGACTCTGCAAATCGTCATCCCGCTGCTCGACCACCACATGGTCGCCGATCCCGCGTGGCGCTGGTGGCTCGAACAGTTGTCAGAAAATCTCCCCACGAAATTCCCGCGAATCTTTCTCCCCGTCGCGCTCACCCGCACCGCGTTCAATGCACCCGCGGCGATCGCAAAGCAAAACTTCCTCCGCATCCCCGACGTGCTGGATCTGCGCGCCCAGGACCTCTGGGTCCAGCCATTGCAGAGCCCGCTGCTCGGGCCGCTGCTGAAGCCACTCACCGAGACCCTCTGCAAGATCGTGCTCACCGAGTTTCCCGCCGACGTCGCGGGCAGCGCGCGAAAATCCGCGCCACTCCGCATTTTCATCTCCCACGCAAAGGTGGACGGCGCCGGCCCCGCCTCGCGGCTCCGCGACTACATCTACAGCCGCACGCAGCTCGCCGCATTCTTCGACGAGAACAACATCCCTTACGGCGACAACTTCTCCGCCGTCCTCGAACAGGCGCTCGATGCCGGCGAAACCGCCGCGCTCATCGCCATGGTCAGCGACGCCTACGCCTCGCGCCCGTGGTGCCGCAAGGAACTCCGCGCCTTCTGCCAGCCGCGCCGCATCATGTCCGGCCGCGCCGAAGTCTGGGCGCTCCAGCCCGTGCTCTTCGTGGACGTGCTCGAAGGCAAGACACTCACCCGCGGACTCACCGAACTCGCGACCGTCCCCGTGCTGCGCTGGCGCGACGATCTGCCCGGCTTTCAGCAGGAGGAAACTGTCATCACCACACTGCTGCGCGAAGTTTTCTTCGACGGCTACGCGCGGCTCGTCGCGCGCCACTTCGCGCTCACCGAATCCGAACCGCGGATCATCCTCTCGTGGAAACCCGACGCCGTCACGCTCCTCCACGTCCTCGCCGATCAGCCCGATGGCCGGAACAAAGAAATCACCGTCCTCTACCCCGGCCGCGAGCTGAGTTCCATCGACGAGGAAACGCTGCACGAGCTGTTTCCGCGCATCACCTTCCTCAGCTTCGCCGAGGCCGACATCGAATTTGCCCAATGAACTCCGTCCGCTCCGTCCGCAACAGCAAGACCCTGGGCCAGCAGGTCGTCGCATTCTCCATCTCCTACGACCAGGCCGATGGCGGCCCGCGCGGCATCGGCGCCGAGCACCTGCGCGAAGCCCTGCTGCAAATGGCGCGCCCCATCCTCCGCGCCCAGGCCGCCATCGCCTACGCCGGCTACCTCGATCCCATCCCGCCGCCGGGGTGCAACTTCACCCTCGAACTGCTGAACCTCATCCGCGAAGAGCAGCAGGAACGCTCGACCAGCGGCTCCACCGTCGGCGGCCTCTACAACCACCAGGCGTGGCCGCTTTACCTCAATCTCAGCCGCGAAAAGGAAGCCGAGTGGATCACCTGCTGCCACATCGTCCGCATCACGCAGAAAATGGCCGGTATCGCCGACCCGCTCCCGGATCACCCGTCCGAAGGTGACGAGATCCGCCGCTTCATCCACCGCGCCTTTTGCCTCAGCGCCATGCGCCGCTTCATGGCCACTGGATGCCAGGTGGAAATCGAAGGCGCACCCACCACGCCGCGCGTCATCCCGCCCGCATCCGCCCGCATCGTCCTCGGCGGCAAGCTCACCGGATTCGCCGGCATCATGCCCGGAATCCTCGAAGAAATCCTTTGCGCCCGCGAGGCGCCCGGCCCCTGCCCCATCTTCATCCTCGGCGGGTTCGGTGGTGCCGCCGGCACCATTGCGCGCGCACTCCTCGAAGGCGGCGTCGATCGCGATCCACGCTTCAAGCCCGAGCACTACGCCACCGCGCCCGCGAACGAAAAGAAGGCCGGCTTCACCGACCTGCTCAGCCACTGGGACAGCATCGAGAAACCCGCCGGATCGCGCTCACCCGCCGAGGGATTTGCCGCCTTGCGCGCGCTGCTCGGACGCTTCGGAAAAATGCCCGCCGACTTCCTGCAAAACGGCCTCACCGACGACGACAATCGCCGGCTCCTCACCACCGTCGATCCCACCGAAGCCGTCCGCCTCGTGCTGCGCGGATTTTCCAATCTGACCGAGGAAAAGGAATGAACGGGCGGGCGCGCTGGCGGAAAAAGTAATACGATTTATCCAGACTGATTGCCTGAAAGCAGGAGGTCGATGGGGTTGCGTAGCGTAGCTCTCCTGAGCTGCGCAACACGAGGCTTCCCTACGGAACCACCCGCGCAGCTCTGGAGAGCTACGCTACTTCCCCGTCACGCGCCGCCATCTCGCAACAGGACTGTACAAATCGTATACCCGAGGGCAGACGGTCGCCTTCTCAGGACACCAGCGCCGGCGACGCGGCGGAAGAACTCGGGCTCGAACGTTCCGTCATGCTGCCCAGACACGTCGAGACGAGGTTCGTGAGACGATCGGAGTGGTAGGGCTTCGAGAGAAAGTTGGCATCGGTTTCCGTCTCGAATTCCGTGCCGATCAATTCCGGGCTGTAGCCGCTCGTGTAGATCACTTTCAGTTTTTGATTCTCCTGCCGCATCAGCCGCGCAAGCTGGCGGCCTGAGATCGACTCGGGCATCACGATGTCGGTGAGCAGCAGATCGATCTTGTCCTTTTCGCGCTCCCAAATATCGAGTGCCTCCGCGCCATTCGCCGCGGCCAGCACCCGATAGCCGAAGGATTCCAGCACCTCGGTCACAAAAAGGCGCAGCATCTCCTCGTCCTCGACCACGAGGATCGTGCTTCCCGGCGGCGCTGTTCCGTTGCCGCTGGCCACGATCGGGGCGACCTCCACGGGCACCGCGCCGTCCGATAAGGGAAAATGGATGTGGAATGTCGTCCCTCTGCCCACCTGGCTCTCCACCTCGATCCAGCCGCCGTGCTGTTTGACGATGCCGAAAGTCGTCGCGAGCCCCATCCCGGTGCCGCGTCCCACATCCTTGGTCGTGAAGAATGGCTCGAAGATGCGAGAGAGCGTCGCCGAATCCATGCCGCAGCCCGTGTCACGCAGGGACAGCCGGACAAAGCGACCCTCGCGCGCATCCGGGCGATGGCTCGCCTGCTCCGCCGTGACGACATGCTCTGCGGTGGCGATGGTGAGGCGTCCACCCTCGGACATCGCGTCCCGCGCATTGATCACGATGTTCATCACCACCTGATCCACATTCGTCGCGTCGGCCAGGATCATCGGCAGATCCGGCGCGAGTTCTGAAACGATGGTGATGTGTTCGCCGATCACCCGGCGCAGCATCCCCGTGGCCTGGGTCACCGAGTCATTGAGATCGACGCTGCGCCGCCGGATGATCTGCTTGCGACTGTAGGCGAGAAGCTGCCGGGTGAGTTCAGTCGCACGGTCGGCGGCCTTCACCACCTGCGTGAGCGCTTTCGAGAGCGTCTCGTTGATCTGAGGGTTCGCGAGTTGCAGCGAGGTATTCCCGATGATGACGGTGAGGATGTTGTTGAAATCGTGCGCAATCCCCGCGGCGAGGCGGCCCACGGCTTCCATCTTCTGCGCCTGCCGGAGCTGGTTCTCCATGCGCGTGTGCTCGGTCACGTCCTGCACGATGAGCAGCAGATGCTTCTCCCCGCTCAGCTCGACGCTCTCGGTGCAAAGCCGCGCATCCCGCCGCTCTCCCGCCTTGTTCTGGATCGCGACCGGCAATTCATGCGGCGGAGTGTTGTCCGCCAGCAACTGGCGGATCAGCGCCGGAGTGGTCTCCTCGGCCCAGATGGAGCGCGCCGCATCTTCGCTTTGAATCAACTCCTCACGGCTGCGCCCGGTGATCGTGACGAAGCTCCGGTTCACATCGATGAACACCTTCCTCTCCAGATGCTCGATCGCCATCGGCACCGGGCTGACTTGGAACGCCTTGGAAAATCGCTCCTCCGACTGATGCAACGCCGCATCCGCCACTGCGCGCTCGGCCACTTCGCTTTTCAGCAGTTCATTGGCGAGGCGGAGTTCCGCCGTCCGCTGGTTCACCAGCCGGTCGAGTTCCTCCACCTGCCGGTGCGCCATCCGGGCGAGCTGCCACTTTTTCGTGAGCGCGTGCGCCATCTGGAGCACCTCCATGCTGTCGAAGGGCTTCTTGAGAACCAGCACGCTGTCGCTCGATCCGAGCGCGCTGGCCATGTCGTCCCACGTGTAGTCCGAGTAGGCGGTGCAGATCACCACCTGGAGATCAGGAAACTCCTTCCAGATCGCCGTGATGGTCTCGATGCCGTCCCAGCCCGGAGGCATGCGGATATCCACAAAGGCCATCGCAAAAGGACGCCCGGCATTTGCCGCTGCGCGCACCGCCTCCAGTCCTTCCTGTCCTTGAAAAGCGGAGGCGAGTTCAAACTCTGAGCCGGCAGCCTTGGTCTGCTGATTGCCGAAAATCGCCGCTTCATCGTCATCCAGTTCGCGCCGCTTTTCCGTATCCTGATTCCCCAACACCTTCCGGAAGTCATCGTGGATCGACGGGTTGTCGTCGATGATGAGGATGCGGTTGTTGGACGGTTCGTCCATGGCGTTCGTATTCATGATGAAGATGCGGCGGTTGCGACTGGCAGTTCGAGGGTGAAGGTCGCCCCCATGCCCGGACCCCCGCTGGATGCAGAAAGCGCGCCACCCATCTCCTTCGCGGCGAGCGCGCCGCTGTGCAGCCCGAATCCGTGGCCATTCTTCTTGGTCGTGAACCCGTGGCGGAAGACCTTCGGCATGTTTTCCGGGGCGATGCCGACGCCGTTGTCCGTGACGCGGATCTCCACGTGCCCGTTCACCCGGCTCAGTGCGACGCCGATCCGCGGATCGGGCCGGTTGGTATCCTCCACGGCGTGCTTTGCATTGCGGAGGAGGTTGATGAGGATTTGCAGCACCTTGTGCTTGTCCACGCGGACGGGCGGTGTGGGCTGGAGGGTGCGCACGATTTCGATGCCACCGCGGGCGAAGGTCGCGTTGTTCATCTGCAGCGCATCCTCGATGAGCCGCTCGGGCGGAACGTCCTCCAGGATGCCCGTGACTCGCGCGTAGCTCTGCTGCATGGCGACGATTTCCTTGATGTGCTCGATGTTGCGCGTGAGCTGTTCGAGTTCGGAAACCATGCTGGCATTTTCCGCGACAAGAAATCCCGAGAGCTTCTGGAGGTAGGGTGGCAGCCGCTGGCCTTGCGGATCCTTCGTGAGGAAATCGCCCAGATCATTCCCATGCTCGGCGAGCATCGCGGTGGCCTTTGCAAAGCTGCCGACCTTGGAGACACGCAATCTCTCCATGGTGAGCGACGCGGAGACGTTCACGCTGTTGAGCACGTTGCCCACATTGTGCAGAACCCCGGTGGCGACCTCCGCCATGCCCGCCTGGCGCGAAAAATCGAGCAGTTGCTTGTGGACCTTGGCCAGTTCCAACTCGCTCCGCTTGCGCTCGGAAATGTCTTCGACCTTCCCTTCGTAATAGAGCAGCGCGCCGGCGGCATCGCGGACCGCGCGCGCATTCTCGGAAATCCAAATCACGCCGCCGTCCTTGCGCCGGACCTGCGCCTCAAACTGGTTGATCGTGCCGTGCTGCGTGATCTGCTGCAGGAACTCGCTGCGGCGCCGCGGATCGACATACAACCGGGCACCGATGTCCATCACGCTGCCCTTCAATTCCTCCACCGAGGCGTAGCCATAAATGCGGGCCAGCGTCGGATTCGCCACGAGATAGCGCCCATCCGCCGTGCTCTGGAAGATGCCTTCGACGGCGTTTTCGAAAATGCTGCGATACTGCTCCTCCGCAGTGCGCAACGCCACTTCCACGCGCATCCGCTCGGCGACCTCCGCCTGCAGTGCATCATTCGCGCTCCGGAGGGCGTCCGCCTGCTTGCGCAGTGGACCGCTGATACTCCGCGTGATGAAAGTGACGAAACAAATCGCGGCGACCAGTGCCAGGGCGGCCACCATCAAGCTGCGCGTGCGCCGGGTCTGGAATGTTTCAATCCGCCGCTGGAGCAGCGTATCCAGCTCTTCTTCGGCAACCCTCCAGAGCTTGAAGCTGGCCTCACGGGCGGTGTTCCCCGCAGCGAGATATTCCTTCGCGCTCACCCCGGACTTTTCCGTTTCGCCAATACGGGCCGTCAAACCGATGAATACGCTGGTGGCGTCAGCGAACTCCTTGAGCGCGTCCGGCACCCGGGACTGCAGCGTCGCGCTCGCGCCGTGGAAATTCGGATCTTCGTTCAGCGAGGTCTGCACGTCGCCCTCGATCCGATCCAAGTCCGCTTCCTTGAGCAGCGTGGCGTAGATGGCGAACTGCTGCCGCTCCTCGGCGGAAACAGTCTCCAGATCAAGCACCGCCGCCGCGTGGGCGATGACCGCGGCGAGCCGATCCTGCGTCTGCGGCAAAGCGAGCAGAGTGGCGTCCATGAGGTAGTAGCTGTCGAGGTCGGGATCCAGGATGAGATTCGAGAGATCGCCTGCGTGCGTGATCATCACACGCAGATCAGCGACCAAATGCAGATGCAGCTTCCCCAAAGCCGCTGGTTCGAGGCCGGTCAGCCGCGCCTTCAGTTCCTGCCACTCCCTGTGTAAAGTGCCAGCGCGGTAATGCTCCCGCTTGCGCTTGGCCAGACCTTCGTCGGTGAACTGAAGGTCAGGCCCAATCTCCGCATCGACGGCCTCCAGCTTGGCAAAGGCGTCGTCGATCTGCTGCTGCTTCGCCCGGAGTTCCTCCGCCGCCAGCGGCTCACCGCCACCCGCGCGTTGGGCGAGCAGCCGATGCTCCGGAATCAGCTTCAGAAGCTCTTCCAAGGGCCGCTGATAGGCATTCCCCTTCCCCTCCATCCGGGCAAACTCGATGTTTGAATTGATGCCGGTGATGAACAGATAGAGCATCAACGAATCGGGCATCACGAAGAAGATGCTGATCAACATCAGCTTCTGCGCGACCTTCAGGTTTTGAAACCACAGTTTCATCGGACGCAGCCCCCCTTGACCGAGTGGCCGGCCAGAATGGTCCCGGACCAAGCTAGAACAGGCGCACAGTGGATCGGCATACCCTCGCTCCGTGCAAGGATCATCTTGCCAAGCCGCTGCGGAATGGGCGGGGCGCGCTCAAACACCCCGCAGCAGCGGAGATCTGGGATCGAGGATTGGCTGTCATCGAATTCGAGAGAGCAGAGGCCGCGCCCGATGGGGCTTGGCCGTGAACGAGGAACCAAAGCTGGCGGCAGGCATCACTATGAGTCGGTCCGCAGAATCAAGGTCGCAGATTCAGTTCAGCCAGCAGGAGCAAAACAACATTCCTCTGTGTCCATCGTGCCTCTGTGGTTTCAGAAAGGGATTCCGCGAATGCGACGGGCACGGGTGGTGAAGGAACATTGCGAACTCGTTGCTTCGCCGAAATCCCCTGCCAACCCGATCCCGGCGGTTTTCGGGCAAACCACAGAGGCTTGATGGACACAGAGAGACTCTGGTGGGCCGGAATTCATTCACGCTCAACCAAAGCGCCATCCAGCCTGGGCGGCAGCGGTTGATCTTCACTCCACTGTCCGCTGTCATCACGCACATGAAACTGATCTCCTGGAACGTGAATGGCATCCGTGCGGCGCTGAAGAAAGGCTTCCTCGATTTCGTCGCGGCGGAGAAGGCGGACATCGTGTGCGTGCAGGAGACGAAGGCATCGCCGGAGGTCGTGGAGGTGGAGTGGCCGAAGGGCTACGGGGCGCACTGGAATTCCGCGGAGAAGAAGGGCTACTCCGGGACGCTCATCCTCAGCCGGCACCAGCCGCTTTCGGTCGCACAGGGCATCGGGCAAAAAGAGCACGACCGCGAGGGGCGCGTGCTCACGACGGAGTATGCGGATTTTTTCCTCGTGAATGTGTATGTGCCGAATTCGCAGCGGGAGCTGACGCGGCTGGAATACCGGCAGCAGTGGGACCGCGATTTTCTCGCCTACCTGAAGTCGCTCGAACGCACGAAGCCGGTGATTTTCTGCGGCGACCTGAACGTGGCGCACACGGAGATCGATCTGGCGCGGCCGAAGGACAACGTGCGCAACCACGGCTTCACGATCGAGGAGCGCACGGGGTTCGGCGCGATGATCGGGGCGGGCTTTGTGGACACGTTCCGGGAGTTCGAGAAAGGCGGTGGCCATTACACGTGGTGGAGCCAGATGAACAACGCACGCTCGCGGAACATCGGCTGGCGCATCGACTACTTCCTCGCGTCCGCCGCGCTGCGCCCACGGCTGAAGTCGGCGCGCATCTACCCGCACATCATGGGCTCGGACCACTGCCCGGTGGGGCTGGAGCTGAAGAAAAAGTAGGCGGGATGGCGTGGAGCGCCGCCCGTCCCGGCGGCCACCTCGACAACACGCGCAGCGTCACTTTTTCCTCCGCTGCGTCCAAGCCTGCGCAGACTCCGAAGAAAAGACCGGGCCTGCGGCGCAGGTGGTGGCTGGCGGGACGCGCGGCGCTCCACTCTGCGCGTGCCCTTCGTGGTTGTGTTTTCACGCATGAGTCCCGCACAGTCCGCGCCGATGTCTGCGCGTGTGCTCATTCTTTTTGCCCATCCGGCGCTGGTGAAATCGCGGGTGAACCGCCGCCTCGCCGATGCGGTGCGGCGGCTGCCGGGCGTGACTTTCCACGACCTCTACGACCGCTACCCGGATTTCTCGATCGATGTGAAGGCCGAGCAGGCGCTGCTCGCGGCCCACGAGGTCATCGTGCTGCAGCATCCGTTCTACTGGTATTCCGTCCCGGCGCTCGTGAAGGAGTGGCAGGACCTCGTGCTGGAACACGGCTTTGCCTATGGCGAAGGCGGCACGGCGCTGCGCGGAAAGCCGGCGGTCTCGGTGCTCAGCACGGGCGGCCCGGCGGAGTCGTATCGCCCGGGGCTGGCGGATCGCTTCACGGTGCGGCAGCTCCTCGCGCCCTTTGAGCAGACGGCGCGGCTGTGCGGGATGCCGTTCCTCGCGCCGTGCATTTTCTACAGCTCGGATACGAAGACGGACGACGGGCTCACCGACTGCGCGGTGCGCTACCAGCGGCTCGTCGAGGCGCTGCGCGACGGTGCGCTCGACATCGCCGCCGCGCGGAATGGCGAGAACCTCGCGGACAACTTCAACGCGCTGATCGCAGGAGGAGCAGTGGCATGACCGGCAACGCGCTCTTCGAGGCATTCATCTACCTGCTCGCCGCCGTCATCACCGTGCCGGTGGCGAAGCGCCTCGGTCTCGGTTCCGTGCTCGGCTATCTCATCGCCGGCGTGGTCATCGGCCCGTACTGCCTGAAGCTCGCTGGCGGCGACAAGGAGGCGATGCACGTCGGCGAGTTCGGCGTGGTGATGATGCTCTTCCTCATCGGCCTCGAACTCCGCCCTGCGTTGCTGTGGCGGCTGCGCGGACCGATTCTCGGCATGGGCGGCGCGCAAGTGCTGGCGACCGCGGCGGTCGTGGGTGCGGTGGCGATGTTCGTGGGCCGGGAATGGCGGGAGTCGCTCGCGATGGGATTCATCATCGCGATGTCGTCCACCGCCATCGTGCTGCAGACGCTCGCGGAGAAAAAGCTGCTGAAGACCCGCGGCGGGCAGTCGTGTTTCTCTGTGCTGCTGTTTCAGGACATCGCAGTCATCCCGCTGCTCGCGCTGCTGCCGCTGCTGGCCATGCACGGCGGTCCGGTGGTGGCGGCGGACCATGCGAAGCCGCTGGAGCATCTGCCCGGCTGGGCGCAGGGACTCGCGACGCTCGGCGCGGTGGCGCTCGTCGTCATCGGCGGGCGCTACCTGCTGCGTCCGGTCTTCCGTTTCATCGCCGGGGCAAAACTGCGCGAGCTTTTCACCTCGGCCACGCTGCTGCTCGTCATCGGCATCGCCCTGCTCATGGATTACGTCGGCCTCTCCGCGGCGCTCGGCACATTCATCGCGGGCGTCGTGCTTGCCGACAGCGAATACCGCCACGAGCTGGAGTCGGACATCGAGCCGTTCAAGGGCCTGCTGCTCGGGCTCTTCTTCCTGTCGGTCGGCACCGGGATCGATTTCGCGCTCGTCTCCTCCCGGGCGGGGATGATCGCCGGGCTCGTCGCGGTGCTCGTCCTGGTGAAATTCGCGGTGCTGCTCTCCGTCGTGCGTATCTTCCGCAACGACTGGGGCGAGAGCCTGCTCTTTGCGCTCGCGATGGCGCAGGGCGGCGAGTTCTGCTTCGTGCTGTTCTCCTTTGCCGAGGATCACGCGATCCTCGCGCCTGCCACGGTGAAGCCGCTCACCGCCGCCGTCGCGCTCTCCATGGCCATCACGCCGCTCCTTTTTCTCCTCTACGAAAAGGTCGTCGCCCCGCGCCTCATCCGCCGCGGGACGAAGCGCGAGGAGGACAAAGTCGAGAGCGACGGCGAGCCGGTCATCCTCGCGGGTTTCGGCCGCTTCGGGCACGTCATCGGCCGCCTCCTGCGCGCGAACGGCTACGGCGTCACCGTGCTGGACATTGACGCCGACCAGGTGGACCTGCTCGGCAAATTCGGCATGCACAGCTTCTACGGCGACGCCTCGCGCGCCGAACTGCTCCACGCCGCCGGCGCGGAAAGGGCGCGGCTCTTCGTGCTCGCCATCGACGACGAGCAGCAGTCGCTCCAGATCGTCAGCACGCTCCGCCGCGAGTTTCCGCACCTGCGCATCCTCGCCCGCGCCGTCAGCCGCCAGCACGCCTACGAACTGATCCGTCTCGGGGTGAAGGAGGTGTATCGCGAGACCTTTGGCAGCGCGCTCGACCTCGGCTACGACGCCCTGCGCGCCGTCGGCATGCGCGGCGCGGAGGCATTGCGCGCCGTGCGGATTTTCCGCAAATATGACGAAGCCGCCGTGCATGACATGGCCGATCTCCAACAGATCGATGGGGCCTATGTGACGCGCGCGCGCCAGCACAACGAGAACCTCGGGCGCCTTCTCCGAACCGACCGTGCCGGAGCGAACAACCCGACCGAGGACGGCTGGCCCACCAGGCCGGAAGAGGGCCGCCGCGATCCCGGCTAGCCCTCACCGCCGCGATCCAGACCGCGCGCGAAGGGCGGACGGTGGTGCTCATCGAGCCGACGAAATTTCTCGGCGGGCTGATGACCGGCGGGCTCGGCGCGACGGACATCGGGAATAAGCGCGCCATCGGCGGGATCTCGCGCGAGTTCTATGCGGGCATATTCCAATACTACGCGGATGCGGCGAAGTGGACGAGGCAGACGCGGGCGGACTATTTTGCGAAGCGGCCGCCTGGAAATTCCGAGGCCGAGGACACGATGTGGACCTTCGAGCCGCATGTGGCGTCCGCGATTTACGCCGACATGCGGCAGGGGGCCGGCACGCGTGTGACGGTGATTTTTGGCGAACGCCTCGATCTGAAACGGGGCGTGGTAAAGGACGGCACGCGCATCGCAAAGATCGTGATGGAGAGCGGGCGCGAGTTCACCGGGAAGGTGTTCATCGAGGCGCCTTACGAGGGTGACCTGATGGCAAAGGCGGGCGTGAGCTACCACGTGGGGCGGCGACCTACGGCGAGACGCTGAATGGTGTGCAGGTCGGGCAGAGCAAGCACCATCAGTTCACGGTGCAGGTCGATCCCTACGTGAGGCGCGGCGACGCATCGAGCGGCCTGCTGCCGGGCATCAAGCGCGAGCCCGGCGTGGAATTCTCCGGCGACCGCAAGGTGCAGGCTTACAACTTCCGCATGTGTACGACCGACGTGCCGGAGAATCGCCGCGACTGGGAAAAGCCCGCGAACTTTGATGAGCGCCTGTTCGAACTCGCGCTGCGCAACGCCGAGGCCGGCGACCAGCGAATCTCGTGGGCGGCTGGCTGGATGCCGAATCGCAAGACGGATACGAACAACAACTTTGCCGTGAGCACGGATTTCATCGGTGCGAACTGGGACTACCCCGAGGCCGACTACGCGACGCGCGAAAAGATCTGGCAGGCGCATGAGGACTGGCAGAAGGGCCTCATGTGGACCTACGCGCATCACCCGCGCGTGCCGGAGAAAATGCGTGAGGCATTTCAGCGCCTCGGTCTCGCGAAGGACGAATTCACCGACAACGGCAACTGGCCGCGCCAGCTCTACCTGCGCGAAGCGCGCCGCATGATCAGCGACTGCGTGATGACGGAGAAAAATTGCCGCCGCCAGGAAGTCATCGAGGACAGCGTCGGCATGGGCGCCTACAACATGGATTCGCACAACGTGCAGCGCTACGTGACGACGGAGGCGGTTGGACAACCGCAGGATGACTCGATCCCGAGCAAGGGATTTTGATCTTTCCTGGACTCCCTTGTCCCGACCCCGGCGAACACCGGACCATTCAGCCCAGCGCCAGGCGGGGTTTGCTCCCAAAGAACGCCCGTCTTCCGAGATCTCCATAGCAGAGTGAAATCGCACCGACAGGACGACCACCACGCAGCCAGACGAGGGATCGCAATGTCCGCCATTCTTGCGGCGATCGCAGCACTTCATGCGCTCACGTGGGAGGCCGGCGCCGCGGAAAAGCTGGGGTTCAACAGCGACATCCGTGCGCTCCTCTCGGACAAGTGCTTCTTCTGCCACGGGCCGGACCCGAAGAATCGCAAGGCCGACCTGCGGCTCGACGTGCGCGATGTGGCGGTCGAGATGAAGGCGATCGTTCCGGGCAAGCCGGAGGAGAGCGAGATCATCAAGCGCGTTCTCACGACGGACGCCGACGACCACATGCCGCCGGCGAAGTCGAAGCTGGATGGTTTCACTCCAGCCGAGGTGGAACTGCTGAAGCGCTGGATTGCCGAGGGCGCGGAGTATGAGCCGCATTGGGCGTTCATCCCGCTGGGAAAAAATGTGCTCAGTGCTCAGTCCTCAGTTCTCAGTGAGAGCGCAGAGCGCGGTCTGAGCACTGGGCACTGGGCACTGGGCACTGGACGAATGGACGCTGTCGTTTCCGCGGGGCTGAAGAAACGCGGCCTCGCAGCCCAGCCCGAGACGGACCTCAACACGCTCATCCGCCGGGTGAGCTTCGACCTCACGGGACTGCCGCCGACACCGCAGGAGGTCGCCGCTTTTGAAAAGGACAGCGCACCGGCTGCCTATGAGCGGCTCGTGGACCGGCTGCTCGCGTCGCCGCGATTCGGAGAGCGCATGGCGGTGGACTGGCTCGACATTGCTCGCTACGCGGACAGCTACGGCTTCCAGGTGGACCGCGAGCGCGAGATGTGGCCGTGGCGCGACTGGGTCATCCGTGCGTTCAATGACAACCTGCCGTTCGACCAGTTCATCACATGGCAGATCGCGGGCGATCTGCTGCCGAATCCGACCGACGATCAGATTCTCGCGACGGCGTTCAATCGCCTGCACCAGCAGGAGAGCGAGGGCGGCAGCGTCGAGGAGGAATACCGCGTGGAGTATGTGGCGGACCGCGTGCAGACGTTTGCGACGGCGTTCCTCGGGCTCACGTTCGAGTGCTCGCGCTGTCACGATCACAAGTACGATCCCATCACGCAGAAGGACTACTACGGGCTGTTCTCGATGTTCCAAAACATCGACGAGGCGGGCCTCTACTCTTTCTTCACGCCGAGCATGCCGACGCCGGCATCGGCGCTGATGGACGCGCCGGCGAAGGAGAAACTGGCGGCGTTGAAGAGTGCCGTGGCCGGGGAGGAAAAGAAGTCCGCCAAGTTGCGCGAGGCGAAGCGCAGTGCCTTTGAGCAGTGGCTGACTTCCCGCCCGGCGGATGTCGCGATGCCCGGTGAGATTGGGCGCTTCACTTTCGACTCGCTCGAAAAGGGGAAGCTCGCGAATGCGCTTGATGCGAAGAATCCCGCGACGCTGAAAGGCGAGAACAAGCTGGTGCCCGGCGTGAGCGGCCAGGCGGTCGAGTTCACCGGTGATGATGCGGTGGACCTGCAAATCGGAAACTTCCGCAGCAACGAGCCGTTCAGCGTTTCGCTCTGGCTGAAGACGCCGGACAAGAAGGACCGTGCGGTCGTCTTCCACCGCTCGAAGGCATGGACCGATGCGGCGAGCCGTGGCTACGAACTGCTCATTGAGGACGGAAAGCTCAAGTGGTCGCTCATCCACTTCTGGCCCGGTGACGCGATTTCCATCCGGGCGAAGGAACCGCTCGCCCTGAACGAGTGGACGCATGTCGTGGTGACAAACGATGGCAGTGGGCGCGCCGCAGGGCTGCGCATTTTCGTGAACGGCGCGCAGGCTGGGACCGAGACGGTGAAGGACAGCCTCACGCGCGACATCACCGGCGGCGGCGGGGACAACATCTCGCTCGGTGAGCGTTTCCGCGACCGTGGCTTCAAGGGCGGTGCGATTGATGACTTCCGCGTCTTATCACGCGAGCTCACGCCGATCGAGGCGATGGCGGCATTTGATCCGAAAGCGGCACGCGATGTCCTTGCGCATCGCACGACGCGCGATGTCTCGGGTAACGCGGGTGTCCCGCCTGCCGGGTCAGGCGTCTCGCGTGAAGCATTGGACGTCGAGAAACCGCCGCAACGCGACACGCTTTCCCCGAACGAACGCAACTCGGCGCCCGGTGGGCCACGCGAGACGCGCGGCCCGGCAGGCGGGACGCCCGCGCTACCCGAAGACGCCGTCTTCGACTACTTCCTCGCGACCGCGGATGCCGACTGGAAGAAGCAACTCGACGCGCTCGCAACTGCACGCGGCGAGGCGGTGAAGTTTTCCACCGGGCAGAAGGAAATCATGGTGATGCGCGAACTGCCGGAGCCGAAGAAGGCCTACATCCTTTTCCGTGGCGAATACGACCAGCGTCGCGATGAGGTGCCGCCGGGCGTACCCGTCTGGCTGGCGCCGCTTCCGGTCGGCGCGCCGAAGAACCGCCTCGGTCTCGCGCAGTGGCTCATCGACCCGCAGCATCCGCTGACCGCGCGCGTGACGGTGAACCGCATCTGGCAGAACATCTGGGGCCGTGGGCTCGTGAAGACCGCGGAGGATTTCGGCAGCCAGGGCGCGCGTCCGCTTTACCCCGAGGTGCTCGATTCGCTCGCGGCGCAGTTCATCCGGAGCGGGTGGGACACGAAAGCGCTGCTGAAGAGCATCGTGATGAGCCGCACCTACCGTCAGCGGAGCATCGCGGATGCGAAGACGATGACCGACGACCCGGACAACGAATGGCTGGCGCGCGGACCGCGGATCCGTCTCGCGGCGGAAATGGTGCGGGACAATGCACTCGCCACCGCCGGTCTTCTCGCTGTGCGGCTCGGTGGACCGCCGGTGAATCCCTACGAGATGAGCGAGGCTTTCAAGCCCGCGAAGCCGAGCGATGGCGAGGGCGTTTACCGTCGCAGCATCTACACGAACTGGCGGCGCACCGGCCCGCCTCCGGCGATGATGGCGTTCGACGCGCCGCGACGCGCAGTCTGCACCGCGAAACGTGAGCGCACGGACTCGCCCCTGCAGGCGTTCATCCTTCTGAACGGCGTGCAATATGTCGAAGCCGCGCGCGTGCTCGGCGAGAAACTCCACAAGGATGCGAACGGCGACGTGCGCGCGATGATCGAGCAGTGCTTCCTCCGCTGCCTCAGCCGCAAACCCGATGCGAAGGAGATCGAGATAGCGACTCATCTCTACAACGAGCAGCTCGCGCATTTCCGCCAGTCACCAGGCGAGGCCGAGAAGCTGCTGAAGACTGGAAACGCGAAGCGCGACCCCGCCATTTCCGCACCCGAGGCGGCGGCGGCTGCGGTGCTCGCGCAGGCGTTGCTGAACCACGATGCTTGTGTCGTGAAGCGCTGAGGACTGGATTTAGTGATTAGTAATTAGTGATTAGTCCATGAAGCCGAACACTGATGAATCGACGAAAACTTCGGGGTTGCCGTTTGCGCGCGGATTTTGGGAGCTGATCGCCTATCAGAAGGCGCGCGCGTTGCAGCGACGGGCGTTTGAATTGTCGAAAAGGTTCCCGCGTGAGGAAACGTATTCGCTCACGGATCAGATGAGGCGGGCGGCGCGCTCGATTGGCGCACAGATTTCGGAGGCTTGGGCGAAGCGCGATTATGAGAAGCACTTCGTGAGCAAGCTCAGTGATGCGCTCGGCGAGTGCAATGAGACGCAGCATTGGACACTCAGCGCCGTGGACGACGGTTATCTGCAGCGCGACGATGCGAAGGAACTCTAGAATCTCTGCCTCGAAGTCGCACGGATCCTTACCGCCATGGCCGAGCGTTCCAGTGAATTCTGCCA
>Ga0105046_10004725_pt1 | contig 21651 bp, 17 predicted proteins | sample MAT03_FD_78385 | JGI IMG/M metagenome (GOLD analysis project Ga0105046, IMG submission 78385) | Freshwater microbial communities from Lake Fryxell liftoff mats and glacier meltwater in Antarctica - MAT-03 (megahit assembly) | ecosystem: Environmental > Aquatic > Freshwater > Ice > Liftoff...
AACAAAGCGGTTTGGAGCGAAAATAGCGGCAACCAGCCCAATGCCGTGACCAGCAAACTGGAAGGCGTGAGTTGGGTGGGTGCGTTGCACCTCAGCGGGAACGTATGGGAGTGGTGCGCGTCGGTATATGAGCCGTATCCGTATCGGGTGGATGGCAGCCGTGAACCAGATACGGGTGATAGAACAAATGTTCAGCGTGTGGTGCGGGGCGGCTCTTGGGACTACAGTTTTACCGATTATTTCCGCGCTGCTAGCCGTTACAACTACGGTATCAACAATCTCAATATCGGTTTTCGTTGTGTGCGCTCTTCCTGAACGGAGTGAAGGATAGCTCTGTTTTCTGTCCTCTGATTTCTGGTCTCTGGTTCTCTGCTTTTCTGTGGGGGGTGCAGGGGGCGTAGCCCCATTTTGGCAACCTCACCCCAACCCCTCTCCCTAGGAGAGGGGCTTAAAGTTCCTTTGATGGACGCGATAATGCCGCCCGTGATTCCCCCTCTCTCAGGGAGAGGGGGCTAGGGGATGAGGTTTTACCCCATCTCAGGACTCATCATTTTGCAGGGTGTGCGGGAAGATTTAAGCCCCCCGCCGCTTGTGGGTGAGGGGGCGTCGTTAGGCGGCAGGTTGCTGTTTCTGGTCTTGGGTCGTGCTGTGCGCCTGAACTGATGGCAAGAGCGAAAGCGCCTCCCATGCAAGGATTGTGCCGTCCTCACCGAGCAAGGTCGGGCGCGTCAGGCCGCGAATCGCCGCCGCCGAGATGACGACTTTATAGATGTCGTCGCGGCTAGGGACTTCAAACATCACGTCCATCAAGGTGTGTTCGATGATCGAGCGCAGGCCGCGTGCGCCGGTCTCGCGCTGGATGCTGAGTTCGGCGGTGGCTTCAAGCGCGTCAGCCTCGAACTCTACCAGCACATCATCCATCCCCAACAAGGTTTGATACTGCTTGACGATGGCATTTTTCGGCTGGGTCAAAATTTGCATCAAGGCCACCCGATCCAACGGGTCAAGCGCGACGGCGACTGGCATACGCCCGACCAACTCTGGGATTAAGCCGCACTGCATCAGGTCTTCGGGGGAGACGGCGCGCAGAATGCTCTGACGGTCTGCCTCATTTCGATTGCCGCCGCCGAATCCCAGCGTGCCGCGTGCGCCGAGGCGCTTGGCGATGATTTCCTCAATGCCTTCAAACATCCCACCGCAGATGAACAGAATGCTGCTGGTGTCGATTTGTAGAAATTCCTGATGGGGATGCTTACGTCCGCCTTGCGGGGGGACGTTGGCGAGCGTGCCTTCGACGATCTTTAGAAGCGCCTGCTGCACGCCTTCGCCCGACACGTCACGGGTGATGGACGGATTATCGCTGGTCTTGCGGGCGATTTTGTCGATTTCGTCGATGTAGATGATCCCGCGTTGGGCGCGGGCGATGTCGCCATCAGCCGCCTGAATGAGGCGCAGCAAGATGTTTTCGACATCTTCACCGACATATCCCGCCTCGGTCAGCGCCGTCGCGTCTGCGATACAAAACGGCACATTTAGCACTTTGGCGAGGGTACGCGCCAAAAGGGTCTTGCCGCTGCCGGTGGGGCCGAGCAGAAGGATGTTGCTCTTCTCAATCTCGACCCCATTGAGCGTGCTGCGCGACTTGAGGCGCTTATAGTGGTTATAGACGGCCACGCTCAGGACGCGCTTGGCGTGTTCTTGCCCAATCACATACTCGTCAAGGTGCGCCATAATCTCACGCGGGGACATGATCTGCAACTCGCCCAGTTCGGTGTCGATGGCCGCTTGTTCTTCTTCACTGAGCAGGCCGTAGCACAACTCAACACAGAAGTTGCAGATATAGATACCATCGGGCCCAGCGATGAGGCGCTCTACGTCGTCATGATGACGCCCACAGAACGAACAACGATGCGCCGCGTGAGATTTTTGCGCCACGATATTACTTCTTTCCGTTGTGATCGGTGGTCAGAACAGAGTCAATCAGGCCGTATTCAACCGCTTGATCGGCGCTGAAGTAGATGTCGCGATCCGTGTCGCGCTCAATCTGCTCAATGCTCTTACCGGTGTGCTTGACGAAAATCTGGTTGAGGCGCGTCTTGAGGCGGACGATCTCATTGGCTTGGATGACGATATCGGTGGCCTGACCTTGCGCGCCGCCCAACGGTTGGTGCATGTGGACGGTGGTGTTGGGCAAGGCGAGGCGCATCCCCTTTTGACCGGCGGTGAGCAGAACCGTCCCAAAGCTGGCGGTGACGCCGATGGCGGTGGTGCTGACCGGGGGGTGGATGGCTTGCATGGTGTCGTAAATGGCGAGTCCGGCGTAAACCACGCCGCCCGGCGAGTTGATGTACATCTGAATCGGCTTCTGATCGTCCTCACGGTCAAGGATGAGCAGTTGCGCGACGATTAAGTTAGCGACTTGATCGTTGATGCCAGACCCCAAGAAAACGATGCGTTCCTTGAAGAGCAGCGAGATAATGTCCCATACGCGCTCGCCCCGATTGTCGCGTTCGATGACGGCGGGGGCGTAGGCGAGAGTGTTGAGGAGAGGATGAATCATGGTGGCGCTAACTCCTTATCAGATTGGTCGTGAAATGTTGTTGACTCACTTGGTCGGATGATGGTTTCACACACAGAGGGCTGATGGCCTAGCCTTTGGACTGGTCAGCAGCGACCTCTTCATGAGCAGGGGAGTCCTCTAGCACCAGCGTGATGGGCGTGCTGAGGTCTGGGGCTTCACCCTTGCCAATGGCGATGGCACGCGCTTCGATCTTCTGCGACAGGAGATTGTTCGCCATGTTGTTGACGAAACGCTCATCGCGCATAATACCCAGTTGATTGATCGCATCCTGACCGATTTCGCCCAAGACTTGTATAAAACGCGCTTGCAATTCTTCTTGGCTGACGCCCAGCTTTTCGGCGTTGGCGAACTCGCGCACGACCAGCGAACGCCGGAGGAACTTGCCCGCCGGTTCGCGATAATCGCCACGGATGTCTTCGATGCCGCGCCCGGTTTGCTTGAGGTAAGTGTCGATGTCCAGACGGTTCTGGCGCAGACGTTCTTTGAGGTCTTCGACCATATCGTCGATTTCGGCCTCAACCGACGCCTCGTTAAAGGCGACCTGTGCGCTGGTGATGATTTGCTCCAAGACCTTGTTGGCATAGGACTCACGAGCTTGGGTATCTGTGCGTTTCGCCACCGATTCTTTGAGGCGGACGCGCACTTCCTCCAACGTCAGCGGGCGAACATCAGGGATACCGGAGATTTCAAGCCCGCGCTCGGCAGCTTCGTCTTCGAGTTGTTCCTTAGCCGCTTCGATTTCAGCTTCGATTTCTTCTAGCTGGATCTCAAGCTCTTCATCATCGGCATCATCAAGTTCTGCAATCTCGTCGTCATCAGCATTTACGATGTCGTCAAACGCTTCATCCCAATTGTAACGCTGGCTGATTTTGACGGCCAATGCGTCGTCGACTTCTGGGAGGACAACCTTCTCAACCTGTTCAATGCTCACCACAAATTCGATGGTGCGCCCCGCGATGTCCGGGTTGATTTTCGGATCATCGGTGGGCATGGTGATGCGGAAGGTGCGGACGTCGCCAGCCTTTGCGCCAATGACATTTGCGCTGAAGCCGGGCGCAAGCGGTTCATCTGCGCCTTCGAGTAGATTGATCACTGCGCCGTGGCGATGGACATAAGGCTCTTCCTTGCGGTCATGGACATCTGCATCTGCGTCTACGTCTGCGTCTGCTTCGGCGTCTGCTTCGGCGTCTATTTCCACAAAGAAACTGTGTAGGTCACACGTTATGCGATCCTCAACTGCGGCGGCTTCTTCCGAGACGACGGTCTCGGCGAATTCGCGCTGGAGGCCACGGAGTTCCGCCTCGACTTCCTCGTCACCCACAACCGGCGCAACGTAATCCACGCGAATCGCCCGATAATCACTCAGCGTCACCGTCGGCGCAAGCGGGACGGTATAGATGAAGGTCGGCGGCTCTAGCTTGAAATCTTCCATTGAGCCGGGGGCAGCCGGTTCAATTTTGGAGTCTTCCAGCGCCTGTTTATACAGTTTTTGACCGAGCGCCTCGATGGTTTCATCTAGGATATAGGCTTCACCAACATAGCGCGTCACGACTAACGCGGGCGCTTTCCCTTTACGAAAACCGGGGATGTTGAGTTTGCCTGCGATGGTGCGGACGGTTTGGCGCTTGGCTTCTTCAAACGTGGATTCGTCGATTTCAACAGTCAAGCGGACGGCGTGGTTGTCGAGTTGTTCAGTGCTGATATTCAAGGCGTGTACCCTCGTGTGTGTCAAGATTATATCATCCAGCCAACAGACCGGACATAAATCTTTTATCGGAAATTTGGAGTTAAAGACAGAAAATGGCAACGCCCCCAACAACGGAGATGCTGTGCGCCGCTGTGTGACCCAAAACGGGGCGGCGCGGCTGTTAAACCGGGCCGCCCCTTATTGGTAGTGGGGAAGGAGGGACTCGAACCCTCACCTCGTTAGAGACATGATCCTAAGTCATGCGCGTCTGCCAATTCCGCCACTCCCCCCACGGAATAACGCAAGTATACCCTACAATTGCACAGTGAAAAGGGTTCAAAATATCAAATTTCGGGCAAATGGGGTCTCGACGCAGATGGGCGGCCTACAGGCCGCCCATAGACGGTGAAATCCGCTTGGAAAATTACATTTCCAACAGTAAATTCAGCATCCCGGCGGCTTTCACCGCGTCGCTGGCATAGGCCTCGTACTTGCGGAAATTCTCAGCGAACATCTCAGCCAATTTAAGCGCTTTCGCCTCATACTCGTGAGAATCTACCCACATGCGGCGTGGGTCTAACACGTCATCGGGGACATCCGGGCAGTGAGTCGGCATTTGCAGGCCGAAAATCGGGTGTGTTTGATATTCTACGTCGTCCAGCTCACCCGTTAGCGCGGCGCGCACCATCGCACGGGTATAGGCGATTTTGATGCGACTGCCGACGCCATACGCGCCGCCGACCCAGCCGGTATTGACCAACCAGACGCGCACATTGCCCTCGGCGATTTTCTTGCCCAATAATTCGGCATAGACCGTCGGTTGCAATGACATGAACGGCGCGCCGAAGCAAGTGCTGAAAGTCGCAGTCGGCTCTGTGACGCCTTTTTCCGTCCCGGCCACTTTAGCGGTGTAGCCCGACAGAAAGTGATACATGGCTTGTTCCGCCGTCAGACGACTGACCGGGGGCAGCACGCCAAAAGCATCCGCCGTCAGCATAATGATGTTTTGGGGGGCATCGCCGATGCCGTCCAATGTCGCGTTTGGGATTTGCTCAATCGAATAAGCGGCGCGGGTGTTTTCGGTGTACTTGGCGCTATTGAGGTTGATTTTGCCAGTATCGAGATTGTAATCGACGTTTTCCAGCACCGTCCCAAAGGTGTGGGTGGTGCGATAAATCTCCGGCTCGGCAGTGGGGGAGAGGTTAATCACCTTAGCGTAGCAGCCCCCCTCAAAATTAAATACGCCATTGTCGTCCCAGCCGTGTTCGTCGTCGCCAATTAAGGTGCGGGCGGGGTCGGCGGATAAGGTGGTCTTGCCCGTGCCTGACAGCCCGAAAAACACGGCCGTATCGCCATTTGTGCCAATATTGGCCGAGCAGTGCATGGGGAGGACGCCTTGCAACGGTAGGAGGGTGTTGAGGACGGTGAAAATCGACTTCTTCATCTCACCGGCGTATTGTGTGCCGCCGATTAAGACCAATTTTTGGGCGAGATTGAGGGCGATAAAAACCTCGCTGGCCGTGCCGTCGGTTGACGGGTCGGCGCTGAAACTGGGGATGTCGATGACCGTGAAATCCGGGGTGAAATCAACCAATTCTTCTGGCTTGGGGATGATGAACAGATTGCGGACGAACAGGCTGTGCCACGCATATTGGGTGATGACGCGCACCTTGAGGCGGTACTGCGCCGTTGCGCCCGCGTACAGGTCTTGGACGTAAAGCTCGCGCCCGTTCATGGCCGCGAACATGCGCTGGCGCAAACCCTCAAACTTATCAACGTCCATCGGCTTATTGACCTTGCCCCACGCAATCACGTCTTGCGTCCCCGACTCGCGCACAATGTACTTGTCATTCGCAGAGCGCCCGGTGTGCTTGCCGGTAAAGACGGCCAATGGCCCATCCTCGACGACGTGACCTTCTCCGCTCGCAATCGCTTGCTCGTACAGACGGCTGGGGGTCAGATTCCAGTGGAGATTAGGCGTGTCAATGGTCAGCGGTGACAAAGTGCGGTTGGTCATAGATTTCCCCTCGTTTTTTTCTGCACAACTCAAAAATCCTATAGTATTGTGCTGTATGCACAATACTTAGGGAGATTTTTTGAGCTGTCGCGTTTGCGTACTGTCATTGTTGCACAAATCTATAAATTTACGCAAGTGAAATTCATCACAATTTGAGAGTTTCTCATCCGAGTTTGTGTGTCCAGAGACGGTAAGCGTTTACAGCGCCAAAACCTAAATCACGCGCTTCTTCAATTTGTCGAAAATCATCTTCTGGCACGAGCAGTCCAATTGTTTCGCAGTTTTCTTTACGGACGAGTCCCCTGACATCCTTGAGGCGTTCATAAGGCGGTTCGACCCACAATCCTTTATAGGTCAGAGTTTCGACGAATACCCAACAGAATGGGACGGCCAGCGCGATGAATTGGCTCGGTTCTGGCCCCGCCACCATCAACTGATGTGGTTCACTCGGTGTGTAGCCACAGACTTCAAAGCTGCGTTCTGCGCCGATGTTGCCAACCCGCACGACAGCGCGTGCGCTAGATGCCCCGGCACGCTCACCTCTTTCATTCGATGCTGCAATCATGCGGGCGGCCAGTCCATGCTCACGCGCTTCTGGCGCAACGGCCACCAAATCTACCTCCCAGCGTAATGCCCAGTCAGCGGCTTGACTGTCATGGTTTATGAACCCGTCCACAAATCCGACCACTTGGTCACTCGCTAGTGCGACAATACAGGTACGATTGTTGCCGGTTAGGGCTTTGGTGACACGTTCCGGCGTGGTAGGGAGGTCAGGCCAGATTCGATTATTGAGCGCGGCAATGGCTGGGGCATCATCAGCACTAGCGGGGCGGATGTCGAATGTCATCGAGGAAATCCTTTCAGGGATTAGGTTCAGCGTTTGGCTTGCGGTTATAATAACGGCGTTTGTGGTGAATGGGGCGTTAACGAGGTGGTCTTGGCAAATCGCGCATTTCTATATACAACCGTGTTCGTGGGCGGGATGAGTACGTTAGCGATTGAGCTTTCGGCTTCGCGACTATTGGGCGCGGTATTCGGGACGAGTAATATCATCTGGGCGAATGTCATCGGCCTGATTTTACTGTATCTGACGGTGGGCTATTTCGTCGGTGGGCGCTGGGCTGACCGTTCACCCTATGCGCGGACGTTGTACCGCATTTTGTTGTGGGCGGCCTTTTTGAGCGCGCTGATTCCGCTGATTGCGCGCCCGATTTTGAGCGCGGCGGCGGCGGCTGTCGTTCAAGCCGAGGCGGGCGTGGCGTTGGGGTCGTTTGTGGCGACACTGGCCTTATTCGCCATCCCGATCACCTTACTGGGGACGGTCTCACCGTTTGCCATTAAGCTAGGCGTACAACGGGTGGAGGACGCCGGGCGCATCAGCGGCGCGATTTACGCTATCGGCACGATGGGTAGTTTGTTGGGGACGTTTTTGCCCACGCTGATTACCCTCCCAGAACTGGGGACGACCGGGACATTTTTACTTTTCGCCGGGATTCTATACGGTGTCGCCCTAATCGGTCTGTTCACGCAAATCGGGGCGCGAGCGCTGGTTTGGCTGTGGATGCCGATTTTGCTGATTGTGATCATAATCGCTTTCCCGCGCACGCCACTACGGGCGGCGGAGGCTGGGGCGGTGCTTTTAGAGGAGCGTGAGACGGCCTATAACTATATTCAGGTGCAAGAGGACGTCAACGGCTACCGTTTGCTGAGCCTGAATGAAGGGCAAGGCGTCCATAGCATTTATCACCCGACCATTTTCCGCTATCAAGGGACATGGGATTACTTCCTGAGCGCGCCGTATTTCAACGCAGGCATGACGCCTGACAAGGTGGAGTCGCTGTTGGTGATTGGGTTGGCGGCGGGGACGATTCCACGCCAGTACCAGCATGTTTACGGGGACATTCGCTTGGTCGGCATCGAGATTGACGCGGGGATTATCGAGGCGGGTTATCAGTGGTTTGGGCTGGATGAGCTACCCTCGTTGGAGGCGATTGCCGAAGACGGGCGTTTGGGGCTGAACCGGTTACAAGAGACGTTTGATGTGATTGCGGTAGACGCTTATAAGCCGCCGTATATCCCGTGGCATCTGACGACGGTTGAGTTTTTTCGCGAGGTGCGGGCGAAATTGTCACAGGACGGCGTGTTAGCCATCAATGTTGGGCGGACGCCTTCAGACCGGCGCTTGGTTGACGCGCTGACCCATGTTTTGCTGCAAACCTTTCCGACGGTCTATGCGGTGGACGTGCCGCGCTCGTTCAACACGATTTTATACGCCACCGTCCAGCCGACCACGCCGGAGATGTTGGTGGATAATCTGAACGCGCTCGACCCGAACGCTCAACCGCTGCTGTATGATGTGATGAGCAGTACGCTGGCCTCCATTGTGCCGACGGGAAGTTCCGATTTACTGTTCACCGATGATCGTGCGCCGGTAGAGACCTTGACCGATTCGCTGGTGTTAAATTTCCTCTTAAATGGCGAATTGGAGTCCTTGCGATGATGCTAAAGCGACTCGCAGGGATGATGATGACGCTGTGTGTGCCGGTGTTGCTGGTGATGGGGGGCGTCCGACTGCTGATGACTCCGCTGGCATTGCAGCTTGAATATACGCGCCCCGGCTTTCCGGCGGATGTGTACGGCTTTACCACCCAAGATCGCCTGATGTATGGCCCGGTAGCGATTGAATACATGCTGACGGACGCCGATATCTCGCTGCTGCGCGGCCTCAGAATTGGGGCGACGGGCGCGTTTTACACCGAGCGCGAACTCGATCACATGGTCGATGTCAAAAAAGTTACGCAGGCGGCCTTTAGCGTGCTGATGATTGGGCTGGGGATTTTTTCGGCGGCGCTGGTGATTTTGCGACGGGATGGAAAAATGCTGCGCGGCGCGTTGATGCAAGGCGCACTGTTGACATTGGGGGCGATTGTGGCGTTGGTCTTTGCGGCAGTGGTGGCGTGGGATTTTTTCTTCACGCTGTTCCATCAATTATTCTTCAGCGAGGGGACGTGGATTTTCTTATACAGCGACACGCTCATCCGCTTGTACCCTGAGCAATTCTGGTTTGACGCTGCGTTGACCCTCGGAGTGATCGTGGTTGGCGGCGCTCTTGTACTTTTTGCCGGAACGGTTTGGCTAGGTCGCGGTGTTGCGCGGCGTGTTGAAGCGCTATAATCGATGGCTATGGACTTTTTACGCCGCCTCACCTCCGCTATCGCTTCCCGCGTGGACATCCGTCTGTGGCTGGGCTGCTTGATATTAAGCGGCGTGGTGATGGGTTACGCTTTAGCGCGCAGCGACATCATGGGCGAAGACCGCGCTGTCCTAACCGCGTTTGTCGGGTTGGTCGGCGTCGGGGTTGGCGTGGTCGGCGTCAGTCGTTCGGTGGCGTCGGTTAGCCGTTTATCGGGGCGTCCGATTGGTTTGGGTGAGATGGTGCGCGAGGCGCGCCTACAACGTGGCGTAAAAGTGGTCGCCATGGGTGGGGGGACAGGGTTGCCGTCGGCGCTAAGGGCGCTGAAAGAACAGACTTCCAATATCACGGCGGTGGTGACGGTGGCGGATGATGGCGGAAGCTCTGGGCGTCTGCGACGGGATTTGGGAGTGCTGCCGCCCGGCGATTTGCGAAACAATATCGCGGCGCTGGCCGATGACGAGAGCTTGATGACCAAGCTGATGCAATATCGGTTCGACTCTGGCGAATTGGCCGGTCATGCTTTCGGGAATTTATTCATCGCGGCGCTGTCGGGCGTGGCGGGCGGCTTGACCGAGGCGCTGGGCGAGGTTGAGCGCGTCTTAAACGTGCGCGGGCGGGTTTTGCCGGCGACATTAGATGATGTCAAACTTGTGGCCGATGTCAAGATGCCGAATGGCAGGATTTTACGTGTCGAAGGAGAGTCGAAAATCCCTGAACTGGGGGGTACGATAGAGCAGGTGGCGCTCATCCCAGAAGACGCCACTGCCCACCCAGAGAGCGTCAAGGCAATTTTGGAGGCGCAGTTGGTTGTGATTGGCCCCGGCAGCTTGTATACCAGTATTTTACCGTCAATGATGGTGAAAGGGATTGCGGATGCCCTGCGGGCGACCAACGCCTATAAAATCTATATTTGCAATGTGGCGACGCAACTGGGCGAGACCGACGATTACTCGGCATCTGACCATGTTATGGCGCTGGAGCGGCATATCGGGCGCGGGGTGTTTCAAGCGGTATTGGTTAATAACCATTATCCTGAGAAGAATGCGGGGTCGAATACGCGCTATGTTGCGCCGCCGCCAGAGCATCATGAGATTTTCCAGCGGTATGAAGTGCGAATGGCCGACCTGACGGACGACGCCCGTCCTTGGCGGCATGATGGTGAAAAATTGGCGAGCGCGATAAAAGAACTTGTGATTGTTCACAGGATTGGCGGCGGCTTCGTTTAAGCGGAGTCGTGCCGATACGCGGCAAAGGCCGCACAGTTTTGTCGAGTTACATGTATGAGGAGCATTCCGACTATGGCGATTCGCGTAGGTATTAACGGGTTTGGTCGTATCGGGCGTCAGGTGCTGAAAGCCCTGCGTCAGAATTTTCGTGAAGAAATTGATGTGGTGGCGTTCAACGACTTGGGCGACCTAGACACGATGGCGCACCTGTTCCGCTATGACTCGAACTATGGCCGTTACGCTGGCACGGTTGAAGTCGTGGACGGCAACTTGATCGTCGATGGCGATGTCATCAAGGCCTTGAAGGAGCGCAATCCCGAGGCGCTTCCGTGGGGCGATTTGGGTGTGGATATCGTGATTGAATCTACCGGCATCTTCACAGACCGTGAGAATGCCTCCAAGCACCTCAAAGGTGGCGCGAAAAAAGTCATCATCAGCGCCCCGGCCAAGGATGAGGACATCACGCTGTGCTTGGGCGTCAACCAAGAGAAATACGACCCAGCCATCCACCACATCGTCAGCAATGCAAGCTGCACGACCAACTGCTTGGCGCCAGCGGCGAAGGTCATCAATGACAGCTTTGGCATCGTCAAGGCCTTCATGACCACTATCCATAGCTACACCAATGACCAGCAAATCCTTGATTTGCCCCACAAAGATTTGCGCCGCGCCCGCGCTGCCGCCCTCAATATCATCCCGACCAGCACTGGCGCGGCCAAAGCCGTCTCATTGGTGATTCCAGAACTCAAGGGTAAGTTTGACGGTATCGCCGTCCGCGTCCCGACCCCCACCGTCTCGCTGGTGGACTTTGTGGCGACGGTTGAGCGCCCGACCACCAAGGCCGACATGATTGCCGCCCTAGAAGCGGCGGCCAATGGCCCGATGAAGGGTATCCTCGGCGTCACGCACGAGCCGTTGGTCAGCATGGATTTCAAGGGCGACCCGCGCAGTTCGATCATTGACGCGCTGGCCTCGGATGCCTCTGGCAATCTTGTCAAGGTCATCACATGGTACGACAACGAGTGGGGTTATTCGGTGCGCTGCGCCGAACTCGCCAAGTTCATGGGCGACATGCTCTAAAAATCGAATGATGAGTCGAACCTGATGAGTGATCAGAAGTACGTTCACGATTCACCATCAAGCCCGATTCTGTAATGTCCGACAGGCGGGCGGGGGACATCGCCCCCGCCCGTTTTGTAAGATATGTCCGCCCGTTTTCGTTTGATGAAGGAGCATGTCTATGAACAAAATGACCGTGCGTGATGCACAGTTTGAAGGCAAGCGTGTCTTGGTGCGCGTCGATTTTAATGTGCCGCTGGAAGCGAACGTTGTGACCGACGATACCCGCGTGCGCGCCGCCGTCCCGACCTTGAAATATATCCTCGACCAGAAGCCGAAGGCCGTGCTGCTCCTCAGCCATCTCGGACGCCCGAAAGACGGCCCAGATTCAAGATACACCCTCGCGCCGATTGCGCCGGTCTTGGCGCAACACCTCGGCGTGCCGGTGGCGTTCGTTGAGGACTGCATTGGTGAGAAGGTTGCGTCGGCGCTGGCGAAATTGCCTGACGGCGGCGTGCTGTTGCTAGAAAACACACGTTTCTATAAGGGTGAGGAAAAGAATGACCCCGCGTTAGCGGCGGAAATGGCGACATTTGGCGACATTTTCGTCAACGATGCCTTTGGCACGGCGCACCGCGCTCACGCCAGCAATGTCGGCATTAGCGCGATTCTGCCCGCCGTCAGCGGTTTGTTGATGGAAAAAGAGATCGACTATCTGTCGACAGCGCTTGAATCTCCGGCACGTCCGTTCATCGCCATTTTAGGCGGCGCAAAGGTCAGCGACAAAATCGCGGTCATTGACGCGCTGTTGGATAAATGCGACGCGCTGATTATTGGCGGCGGCATGGCGAACACTTTCTTCCTCGCGCAAGGTCGGGCATTGGGCAAGTCATTGGTTGAAGTTGACGCGCTCGAAACTGCCAAAACCTTGTTGGCGCGCAGCGGCGGCAAGTTGATTTTGCCGGTGGACGCGCTGATTGGCGACAAGTTCGCCGATGATGCCAATCAGCAAGTCATCGATATTGAAGCGGGCGTGCCGGACGGTTGGGCGATTTATGACATCGGCCCGAAATCGCAGGCCTTGTTCGCGGCGACATTAGCTGACGCAAAAACCGTGGTCTGGAACGGGCCGATGGGCGTGTTTGAGATGCCGTCGTTCTCCAAAGGCACATTTGGCATGGCGCAGAACTTGGCGGACATCACCGCTACCGGCGCTGTGACCATTATCGGCGGCGGGGACAGCGCGGCGGCGGCTGAACAGAGCGGCCTCGCGGACAAGATGACTCATATCTCTACCGGCGGTGGCGCAAGCCTCGAAATGCTGGAAGGCCAAGAGCTTCCCGGCGTGACCGCTATCCGTGACCGCTAAGGAGCGCATAATGGGACGTACACCAATCCTCGCTGGAAATTGGAAGATGCACTACACGCTGCCGGAGTCGATGGCTTTCATCCAAGAACTCGCCCCCGCCATTGCTTCCTACACCACGGTTGACCTCGTGGTTTGTCCGACTTTTATCTCGTTGGCGGGGGTGGCCGCCCTGCTACAAGGCTCACCGGTCAAGGTCGGCGCGCAAGATGTCCATTGGGAAACCAAAGGCGCGTATACGTCTGAAATCGCGGCGGGTATGTTGGTTGGGCTGGCGCAGTATGTCATCATCGGCCACAGCGAATGTCGCAAATACTTGGGCGATACCGATGAGCGCGTCAATAAGAAAATTAAGACGGCGCTGGCGGCGGGCCTCAAGCCGATTTTTGCGGTAGGGGAGACCCAGACCGAATACGAGACCAAAGCGACCACCGATGTCGTCACCCGTCAGGTGACGCTAGGACTTGACGGCGTGACCACCGAGCAAATGGCCGGTCTAGTCATCGCTTATGAGCCGGTGTGGGCGATTGGCACGGGGTTGAACGCGGATTCGCAGTATGCCAATGCCACCGTCGGCCTGATTCGTCAGACTGTGCGCGGCTTATATGGCGACGGCGTGGCCGATGCCGTCCGTATCCAGTACGGCGGTAGCGTCAAGCCCGATAACATGGCCGAATATATGTCACAGCCAGAAATTGACGGCGCATTGGTGGGCGGGGCATCGCTGAAAGTAGCCGATTTCACCGCGCTGGTCGCGGCGGCAGCCCAAGCGAAAGGCTAACGACGCTGGACTTACTTTCCCCGGTATTGGCGGCGCTGTGCGGGTTTTGGGTGCTGCGCCAAATGGAACGCTGGCTACATCAGCACTTGTTCAAAGTGGGTTGGCTGCTGACGAAAGACTTTCGGACAACGACGGTCTTGTTTTACGTGTTGTTCCTGCCGGGGATCGTATTGCACGAGGTCGCTTTATTTTTTGCGGCCTCGTTTTTGAATGTGCGCGCCGAACGGGTCTTGACCTTCCCACAAGTTCAAGAGATCGCCGACCTCAAATTAAACTTTATCCGTTTACCCACCCGTGCGCCGCGCTGGAAAATCGCGCTGATTGAGCTTGCGCCGCCGATAGTGGGCATCATCGCCATCTCTGCGATTGCCAACGGTATCCTCGACATCAGCGTCTCGTTGTCGGTGATGCGGACGGGCGATTTGGACGACATTGGGGCGGGGTTTACGCTACTGACCGCCAAGCCCGATTTTTGGGTGTGGATGTATATCTTGTTCACCGTCGCCAACACTATGACGCCGCGCTTCACGGCACAGCGGGCGCTGGCGCCGGTTTTAATTATCGTGGGCGTAGCGGGGGTTGGCTTGGCGGCGGCGGGCTTGCTGGATCAAGTCTTAGCGCCGGTCATTGCGCCCATCGCTCAGGTGATTAATGTGCTGGCGGCGGTGTTTGGGGTGACGGTTGGCTTGAATACCGGCGCGATTTTCTTCTTAGGTGTGATTGAGCAGACGATTGAATATTTGACGGGCAACAGCGCCGAATTTATTCGTGGGCGGTTGGTGGCGAAATCCCGCGCCGATATTTTGGCCGAGCGCCAAACTGAACGCGAGCGAGCCACCCGTCAGAAAGACGCGGTGAAGAAACGCACGCCTAACGCACTTGAGGGCGTGCCGTCAATTTATCGTTTGCCGTTCCCGATCCCCGGCGCACCGGAAGGGCGTAGCGCGACAAAAAATTCGGAGGCGGTCAATGCCGCGCCACCCCCTCCGAAATTGTCACAGGTTGCTGCTGTGGGATCACAATCTGCGCCGATTAAGCCAGATGCGCCGTTAGCCCCGTCTGGCGTGTTGACGGACACGGGCGCGACGATTCAAGCGCCGCCGAAAGAAAATACGTCCCAACCAAGCCCTAATTCCAAGACCGAACCTTCTCATGATGAACCTCCATTATTAGACGAACGTACAGACACGGCTGAGGCCTCGTCTGCTGAGGGCTGACGCAGCCTCGAGATGAGCGCGAAGCCGAGCAGGGTCAGTGCAATCATGGCCGCGAGGGCGATGAACTTGAACAGACTGCTGGGCAAAATCAGCGTGAGGACGCCGAAAAACGCGCAAAATAAATAATAGGTCAAGACGATGGCGCGCTGACCGAGTCCGCCGTCATGCAGCCGGAAATGCAAGTGTCCCCGGTCTCCAGCCAGCGGATTACGGCCTTTACGGAGTCGGTTGACGACTTGCCATGCGAAGTCGAGCAAAGGCAAACCCAAAACCATCAGGATGGTCGCCATTTTCGCGCCGCCAATGATGCTCAGACAGCCCAGCCAATAGCCCAACATGACTGCGCCACTGCCTAAGAATATTTTAGCCGGAAAGAAGTTATAGAGCAAGTAGCCCAGCGTCGTCCCCATCAATGCGAGGGGGAGCAAACTGACGCTGGTCTGTGCCGGGTTGAGGATGAACGCGCTATGGATGAACAAGACGGTGCTGGCGATGAAGCCGACCCCAGTGGCTAACCCATCGAGGCCGTCCATGAAGTTGACGGTGTTCATCGAGACGCCCAGCCACGCCATCGTCAGCACCACCGTGACCAGATACGGCCATGAGTCGGTTTGGCTGCCGGTCAGGGGGTTATTGACCATTTCGATGAAAATCTGGAAGAAGATGGCGATTCCGGCGGCGGCAATTTGACCGACGGCCTGCTTCAGCGGCGACAAGTCGTAAATATCATCTAACAAACCGACGGCAAAAATGACCACGCCGCCCGCCAATAAACCGACCAAGCGGATGACTTCTTTAGGGTCAAAGCGCGGGATGGGCAGGGCTTGGACGACTAAAATGGTGAGTGCGAACCCGACAAAGATAGGCAGCGCGCCAAGCTTGGAGATATGCCCTTTGTGCTGGCGGCGTCCGCCGGGGACGGCGACCACGCCAAGACGCAACCCCAGCGCAATCGCCGCCGGGGTCAGGATCAGCGCCGCGCCGAATGACAGCGCAAAGGTGAGGGCAAACGCGATGCCTTCGCTCATGCTGAATCAGACTCCGCTTGCGGCCGAGGAGAGTAGAATCGCATACCAAATAATCGTGATGACGATGATGGACAGCACCAGTCCGATATAAACTCGCTGGGCGCGGGAGTCTTCTGGCGGGCTACCGGGCGTGCCGACCACCAACACGTAGCCAGAGAAATACAGTCCGAAACAGAACAGCATGACAATCCAAGTCGGCGCTGAGGACTGCCCGATATAAACGCCGCCGAACCGAAAAAACAGTTGATCAATGACCGGCAACAGCAGCAAGGCAAAGGCCATCGCGCCGACAAAGACCAGTCCAATTCGAGCGAGGCGCGACCACCCCATCACGATGGTGACTATGGAACGGCGGGTGACCTTTTCTGGGCGACGGGTGAGGGGGTCACGATTACTCATGGGGGGAGTCCTCTGATGGGGTGATTTCGATGCGGTTGATGAGAAATTCTGAGCCACGGATGAAATAATCTCGCATGGCGGAGTAGGACGGTTCTTCAACACCCAGTTCGTCTAGGGCGCGTAGCATGTGGCTTAACCACAATTCTTGGGCGCGTTTGTTGATGGCGAATGGAAAATGGCGCATCCGCAAGCGGGGGTGGCCGCGCTGCTCAATATAGCGTTGTGGGCCGCCGAAAAACTGGGTGAGGAACAGGAATTGTCCCTCACGCCCCGGCGCGAGGTCGGGCGGGAACATCGGGCGCAACTCCGGGTCGTGTTCGACATACGTATAAAAACGGTCTACGAGGGCGCGAAAAATTGGGTCGCCGCCGACTAACTCATATACCGTGCGTTCACTGTCGGTCATGTTATTTTCTTCCTAGCATCACACATCGTCAATCTTAACGCTTAAACTTGCGCTGGACAATTGAATATACGCCGCTAGAATCCAAACGCTTGATACATGACTAGGTTCAGGAGTTTTGACATGACCATTCGCGGGCGGCGCGCAGGCATTGCGCTGTTGTTATTCATCTTGTTTGCAATTCCTCTTTTAGCGCAAGACGCAACAACCGTCAAGGTCGTTGGCTCGAACGCTGCTGGCAGCATTTTTAAGTCAGCACTTGAGGCCAGCGGCGTTGAGACGACGTTGGAATACGATTTTAGCGGCACACAGACCGGCATCGGTCTGTTTTGCCAGAACCAAGCAGCGGTTGTCGTGACGGGTCGGGCGTTGAACACGTCTGAGGCATCGGCTTGTACCGCCAATGGTGTGCAATATCACGAAGTCTTATTCGGCTTAGATGGCTATGCGTTGATTGCCAGCCCGGATGTGGACTTCCTAACCTGTATTTCGACCAGCGAATTGAACCAACTGATCGCGCCAAGTGCGGTATCAGAGGACACCACATGGTCAGCCCTCAACCCGGCATACCCGGCGTTACCGTTCGGTTTCGTTGCGATGGAAGCCGGGACTCGCGCCTATGATTTGGTAGACGGCATCATCAACGGTGACGGCTTCCGTAGCGACACCGGCTTGCCCCCCAATTATGAGGTGATTGAGACCACTGTCGCTAATGGCAGCGGTCAATTGGGTCTGATCCCGTTGGCGGCTGCGCTCAAGGCCGAGGGCGTGACCGTCCTCGAACTGAACAACCCCGAATTGGGCATTTGCGCTGCGCCGAGCGCGGCCAGCATCCTCAACCGCAGCTATATCGGCGGTGAGCGCCTGTTCGCCTATGTCAACAGCGCGCAATTGACCGCTGTGGCCGGGCTGAAAGACGCGCTGGCCTTTGTGTTGTCGCCGGACAATCAAGCCTCGCTTGAGGCGGCTGGCGCGGTAGCACTGGGCGAGACCGTGGCCGCGCAGTCATTGGCTATCGTCAATGACGGCACGGCGGGGCGCGTATTCAGCGTCGATCTGGATTTGTTTCAGGCTATCCCCAACACGGCTGGGGAAGTGCGCGTCGGGGGCAATGCGTCGGCCTCGGCCTTTATCAAAGCGTCAATGGCGTCCTTCACCCAGCGCAACCCGGGCGTAACCCTAACCGAGAAATATTTTGGTTCGGCGGCGGGTGCGCGTGAATTGTGCAGCGGCAACCTCGACATCGCCATTACGACGGCAGCGTTGACGGAAGAAGAAGCGGCGGCTTGTACTGCGCTAGAAATTGTAACCGTGCCGTTTGAATTGGGCGTACAGAGCGCCGTTTTGGTCGGTAACGCTGCCAACGACGCGCTGACCTGTTTGACGGTTGAGCAAGTCCAGCAAGTGTGGACCACCAGCGCCGAAGCCGCGACGACTTGGGACGCGGTTGGCGTGGGGTCTGAAGCCTCTGAAATCGTGTTGTTCGCCTTGAGCAAGGGCGATGCCGCGCTGAATTTGTTGGTCGGCAAGGCCAGCAACAGCGCCGCCCCAGCGCGTGAAGATGTCAACATCAATGCCGATGTGTTGTACTTGGGCGCGGCAGTCGGCAACGTGACCGGCGGCGTCGCGGTGATGACGTTGGCACAGGCCGAAGAACTCATCAGCGAAGGCTACGCCATCAAGCTGTTGGAGATTAACGGCGGCGGCGCGTGTGTTCTTCCGTCGGTGGAAACATTGGCGGACGGGTCATATCCATTCGCGCAGTCTGTCACGTTGTTGATTAACCAAAAATCACTGGCGGCGGACGGCGTGCAAGCCGCGCTGTGGAATATCCTCGCCAACACCAATTACACCAACATTGATGCGACGGGTTTGGTGGGCTTGAATATCGACACACTCATCGCCAAGCGTCAAGCCTTGCAAGGCCTGTTCGCAGAGGCCGACCTCGTTGAGGCTGAACTGTTTGCAGCGGAATCTGCGGCGGCGGCCACGGCTGCATTCGAGGCGACAGTGACGCCGGGACAGACCATCGTCCCGACGATTGACCCTAACGCGACATTGGTTTCCCCAACCATTGAGCCGACGGTTGAAGAAGCCACGGCTGAACCGACGGTTGAAGAAGCTACGGCTGAACCGACAACCGAAGCCGCGACTGTCGAACCGACGGTTGAGGCGACTACCGCCCCGTAATTGACTCGACTAAAACACCCTCCCCGGAATCAACGGGGAGGGTGTTTTTTTACCCCCGAATCACGATTTTATCCTTAGCGTTATAGCCGACGTGCGCCAGATAGGGCGGCGCGTCGTCCGCCATGCCCATAATGCGCGGCAAGACGATGGGCAAGTCCTCTACCACGTCTAATCCCGCCACATCCTCAACCGGAATCCATTCCAGCGTCCCCTCATCCGTCGTGACCGTGATGTCTCGCGAGTTCGCTTGCGCGCTGAACACATACATCACGATACCGGTGTCTGCTGCGCCCGCGTCGATGTGATGAATCCCGCGCAGTCGCACATCCCGCAAGCTAATCCCGGATTCTTCCATCACCTCACGGGTTGCCGTTTCGCCGGGATGTTCGCCGCGCTCGACATGCCCACCGAGTCCGTTGTATTGATTCGGGAAGACGCGCCGATGCTCCCCCCGTTTCATCAACAACACGTCACCCCCCTCAAACACCAGCACCAATACACGCGGAATCATCACCCAGCGCGCTGTCGTTGCATCTATCCCTTGCCCTTGTGCGCCCATGCGAGAATTTATCTTTCAGTGAGTTATCAACACAAAACAGATATTAGATTATCACAAGTTAGCCCATGTGTTTTAACAATTTTTGATGATAATGGTGCGAGTTTAAGTCGGCTCATGGAGGCTTGATCGTTATGCGATTCATTCATACTTGGGGGATATTTACGCTGGCATGTTTGCTGGCGCTGGTATTCTCGCCCCTAGCCGTGACCGAGGCCAACGCCTCATCCAGCGGCGTTGTGATTAGCGCGATTTATACTCGTGGCGGCTCAACCGGCGCGACTTATACCAATAAGTTCGTTGAAATATTCAACGCCGGAACTTCCTCAGTGGATATCACGGGCTGGACGGTGCGTTATGCCTCTCCTACGGGTTTAAGCTGGTCAGGCACGACGGTATCTGGGAGTTTTTCCCTTCAGGCCGGACAACGTTATCTATTCCAATGGAATTCAAACGGGGCAAGTGGCATTGCATTGCCTACCCCAGACGCATCCAGCGGTACTGCCTCCGGGGGGCCGGGGGGCAAAATCGGGTTGTTTAGCAGTACAGCCGCATGTGCAGTAGCAGACCCAACAGGCTGTACCGGGTTTGTTGATTATATAGGTTATGGCACGGCCACTAACTTTGAGGGAACTGTGGGGCCTGCACCGGCTGTCACAGAAATGGCCGCTCGCAAAAATGGCGGTTGCACGGACTCCGACAATAACGGCGTTAATTTTGAGTTAGTTGCGGCCAACCCCCGCAATAGCGCATCAACCCTTGCGCCGTGCGTGAGCGCCCCGGCGCTCGTCTTGACCTCGGCGGAGTCGGCTGACCCGATTTTGACCAGCCAGACCGTGACCTACACATTTAACAGCCGTAACACCGGTAGCGCCGTGACTGACGCGCTGCTGACAGTGGATTTCACTGGCAGCGCCAGCGTGACCCCGGACACCGGTTGCACGATGTCCGATGCCGACACGATGACCTGTGCGTTGGGCGCGCTGACCAGCACAGTCGTCCCCAAGACTGCCGTCGTCACCCCCAGCGGGGCGGGTACGGTCACGGCGAATGGTACACTCAGCGCCACCAGCGCGACCAACGCGACCAGCGGCCAATCGACCACTGTCAACGCGCCCGCCCCGGCGGCCTTGACGCTGACGATGACCGACGCGCCCGATCCGGTTCTGGTCAATAACGCCGTGCAATACACCATCACCTTGACCAATACCGGCGGCCTCCCCGCCACCAACCCGACCCTTAGCCTGACTTTTAGCGGCACGGCTTACCCTAACGCCTACAGCGCGATCAGCGGGGCAGCAACCTGTATCAATGCGGGCATTAATAACCCGTTGATTTGTAATCCTGACAGCTTGGCTAGCGGCGCGTCAATGGTCGTCGTTCTGAGCGTCACCCCAACTATCGCTGGCACGGTCACTTTAACCGGCGCGGCGGGGGCTGACGGCGGTCTGACGGCCAACGATAGCGAATCGACCACGGTTGACTTGACCGGCACGCCGGTTTTGGATTTGACCGCCACCGATTCGCCCGACCCTGTGGTGATCAATAACCCCGTGACCTATACCTTCACAGCGGTCAACACCGGCAATGCCGCCGCGACCAGTAGTGTTTTGGTGGTTGATTTCGTTGGCACGGCCTATCCTGCCGCATTCACGGGCGCTAATGAAGCGGGTTGCGCCACCACTGATGCTGACACGCTGACTTGCACCATCGGGACGTTGGCGGCCAGCGGCACGTTCTCGGCAGATGTGATCGTCACCCCGACGGTCAGCGGCCTAGTGAGCTATACCGCGACTGTGACGGCTGACGGCTCAATCACCGATACGGCCAGCGGCGATACCACCGTCAGCAACACCCCTGCCGATGTCAGCGTTAACATCACCGAGTCGGTTGCGACGGTTGATTCCAACCTGACGGTAGACATGACCTTTGTGGTCAGCAACGC
>Ga0105046_10004727_pt1 | contig 21646 bp, 18 predicted proteins | sample MAT03_FD_78385 | JGI IMG/M metagenome (GOLD analysis project Ga0105046, IMG submission 78385) | Freshwater microbial communities from Lake Fryxell liftoff mats and glacier meltwater in Antarctica - MAT-03 (megahit assembly) | ecosystem: Environmental > Aquatic > Freshwater > Ice > Liftoff...
GTAGAGGTTGGCCGGCACCAGCACCGCGCTCTCGGATCCGTACTGGGTCGCGTAGGTCGCGCAGGCCTCGTGGAGGAGCCGCTTGGCCATGCCGTACGGACCGGTCGCGCCGACGGGAGGGCCGTCCCAGATCGTCTCCTCTTTGAGAGGGATCGCCGCGTCGCGCGGATAGGCGCAGGTGGTCGACACGAGCACGAGCTTGCCGCGCGGACCGCCGTCCGCGCGGGCGCGGCGCAGCTCTTCGAGGAGGGTCAGCCCCATGAAGGCATTTTCGTAGAGGAACTTTCCGGGGTTCGCGACGTTGGCCGCGATGCCGCCGCAGGCCGCCGCCAGGTGAACCACGACGTCGGGCTTGGCCTCCTGCACGAGGCGTCGGACCTCGGTCTGCTCGGTGAGGTCGAACTCCTTGCTGCCCACCGCGGTGGCCGTGACGCCCGCGCACTCGAAGGCGCGCATGACGAAGCGACCGAGGAAGCCGCGACCGCCCGTGACGACGACCCGCTGGCCCGCCAGCGCCAGGCCCGCGGCGGTGAGGCCTGCGGCGGACGAGGCCGACAATGCAGCCGAGGCAACGGGAGCCGCCGGCGCGCTCATTGCGCCGCGTCCCCCTCGGCCTTCTTCTTTTCGTACGCGCGCTCCTTGAGGAAGTGCTCGACGTACCAGGGCACGGTCTTCTGCAGGCCCTCCTCGAGCGAGACCTTGGGCGCGTAGCCGAGCTTGCCGAGCTTGGTGATGTCGGGCGCGCGCCGCGGCGTGCCGCCGGGGCGAAGCTCGCCGGAGACGAGCTCGACCTCGATGCCGGCCACCTTGGCGATACCGAGGATGAGGTCTTTGATCGACGTCTCGCCGTTGGATCCGAGGTGGTAGATGTTGCCGGGCTCGCCGAGGTCACCGGCGATGCGGGCGCCGCGCGCGCCGTCGTCGATGAAGCAGAACGAGCGCGTCTCGGAGCCGTCTCCCTGGATGGGCAGCTTGATGCTCTTGTCGGTGAGACCGTTGGAGAGGTCGACGATCTTCTGGGTGATCTCGGGAATCACGTGCTCGAAGCCCATGTCCGTGCCGTACACGTTATGGGGACGGAAGATGACCGTCTCCAGACCGCGCTTGCCACCCCAATGCAACGCGATGAGCTCGCTTGCGATCTTGCCGCCCCCGTAGGAAAACCTCGGATTGGTGACGTCGGGGATCATGAGACGTTCGGTCTCGCTCGTCGGCACGTGGGTCGGCACGTTGTAGGTCTCGCTGGTCGAGGCGAGCACGTAGCGTCGGGCGCCGCAGGCCAGCGCCGCCTCCACCGAGTTGACCGCGCCCTTGATGCCGACCTCGAGAACGAGATCCGGCTTTTCGTAGAAGTAGCGGGTGCCGTTGACGTAGGCGAGGTGCCAGACGACCTCGCAGCCGCGCGCTGCCTGGTGCACGGTGACCGGATCGCGGACGTCGCCCGAGACCATTTCGATCTTGTCGGCGAAGGCTGCGATGCGGTGCAAGCGCCCGCGCGATTGGTCATCGAGGATGCGCACCTCGTGGCCCGCCTCCAAGAGCTCCTTGCAGAGTGCTGCGCCGATGAACCCCGAGCCGCCGGTGACGAGTACCTTTGCCATGTTCTTCTCAGCTCTGATTCGAGGGCTTCGCGGCAACAGCTGCGAGCTTGGCGGCGTCCGATTTGGCGAGATCGCCGGCCTGGTAGAACACCTCGCCGTGGCCGGTGATGTTCCAGAGATCGGCGACCCACACCTCGGGCCGCGTCTTGCCGAGGGCGCGCAACGGCTCCTTGAACGCCGCGTGATTGGTGGCGACGAAGACGGCGTCGGCGTCCTTCAGCGCATCTTCCACCGACCAGTTCTTCACCTTGCCGTTGATCGGGTCGTCGGTCGGATCCTCGAGGTGCGGCTCCGAGACGCGCACTTCGGCGGGCAGCTCACGCTCGAGATAGCGGAGCAGCTTGGGGGCGAGGCTGTCGCGGACGTCGTCGGTCTCGGCCTTGAACGTGTAGCCGAGCAGCGCGACCTTCTTGTCAGCAATCTCGAAGCGCTGGCGCATGTGCTGCACCAGGAAGGCCGGCATGTACTCGTTCACCTTCCATGCCGACAGGAGGATGTCGGAGTACGGGTTCCACTCGCTTATCATGCCGAAATCCTTGCGGAGGCACGTCCCGGCGGTGAAGCCCGGCATCGCCAGGTTGGAGCGCGGATAGCGGAAGTTCGCGAGCTCGCGGATCTTGTAGATGTTGGCCCCGAAGGTGTCGGCAATGATCGCGAACTGGTTGGCCAGCGCGAATTGCACGTAGCGGGCGGTGTTGTTGAAGAGCTTGACCAGCTCGGCGCTCACGAAGTCAGCGTCGAGCAGATCCTTGGTGAGATGGCCCCACAGCTTGCGCGCCATGTCTCGGCTCGTCTCGTCTTCGGCGCCGACGATCTGGGCCAGCTCCCGCAGCTCGCGTTTGGCCTGGCCCTCGGCGATCCGCTCCGGGCAAAACGCGAGGAAGATGGTCTTGCCGACGACGAAGCTGGTGTGGCGCTCGAGCCATCCGCGCACGAGCTTGGTGGTGCCGGGGGCGACGGTGCTGCGCAGGCAGACCAGCTGGCCTTCGCGCAGGTGGGGGGCGAGCGTGGCGAGCACCCGCTGGATCTGGCGAAGATCCGTCTCGATGTGGGTATGCAGCGGCGTGCCGACGGTGATGACGACGGCGGCGGCGCGCGACACGACCTCGGGAGCGGCCTCGATCTGGAGCTTCTTGCTGGCGACGATCTCGTCGTAGCCCGGCTCCTTGAACGGCATCTTGCCGCCGTTGACCGTCTCGCGAAGCGCCGCGTCCACGTCCACGCCGACGACGCGAAGACCGACGTCGACCAGGGACAGACCGAGCGGTAGGCCGACCCGGCCGGTACCCACGATGCAGACGTCGTAATCGAAGCGGGAGCTTTCCGTCATGAGGCGGCCTCGTAGCGCGAGCGGGCGGGCTCGTCCACGCCATGGCCGTGGCGAGGGCGTGCTCGGCGCCGACCGGCCAAGGATGCCAACACCGACGGCCGACGGCCGAGGTGTTGGCCCCAGGACCGCGGCGAGGGAGGCTCGCCGACGGAGTTTGCGAATGCTCACCCGATCGATGCGCCCCCACCGCTCCCGGCGATCCGTCGCTGCGCTCTTGCCGGCGCTGATCGGCTCACTTCACGCTGCCCCTTGCTTCGCCGAAGGCGAGCCCGACCCCGCGTCGGCCGAGGCGGATGACGAGCCCTTCGCACCGCGCCGGCGCCGGCCGCGCGAGCCCTACAACGCCGAGAAAGTGTCGCCGTTCGCGCGCAACGAGCTGGCCCTGGCGGGCACGGTCGTGTTCGGCATGGGCTACTTCTCGCCCATCTTCGTGCTCGCTCCGCAGGGCTTTCCCAATGGTGGCGGAGCGATGCTCCTGCCGGTGGCCGGCCCATGGATCACCCTGGTCCTGCGGGAAGATGACGGCTCGAGCAACGACGGCGCCAAGCGCGGCTTCATCGCAGCGGCCGGTGTCGTCCAGGGTGCAGGCGCGGCAATGTTCCTCATCGGGCAGTTGCTGCGGGTGACCGATCCGATGGGGGCGTCGCGCGCACCATCGTCGTTCGCCGCGCGAGTCGGCGTCGTGCCCGATGGAAGGGGGCTGCAGGCCTACGGCTCGTTCTGAGCCGACCGCGGCTATCCTGCACGGCCGATGCGTCTGCTCCTTCTTCACACCGGCGGCACCCTCATGATGCAGAGGGCGGAAGCGGGCGGGCTCTCGCCGGACGTGTACACGCGTGACTTGCTCGCCGAGCTGCCGATCCTCCGACAGATCGGCGACATCGAGACGCGGATCCTCTTCAACCTCGACTCGGCCGACATGCAGCCCGAGCACTGGGTCGAGCTGGGGGCGGCGATCCACGAGTCGCTGCCGCGCTACGACGGCATCGTGGTGGTGCACGGCACCGACACCATGGCGTACACGGCGAGCGCGCTGGCCTTCCTGCTGCCCGGTCTCGACAAGAGCGTCGTCTTGACCGGCTCGCAGCGACCCCTGGCCGAGGTGCGCACCGATGCGCGCGGCAACCTGGTCGATGCGTTGCACGTCGCCACGCTCCGGATCCCCGAGGTCGCGATCGCCTTCGATCAGACGTTGTTTCGCGGATGTCGCGCCATGAAGCTCGATGCCTGGAGCATGAGCGCCTACGGCTCGCCCGGCTGCCCGCCGCTCGCCGAGCTGGGCTTGGGCATCAGCATCGCGCCCCACGTGCTTGGCCCCAGTCCCGCCGTGCCGTTCGATCCGCGCATCGAGCCGCGGGTCTTGGCGGTGCGCACCTTTCCGGGGCTCGATCCGAAGCTCTTGCTCGGAGCGCTGGCCAGCGGCGTGCGCGGCGTGGTGCTCGAAGCCTTTGGATCGGGGAACGTGCCGCACATAGAGCGCTCGCTCGTGCCGGTGTTCGAGCAGGCGCGTGCCACCGACGTCCCGATCGTGGTGGTCAGCCAATGCCCGCGCGGTGCGGTCGATCTCACCTCGTACGGCGGGGCGATCGCCGCGGCCGGTGCGGGCGCGATCTCGGGCGGCGACATGACCTCGGAGGCGGCGCTCACCAAGTTGATGGTCGCCCTCGGCCGCGCCGACGAGGCGTCGGGCCGCATCGCCGCGGCGCGTGACGCCTTTGCGCGTGCCGATCGCGGCGAGATGACCCTGCCGTGAGCGACGAACCGGGCGACGATCAGTTCAGTACCAATCGCCACGCGGCGAGTGCGATCGCGACGAGGCACACGACCCCGACGAGCGGCAGGAGCGCGCGCGATTTCGCGGGCGCCATCGCGGCCGCCATCGCGGCGTCGCGTGGAGCAGGCTCCCGCGGGGGGCCGGGATCGATGCCGGCCGCGACCGGGCTCGGCCGAGCATAGAGCAGCGTCACCGCGCCGTCGTCCGCGGCACGCGCCGTCGGCGGTCGCTGCCCTGCGACGTCTTGCGCCGAGAGCGCAACCGTGCCGCCCTCGCCTCGCAGCGGGATGGGGGTGGGCTGCCGCTTGAGCGCGCCCGGCGCAAGGGCGAGCGGCTTGCTCCCCCCGGGGGTGGTGGCCAGCGAATCGCCCGGGTTCGACGTCACCGCGGATTCGCCCAGGGCGTGGCCCAACCCCGTCGGCTCGCGGGTGTCGGTGCTGGCCTCGTCCCACAATGGCGCGACCGCGACGCCGAAGGTCGGCGCATCGTCCAGGGCTGCCGTCTCGGCGTCGTCCAGCGCCGGGGTCTCAGCGTACCTGCGGAAGACGTCATGGCATTCGCGCAGGTCCCAGGGTCGCTTGTCGCGCCCCTTCTGGAGCATGGCGACCGACAGGGCGCCGATGTCAGCCGGCAGGTCGGCGACGACGTTCCCGAGCGGCTCGGGGTCGACCTTTACGACCAGCCGAAAGACCTCGCCGAACCCAGCTGCACGGGTCGGCAAAATGCCAGATAGTGCGCGATAGAGAATGATGCCGAGCGCCCAGACGTCGCTGCGCTGATCGATTGTCTTGTCGCCGAAAGCCTGCTCCGGGCTCATGTAGTAAGGCGTACCCATCAGCGCGCCGGTCTTGGTGAGCGCCGCCGTCTCGGCCGCGGCGCCTTCGGTCGCAGTCAGCTTGGCGATCCCGAAGTCGAGCACCTTCACTTGAGGGTCGCGTGCGTCGCCGGTGAGGAAGATGTTCTCGGGTTTGAGATCGCGGTGGACGATGCCCATCGCGTGCGCGGTGCCGACCGCCGACGTCACGCGGACCATCAGGCGCGCCACCATGCGCAGGGGCAGCGCGCCCTCCCGCTCCATCCGCTGCTCTAGCGACTCGCCCTGCAGGTACTCCATCGCAATGTAGGGGATCCCATCGTTTTCGAAGATCTCGTAAATCTTCACGACGTTGGGGTGCTGCACCGCCATGACCGCCCGGGCTTCACGGCGGAAGCGCTTTCGGTACTCGTCGTTGGACGCGGCCGAGTCGTGCATCGATTTTAGCGCGACGCTTCGATTCGTCTCCGCGTGGACCGCGAGATGCACGTCACCCATGCCGCCTCGACCGAGGAGACGGTCGATGCGGTATCCATGGATGGTCCTCCCGGGGGCAAGCTCGGCCACTAGCGACGCAGTCTACGGGGTCGCGCCAATCTGGGCGCAGTCTTCGGATCAGTCGAAAATCGGCTTTGCGGTCAGGATCCCTCCGGGCGTGGCCGGTTGGGGTGACGGCGCAGGGGCTGGCGCAGGGGTGGAGGGCGCAGAAGGCGTCGCCGTCGTGGTGCGCTTGGGAGGCCAAGGCCCGCTCGCGGCGCCCGGAGGAGCGGATGCGCTCGCGCGGCTCGCCGCACTCACGGCCGTGCTGGGGGCGGACGCCGGAGGCGCCGCCATCGGGGCGACCGACGCGGCGGGCTTCTCTTCGGACGTGGCCGCGGCGGGCGCTGCGGCGCTGGGCCCCTCGAGCGCGGGTGCGGAAGCCGTCGAGGGTGCGCTGGTAGGGGGCTTGGAAAGCGCGAAAATCCCCATGCCGGCAATGACCGCGAGGGTGACGCCTACGATTGCGAATAGCGCGATGGGGCGTTTTGCTGGGCTGATGGCTGCCGGCGTCGCGACGCCGGCCATCGAGACGCTCCCGTCGGCAGCGCCGGGCGGGATCGCAGCTGCACGCGCGTCACTGTCACCCAGGTCGAGCGACGTCTGGGAAAGCCGCGCCGCCATCGGGGCACCGAAGCCCGCGACCTCGACTCCGGCATAGCGTTCGAGCACCTCCTTCACTTGGAGGAGATTTTCCGGTCGGTCGTCCCTCTTGATGGACAGCATCCTGCCGATCAACGAGACGAGATCAGCCGGAAGTTCTGGCACAATCGTCTCGATCGGTTTGATCTCGCTCATCATGATGATCTTCAAGATCTGCCCGATGTTGTCGGCTTTGGTCGGCAGGACACCGGTGACGGCGCGGTAAAGGATGATCCCGAGCGACCAGATGTCGGCGCGGTGATCGATGCTCCGCTCCCCGAACGCCTGCTCGGGACTCATGTAATAGGGCGTCCCCAGCATCGCCCCCGTATTGGTGAGCCCCCCGGTCTGCGCGGCGTCTCCGTCGAGCGCGGTGAGCTTGGCGATGCCGAAATCGAGCACCTTGATGTCGACCCCGTCGGCTGTGTCAGCGAGGAAGATGTTGTCGGGCTTCAGATCGCGGTGAACGATCCCGAGGGCGTGAGCGGCGCCGACCGCGCTGACGACCCGCACCAGCACTGCGGCGATCTCGCCCAGGGCCATTCGCCCGTCGCGCGCGAGCCGTGCCTCGAGCGTCTCGCCGGCGAGAAACTCCATCACCATGACCGGCGAGCCATCCTCCAGCGTGAGGACATCGTGAATCTCGACGACGTTGGGATGCTGGACGGCGCACGCCGCGCGCGCCTCGCGGACGAAGCGCTTGCGCGTCGCCTCGGTCTCGGTCGCGCTCTCTTCCTTCGCGGACTTGAGGAACTTGAGTGCGACGCGCTTGCGGGTCGGCGACTGGACCGCCGACCACACCTCGCCCATGCCGCCAACGCCGATGCGCCGCTCGAGCTCGTATTTACCTGCGACCTTGGCTCCGGCGACGAGCTGCATGACTTTCATCCGAACGAACGGCGAGCTATCCCCGAACGCTACCCCTCGTAGGGCTCGATCGTAACGTCGAACGTATACTCGTCGAGGCAGTACGTCTCGCCTCCGGGGACCGGATCCGAGAAGTAGTCCTCGTCGATGGTCACCTCGATCAACTCGACGTCTCGTAGGCTACCGACCAGATTGCCGGTGACCGACTCCACGACGACCGTGCCCGCCGTAGCGAGGAACGTCCTTTCACAGACGTCGGTCTCGCTGTCGCAGCCGAAGGTGAGCAGCACGCACAAGGAGCACGTGTTGTAGTTGGCGGCGATGAGGCTCGCTTCGCCTACGACGAATCGGCTTTCGTACCATTCGATGTCGAGCGCGTCGTACGGCTCGCCGGGGACGACGTCCGAGAAAAAGGCCGATCCGTCCCCGAAGTCGATGGCGATTGTGTTCTCGCCCTCGTACCCCTCGGCGTCGCAGACGAACGCCCCGCCCGAAGAGCTGGAGGCAGAGGAAGCGGAGGAGCTGGCAGTCGATGCGGCGTCGGTCGTCGACGCCGCGTCCGTCGTCGCCTCGCTCGCGCTGCCAGCGCCCCCGGTCCCGCTCGGTCCCCCACTACCGCCCCCGCCGCCGGTGTCGTCGCCGCAGGCCACGACGACTGCAGCCAACACGATGGACGCCACCCCCCCCAACGTTCGACGAACAGACATCGTTGTTCGTTATCATAAGCGACCGTGAAATCCTTCCATCGATCGAGTCATTTTCGCGCAGCAAAAGAGACCTGAAGATCAGCCTATGGACGCGAACCTTCACTTCACGCAAGCCTCATCCCGAATGGGAGTGCGCGCGCAGATAAGATGCCGTCGAGGCTTGCTGGCAGCAGCGCTGGTCGGTGGCCTCGCGGCCGCATCCTGCGATGCGGAGGTGGCGACACCTCGCGGCCAGATCCTTGTGGTGATCGACACCGATCTACCAATTGTCGGCCAGCTCGCCGACCGCCCCGAGCTGTCGCCGGCGGCCGCGATCGACTCGGTGCGCGTCGATGCCTTTCGCGACGACGGTACCCGCGAAGACTTCCTCGACGTCGTCGTCCCCGACGTCGAGGACTGGCCCCTCTCCTTCGGAATCGCGTCGGGGGGCAAGCGCAGCATCCGAATCCAGATCCGTGCCTTCAAGGCCGCCTACGCCGATCGCGGCGAGCTGAACGGCCGCGACACGCTGGAGCCGCGCCCGGAGCTCACCATCGACCGGGTCGTCGACATTCCCCTCCCGAGCGAAGGCGTTCAACGTGTCGTCGTCCGCCTCGCCGGCGATTGCTTGGGCGTGCGTCCGGTGTTCGACGCAGCGACGCAGGTCGTGACGTCGTGCATCGATGGGATGCGTCCATCCGGCTCTCCGTCGGAAGGCATCGAGGAGTACGACGAGCTGGCTGCCTCGGTGGTCGGAACGTGGGAGCCCGCCATCGAAAAACCGTGCGCCGAGGCAGAGGACGAAACGCGAGCCTGCATCGAGGGCGGGTTCATGCTCCTCGGTGACGACGCGTTCGACGGCTTCGAGGACGGAATCGACGTGCTGGTCGCGTCGTCGCCGGTTCGACCCGTGGTGATGTCGCCCTTCTTCATGGATCGCACCGAGCTGACGGCAGGCCGACTCGATGCGCTGCTGGCGGAGGGCAAGGTGACCCTCGCGGTCCCCCCGCGTCGCTTCGATGCATCGTCCCCCCTCGATCGGCTCTGCACCTGGGGTGGCGCCAATCCTCGGCTTCCACTCAACTGTGTCACTCTCGAGACGGCGAAGCAGATCTGTGTCGGGGCCGGGGGCGAGCTGCCGTCCGAGGCGCAGTGGGAGTTCGCTGCACGCGGTCGAGGTCTCGGGCGCGTCTATCCTTGGGGCGACGCCCCGCCGCAGTGCTGTTCGGCAGCGGTCGACCTCAACGGCGCTGGAACCTGCGGCACCAGCGGACCAAGGGAGGTCGGCGCCTTCACTGGCGCGGACGGTTGCATGCCGGCCGACGTGTCGCGCGACGGCCTGGTCGATCTCGCCGGCAATCTCGCCGAGATGACGCGCGACTCCACGCTTCCTTACGATGACCCGTGTTGGGCGTCTCCGGCCGTGCTCCGCGACCCGTTCTGCGAGTCGTCGGCCATCGTTACTCACGTCAGCCGTGGCGGCAGTTGGAGCGGCAAGCTCGAAAAGGAGCCGGCCGTGATCCGCACCACTGCGTTCACCGATACCGATTTCACCGGATTTCGCTGCGTCTATCGAGGCGCTCGATGAGGCGCGCTCACGTCTTGGCGCTGGCGATACTCCTCATTGCATGCGAGGACACGGCTCCTGCGCGTCCCCAGTGGGTCGTCACGCTCGCCACCGACGCGCCAGTGCCGGCGCTTGGAGACCGCGTGCTCGTCGAGATCTACGACGACGACGGCTTCGCATGTTCCAGCTGCCGTCGGGCATTCGGTGCCGCCGACGTGTCGCGGTGGCCGCTGTCGTTCGGAATCAGGGGCGATTCGAACGCGAGGCGAATTCGAGCGCGCATGTTCCGTGCTGCCACGCTGAGCGACGACGGCACGCCCGAGACGGCGGCCGTGATCGACGCTCTTGGCACCCTGCCGCCCGATCCTCAGGGAGCGGAGAAAGTCACCCTCGTGCTCCATGCGGACTGCTTCGGCATTGCCAGCGACGTGCCAGCCAACACGACGTGCGAACCGGCAACCCGCCAGGTCGTCACCGCGCCCGAGCTCGCCGACGCTGCGGCGCCACCCCGTGCGGGTACCTGGCCCCCGGCGGCCGAGGTGGATTGCCCCACGCCCTCGCCGACCGGTATGGCCTGTATGCCCGGCGGAGTGTTCCTCCTGGGCGACCCTGTCTCGCCGCCTTCCGAAGATCCGCTCGCGGCAACGCTCCCGGAGAGGCTGGTCCGGATCGCACCCTTTCATCTCGACACGCGCGAGCTGACCGTGGGCGAGTACCTCGATCTCCGCGATCGGCATCCGGAGCTGGCGCCGCCCGTCCCGAAGGGATTCGGCGTGGATGATTTAAACGACGATTGCACGTTCTCCGACAGCACGCCGGATCGCGCGGCACCGCTCAATTGCGTCGCGCATGACGTTGCCGCGAGTTACTGCTTCGCGCAGGGCAAGCGGCTGCCGACCGAGGCCGAGTGGGAATATGCAGCGTCGAACGGGGACCGCGACGATCGCTACCCTTGGGGCACCGATGACGACATCTGCGGACATGCCGTGGTCGCCAGAGGCTTCATCTCGTTGTGCCGAGTCGTCGACACCGGCACGTTGCCGCGCGGTCCGGTCGCCGGGGGAAGTGCGAAGGATGCCAACCGATGGGGCATCGGTGATCTCGGTGGCAATCTGAGTGAGTGGGTCGCCGATTCTTACCAGGGCTACGGCATCGGCTGCTGGGCCGGTTCCAGCGTAATCGAGGCGCCCCGATGCGCCGACCCGACCGGGCTCGTATCGGTGAGGGGCGGCAACTGGGACGAGCGTCCGATCAGCGCACGGGCGGCGCGTCGGCAAGGTGCTTCGGCAGCGCCGCTCCCGACCATCGGCGTCCGCTGCGCGCGCGACCCCTGACCTGGATTTCTCACTTTGCGCACAGCGTCACGCAATGCTGTGCCGTGCAAACAGACATATTATCGTACAGGGTCTGTCCGTCGGGATACTTGGCGGGGCAGCCCGCTGCGCAAGCCCCGTCCTCGCAGTTCGCAAAGCACTCGTAGATCTGGTGGCAGGACACGTCGGCGTGACAGTTCGCGACCTCGCAGTTGCACTCGGTGCGCTGGCAGGTGCTGCACGCGTTGTCGCGTGGCGACGGGCAGAGACCTGTCTCGTAGCAATTCACCTGGGCACAAGCCCGAAAGTTGCCGAAGCCCTGAATGCCGTCGGGGTGATCGGCGTAGCAGTCGTTGGCGCAATCACCGTCATCGTCGGGACAGGCGAGCCAGCAGGTGACGAGGTCGGCGGCAGGGCCGGAGCCAAAAACGTCCCGGATCGAGTCACAGCACTCGTCGTACAAGCATGCGTTGCAGCCCTCGGCGCCCGACGGCCCACAGGTCTGATCGACGATCGCGGGCATCGTGCAGACTCCCGGCCCGCCGGTGCTCGTGCTGCTCGTCGGGGCCGCGCCGCACTCGGCACAGGACGCCCCGGCCCCCGATCGGCGGCACGCGACGATCGCATCGCGGCCCTCCGCCGCGACCGTCCCGTCGACCAGGCACGTCGCCTCGCACGTCGCGTCGGCATCCCCCGAAGGGCCGATGGGGCACGCCTGCAGGCACGCCAACCAAGCTGCGCACCCGGCGTCGGAACCGCACGTCGAGATCTCGGCGCTACACGCGCCGCGGATGCACGTGTCGCAGCCCCCGCCGCCGAATTTCTGCCCAGCGCTGCCTCCCGCGCCGCTTCCGCTGGCCGTGCCGTCGCCCGTGTCATCACCGCACGCGGTGGCGAACATCACGGTGGCGAGGCTCATCGCCCCGAGCGCGCTGACCCATTTGCTCATGCGTTTCTCCGGTTCGCGACTTGACGTCTGCAAGGGCATTCAGAATCGCACGCTGGTCGGCTGCACGATCCATCCGGTCGTGCCGCCTTGATACGGCGGCGGCTCGGGCTCGGGCCGCGTCAGTGCATACGTCAAGACGACGCCCCCCGCGATGACCGCGGCGGCGCCCGTCCAGAACCACCATTCCTCGACGATGCTCGGCTCGTCGATCACCATTGCGGCGTCGAGCTTCACCTCTTCGCCGGCCTTGACCGTCACCTCGGCCTCGTAGGGGATGAAGCCTTCCTTGCCGACGACGATGCGATAGCTGCCCGGCGGCCGGAGCACCTCGACGGGGGTCGGACCGACATCGCTCTCGTTCACCTTCACGATCGCGCCATCCTCCGATGAGGTGACCTTCATCGTCGCCGGCAGCTGGTCGAGCTTGAGCTGGAGCACAGTCGAGGTGCCGGGCCCGATGGATTTATTGACCACCGCGTCGGCGAACCCGCGGCGGGTGAGCGTGATGACGTGGGCACCGGGATCGAGCACGACCTCGAAGGCGGGGCCGGGTGCTGCCACGCCAGGACCAGGCGGGGCGACGCCGGCGGCCACCCGCGGCACGCCATTCGCCCCGGTTCCGGGCAGGGGCGCGAGGGGCCGCCCATCAATGGCAATGGCAGCGCCGGCAGGCTCGACTGACAGCGAGATCGTCGCAATGACCTGGTCCATCTCGGCGATGTAACCCTTCGCTTCGGTGACCGTCGCTTCGGGCAGTCGACTGCCGCGCGCCTCGTTTTCCACCAGCGTGCGGGACAACGTGTCGCGCGCCCGGACGTAACGCCCCAGCGCCCGCTCGCACGTCCCGATGTTGAAGAGCGTGAAAGCGGTGGGGGCTATCTTGTACGACCCCTCGAAGGCGGCGAGGCCGTCCGACCATTGCAGCTTCTTCACCAGCTCCACGCCCTCGGCGTACTTCTCGGTGGCAGCGGCCTTCTGCTCTTCGGTCGCGGCAGCGGGCGCGGGGCCTGCAGACGGCGCTGCGCTGGCCGGCGGTGCCGGCGGTGCCGGCGGTGCGGGCGCCGCCGTGGGCTGAGCCTGGACAATCGTCGTGACCATCCCCATCACGAAGAAGCTCGTGTGGGCGACGAGCCGACGAAGACGAGTGCGCGAGGAGGGGAGATCGCTGGTCATCGGTCGGCTCAATGGGGTGGAGGAGATTGGGTGGAGGAGAGATGTACTTGAGATCGAGGCCTCGGAGGTGGTGCAGGTCGTCGGGTATGACGCCCACACGAACTATCAATACCCTGCACGGTGCGCCCGACGGACAGGCGAGCGTCGTGCCGTCGAACATTCCGAAGATGCGTACCCGAAAAGGCGTCGGCGCTGGACGCAGGGTCTAGTGGGGTCTCAAGCGCTCGTCGATGGGACGAAATTCAGACGAACGAGCAGGTGCCGACTTCGCCCGGGTGCTCGGGGCTCTCGTCCAGCCTGTGACGCTCTGCGCTGCCTCCACCGATGCTGGTCGCTTCATGGGGAGCGACGGTGGGGACCCAGCGCGCGAGGCGGGCGTCGGTCTCGCGCGCGCCCAAGCTGATGGTCCCGCGTTGACTTCCACACCCGAGCTGGGCAACCCTCGCCTTCCCGCTGCCCCTCGTCAGCGACACCCTTCATGGCCGACTCGCCGCGCAACAACCTCCCGCCGAAAAAGGAGGTCGCGCTCGCGCTGCTCGAAGGCGAGAGCGTCTTCATCCACCTCGATCCGAGGCGGGAGGGCGTGCTCGTTCCCAAGCAGTTCGTGAGCCAGACGCAGCTCGTGCTCCAGGTCGGACTGAAGCTGGCGATCCGTATCCCCGATCTGCACATCGACGAAGAGGGCATCAGCTGCACGCTGAGCTTCAACCGGGCGCCGTTCTGGTGCCGGATGCCGTGGGTCGCCATCTACGCGCTGGTCGGCCCCGACGGTCGCGGCATGCTCTGGCCGGACGACGTGCCCCCCGAGGTCGCCGCCCAGATGCGCGCGGGGCGCACCAAGACTTCAGCGAAGCGCCCGCGGCCGCGGCTCTCCGCCGTTCCCAACGAAGGGGAGGACGACTCTCCGCCGGCCGATGCGGAAGGTGGCGCAGGTGGCGCAGCCGCTGGAGACGTGGACGACAAGCTCCCGCCGCCCGACAGCACCTCCGAGGGCCGGGCCCGTCGTCCACGTCCGCGCGCGGTGCCTTCGCCGGCGCCCGCCCTCGCTGCGGTCCCCGCGGTGCGGGGGCCCGTCGGCGTCCCGTCCCTTCCTCGTGTCACCCATGAGGGGGTGCCACCGCGCGGCGCTCACGTGAAGGCGCCGCCGCGCGCGCCGTCTGCACCCGCTGCTCGCTCTGCTCCGTCTGCTCCGTCTGCTCCGTCTGCTCCGTCTGCTCCGTCTGCTCCCTCCGCTTCTTCCAGGGCGTCTTCCAGGGCTTCTTCCAGGGCGCCTCTGCGGCCGGCGGGGTCTCCGCTCGGTGCCGGGTCGGGCTCCGGCTCGGGTGCGCAGGGCGGCAAGCGCCCCAAGCGCGAGCTTCCGCCCTATCTGCGCGTCGTGAAGTAGCCTGCCGGCCATGTCGCCGCGCCGCGCGCTCGTCTTTCTCTCGCTGGTGGGGATCGCGATCGCCGCTGAATTCCTGCTCGAAAAGCTCATCCCCGACACCGCGTGGCGGCAGCTCGCGATGTTCGCGATGGTGAACGTCGTGGTCGCGCTGTCGCTCAACGTCATCAACGGCATGGCGGGGCAGTTTTCCATCGGTCATGCCGGCTTCGTTGGCGTCGGCGCCTACACCGCAGCGGTCGTCTCGGGCCACCTGCACAACATGCTCAAGACGGAGGATGCGACGTTCGCCAACTCCTTCATCGTGATGCCCGTGTCGATCTTGGCGGCCGCCGCGATGGCCGCGCTCTTCGGGCTGCTCGTGGGCTTGCCGAGTCTCCGGCTCAAGGGCGACTACCTCGCGATCGTGACGATGGGTTTCGCCGAAATCTTTCGGCTGGTGCTCGCCACGGCGTCACCGACCGCCGAGCCCGGCACGTTCTCGCACTGGGTCTCGCGTCTCGGCGGGCAGCAGGGCTACGCCGGCCCGGACGACAAAGGCATCGTCCAGTACGCCGGCCCCTTCTGGATCGTCGGCGGCATGCTCTTCGCGATCGTCGTTTCCTGGCGCCTCAAGTTCAGCGGCTGGGGGCGCGCCCTGCGCGCCCTGCGCGAGGACGAGATCGCCGCGTCCGCGGTGGGCGTCGATCCGACGAAGTACAAGGTGACGAGCTTCGTCATCGCTGCCATCGGAGGCGGCGTCGCCGGCGCGCTCCTCGCGGGCATGCGCGACGGCAACCCGACGGTGCAGCCCGAGCAGTTCACCTTCATGTACTCGTTCGACATCGTGACGATGGTGATCCTCGGCGGCTCGGGGAGCGTGAGCGGCGCCGTCTTCGGCGGCATCTTCGTCACCGTCACCGTTCGCCTTATCGAGCAGCTACAGCGCCTCGACTCGGTCCAGGACTTTCGCATTGCCCACCCCGACTTCGACCTCAACGCGCTGCGCATGGTCGTCTACGCCGGCGTGCTCATCGTGGTGATGATCCTGCGCCCAGCCGGCCTCTTCGGCGAAAACGAGATCATCAAGCCGAAGCCGGGTCGTGACGTCCCACCGCCGACCAAGCGCGGCGCGTCCGCCAAGTCCGTCAGCAAGACCGGTGACGGCAAGCCCAGCGAGGCGGTGGCGTGAGCGCGGCGCTCTCGATCAAGAACCTGTCGAAGCGCTTCGGAGGTCTCAAGGCCGTGAGCGACGTCACCTTCGACGTCCCGGAAAAGTCGATCTTCGGCCTCATCGGGCCCAATGGCGCCGGAAAGACGACAGTCTTCAACCTCGTCACCGGGGTCTATGACTTCGAGGGCGAGATCCTCTTCGGTCGCCGCTCGGTCAGCGGGATGCGTCCCAGCGACATCGCCCACGCCGGGATCGCGCGCACCTTCCAGAACATCCGTCTGTTCGGTGGGATGACCGTCCTCGAGAACGTTCTCATCGCCGCCGAGAGCTCGCGCAAGGCGCATCTCTTTGCTGCACTCCTCCGCACGCCGTTGTTCTTCCGCGACGAGATCGCGATGCGCGACAAGGCGCTGCGTCTGCTCGAGGTCTTCAAGCTGGAGGACATGGCCGACGAGGAGGCGACGAGCCTCTCCTACGGCAACCAGCGTCGCCTCGAGATCGCGCGAGCGATGATGCTCGATCCCAAGCTCTTGCTCCTCGACGAGCCTGCCGCCGGCATGAACTACGGTGAAGCCGAGGGCCTCAAGGAGCAGATCCGCTGGCTCCGCGAGGAGTTCTCGATCACCGTCGTCCTGGTCGAGCACAACATGCAGGTCGTGATGGGCGTTTGCGAAGACATCCACGTGCTCGACCACGGCGAGACCATCGCCCACGGAACGCCAGAGGTCGTGAAGAAGCACCCCAAGGTGCTCGCGGCGTACCTCGGCGAAGAAGAGGTCGACGAAGCGGAGGCCGCCGAGGTGCTGGCTGCGTCGGAGAAGGCCGCGACGGAGAAGGCCTCGTGAAGACCGATCACCCGACGCGACCGTTGCCCAAGGCGCAGGTCGGCGAGACGCTCCTGAAAGTCGAGAAGCTCGCGGTTGCCTACGGCGGCATCCGCGCGCTCAAGGGCGTGGATCTCGAGGTCGCACGCGGCGAGATCGTCGCGATGATCGGCGCCAATGGCGCCGGCAAGACGACCACGCTCAAGACGATCGCGCGCCTCTTGCCGATGGCCGCCGGCAGCATCGTCTACGACGGCGCCCCCATCGCCTCGCTCAGTCCTGAAGACACCGTGGAGCGGGGCATCGCGCTGGTGCCGGAGGGTCGGGCGATCTTCGGCAACCTCACCGTTCGCGACAACCTCGATCTCGGCGCCTACAACCACAAGAACAAGGCCTGCATGGCCGAGACGATCGAGGGCGTCGTGCAGCTCTTCCCGCGCATCGGCGAGCGCATGAAGCAGGTGGCCGGGACCCTCAGCGGCGGCGAGCAGCAGATGCTGGCGATCGGTCGCGCGCTCATGGCGCGGCCCGCGCTCATCCTGCTCGATGAGCCGTCGCTCGGCATCGCGCCCAAGCTGGTGCAGCAGATCTTCGAAGCCATCAAGGCGATCGCGCAAAGCGGTGTCACGATCCTGGTGGTCGAGCAGAACACGCGCCTCGCCCTACGATATGCGGCGCGCGCCTACGTCCTGCGCACCGGCGAGATCGCGATGCAGGGCCTCGCCAAGGATCTTGTGCAGAACGAGGAGATCAAGGCGGCCTACCTCGGGGGATGAGAGCCTCGGGGGATGAGAGCCTCGGGGGATGAGAGCCTCGGGGATGACAGCCTCGGCGGATGAGACGCTCGGGATGAGACGCGTTTTCTGCTAGGACGTCGTGTCGTGGTGGAGCGTCGACCCTGGCACGCCGGTGCCACGATCGCAGAGCGATACAAGCTGCGTTCGAAGATCGCCGTGGGCGGTGCCGGAGAGGTCTGGCGCGCCGTCGACACGCGGTTCGACGCGCCGATCGCCATCAAGCTCCTCGACCCCAAGCTGGTCGGCAGCGAGGTCGCCAAGCGCTTCCTGCGCGAGGCGCGCGCTGCGGCGCAGCTGCGAAGCCTCCACGTGGTGCAGATCCTCGACTACGGGACGCACGCCGACATCCCCTACATCGCGATGGAGCTGCTGGAGGGCGAGACGCTCTCGGCCCGTCTGGAGCGCGAGCCGCGGCTGCCCGAAGCGACGGTCTGCCGAATCATCGGCCACGTCGCCAAGGCGGCCGCCAAGGCCCACTCCGCCGGCATCGTTCACCGCGATCTCAAGCCCGACAACATCTTCCTGGTGACTGGCGGCGGTGACGACGACGACGAGGAGGAGATCGCGAAGGTCTTCGACTTCGGGATCGCCAAGGTGCGCCCGGCCAACCGCGACGGCACTGGCGCGACGCAGATCGGGACGATCCTCGGCACGCCGCAGTACATGAGCCCGGAGCAGGCGATCGGGACGGCGGTCGACTTGCGCACCGATGTCTACGCCCTCGGCATCATCGCCTTCGAGCTGGTCACCGGCGCGCTGCCGTTCACCAGCGACGACATCGGCGACGTGCTCCAGGCAGCGGCACGCGGTCACCTGACCCGGCCCTCGACCGTCGTCAGCGTTCCGCCGGGCTTCGACGCGTGGTTCGCCAAGGCGACGGCCTTCAAGCCCTACGATCGGTTCCCAACCGTCAAGGCGCTCGCGACTGCATTGCGCGAGTGCCTTCTCCTCGGGCCTTGAGCCTCGCCGCGGTCCGGTGTCACCACCTCGGCCTGCGGCCTAGGCATACGCGGCTCAGGGCAAGACGATCCAGCTCTTCTCGAGGCATTTCTCGTTGGCGCTCTCCTTCGTGTAGGGCTTTTCACCAGACGAGTAGTACGACGAGATCACGTTGGCCGGTGTGATGCAGCGGGCCACCCGGCTCTCCTCTGGGCAGGCCGCGGCCTTCTCGCCGCCAAGCGCAGCGCAGAATTGCGGGACCGACGCGAGACGCTCGTACTTTTCGCCATAGGTCGAGCACAGGCTCAGCTTGGGCATCAAGCAGAACGCCTTCGGAACGAAGGTGTCAGGGTTGATCATGGCCGGGTCGACCGGCTTGTCCTCCTTTCCCTTGTCGCCGCCCTTCGCCTTCAGCATCCGCCGCGCATCCGAGGCCGGCTCATCGGCCCGGGGGCCCGGCAGCGCGCCCTCGTTCGGGGCGGGGGTCGTCGCTTGCGGGGTGGCCCCGAAGTCTCCCGGTACGGGCGCCATCGACGACGAGGGCGGCGCATCGTTGCTGCAGCCAGCGGTCGCACATGCGAGAGCGACCGCGATCGAACCGACGAGACTTCCAAGCCACGAGCTCATTTGTGCTCCTCAGGCTGCGGGCACGAGCCCACGCCGATGTCGCCGTGCTGGCATCGTCGGCGCCCCGGCGCAAGCAGACCACGTCGGCTCGGCTGCTCGAGCAAGTCGAGCACGATGTCGTGCGGCTGCGATTCGGGCACGGTGTCCTTCCGGCAGCGTCCACGCATCGTCCGCTGGCGGCACATCGTACCGGCGGCTGGCCTTCCGAGCGGTGAACACGGGCTCGAAGATAGCGCGCCAGCGGCGGCAATGCGTAGCCTGGGTCACCATGGCGGACGTCCTTCGCTTCTTTCACCCGGTGCTGGCCGCGCGCGCGCTCGGCGGCAAGCCGGTCAAGGTCACGGTCGACGGAGAGGACTTCGTGCTGTTTCGCGACGGCTCAGGTCGCGCCGCCGCGCTGGTCGATCGCTGCCCGCACCGCTTCGCACCGCTGTCGAAGGGGCGCGTCGATACGACCGGCCGGCTGACCTGCGCCTATCACGGGTGGAGCTTCGACGCTGACGGCCACGGCCGCAGCCCGAGCCAACCTCGCCTCACGCAGTGCGACGTCGCCGCGCTAATCGTGCGCGAAGCCCACGGCACCATCTGGATCCGGCGCCAGACCACGGGTCACGAAGCTCCGACGAATCTACCTTCGCTCGGCGTGCCGGAGGGCTTCGAGTGGGCCGGTCGCTTCGACCAGCGCTTCGATGCGCCCTTGCACGTCGCGCTCGACAACTTCAGCGAGGACGAGCACACACCGTGGGTGCACACGCGGCTCGGCTGGTCGGCGGGCGACGCGCAGAACGTCGACTTTAAGGCCGACAACCACGACGATCGTACCGAGGTTCGATACGTCGCGCGCCAGCGCGACTCGCAGCTCAACCGCTTCGTCGGGCTGCGTCGCGGCGACCTCTTTCACAACGAATGGGTCACCTACTTCGATCCGGTTCGCACCCTGTACTCGATCTACTGGACCGACCCGAACAGTGGCGAGCGCCGCCCCGGCAGCTTGCACGCCGCCATCTTCATGGTCCCCGAGACGGCTCGCACCACGCGCTTCCAGGTGCTGCTTTACACGAGCTTCGCCGGCGCGATGAGCTACCTGTCGCCGCTCCTCAATCCGGTGACGCTGGGCCTGGTGTGGCTCGAGGTGAACGACGATGCGCGCTTCATCCCCGTCGTGGCCAATACACCCGAAGATCTGCGCGGCATGCGCTTGGGACGGTTCGACAAGCCGATCATCCACAACCGCAAGCTGCTGCGGCGCATCTACCGCGGCGAGGCGATGCGGCCGGAGGACCAAGTGGCCGAGGCCACCTGACGCCATCCATCCTCAGCCAGTTGGCGGCGCTCATGCCGCTCTCGCCTCCCGCCTTTCGCCCACGTCCAGTGAAGCGCTCCGGTGGTCCGACATACGGTCCGAGCTACGGTCCGGGCTACTGGGCAGCCGGCTCGGCGTTGCGTTCCCACCTCGAGCACTCCGAGCTCCGGCGCTCGCGAAGTCGCCGGTCGATCCTTCGGGAGGATCGCAGTACGACTTCGCGTTTCAGGCGGTCCCAAGCCCATGTCGGCGCCACGGCCCGGCGTAAGCTGGCGAAAAAAGGCCGTAGCCTCCGGGCCGGGAGCTGTCGCCATGCAGCTCGCGCGAAGTGGAGCGTGCTTCCTTTCGAAGGATCGACCCGCGACTTCGCATGCGTCGTCTGGCTTGGCGACGCATGCATGATGATGTGCCAGCCATCGTCCGCTCCGCCTCCGCCTTCGACGACGATGCCTGGGCACATGCCCGGCGGTGCCGCTGCATTGGGATGGATGCCTACCCTCGTCTCGGCTGCGCCTCGACGGTCCCCTCCAAGCCCGGGCTCCCTGGCGCGGGCGGCGTGATCCCGAGTGCGGGACGGCGGGTCGGGCGCCAGCTGCGCGCGGGCGGAGGGGACGTGGAATGTTATGGCGACGAGGTGCGTCGTCGTGATCGATAGGCCCGCGCAGATGAGCAGCGCGAGGGTGATCGCGAGCAGGAGCTATTGCCGGAGGCGCATCATCGTCGGATGAAAATCAGATCAGAATGAATGAAGCTCGCGAGAGCTGCCGCAATTTGCGGTCCGCCCTCGCGTTGCCTCGAAACGATTGTCAGAGATCGGGCGGCGCGATGCGCCCCGAACGAGCCCGAGTTCGTGCGGTGAATGTGGTCCCCGGCGAGGTAAATCCGAGCGCTCTCGCGCAATCCTGCGCACATTGACGACGGTCTTCGCAGCAGCTTCCGTGACGCCGGTCCCAACGGGGTAGCTCCGTGCGATCGTGTCGGCGTGTCGCGTGCGCCCATTCTCCGGATTCGCGATGAAGTCGATGTCGCCCTGGATGGCGTCGCGTAGATGTGCGACGGCCATCGTCGCCGACCAAGGCGAGGCCTGCGGCGGTCTCGCCCTTTGCAACCCGACCGCTTCGCTGATCTGCGCCGCCGACACGCAGACCTGTCTCGCCAACGTGCCGCCGGAGCCGGGGCTCTTCGGTGAGGCGTGCGTTCCCTACGGCGTCGATCTGGGCGGCTTCGTCTTCCCGGTTCAGCTCTGCGAGGTCGGTTCGACCTGCGTGGAGGACGTCTGCGTCGAGGCCGCCTTCGACGGCGACGCGTGCGACGGCGAAGTGGCTTGCGTCGGCTCGACGTGCGAGTCGGGCGTTTGCGAGGCGGACGA
>Ga0105046_10004728_pt1 | contig 21643 bp, 15 predicted proteins | sample MAT03_FD_78385 | JGI IMG/M metagenome (GOLD analysis project Ga0105046, IMG submission 78385) | Freshwater microbial communities from Lake Fryxell liftoff mats and glacier meltwater in Antarctica - MAT-03 (megahit assembly) | ecosystem: Environmental > Aquatic > Freshwater > Ice > Liftoff...
ATTCGTGGAAGGGAAAACAAACAATTTTCTCCTCTTGGAGCGCGACTCGGTCTGGCAAATTTTTATGGCGAACCAGTTCAACACCCTCTCCGTTTGAGGGGAGAGGGTGAAGAGCGTGCGTGCCAGAAAGTTTTGCCACACCCAGCGCGAGGTTTAGCATATCGAACCATCGTTGTTCAATCGGTGGCCGGTTCGCCTCCGGCCCGTGTGCCCATCGCCCGCCAAATATTCGTGCCAACGCGATTGTTCACGAAGCGCACCGAGCCATCCATCAGCAAGGTGTTGACGCCCCCGGAATGGTAGCTTCGCGATGTGATGGCGGCGTATGTCGGACGACTCGTCGATACCCCCTCGCGGCTCGAGTTGAAATCCACATCGTAGTTCTGTTCGCCGCTTGTAAAATCCACTTTCGTGTTTGGTGGGAAGGTAGTCGTGAACCCTGTTTGATGCACGCGTGCATCAACCCATTCAGTATGACCCGAGTTGGATTTGAAATCGCCACCCATCGGGCCAATACTCGCTGGTGAAGCGGGCGGAGTGGCGTTCAACGCCGCAGGATTTCCCCCATCCCTCAAGTAGGGTGTGTAGGCCTTCACTTCCGACATTCCGAGAGTGTTGCTGGAACCATCCGCGATCTCGGTCATTCGCAAACCGCGGTTCACCTGGAAGACTCCGTCCCCAGTATCGCGTGTAGTCGGCGAAAACAGAAACCACGTACCCGCATTCGCAGTGTAATTGATTGGATAATGGGTCAGTGCGCCGTCCGCTCGGGGTTTGTCGTTGGCTTCACTCGGGCAGAGCAGAATCGCCACACGTGTTTGGGTCACTTGTGGCTGGGTGGTGTACGACATAGAGAAGTTGATCAGTTTTTGGAGGTTCTCTTGTTCGACGTAAGGGAGTAGCTTCGCCGGGACGCTCCACGAGGTTCCAGTCGCGCCGACCGGGTAATCACCCAGCGACGGGAACGAATTCTCGGCGCTTTCAATGTTGTGAAGTGCTAACCCCCACTGTTTGAGGTTGTTGGAACACTTCATCCGGGCCACGGCGGATCGAACCTTCTGAACCGCGGGAAGCAGCAGGCCGATGAGGATGGCAATGATCGCGATAACGACGAGTAATTCGATCAGCGTGAAAGCGGAACAGCGATGGCGGCGCATGAGCCAACTCTCCTTGGGGCATGTCTAGAAAAGGAGTTGCATTGCTGGCGGGAAACGGCGGAAGCCACCGTTTGGCACTGGCGGAGCAAGCTCGGCAGGAAAGCGACGCTATCTGATATTGAGACGCAGTCGCTCGAAGCTACCCCGATAGATTAATGCTTCTCATCGGAAGGTCAATCGCTCCTCGGGGAAATCGCACAGATTTTGTTCGGATTTCCGGTTCGCAATCGATTTTCGGCGGGCCTCCTGCGATTTGGCGATATTCTAATGACATGAGCCTGATTACACTGCCAAACACCGAACATTCCCAACGGGTCAAGCCGCTTTTGGAACTGGCCGATAGCGAACTGGTCATCCACGAAATCTATCGAAGCCTCCAAGGGGAATCGGCGTACGCCGGGCTGCCTTGCGTGTTCGTGCGTACCACCGCGTGCCATCTTCGGTGTACTTGGTGCGATACGCCCCATGCGTTCAACCAAGGCGTAAGGATGAGCAGGGCCGAGGTGTTGGCGAAAGTGTTGGAGTTCGATTGCCCGTTGGTCGAACTCACCGGCGGCGAACCGCTGTTGCAATCCGATGCCTGCACCTTGATGGTGGAACTGGCAGATGCCGGGAAGAAAGTCTTGCTCGAAACCAGCGGCAGCTTGCCCATCGACGCGGTCGATTCCCGCGTTCACATCATCATGGATTTGAAGTGCCCGGATAGCGGCGAATGCGAGGCCAATGCCTTCGGCAATTTGGACGTTTTGAAGCCGACGGACGAAATCAAGTTCGTGATCGCTTCGCGGAAGGATTGGGAATGGGCCGAAACGACGATCCGCGAACGGCGGTTGGATCGAAGATTCAGCATCTTGGTAAGTGCCGTGTTCGGATCGGTCGCCCTCGCGGACTTGGCCGAGTGGGTGCTCGCTTCCGGCTTGAACGTGCGGATGCAGCTTCAAATGCACAAATTCATTTGGGATCCGCAAGCCCGTGGGGTGTAGCGGATTCCAACTTCGCCCGAATCGCGGCCCAAACCTCGGCGATCACCTTCTCCGCGGTCGATTGCATCAATCCCTTCGGGGCAAGCTTCAATAGTCCCGAAACGGAAACGATGTCGCCGATCCATTGAACCTCGGTTTTCGCCCCCGATTCCACGAAGTTCAGCACCGCCTCGACCGTGCTGCCGCTGCCGATGCCCTTGGTATCCAGCCGGTATTTCAGTTGCGACGGGGCGGTGCGTTCCGTCACTTGGGCGGTCGTATCCAAGCTGCCCGCGAGGAATGCCAGTTTGGGCTTCACCGTCCACTCGGCGCGATCGGGGCTGGCGGAACGCACCGTGGCGTCCGGCAAGCAACTGGCTAAGAACCCGGCATCGCCGAGTTGGGAGAACAGTTCCGCGGGGGAACCTGCGAATGTTTCCGTGCCCGAAAAGTGGAGCATATGACACCCGTGGCGAAATTTCTCCCATTCTACGCGTTCCGCGGAACACGAATTCGGAACTTTTTGCCAAGTACGTGGTGATGCAAACCATCGGCAAAGGCAACGCAACCGCACCGGCGAAGTAAGAAGCGTGTGTTGGGTGCCGCAATCGTGCGGCTCCCAACCATCAACTTCCAACTCTCAACGCATCTTTCCACTTCTTCAATCGCACGGCGTCCAAGGTTCCCTCGCGTATATTTCCCGCGCAAACTCCACCGCGGACTGCCAGCCAATCGGCGCCGACCTCTTTCAACGATTTCACCTGTTCCAGTTTGAGCGAACCCCCAAAAGCCACAGCGATCCCGGCGCGTTTGAGGCTTTCCACGAATTCGGTCAACTCGGCGATGCTCAAATGATCGAGCAACGTCTTGCCGTTCTTTTGGAAGGTGTCGAACAGGAATGCCTTGTATCGCACGCGGCGGGCCAGCTTCACCAACTCGGCGGGGGGCGGAGATTTCGCGGCTTCCCAATCGGCATAGGCCACCAACACCACTTCGGTCGTGGGTGGAACCCGACGGCGGCCTTCGAGGAGTTCTTCCCCCGAGCCGAGCGGTGTGGGGAACTTGGATAGGCCCCACTTCACGAATTTCAGAGGGAGTTCGAGGTGCCATCCGGCATCGACAAGGGCGTTCGGCCCCCATTCGCCGAGGGCGGCGCTCACGGGCACTCTGCCGCCGACAACGGCGAGTACCGCAGCCACGGTTTCGTGGTGGGCCATCCCCAACGGGCCGCGGCTAGGATCTTTCACGTCGATCAGATCGACACCGGCCGCGAGCGCCACTTCCGCTTCCTCGGCCGAGACAACGCTCACCAACAAGCCCGTCCCGGGGCCTTTCGATTTACTCATCGGGGAGATCCTTTCCTGCGGCCGGCCTTTCCGGCGGAGCCACCACGAGCCACGGAGCCTGAACTGGGAAAAAATTCGTGTTTCCCGGTATCGCTACGAACGGCAGCACCTTCGCATGGGCGAAGGCAAAGCCGAAGAGCCGAGGAGGCCGAAACCATGAACCTTCATTGTAATGCCGGGGTGTGGCATCTGCGAATGTTTCCAAATTCGCGTACTCCACGCAATCGACCAGTTCGGCGACTCCGAGCAATCCGCCCCGGAACTCGGCCAAGCGAATCAATTCCGGAGTATCGATGTGCCGCCACGCTTCGGGGCGTTCATCCGGAGTTTTGGAAGCGTGAATGAAAATCCAACCGCGGCGCTTGGTCGGCCACGAGCGAACCTCGACGGTTTTCCGGCCCGCGGCAACGAGCGCCGCCCAAGGTTGCCTCAACGAAATCGCGTAGCGCTGCTGTGTCATACTCGTTCCATCTTATTCGCTCGGCGCTGTATTTCTTATGGCCCGGCGCGAAGTTCCCCCATTGTGTAAACCCCTTATCGATTTTGAGGCGCCGGGAGAAGCCTGCGGCTTTGCCAAACGTGGTTTGTGAACTATGCATTAGGCGACAGCATTCCCGTGGCGCGGGAATTGTTTAACCTCGGCACACCCCGTAGGCGATCCCGACGATGGCAATCAATCCCGCTCAAATGGGCCCTCTCCCCGAACAACTCAAGGGCTACCGCCTCATCGAGCGGCTCGGTCGGGGCGGTTTCGGCGAAGTTTGGAAAGTCGAAGCCCCCGGTGGGTTTCTGAAGGCGATGAAGTTCGTGTTCGGCGATCTCGAAGCCAGCGAAGAAGAAGGGCGGCCCGCCGAACAGGAATTGAAAGCGCTCCACCGCGTCAAGACGATCCGGCACCCTTACATCCTTTCGCTCGAACGCTTCGATATTATCGACGGCCAACTCATCATCGTGATGGAACTGGCCGACCGCAACCTCTGGGATCGTTTCCGCGAGTGCCGCATGCTCGGGCTGCCCGGTGTGCCGCGCGAAGAATTGCTCCGCTATATGTGCGAAACGGCCGAAGCGCTCGATCTGATGAACACGCATTACCAAATTCAACACCTCGATATCAAGCCGCAGAACCTGTTCCTCGTGTTCGAACACATCAAGGTGGCGGATTTCGGCTTGGCCAAGGCCTTCGAAGGTGCTCGGGCCACGGTTACCGGAGGGGTCACTCCCGTGTATGCGGCCCCGGAAACCTTCGAGGGGTACGTCTCGCGGTTCAGCGACCAATACAGCCTCGGTATCGTGTACCAAGAACTCCTCACCGGGCACCGGCCCTTCAATGGGGCGAACACCAAACAACTGCTCCTCCAACACCTGCGGGATGCCCCGGACGTTTCTTCGCTGCCGGAGTACGATCGGGCGATCGTTGCGAAGTCGTTGAACAAACAACCGAACGACCGCTGGCCGACGTGCATGGAAATGGTGAAGCGGTTGATCGCGGCACCGCTGCAAGCGGAAATCGCCAAATCCGATTTCGGGGCACTGCCTTTGCCACCGATCTCGGCGCCGAACCCCGTGCGCACCCCGACGCCCGGCTTCGGCAAGCCGGGTTTGGAGGCGGTGATCAACCACACGATGCCCGGATCGGCGGTAGCGGAGGCGCGGGCCGCCGCGGGAATCGCAACCTCCGCTCACGGCAGCGGAACCGCGACGTTACTCGGTGCGCCGCAGCTCTCCAATCAGTTGATTACTCGCAAGCTCCAATCGCTCGTGAGCACACCGTTGCCGGGGTTGGTCACGCCGAAGTTGCTCACTCAAAGGGCGGTCGCCCAATCGAACGGCGCCAACCCGATGCAAACGCTGATGCGGAACGCCGTGGTGGAAACCGGCCGCATGGGCGCTCTCGGCATCGCCCCACCCGAGAAAACGGGCGATGGAATTCTGATGCCCTCGTTAATCATCGGCATCGGGGAAACCGGCCTGCGCGTCGTTCGGCGGTTGCGCAAGTTGGTGCGGGATCGCTTCGGCAAACCCGATGCGATGCCGACGCTGCGGTTCCTCTACATCGATACCGATGCCGAGCAAACCTCCGCCGTGACCAGCGGCGAGGATCCGCTCACCCCGAACGAAGTGATCTTGGCCAAGCTCAACCGCCCGGCGCATTACCTCCAACGGGAAGGCCCCCCGCCCGTGGATCAATGGCTCCCGCCGGGCATGCTCTACCAATTGCCGAAGACGCCCGGCCCCGCGGCGGGCGTTCGCGCTTTCGGCCGCTTGGCGCTGACGGACAATTACCGCGCCATCGCTCCGCGCCTCCGCCAAGAAATCGAATACTTCTTGTTCGAAGACCATCTCACGAAGGCCGCAAAATCGACGGGCTTGGGCTACCGCACCAACAAACCCCGCGTGTACATCGTGGCGAATACCGCCGGCGGCACCGGCAGCGGCATGTTCCTCGATCTCGCATTCTTGTTGAAACACGAACTGAAACAAGTGGGCTACAAGAAGCCCGAGATCGTCGGCATGCTGATGACTCCGCCCGTGGATAAATCGGTGAGCCGGCCGGCGTTGGCGAACACGTTCGCCGCGTTCGCCGAGATCTCCCACTTCGCCACAGGGCAGAAATATCAAACCCGCTTCGACTCGAACGAAGCGCCGGTGATCGATTCCAGCGGCGCCTTCGATAGGCTCTCCGTGGTGCCGTTGCCCAAGAAACCGTACCCGAAAGAGCAACTCAAAGTGGCCGGAGCGGTGGCCCGCAGCATCTATCTGGATTTACTCACCCCGGTGGGGAAAGTTAGCGATTACGTGCGTTCCGTCACGCCGTACGACCAATACGATGGCCCCGTCGTTCAGCCCTTCGGCACCTACCGCCTGAGTTGGCCGAGGCACGAAATCTTGGCCTCGATCACCAAACGATTCAGCGTACAGCTGTTGAAGCGTTGGATGGATAAGGAAGCCGCCCACCTACGCGAACCGATCAATTGGTGGCTGACGGATCAGTGGGCGAAGTACAAACTCGAGCAGAACGCGGTACTCGCACGCTTTGAAAAAGTCGCCCGCGATTCCCTCCGCGAGGCCCCGGAAGTCGTGTTCGATGCGGCCATCGACACTTTGCGAACCCGGGCGACGGGCACCAACAAAATGGATGCGATGGCCGGTGTCGGCGTACTCGAACAACTTTTGAAAATGCTGGGGAAGCCGGAAGGTAACATCGATGGCGTGATCCCATCGATCCCACTCGCGTTGGAAGAAGCCGCTAAAGCAGCTTGCCACGAGGGGGACGCGCAACTTTCCGAGATCGCGGCGTCGTTCATCGAGCAGCCACAATACCGCCTCGCCGGGGCCGAAGAAGCCCTCGGCCAAATCGCCGAGCGGCTCAAGGAATCGATCGACGTTTTGGAAAGCGAACGCAAGGCGAAAAACAAAGACGTGGCGGAGACTTACCAAAAAGTCTTCAACCTCATCGGCGGTTTGAATTCCACCTCGAAGCTCGCTTCGATCGTTTCCCGAAAAGCGACGATCACCTCCGATTTGATCGAAAACCTCGGCCTGTTCGCCCGCAAACGCTACCACGCCCTGTTGATCGATGCCGCGCTCACGTTCTACCGCGGATTGCTCAGCGGTATTCCGGACGTCCTGCGCGACATCGCTTTCTGCCGTTCCCGTCTCGACACCTTCGCCCAAGAAATCGGCGCCCAATCCGCGGCCGATCCCTCGGCGGAACCCGGTTCCTTGGTGATGCCGATCGGCTGCGCCACCTTAGACGCCGCCGCCGACCAATTCATCTCGGCACTGCCGCCCGAAGATATTTTGGAATTCGATCAAAACATCCAAGCCCATATCGAAAATGAAAAGAAGTTCCGCAAACTCGTGACGATCTGTTTGAAGCAAGAGAAAGGGGCCGGCTTCCCCCCGGTGCTCGTCGAAATGGCCCACGAATTCTTGGATGCCCGCTTGGAGAACGCCAACCCCGCCGACGCTCTGGCCCGCTACCGCGGCGAGGGGCACGAGTGTTTGGCCACGCTCACCGATGCCTTCGATGCTTCGACGCCCGGTGCGAAGTTGATCACGGATCAGAAACCGCTGGAAGCCGCCATCTTGGCGGCGCCCGAGGGTGCAGCCGGCGATAAACTCCGGGAACTCATGTCGGAAGCCAACCCCGATACGCAGTTCATCCCGGCCGCACTCAACGACGACATCGTACTGTTCCGGGAATGGCCCCGAGTGCCCTTGGCCAATCTCCAACAACTCGGCGACACCGCACTCGCCGCCTACCAAGCCCAACTGGGTACCGAACACCCGCCGCATTCCCGAACGGATGTCGGCTGGGTCGCCCCGTTCCGCCCGGCGGCGAAATAACTTGTCGAATCGGGGTAATCGCAACGCAATCGGCACAACTTGTAACTCGAAACTCGGAACTTTCCTATGGCCATCTCTTTTCAAACCGGTGCCGAACCCGTGCCGGGCTACACGCTGATGGATCGCCTCGGCAGCGGCGGCTTCGGCGAAGTATGGAAGTGCGAAGCCCCCGGCGGCATCTTCAAAGCGATGAAGGTGATCCACGGCGATTTGCGCCAACGGGATAGCGACGCTTACCGTTTCGCCGAGCAGGAACTGAAAGCGCTGAAGCGGGTGAAAATGGTGCGACACCCGTATCTCCTCGCGCTCGACCGCTACGACATCGTCGATGGCCGATTGGTCATCACAATGGAACTGGCCGATTGCAATTTGTGGGAGCGCTTCCGCGATTGCCGGGCCGCCGGGCACGAGGGGATTCCTCGGCAGGAATTGCTGCAATACATGTTTGAATCTGCGGAAGTGCTCGATTTGATGTACGACAAGCACCAATTGCAGCACCTCGATATCAAGCCGCAGAACCTGTTCTTGGTTCACAACCACGTGAAAGTGGCCGATTTCGGGCAGGTGAAGGATCTCGAAGGTTTGGTCGCGTCCGTCACCGGTGGGATTACCCCGGTGTATGCTGCCCCGGAAACCTTCGATGGGTATGTCTCGCGGTATTGCGATCAATACAGCTTGGCGTGCGTCTACCAAGAACTCCTCACGGGCCAACGCCCCTTCGATGGTGTGAGCATGCAACAACTGCTGATGCAGCACTTGCAGGCCGCTCCGAACCTCAAGCCGTCGCCGGAAGCGGATCGCCCCGCCTTGGCCCGCGCCCTCTCGAAGAAACCGGAAGATCGTTTCCCGAGTGTCGCCGCGATGGTCCACGCGATTCGGGCGGGAAGCCCGGCGCCGGTAAGGGTTCCGGCCATGGCGTTCGCCGGGGGCGGCACGGGTTCGAGCGGTTCCAATTCCTTCGGTGATTTCAATCCCGGCGAGCCGAGTTCTCACGCCCTCTCGGAACTCGGGCTATCCCCCACCGGCATGCAATCGGTGGATCAATCGACGGGGATGCCGTTCCTCCACGCTCCGATCGTGGACGACAACAGTTTCAGCACCCCCTCGGCGGAATGCGAACGCACCGCAATGCCGGAACAGACCGGCCAAGGCGCGATTCGGCCCGCCGTGATCATCGGCATCGGCTACTCCGGTCAGCAAGTGTTGAAACACTTCCGCAAGCGGCTCGAACGCGATTTCGGCGGCGCGGGCCAACTCCCCGCAATTCGGCACATGCTCATCGACACCGATGAAAACGCACTGCTCGAAGCCCAACAATCCTACCCCTCGTCCGACATGATCGCGGCGAAACTCAATCGCGCCGCCCATTATTTGCGGCCCCGCGCGAACGGTCGTACCGTGATCGAAGGGTGGTTCGATCCGAAAATTCTGCACAAGCTCCCCCGCGCTCCCCTCACCATGGGCCACCGGGCACTCGGGCGCTTGGCGTTCTGCGATCACTACCGCACGATCATGCAAAAGTTCCAAGCCGAGTTGGATGCCTGCGCCGAAACGAACGCACTCGCGGCCACCTGCGAAACCGCGGGCCAAACTCTGCGAACCAACCAACCGCGGGTGTATATCGTGGCGGGATTGAGCGGCGGAACCGGCAGCGGAATGTTCCTCGATCTCGCTTACGCGGTTCGGGCCAAGATGCGCCGCCTCGGATACTCCAACCCGGATGTGGTCGGCTTGCTCTTGGTGCCGCCGGAACAAACCACGGGCGAAGTTCCCGCGCAGGCTCGGGCCAACACCTACGCCGCATTGACGGAACTGTACCATTTCGGCGATCCGAACACCGTTTACTCCGCCAGCTTCGACGACCGCTACGGGAACCTCCGGGATAGCGAACCCCCGTTTTCCCGCGTGATGCTGATGCCCGGCTTGGAACACCACGGAGACCCAGCGGTTTCGACGCCCCCGGTATCGGCCCGGACGAGCGGTACCGTTCGCATTTCCCATCTGAAACGGAACACCCCCAATTCCGGCACGGCGATCCATCAAGATGCGCGGCGCAGCGGGGTGCATCGAGCGGTTCCCGCGGAATCGGCGAAGCCCAACGACACCTGCGATGCTGCGATCTACCTCCGATACGATTTGCTCACCCGGTTGGGCCGCACCGCCGACGAAAAGCGGCCGGCGCCGCGGGCCAACAGCGCGAGCGTTTTCGGTTCGACCCGTTTCGGTTGGCCCCGGGCCAAGATCGTCGAACGGGCCGCACGGGTGATCGCCCCGGTGCTGTTGAACCATTGGGTGGCCCCCGATGCCCAGCACGTTCGGGAGATCGTACCCAAATGGGCGCAGGAACGATTCCACGCCCTGAACCTGAGCTACGACGTTCTCTCGGTGAAGCTCCAACGGGCGAGCGATGGTCGCAACGGCTTCCCACTCGAAGATCGTATTCGCCAGATCGTCGAACCGTTAACCCCGAAAGGCTGGCTGGCGCGGGTTCCCGAAACGGATCGGATCGCCCAAGCCCTCGATCAACTCACGAAATTGATCGGCCCACCCAGGGATGGGGAAAAGCGCCCGCCCAGCCTGCTGGAAATCGCCGTGGCGGGGAAGGCAGACGAATTGAAGGAGCAATCCATCCGCGAATTGACGGCCATGTTCCCGGCGTTGGTCGATGCCCCCGATTTCCGCTTCGCCGGTACCGAAGAGGCCGTTCGGCAATTGTTGATCGGCGTGAACAGAACATCCGAGCGATTCGCCACGGACATTCAAGAGAGCGAAGCATTGGCTATTTCCGCATATGACCGCCTGGCGTTCCTCTCGTTCCCTCAGAAAGGTACGAAGAAAGCCACTGCCGCCGAGTTCGGCGAAGCTATGCAGAATTACCCGCAGCATTGGCTGCGAACACTGGTCGCACGCCACGCGATTTCGCTCTTTTCCGGCTTGCAGGAAATGCTCTCGGCCCGGCTCGCCAATATCTCCGAATGCCGGCAAAAGGCCCACAACGCATGGAAAGTCATGGCGGCGGACGCCGATCGCCCCGTTCCGGCTTCGAAATCCGCCGAGTTGCTCCCCCACGGTTGCGTGACCGCGGAAGACGCCGCACAAAAGTTCATCCGAGTACTCACAGACGACGACTTGAACGAAGTCGAGCGCCGGGTTCAAGAGTATTACCACAAGGAATTTGAAGGCGTGTACGAAGCCTGCGTGAACTCCGCCGAAGGCCCCGAATCGCTGGGGCGAGTCATCTTCGATATCGCCAAACGGTATCTGAACGAACGCTTGGGCGAAGTGGATTTCGATGCCATGCTGATCCAACGCTTCGGATCGCAAGCTTCGATCTCTCAAGCGATGATGCGAGCCTATTACGAAGCCGAACCGAAATTGATTTCCGGCGGACTGTGGGAAAAAAGCCAACTCACGCTTCTCGGGAACCCGGGTGAAAGTACGGAAGCGATGATCGGCAAAGCACTCGCCCCGTTAATCCCCCAAACGCCCACGGGTGTAACGTTGCCCGACGAAGTGATGCTATACCGGGAGTTCCCCGCCGTGCCGCTCTCGGCGCTGCCGCAGTTCGGGCCGAGCTGGGCCACGGCTTACCAAACCGCCCCGGAAATCCTTCAACTCGACCCGCACGTTCGCGTGGATGTGACGCAGTGGCTCGATATCGACGTCGATCGCAATTTCTAAAACCGGCATCGACCGCCAAGGCAATGAAATTCACCGTAGCGGGAGTCGCCACGGTGAATTTAACACCCGCATTAGAACGTCAAGTTGAAACCGAAGTTCAACCCGTGCATGTAAAAATCGTCACGGGTCGGGCGAATGAATCCACCGCCCGTCCCGCCTTGGGTAGTCGTGCCGATATTCGGATTACCCGGCGAATTGACCGGATCGATGTTCCCGTTGATGGCATCGCCGGGCCGGGCCACGGCGCCGAGGAAGACGAAATTGTAACCGATGGTTCCCGTCAACCGCGGGGTGAAGCTGTACCCGATGGTGGCATTCACATCCGTTGTGATTGCGAAATCGCTGTAGGTATAGGTTCCAATGTTCGTGCTATTGGCGAACACGCCACCGACGAAGTTGTTGGCACCACCGTCGCTTGTGGTACCTTCGATTTGAATCCGCTGGCTTGTGACACCGAAGCCCACCTTACCATAGGCCGAGAAGAGCCAGCGTCCGGAATTGGCTTGCGATTCGAGGCCGACCTGCCCGCCGTTGAAACGGTTCCCCGTGGCGAAGTAATCGCGTACGGCAACGTTCGAACCGGCGAGGATCGTCACGTTGTTAAAGGTGTTGTCGGCACCGAGCAAAGCGTTCGACTGCACGAGAATGCTTTCTTGCAATTCCATGTAGCGATAACCGGCGAGGAAGTTCAGCGACCAACCGTAGCCGTTCGCCGGATCGCCGCGGTATAAGTTCACGATGGCATTCGCGTCGATTCCCCAGAAGCGGGTAGTCGCTTTACCGATGACATTGCCGCTCGCCGCACCGGGCTGGGTGATAGGGGCGATATCGCCCGACGGACCCGCGACCCCATTGATCGTGGTCGCGTTCGGGTTGATGTTGAAAAAGGGGCGGCCGAGTGCCAGACCGCCATTTGTACCGGACTGTGAAAAGAATGCCTGGGATGTCGGGGGAATGTAAAAGGAGCTGATACTCGCACCGACGCGTTGATCGTCGTCTCCCCAGAACCCGCCTTCGAGCCGGAATCCGCTGCCCGGGTTGAATCGGAAGTCGTCCCCGCCGAAGAGCACAATCGTAGACGACTGACCCAGCACGCCGTTTTGACCGACGCCAGGATCGCTGAGGCCGGTCGAGATGAGCGGAGTCCTGCTCGGTTGCCCCTTCAAGAACATGAGCAAGTAATCGCCTTTGAACCACACCCGCGGAGCCACCGGGCCGGGTGCGCCACCGCCGCCGTATCCCGGACCGGCACCGGCACCGCCGGGGTACGGCGATTCGTACATCGTTTGACCGTACGGGCCGGGGGGCGGATACACCGGTTGGTGGTTCGGCGGCAACATTTGGCTCGGATCCGCACCGGGTGGGATCATGCCGGGGCCGGGGTTCAACTGCGGCACCATCGCACCGTTCGGCCCACCGGGAATCATCGCGGGGATCGGCTGGTTCGTATACGGCGAACCGGCTTGGCCTCCGTACGGTGGGAACGGCGTTTGCGCCGTAGCCGCACCCGCCACTGTCAAAGCCACGAATGCCCCGAATAACTTCTTCCGCATGGGTCGCTCCTGAACCTTCCCCGTTTGCAGCCGGATCGCGCCGGCCACTTATCCGTTAAATTCGGCACAAGCTTCCCGCTACATGAGGCGAATCCGGCAAGCTTTACCCAGTTCCCACGGCTGCGAACTTTCCCAACATCCCCATGCTTCCGAGTGTGCGATTCGTAATTTACCTCTATGCCTTACACCCCCATACTCGCCACGCTCGGTTACATCTTTTCCCCCGATGGGCTTTCCGTGTTGCTCGTCCACCGCACGGCTCGCGGGCCAACCGATCCGCACTTCGGCAAGTACAACGGCTTGGGCGGGAAGCTCGAACCGAACGAAGACATCGTTACCGGTATGCGGCGGGAAATCCGCGAAGAAGCGGGGATCGAAGCCGAGGAATTGCAGTTGGCAGGAACGATTTCGTGGCCGGGCTTCGGCAAGCAGGGCGAAGACTGGTTCGGGTTCCTCTTCCGCATCACAGCATTCTCCGGCACACCATTCTCATCGAATGACGAAGGAACTCTGGAATGGGTGCCGCTCGATCGCGTTTTGGCGTTGCCGCTCTGGGGTGGAGATCCGCATTTCCTGCCGCGAATCTTCGATCGCGACGCTCCGGTTTTCCACGGGGTGATGCCGTATTCGCACGGTAAGCCGACGCACTGGCACTCGGAAACCGGAATCCGCGCTATATCTGCGCCCCCCGCATAAGCTTGTGCTACGTTTTGAAGAATGCGGGGAACTGCGTTCGGGGTTACGGCCCCGCGACGCTTTTCTTCCGCGAACCGAATTCCCTAGCGTTCTGGTGCCGGGTGAAGTCCGCCAACCTGCGAAACACGGTGAACAACACGTTCCGCCCGGAATTCGGCGCCGAGCCATTCCCCGGTTACAAGTTGCTCTGGCTGCGCGGTCGCGGCGGATTCGCCACGGTTTGGGAAGCCACCACTCCCGCCGGCGAACGCATCGCTTTGAAGTTTATGAGCAGCCAGAACATGGCCAGCACGGCGCGGGAAATCCGCTCGATGCAAGCGATATCGCAACTCGAACACCCGAACCTACTGCGAACGCGCCAAGTGTGGAGCCTGCCCGGTTATATCGTCATCGGAATGGATCTCGCCGAAGGTTCCATGCTCGATCTGATGAACCTTTACGCGGAAGAATTTGATCAGCGGATCGAATTTGAAAAGCTCATGCTCCATCTGATGGAAGTCGCACAGGGTTTGGATTTTCTCAACGCCCGGCGGCACCTCGTGGATGGCCGTACGGTTGGCTACCAACATGGCGACATCAAACCTAATAACATCCTTCTTTTGAACGATCATGCGATGCTCGCCGACTACGGCATGGCGACCCCCACCAACGGCCCATCGACGCCCTGCCCCCGCGCGGGAACATTGGATTACGCCGCCCCGGAAGTCTTCGGGGGCTACGTCACGGAAACCAGCGATCAATTCAGCCTCGCCGTGACGTACCACATGCTCCGTACCGGTGCCTTGCCCCACCACAAGATCGGCGATATCGATAATCTCAAACGAAGTTTCCAACGGCCCCCCGGCGATTTGAGCCTCTTGCCGAACGAAGAGCGTTTCATCGTCGGACGGGCGCTTTCGCCCATTCCTACGAACCGCTTTCCGAGTTGTGCCGAGTTCATTTCCGCTTTGCTGGCCACTAAGAATTTGCAGGCCGCCTATCAGCGCGAAAAGGAGTTATGGGCACTCGAAGCCCTGCGACCCAAGGAATTGGCCGCTGCGGGGATGCGAAGCGGTTCGGCAGCCTATGCGAATCTCCGCCGGAGCTGACCCGATGCTGGCACCGTTCTTCACGGCTGCGATGGTTGCACCCAATCGGCAAATCACCTTTCGCCGTGCCGTCGTCGCCCATGTGCTCTTTCTCACCGCAGCCGCTTGGCTGCTCGCCGTACCCGGCAACCCGCAAGGGTTAATCACGTTCGCCTACATCTCTGTGTGCATGGCGATGGTGGAAGCGGCGGCGCTCGTCGGTTGGCGGCTCACGCAGATGCCGAAATCGCAAGCCTTGGAATTCATGCTCGTTTCCCCGATTCAACCGAAACGGGTTTTCCTCGCCGAAGCGATCGTCGGCATCACGCGCTTTTCGTTGGTGTGGCTCTCGGGTTTGCCGGTGTTCGTCGGCTTGCTGATCGCCGGCCGCATCGTACCCGAAGATGCTGTGCCGCTGATCCTGTTACCGTTCGCTTGGGGCTTGGCGACTTCGATGGGCCTTACCGCATGGGTGTACGAATCGCTGCGGGCGCGTCGAATCGGGGAACTCTTCGGCATGTTCGGCGTCGTGATGTACCTGATCATCGGCGTGCTCGCCGCCGAGAATCTCGCCGCTTGGCTCCAGCGATTACCCGATCCACTCGCCCAATTCATTTACGATGGCGTGATCTTCCTCCGAACGATGAACCCTTTCGGCGTGGTGAAATACTGGTTCTCCCCCAATGAATGCATCGATTGGATCGCCAGCGAACGCATCGGTTGGCTCAACGCCGCGGCAATCCTCGGCAGTGTGCTTTTTGCCTGGCGGGCCGCATCGCGAATGACCGGGCACTTCCAAGAGCGCCATTACCAAACGAAAAGCTCACGCCGCAACGAAACCGGAGCCGAACAGCTCTTCGCCATGCGGCTCTTCCCGATCTCGTTCCAACAAAAACCGCTCTCGTGGTGGGCGGTGAAGCGGGTGATGGAATACTCGGGGCGGATCAATCTCTGGCTCGCGGGCGGATTCTCGTTGCTCTATTCCGCGTACATCGTGGCCGGGGATGCGTGGCCGCCGTGGATGGGGCGATTGGTCTTTCAATTGTTCGAGCAATGGGGCGGGGCACCCACCGTGGCCACGGCCATGGCGATCATGGCCATGGTGCCCGCGATCTTCCAATTCGGCTTGTGGGACGCCTCGGCGCAGGATCGCTGCAAACGGCTGGAATTGCTGTTGCTCACCGATCTCGGCGGCGCCGATTACTTTCACGCCTCGTTGGCCGCATCTTGGCGGCGCGGCCGCGGATACCTGTGCATCGCCGCGATGCTCTGGATCGCGCTGGCATTGGGTGGGCGAATCGACTTCGCCTCCGCGGTCGCCGCGGCGATGGGCGGGATCGTACTTTGGGCATTCGGTTTCGCCGTGGGCTTCCGGGCCTTTTCCACGGGCCACCAAACCAGCGGGCTATCGTCGCTCGTGGTCATGGGAATGCCGATGATGCTCTTCGGCTTGATGCGGGCCGGGCAATACCAACTCGCCGGGTTGCTGCCGGTGGGCTTGTGCCATCTCCCCGCGAGCACGGGGGCGAACGCCGGTTGGTTCTTCGGCATGGCGATCACCTCCGGGTTCACCGCGTACCTCATCCATTCCGGGTTGAAGCATTGCGACCGCGATTTGCGGCGCTGGTACGACGCCAACCAAGGCACCCGCACCGCGGGGTAAATACACTATCGGGAATACTCCTTCCGGGTCTTCCCCATGCGCATCGCACTCGCCCTCCTTTTCCCTTCCTTCGTATTCGCCCAAGGCACGGTCGCCGATTACGAGCGGGCCAACAACCTCGAAAAGCAATTCGCCAACAAAGTGTTCCGCGATAAGGTCGTGCCGACGTGGTTCGAGGGCGGCTCAAAGTTTTGGTACCGCGTCGATCTGCCCTTGGGAAGGAAAGAATTCGTGATCGTCGATTGCGCGAAGGGCAGGCGGGAAGTCGTGGCGGAAGGCAAACTCCCAAAAGAAAAGGCGAACATCGAAACGGAAATGATCCAACAGAAGCGGCCGCGCGGCGGAACCTCGCCCGACGGCAAATGGGTCGCTTCCATAGCCAAGTTCAACGTCGTGCTCCGCGATGCCGCCACGAACGCCGAAACGAAACTCACCACCGATGGCACCGCCGAGAATGCCTACGGCCGCGTTCTGTGGTCGGCCGATTCAATGCGGTTGATTGCGATTCGCACTAAGGCGGGCGGGGATCGCACCGTTACCATCGTCGAAAGTTCGCCCAAAGATCAGGTTCAACCGAAGACGACGAACTACTTCTACCTCAAGCCCGGCGATGCGATCCCACAAGATCGCCCGCATGTGTTCGATGTTCCCGCGAAGAAGGAAATCCCCCTCGCCGGGGCCGAACTGTTCGAGAACCCTTGGAGTCTCAGCGAATGGCACGTTCCGAGCGGCAATGAAGCGTACTTCGTGTACAACCAACGCGGCCACCGCATCGTTCGGCTATTGCGCATCGATCTTACGTCCGGCAAAGTTTCGACGGTCACCGCGGAGGAACCGAAAACGTTCGTCGATTACGCTAACAAAAGCTTCTGCCAGCACCTTGATGGAACCGACGAAACCGTGTGGATGAGCGAACGCAGCGGATGGAATCACCTCTATTTGATCGACCGAAAAACCGGAAAGGCGTCGCCCATCACCCAAGGCAATTGGGTCGTTCGCGGCGTCGAAAATGTGGATGCCAAGGCCCGCGAAATCACGTTCCGAGCGATGGGAATCGATCCCGATCAAGATCCGTACCACATCCATTTATGCCGGGTGAAGTTCGATGGAACCGGCCTCGTGCGGCTCACCGAAGGGGATGGAACCCACACGGTCAAGCTTTCGCCCAACGGCGAATATTTGATCGATAGTTACTCCCGCGTCGATCTTGCACCCGTCACTGCATTACGGAAAGTTTCGGACGGCTCGAAGGTGTGCGACTTGGAGAAAGCCGATGTTTCTTCGCTGAAGCGGGCCGGTTGGAAAGCCCCGGAACGGTTCGTTGCCAAGGGGCGCGATGGCGCCACCGACATCTACGGCGTGATCGTTCGCCCAACCAATTTCGATCCCGCGAAGAAGTATCCGGTGATCGAATACATCTACGCCGGGCCGCACGGCTTCTTCGCCCCGAAGGCGTTTCGACCCGTACTTTCGCAATTGCAGAAGATGGCCGAACTCGGCTTCCTCGTCGTTCAAATGGATGGCATGGGAACGAATTGGCGGAGCAAAGCCTTCCACGATGTCTGTTGGAAAAACTTGGGCGATGCAGGGTTCACGGATCGCATCGCGTGGATCAAAGCCGCGGCGGCGAAGCATTCCGAGATAGATTTGAGCAAAGGTGTGGGCATCTTCGGCGGTTCTGCCGGGGGGCAGAGCAGCACGCGGGCGCTCTTGGCCCACCCCGAGTTCTACACCGTCGCGGTGAGCGATTGCGGTTGCCACGATAACCGCGTGGACAAAATCTGGTGGAACGAGCTTTGGATGAGTTGGCCCATCGAAAAACATTATGCCGAGCAATCGAACACCAACCCGGCGATGGTCGAGCAATTGAAGGGAAAACTCATGCTCGTGGTGGGCGAACTCGACAAGAACGTCGATCCGGCGAGCACGTTTCAAGTGGCGAACGCGCTCATCCGGGCCGATAAGGATTTCGATTTATTGGTCATCCCCGGAGCCGGCCACGGCGCTTGCGAGACGCCGTACGGGCAGCGCCGCCGCATGGATTTCTTCGTCCGACACTTGTTGCATCTTGAACCGCGGGCGCGGTAGGCTCACCCGGTGCGATTCGACTTCGCCATCCGCGCGGGGAGTATCGTTCATCGTTTTGACTTCCTCGAGCAGTTCGCCGTTGAACTCGGCTTCGATCTCGTTGGCCAAACGCATCATGGTGTAGACGTCGAACACGCGGTGATCGAACGCGACTTGGAAAAGCATGCCATCCACCTTGTGCGGCAGGCCGTAGTAGAAGTGCGAGGTGATCGGGCACATCGATTGCAACATGCGGCCGCGCATCCCGGCGAGCGAGTTGATGGCGAAGGTGCCGAAGTTGCACGCGCGCATGTAGCCCGAACCGTACATGCCGATGTTCCAAACGGCGCGGCGCAATGGCCAAGGCAACTTGGCCGTACGAACCAAGCGGCGGAGTGCACCGTGATTTTCAATCGGATCGGTTCGCAATGCTTCGGTTTTCGCTGCGATCTCGGCGAGGCTGCGCCGTTCCGGGTACATGATCGGCGCGATGAACGCGGCGTGCTCCCCCTCGTACACGCGATCGAATACCACCGCCGCCACGCTGTGTGGGGCTTCGTAGATGTGCGGCCACGGGTAGGGCATATACGCCCGGCGCAATTCCGGAATGCCTACGGACACTTTCGAGATCGCCTTGATCATCAACGCGGACCACGTCGGCGGGTTCTTCGTCCGCCGACGCAATTCCATCATGGAACGCACCCGCAAATGGCGTTCGCCCGAAACCAAAGGCACCTTCTTGGCGAAGTGCAACAAATCGTTCACCCAACGGCGCGGCAAGGAAAACGGAACGTTGCGACCGCGGTCGGTTTGGGTTCTAGGCATTGCGGTGCATCCTGCACGGGAGAAACTTCCTATAGCTGGATAGCCTACTCTCTGAGGGGGAAAGTTGTCTAGGCGAAGATCACCCCGTTTCACAGGCTCCAATACTCGACTTTCAATTCGAGCACGCGGGCGAAAGCGCGGAGATCGTTGCCGCTCACGTTGAGCTTGAGCTTCTTGAGGGATTCGTATCGAGCAATCGCGGATTCTGTGAAGTCGTGAATCTGGAATTCTGCCATCTTTGGGATCGCTCCGGTGTGGGTTCCTCCGTCAGGAAGATACCTTCGAGTTCGTCGCGTTCCCGCCGAGTTCTGGCGATCTCAGCATCGTATTCCGCTTCCCAGCGAAGCTCCTCCTCCGTCAGCTGCGGTTTAGGTTTGTTGAAAGCCATCGGATGAATCGACTGCACCGAAATGGAAGTGAGATTTTCCGCACTCTCATCCCGCGCGTGCATCCGTTTCATTAAGTGCACCGCCTCAAGTTTCGATGCCCCGGACGCCATACGACCGAAGCAATCGGTCGCGGTGTAGCCGGTGATCAGGATCGGGATTTCCATCGCGTCGCCCTCCTGTATATCCCCATTCTACCACGCGGCACCCACCGATTTGCCCACCAGATCATAGCCGTCGGCGGCGGTTACTTTCACAGTGACGAAATCGCCACCGCGGAGATTCTTCCCCTTTACGCGCACTTCGCAATCGATATCCGGGCTGTCGGCGTAGGTGCGGCCGCGGAAGTGGTTGCTGAACTCCGGATCGGGGCCGTCGATGACGACCGCATGTTCCAAACCGATCTGCGCTTGAGCGAAGTCGAAAGCGACCGATTGTTGAACCTCCATGATGCCCGCGACTCGGGCCGCTTTCACTTCCTCGGGCAAATGCCCATCCAATTTTTCCGCGGGTGTACCCGGTTCGAGGGAATACGGAAACACTCCGACTCGCTCGAACTTCTGTTCTTTCACGAACTGTTTGAGTTCCTCGTAGTCGGCGTCGGTCTCGCCGGGGAACCCGGCAATGAAGGTCGTTCGCATTGCCAACCCAGGCATGACTCCGCGGAGCTTGCCGATCAACTTCTCGGTGGCACTGCGATCCACTCGGCGCACCATGCGTTTCAACACGCGATCGTTGATGTGCTGCAAAGGCATATCGAGGTACGGAATGATCTTCTTCGAATTGCCGAGGGTGTCGAGCAGTTCGTCCGTGACATGTTCCGGGTACACATAAAGGATGCGGATCCACTCGATGCCATCGACTTTGTCGAGTTCCTTGAGCAGTTCCGCCAATCGCACGCGACCGTACAGGTCGAGGCCGTAGTATGTCGTGTCCTGGGCGACGAGGATCAGTTCGCGCACGCCGTCGGCCACGAGTTCGCGTGCCTCTCGGATCACTTCCTCGATGGGCTTCGTGATGTGCTTGCCGCGCATCTTGGGGATGGCGCAGTAGGTGCAGACGCGGTCGCACCCTTCGGAGATTTTCAGGTAGGCGTAGTGCCGGGGGGTGATACGCAGACGGGCGGTATCTTCGAGGGCACGCACTGGAGCCGGGCGGAACAGTGAGCGCTGTTCGGAAACCGCTCCCTCATGGTCGCGGCTTTGAATCGCCCGATCCACGACCGAGGCGATCTCCTCGCGGCCGAACACGCCGACGATCTGATCGACCTCGGGTACTTGTTCGAGAAGCACTTCGCGTTGCCGCTCGGCCATGCAACCGGCGACGACGACCGAACCGATCTTGCCAGCCTTCTTAAGCGCCAGCATTTCACGGATGACGCCGAGCGATTCCTGCCGGGCCGGTTCGATGAACCCGCAAGTGTTGATGACGACGACATCGGCCCCCGTGGGATCGGGTTGCAGAGCGTAGCCATCTTGGGCGAGCTTGCCCAGCATCCGCTCGGAATCGACGAGGTTCTTCGGGCAACCGAGGCTGATGAAGGCGTACGAACCCTTGGGTGCGGACACGGTATCGCTCGATAGCGGCAGGCTTTTCAATTTCGTGGCCATGATTGCGGGATCTCGGTTCAAAACGTGCGGTTCAAGCTTAGCTCGTTATTGTAGGGAGATGTGTCGCATCCGCTAAGAAAAGACTTTGACGCGGGTCTTTTCGATCAGGTTGCGGATCGCCTTCTTGTTGAACTCTTTTTCGGTTCATCCGACAAGTGCGTGCGTTGCGAAATGTATGGAATAGATACGAAGGTGAAAGAATGCCAAGTCGCGGTAGCCGTAACTGGTGCGGCAAAAATTTCTGGAGGTTGTCCCCTCACTCGCCGAAACCTTCGGTTTC
>Ga0105046_10004730_pt1 | contig 21641 bp, 24 predicted proteins | sample MAT03_FD_78385 | JGI IMG/M metagenome (GOLD analysis project Ga0105046, IMG submission 78385) | Freshwater microbial communities from Lake Fryxell liftoff mats and glacier meltwater in Antarctica - MAT-03 (megahit assembly) | ecosystem: Environmental > Aquatic > Freshwater > Ice > Liftoff...
CAAGCGATTTCATTGATATACTCTTTTTTCATGATAGTACCGATTAATTTAAAGATTTTCAGTTCTTTTTTCGGTGCTATCATACCTCACTATTTATAATTTCAAAAACTCAACAGAACCTAGGGACAATTCTATCGAAAGCTATGATAGATAGCAACCTTCTAAGGTAAAATTCATGCTGTTTGAAGGGGGGTTTTCTCCATTTCCCCTGATCCTCTACAGGATTTTTTTTCAAGATAAGAAAGACATTTAGTTCTTTTTAAAGTCTTCCTTCATGCGTTTATTAATACCAAGCATTAAAGCTGAAAGAGTAATATTTTTTGGCAATAATTCGTAATAGTTTTTGAGAGCATTGCCCACTGAAAGTGCGTTGGTTGCTTTGCGTGCTGCTTGAAGTGCTTTTGAGAATCCATCAACCGTAAGATTGGGATGGTTTTGAGCAAAGTAGACAACAAGAGCATCTTTGTTTGTGTTTACTTTTGCAATCATCGAATCAATAAATTGAACGTAAGTGCGTTTATCTTGGAAATTAGTGATGCACGATACAAGCTCTGCAATAATTTCGTCTTCTACATTTTGTGCTCTTATTGATGATGAGCAGAAAATTAGTGAAGCTGCTATTAAGGTTGAATACATGATTTTTGTTGATGTAGATTTCATGTTTATTCCTTTCAAATGATTGGAGGTATTTTTTAGGTTAGATTCAATTTTAGTACATCTTCAGTTTAAACTGCTGATTGATATTGTCAAAAGGGGGTCCTATTTGTTGATTAAATCGATTGATCAGGTATTCTTGAGGAATATTGTTAATAAAGGCCTTTATTCTTAAAGGTTTTCCTGATCATGAATTTATTCGAGGTGATTTCTCCATGTTATATCATTTAGCGCTTCATTTGAAACAAACATTTTCTTGGTTAAATGTAATCCATTACGTGAGCTTTCGTGCCATGGCGGCATTGCTTACCTCGCTTCTTACTTCTTTTCTATTTGGCAACTATTTTATAGAAAAGTCAAAATTATTTTTCAGATCTGGGGTCCGAGAATATACACCCGATAGCCATAAAATAAAAAATAACATGCCCACAATGGGAGGTGTTTTTATTTTGGCAACGGTGCTCATTAATAGTCTGATGTGGTGTAATTTGTGGCGTGGAGAAGTATTTGTTCTCTTGTTGTGTCTTATAGGCTTTGGCGCCATAGGTTTTTTTGATGATCTTTATAAAATTTATTATAAAAAAGGGCTGAGTGCTTCCCGTAAATTTATTTTGCAATTGAGTGTTTCTTTTGTGGTTGGCCTCTTATTAGTGCTGAACGGCATTGATCTGAGTGTTAGTTTTCCTTTTTTTAAGAATATTCACCCAAATATAGGCTTGTTTTTTATTCCTTGGGTTATGTTGATCTTGGTTGGTTGCAGTAATGCCGTGAATTTGACTGACGGTTTGGATGGTTTAGCATTAAGCTCATTGATTCCCAATTTTGCGTTATATAGTTTGATTGCGTATATTGCGGGGCATTATACTTTGGCAACCTATTTGCAAATTCCTTTTGCCGGCAGTTCAGAAATAACGGTGATAGGAACAACGCTGGTTGGAGCTTGTCTTGGATTTTTGTGGTACAACACCTATCCAGCGCAAATTTTTATGGGCGATGTTGGTTCTCTAGCCCTAGGAAGTGGTTTAGCTCTGATGGCAATTATTGCTAAGCAAGAGTTACTGCTTATTGTTTCTGGCGGTTTATTTGTTGTTGAAGCATTATCAGTTATTCTGCAAGTTCTCTCGTTTAAGTTGCTTGGAAAGCGCATTTTCAAAATGGCGCCAATACATCATCACTTTGAACTGCTTGGTTGGCAAGAATCAAAAATAACCGTTCGTTTTGCCATTATTTCATTGATTCTTTGTTTGTTGGCTTTAATGACATTAAAAATGCGATAAAAAACATTTATTTAATATCAATACTATTTTTATCCAATGAAATTATGTAGTCTTTTGGTTTAGGATTTTTTAATATTCTCGTTGGAATAGCAATTTGCCCATTGGTGTTTACAACTTCAATAATAAGTGAATTGTCGTTTGTATTGTCAAAACATTCATAACTCATGGCATCTTTTTTATTGACAACCGTCGCGTTTGCGGGGACCAAGAGCACATATCCATAGGCGGTTTTGCATTTGGGATCTTTTTTAGTATCACAATTTTGCACGCAATGAACCTGTATATTTAATTCATGATTTGTTTTATTGATTATGTTATAACCGATCCAAGAAGGTTCTTTCCCTATCAAGATTCCTGAGGAAATCAAAATGAAAATAACTATTATTTTTTTCATGGCGATTACCTTTTATTTAAAGCTCATTTTGTTTGCATACAATCGTATATTAAATGTTTTTGCTTTCTGAAGATCTTCGGGCGCAATTGACAGAGTAATAGGTGAATAGGTTGTTGTGCCGGGTTCCGTAGGAAATGATACTTGGATTGAATTTTCGTAAGTTCCTTGTGGTTGTGGGCATTGTTTATTGACATTAACGAAATTAATAATATCTAATAATACTATGCTTTTCGATTTCGCTGGGTCAAGCATAAAAGTTAAGGTGCTTCCACCTTGAGCAATGCATTCATTTTTCTCTTTAGTGAATGTTATTTTGCTGCAGTCAGGAATATAATTAATGGTGATTAGAGCTTTAACATTATTAGTTGTGTTAATAATTTTGCTTTTAAGCCAATTAGGCGTTGTGTTAGTTGCAGCATGAGCAATGGTGCCTACCGTTAAGTTTCCAATAAGATACATACATAATAATTTTTTCATAATTTTCCCCTAAAGCTTATATTTAATTATATTGTATCAAGAGTTAGATCATAATTGCAATATTATTTTCAATCTGAATTAATAAAAGCGCAGAAAGTTAGCAGAAATTATTTTTTAGAGATGTTGTCTTATGAGCAATAAGCGTAGGTAGTGATGCCAACTAGTGTTATGGTAATCACCCCTAAGACAGCTAAGGTTTTTTTTGGGTATTGATGGATAAGATAATTAGTTAGACAGCCACCAGCAAATGAAGTTGCTAATGCAGCTGCGATGTAAGCGTTTGAAGGGTTATTATTTTCGAGATTAGTGAAAGCCGTTAATAACGCAGCCGAGGTACACAATCCAAAAAAATAGCCACCAATGCTTTTTCCTGCATCTTTTAACCAGGTTTCTTCATGGTTGCTTTGGTTGTTTTCAATTTTGGCTTGAAGTGGCAGGGGTGCAGAGTTAGCGCCTGTGAAAAATACTATAAAAAATATGAGATTTCTTCTATGAAACACAATATAACCTTCCATTACTTATATAAGTTATTTTGATTTTATCATAAATTTATATAATTGAAAAACGCTATTTGTTATTTATCGCAAAACAATCTTAGGTAGTCTTGCTGTGTTTCTTTTACCATTTTTGCAATAAGTTCTATGAAATCTTTATCGTTGGTATGAGCTTTTTCTAATGTTTTTAAGTATTCAGAACGAAGAATAGGAGGAATAATGGTAATTGTGTAACCGGCTTGTAAAAGAGCTAAATTCATAAGCAATCGCGCAACTCGACCATTGCCATCTATAAAGGGATGAATAAATACAAATTTTTTATGAACGAGTGCTGCAAATTCAACAGAGTGCAAATTATTTTTCACAGATGCAAGATCATTCAAAAGTTCATGCATGAGGTTAGGAATTTCTGCTGGTGAAGGCAATGTAAATTTTGAACCAGTAAGAAATACTTTTATGTTGCGATACATTCCGGCATTTTGTTCATCTATTCTAAAATAAAAAAGGTGATGTAATTTTTTGATAATTTCTTCGGTAATTTCTTTTGTTTGGATGTTTTTTAATAGAAAATCGTAGGCATCAGAATGCCCAATAGCTTCAAAGTGATCTTGTAATCGTTTCCCGCCAATGGTTATTCCTTCTTCTAAAACAACTTTTGTTTCAGTTTCTGTTAAAGAATTTCCTTCTAGTGCGTTACTCGTATAGGTAAGGCCAATTCGATAATATTCTCTTATTTGTTGGAGAGTGAAATTATCAAAAGGCCTAAATTCATTGATTTTTATTTTTAAGGCATCAATTTGGTCAAATAAGTTTTTCATAAAAACACCTTTTTTATTGCTTAATAATTTGAGCATTCTTCTTTGTGTAAGCATACATACAAAGACCAAATATTAGAATACAACTAAAAATAACGAGTGCTGTGATACCATTAAGGTAGAAATTGCGTATGCATGAAAAAACAAAAAGCATGCAGCTTGCAAGTGCTGAATAAACAATCCAAGGTTGGATAACAGCATTGTTATTATTTTTGTTATATACAAGCAAACCAATAATGCTTAATAAATAAGCAATTGAACAACCAAGCACGCTAATTTGTTGTAATATGACTACCGTGCCTTGGCTAACAATCAAATAAAGTATACAAAAGAACGCTTCAGTTAAAACGCATACTGTTGGAATATAATGATTATTTAGTTTTTGTAAGGTATGAGCAAAAAAAGTGTGATTATTTTTTGCCAAAGCATATAAATTCCAATGATTGCTAAATAATATGCCATAACTGCCGCCAAGTGATGCGCATGCCAATGCAATGTAAAGAAGAGAAATAAGATGTGCAGCAATGACTGGGTTGTTTGGTGTCAAAACTTGAAATAGCGCAGGGAATATGCCAAGGAAATCAGTTTGCTGTAGTAAGTTTTGCCCGGCAGTAATAAAAAAGAGAAATTGGTAGATAATAGTGATGCAAACAACTAATGCATAAGAAATAAAAAGGACTCGAGGACCATTCACCTTTGCATTTTCCAAAGAACTGCTTAATGAACAACATGCTTCAAAGCCTACAAATGCAAAAAGGACAAGGGGAATGGTTGTCGGAATACCATTCCACATAAGTGATGTGGGTGGAATGGTCCAATAATTATACAAATACAAACAGCTGCAAATGGCAAAGAGTATGGGTGTGATTTTGAAAAACATAAAAGCATACATAATATTTTTGCCTGCTTTCATATGCCAAAGATTAAGTAGCGTAAAAAGGCAAATAATGATCACATCAAAAACAAACGGATTAATTGGTAAGTTTGGTATGATCGAAATAATGAGTGAAGAAAAAATGTGAATGAGCAGGGCAGCTGAAGCAAGTTTGCCGGTAAAATAAGCCCATGCACTGAAAAATCCTGCTAAGGGATTGATTGTTTTTGTTGCATACGTGTAAAATCCACCATCAGGAAAATAATTGAGTAATCGTGCCATTGAAATAATGAGTGGCAATAAGATCACGGCAACAATAAAATAACTTAAATAACCAAAAAATCCTGATAGCTTTGCAAGTGAAATCGTGTTAACAAAAATGCCAGCGCCAAACATGACGTTCAGATTTACTAAAATTGCTGACCAAAATGAAAGTTTATGATGATGTGACATATTTGTTTACGCCTTAATGTTAGTTATTTATTGGATGATTATTTTTGGCATTCCATGCAAAGTATAAGGCAATTGATCCTGCAATTGCGGCATTCAAACTTTCAACATTGCCTGGCATTTCAAGAGTAAGTTTATAGTCGCACTGCTCTAACTTATTTTTAGGAATTCCATGTGCTTCATTGCCGATAACAAAAAGTATATCAGAAAAATTGATTTCATTCGATTTTTTGCCACCTTGCACAACTAATGCGCATAGTTTTAAGTTGTTTTTTATTGCTAGCAATTGCTCCCAGGGCAGTTGAAACACGTTAACCAATCCAATGCTTCCTGCGCACGATTGAATAACTTTTGGATGCCAAGGATCAACACCATCGACAAAAACAACAGTCTTTTTTCCCATGGCGGCACAGCTACGAATGAGGGTGCCCGCATTACCAGGATCACTTACCTCTAAAAGAACAATTCCTTCAGAAAGTTCTGATGGTTGCGGTCGCGCTGGTATTGAAAAAATACCCAAAATGCCGCTGGGAGAATGACTAAGGCTTATTTTTTTCATAACGTCTTCACTCACTTCAGTGATCTTTTCATTGGGACAGAATGAAATTGCCTGCGGTAGCATTGAAAATGTCACATACAGCATTTCAAGTTGCATGTTTGATGCTACTAAGGCAGAGCAGACTCGATTTCCTTCTGCTATAAAACGATTTTGTTCTTGCCTGTTATTGGCTTTTGCCAAACCGGCAACAGCTTTGATTTCGGTATTTTGAAGGGAAATAATTTTTTTCATTTTTATAAGCTTTTTTTGCGGATGGTGATAGTTATACGGTAAGTGTACCTGAAATTATGGGTAAACAGTAGTCTTAGCTTTTACGAGCTGCTATTTGACAATATTTTATATTCATTTATAATTCAAAATGAAATTAATATTCAATAATGCATTCAAGGAGTTATATATGAATAACAAATTTACCCTAACTCTTATGATCGGATTAGCCTTTTTTATGACCGTTACTCAGGCTGGTAGTGGTAGTTTTTTTGGCGGATTCTTCGCAGGAAATGTGATGAATAGAGTGTTTTATCCGCAAAGCACCTTTAGAGTTGTGCATCACGTTGCTCCAGTAAGAACTATTGTGTATGACCCCGTTTGTTGCTACCGGTCAAGCTGTTCTGCTAAAACTGTAGAAAGAAGAGAAAGCCACATAAGATTACAACAAGCGCAAGCAGAAGTTGAAGAGCTAGAATGGCAAAATAGAAAATTAACGCGAAAAATAGAAAAATTAAAACAAAAAAAAGCATAATAAAGCTGTGCTTATCATTAATGACGAGGGATGATTTTAGTTATCTCTCGTTGTGTTTTTACAGGTAAAATATTCAAAAGCTCCAATCAAACAGCCCAAACAGCTTTTTTTCAATTCGGAAATTGAGTTTTTTTGTGCAAAATCAATGGTTACTTCATCTTTGACTTCTATAACAACATCGTGAGAAGGATTTGCTTGATAGGGATTTGCTCTATAAAGACGTTGTTTTCTTTTATAGATTACAGATTCACAGAGTTGCGAATTGTTTGTTAAAGTCCCGTTATTCATGGCGACTATTTGACTAAAAAAGACAAAAACAATAGCAGAGAGTAATAACTTCATACGAGTCCTTTATTGGTTAATTACCAAAACGTAAATTATGATGATTTTTTTCCAGTGTTTTTTAAATTTAATTAAACATATTCACTCTACTATTTTTTTTAAAAAAATCTTTTTTTATAGTTCATCTAAGAGTATTTTAGCTCGGTAATTTGCCATGAGCGTAATCATAAAGTGAAGATTATGAATGGTGGCTAAAGAGTACCCAGTTAGCTCATGAGCCTTATAAAGATGATGCAGATAAGCAAGAGAGTGATTTTTACAAACAAAACACGAGCAATTCGGATCGATAGGGCCAAAATTATTTTTGTTAGCACTGTGGGTAATTTTTAAGTTTCCTTGAGAAGTAAATAATAACCCGTGCCGCGCGCATCGTGTTGGATGTGAACTATCAAAGGTATCAATGCCCAAGGTAACCGCTTGTTCCAAAGAAAGCAGATCCCCGATGCCAAGCAAGTGATTTGGTTTCTCTTGGGGAAGTATTGGCATGAGCTGTTTGAGCATATTGATCATTTCTTCTCTGCTTTTACCCAAACTACCGCCAACAGCATGACCATCAAAAGGTAAGCTTGCTAAATATTCACAACTTTTTTTGCGCAATTCTGGATCAATACCACCGTGAATAACGGAGTACATTGCCTGTTTGTTAGGATTTTTTAAGTGGTGTTCAAGAGAACGTTTTTCCCAACGATGCGTGCGATCTAATGATTTTTTGAGGACGTGTTTATCAATGTGATAGGGAGGCAGTTCATCGAGTGGGATGATGATATCGGCGCCAAGATCTTTTTGAGCATCAATTGATGATTCTGGGGTAAGAAGTAGGGGGCTACCATCACGATATGAACGAAATAAAACACCTTCTTCTGAAATTTTTAAAACTGAGCCATCTTGTTTCTTGATGCCGCGACTTTTTAATTCATCATGCACGGTGCCATAGGCCAAGCTAAATACTTGAAATCCACCTGAATCAGTGATTATTGGCGATTTGCGTTGCATAAAGGTGTGCAATCCTCCGGATTGTTTGATGATGCTTGTGCCAGGTTGCACCATCAAATGGTAGGTGTTACAAAATATCAACGGTAAGCCAAGTTGATCAATCATGCTGCTATCAAGAGCTTTCAGGCTAGCGTTGGTGCCAACAGCAACAAAATTTGGCGTTTCTATAATGCCATGTGGTGTATGGATTCTGCCAACGCGAGCACGAGATTTTTTTGATTGATGAATCAGTTCAAAGTTAAAATAGTTCATGAAAGTGCAGCCTGATTTGAAGGTATGATTTTTTTTGTAAACCAAAGAAATGGCGTTGCCATACTCAAAACGATTATTTTTATTACATAACTCAGAACAATAATATGGCCAATGTGTTCAACCAATCCATAAAGTCCCAAAAAGCTAAAAAGAATTGTATCAACAAGCTGGCAAGTTGCTATAGAGCAAAAATTACGCACAAGCAATAAATGAGGAATTCGTTGTTGTAGAAAACTATATAAAGCGGCTTCAATGTGTTGCACTATGATATACGTGGTGAAAGAAGCAATCATAATGCGCGGGATAATGCCAAAAATAGCATGGTAATGTTCATGGGTTATATCAAAAATACTAGGAGTATAGAGGATATGAAGCTGAGAAAGCGCCGTGCAAACCATGCCGGCACCAAAGCTTAACCAAATAGCTTTTTTGGTGATTGTCCGACCAAAATTTTCTTGCAAAAGATTGAGTCCCAAGCTGGCACCAACGCTTAAGCTGTCAGTTGCCGTTACATGCAACCCGAAAAGTATTATCTGTTTAGAGACAAAGATGTTTGCCAGAATACACATAAGACAGATAAAGCTTATAAGAGCCTCTTTGCCAAGGCGCAGTGCACCCAGGGCGGCAATTGCAATAAAACAGATATGAGTTAGGAAAATTTGTTCATTCATAGTACTAAAAAATTGGTAATAAAAACTATATTCTTATTACTATTATAAACAATAACGGCAAAATCGCTAGTTATTTAGACGTAGGTTGTCAGTTAGGAATATTTGATAAAAGAACTGCTAGTTAATATATAATTTGGCAGTTCTTTTGAAGATTCAATTTAATAATAAGAAAACACTAATTTTTTTTATCTGTATTTATGAGATCAGGTGCAGTTTTTTTGGGCGCTTTAATTGCTTTATTTGGAACACTGAAGACGCCTTGTCTTAGTAAGTCTTATATATATTTTTCAGTTTTTCTTGCAGACAAATCTCTACTGTTATGATATTGATCGTTATTCATAGCTAAGCAATTGCTGAAGAAGAAAATCAAAGTTGCAGCATATAAATATTTTTGCATAAAATCCCCTAAAACAAGTAATTTAAAAATAAAATAATTATTTTTTTCAATATTATAGGTAAAATTTATAAAATTGCTATTTTTTTATCTCAATGCATAGCTGAGTTTTATAAGGTTTTGGTGTAGCTCTTGAAGTGTTATTTTTAGATTCTCTCTTTGTTTTAGTTTTATTTGTTCTGTTCTAGGTGTTTGCTCATTTTGTTGAGGAACTTGTTGCCTTGCATCACGATCTCGTCGGGCTTTTTCTAGCGTTTCTCTTTCCTGTCTTATGCGTGCTTGTGTTGCTTGCTGTTTTGCTTGTAATTTTTTTTCTAATTCGCTTTGGGGTAGTTTTTTTTGTTGCTCTTGGGGTTTCTCTTTATAAATTTTTTCATAATCATTAAGTAGTTCAAAAATTGGTTTTTCCCTAGACCAATTTCTATCAAGAAAGCCGCTGTTGGCATTTTTCCATAAAGTATATTTCTTTTTTGCTTTCTTTATTAATTTTAATATTTTCATAATCTGATCACGCGATAAATCTTTTTTTAAAGAATTTTCTAATATTTCAAACACAAACTCGATGAAGGAATTTTTTATTATTGGTGCTCCCATTAATAATTCGCTTAATTCACCAGCATTATAATAATCATTATCAAAATCAAATTCTTTTGTTTCTTTTGCTAATTGTTTTAATATATCAATTGTTGAATATAAATTTTTTTCTTTGTTAAATTGAATAAAAAGTAGGTCATTCATTCTTGCTATTTGTGCTTTTTTATCATCGGTAGGTTGTGCGGCTCTCACTTCTGTAAGTAAAGTAAAAAAGTTTTCTTGAGGTGCTGATGTGACTATCTCTACAGCTAATTTTAATTTTTTGAATTGATCAGATTCTGGAGATATATTTTTTATTAATGAATTAAATTTTTCTTTAATTTCTTTATGTGTTGGCGATTTCGATGCGCCTAAAATTTCAAAGGGATTTTGATTGTTATAGAGCTCAAACCATGTCTTTATTTTGTTTTTAAGAATTGCATCTTTTTGAGTCTTTAGTTTAGAGTTATATATTGCTTGTGAAGCGCTTTGTTTTAATATTTTTTCCGCAAGATTTAATTTTAATAGTTTTGATTGTTCAGTGGTTTTAGCGATTAAATCATTGTATGCTTTTTCAATTTCATCCTGATTTGCTGTTTCTGGTATTCCTAAAACTTCATAAACAGTTTCATTGGGATATGTTTTAAACCAAGAATTGATTCTAGCGAATATATTTATTAATTCATCCGGTTTCACAACGTCATCAGGATTAATGTTCGGAAGATCACTTATTCCTCGGTCATAATTAGCTCTCTTTTGCTTATCACTTAAAGTTTCATTAGCCACAGCTATTTCTTTAAATTTTTCTTCGGCACTTTTTTGTTCTTCGGGAGACTTGTCACTCCATCCATCCGGATGCCATTTCTTAGCTAATTTGTAATACGCTTTTTTGATATCTGATGGAGAAGAATCTTTATTAACACCGAGAATTTTATAATATCCTTTGCTGTCACCTGCCTTTTCAAATTCTTTCTCTTTCATGCCGTTGAGACTAAAAATTTGTGATAATGAAATGAAAATAAGATAAAAATAGAGTCTTTTAATATTCATTCTTGCTCCTTTATTAGTTTTTTATTCTAATAAAAAGCATTAAAAAAAAACAATGATTGATTTTTGCCTTTGCAAGAAAATAGTGAATTTATTTTCATCTTAAGTAAGTAGCGGATATTCTTTAAAACCAATTAATCGGCATTCTGGTTGAGGCATTATGCCAAAAGCATCGTTAACTAAGTGTTGCATCGTTTTAGCAACAGTAATGATATCATTGCTTGTTGCATTTCCTTGATTAACAATCATATTGGCATGTTGATAGGAAACTTTAGCATCACCGTGTTGTAATTGCCCTTTCACCCCAATTTTATCAAGATAATAAGCAACAAACGTCATTTTTTTATCATTGCTTAGTAAAGATACTTCATGATCATAAAAGTTACGAAAAAAGCTACCGCACGTATTTTTATTGGGGTAACGACTTGCTCTATGACGAATTATTTCGGTGCGCCGTCCTTTTGCAAAGGCAATTTCATGGGTAGAAGCTTTTTTTAAAAGAAACGTTGCACATAAAAGGTAATGTTCAGCTTGATGAAGAGTGGAATAATTATACCCAAAATTGAACCAAGCATTGTCAACATCTAAAATCTGAGTTGATTTCTTTTCCAGGACTTGAGCGGAAATCAAAAATTGGCTGAGCAAAAACTGAAAGTAGTGGAGATTAATATAGACCGATCCGCCAATGGTGCCGGGAATGCCACTAAATTCTTCTAGACCAATGATACTATATTGAAGGCAATATTCTATAAGCATATCCATGCTTACATTGGTTTGCGCTTGAACCAGAACTTCTTTGTCATTCAATACTGTATGTGATATTGCATTTAATGCAGGACGAATGATGATGCCATCAAATCCTTCATCACTAATGAGCATATTGGCCCCTTGGCCAAGCAGGCAAATGGCAAGAGTATTCTTTTGCGCAAATTCAAGAGCATATTGGAACTCGCTTGCTGTTGTTGGTGCAGCATAATAGCGAGCGTTGCCGCCAGTATTGAACCAATTTTTATCATATAATGAAATATTTTCTTGAATAGAATTGAATGGTAGATTTTTTGGATCAGTGATAAGGTATGTTTTCATAAAGTGCAAGCCATATTTTTTTCTAGAACAATTTTATTGGGCTTAACTCGTATGGGTACTAATTTTTTTGCAACTAGGGTGCAGCATTTTTGACAGCAGGTATTATTAAAGACTTCAATGCAGTTTGGACAAGAAATAAATTTTTTGTTGCATGATGCATTAAGGCAGTTGGTAAATTCATCAAATGGCTTTAAACAGTGTTCACAAGTAGTTAAAATGTCATTGTTAACATTAACGGCAATCCTGCCATCAAAAACATAATTTTTTCCTCTGAAAAAGCCTTCTGGAAATTGTTCTACGTAACGATGAATGCCGCCCTCAATTTGGTAAACTTTTTTTGCTACATTCTTTGATTTTAAGTATGCCGATGCTCGCTCACAGCGGATGCCGCCGGTGCAATACATCAAAACTTCTTTGTCTTTAAAGGTTTCAAGGTGTTCATCAATGTAATTTGGAAGTTCTCTAAAATATTGAATGTCAGCCTTTATGGCATTGTTAAATGCACCAATACGAGATTCATATTCATTACGAGTATCAAGGATGACTAAATCTTTTGGTGGATTTGACAGTAATTCATGACTTTTTGCAGGAGTTAAATGTTCACCTCCCATCTCAGCCCGAATTTTTTTCGTATCAAGACCAAGGCAAGTAATTTCATTTTTTACCACAATCCGTAAGCGGGGAAAGTAGTCTTGTGCTCCTGGACTTTCTTTGAAATCAATACTGGTAAAAAAAATATGATTTTGCATTTCTTGTTTATAACGTTCTAATGCATCAGTTTCACCCCCCAGGGTTCCATTTATACCCTCATGAGCAATAATGATTCTTCCGGTAAGTTTTAATTCTTTACAAAGACGATGTTGCCATTTGCGAATTTGATCAGGGTAAGAGATCGTAACGTATTTATAAAATAAAATAATTTTTCCCATATGCCACCATAAAAAATATAAAAAGTGATTTTACAATAATTATAGCAACAAATTATTAATCTTTCCAAATAGAATCCTGCAGAAATGTTTTTTTGATTTATAGATGCATTTTTTGTGGTTTTGTGTCACAATTCATATAAAATTAAATTCCTTAATAATCGATAATACGTTAATTTAATTTATAATAAAAATAATTAAACTTGTTAGATTGCCACCTTTAAACCGCTGAGGTTTTTTATGAAACGAAATTTCATATCACTATTTAGCCTGTTTTTGCTCTTTTTAGGTCCTGTCTTTACTGTTTTTGGCATGGAAGATACATCTGAGCAAAAAGATCTTCTTTTAAATAATATACCAGGCCTTTTGGGCTATTCTCAAAAAGAGGTAAAAAACAATAAAAATAAGCAAAGTGAGTATTTAAAGAAGCTTCAATTGGTGGCTAGTTTAACAATCATTCAAGAAGAATTACGAAAAAAAGTTGGTGTTATTAGTGATACAACGAATGATATGCAGGAATCTCTGAAGGATTTTTTTTATAGATTTGGTTTTGTTTATACCGACAGGCCGTGTAGGGTTCAACAAATTTTGTGTGGCTCGCATATATTTTTTGAAGATGGCAATCATGAATCAGAGATTGTACCAGATACGTTTGTATTGACAACTGCTGACGCCAAGGCAGCTTATTTGCAAGCGAAAAATTTATTAAAAATTGAGAGTTTAACTGCAAGCGATAGAATGGAAAAAATTTTGAGTAAATCGGGACTCGCATCTCTTGATCGCACTCATAATAAATTAGGATTATTTATCGAAACTTTGCTTGCCGCTGATAATCATGAATTGGTTGCTTTGGGTAAATGGTTGCAACATACACGTGCTTGTGAAAAACAAAGTAAAGAAGTTTTATCAATTAATACCTTATTAAAGGAAGTAGCTCTTGCCCATGATCCTTTATTTTTGAGAAATACAGCTGGTAATCAAGCAGCAAAAACTTTCGGGGAAAAAATTGAAAAAGAGATTGAACCTATTTTAGGATTTGTAAGCAGTTATTTACCTGCATTTAAAGGTCTTTTGGGAGTGAGTAAAAGCTTTATAGAATTTCAAGAAAGTTATACTGAATCAGATGAATTACCTAATTTTGATCGGTATGAGAAATTACGTTCTATTTTTATTAAACCTTATACGTTAGTAAATGAGAAGCTGCAGCAAAGTCACACATTATACAGTGTCTTGCAAAAAGAACTAGTGTCTCATTTGCAAGATAGAACGTGCAAAAATCGTTTGGAATTAATTAAAAACTATTCTCGCCCATTGTACCCTCAAAGCTTTGTTGATTCAGTTTTTCCCGAAAAACTTTCTTCAAATAATGTTGTTGTCAATGTTGATGTGACACCTGATGAATGGGTTGGCAGTGCAAAAAAATTTGAATCAAAAAGAAAAAATACTGATCGATCGCAACAGCAACAACGAAATAAAAAAGTAACACAGAAAAAAAATCAACAAAAAAAATCATCAAATGTTCAGAGCGCTAAAAAAATTGAAAAAGAATTTGATGGTGAAAAAGAACCTCAAACAAGTAAGAATATAATTCAGCAAAATAGTTCGCCAAAAAAATTACCCAATGTTATCTATGATCAGCGTGTTTTGAGGTGGCGTGATTCAGCATTCTTGGTTGAGCAAAATCCTGATGAGCGATCTCTTTTATATCACACAATGCCTTTTGTAGTGAATCAACTTAATAAGCTATGTGGTGTGCGTGTTAAACAAGCAAATCGTACGCATCCTGGTAGAGAGGATACTCATTATTATATGGGCGGTGAAATTCACTATAAAAAAGGTGAGCGAACTGGGCAGAAAGAAACGGTGCTTTTTGCCTTATGTGAAGATGATTCTGGAATCGCTTACCACGTAGGATGGAATCCAAAAGAAGATTCACTTTTTGAAGTATTTGCAACCAGTGAATATGATTACAAATTTCCACCTTCAAACTATGAACCTACCTTTGAGAAGAACACTGTTGTGGTTAATGTTAATGATGAGAAATTTAAGGCTGCTTATCGAGAAAGTCAATTTTGTTATGAAGTTGATGATGCAGTGAATGGGGTTACAATAATTTTGTTTAAGCCGTCATTTAATGCATAAATAATAATATTCTTGAAAATAAATAATAATTCCTTGATACTAAAGAAAAATTTTTAGTATCAAGGAATTTCTATGAAAAGCAGATATTTTGTTATTGTTCTTTTGTTAATTTTTTCTCTAAAAGCTGATCAATCACAACAAACCTTTGTTTCAGTTTCCGTGGTTGATGGTGTTGAATCGGTGTTTATTGAACAATGTGTTGATGCTAGTAATGCACAATGGTCTAAAATAAAGCATGATTGCAAGGAAGGTAAATTTTGTGAAGCACTCTTTGCGGTGTTAAAATACTTTAAAAAGCGCCTGAATGAACGAGAGGCTCAAATTAGTGCACAACAAAAGCAGCTTGATGAGCAAAAAAAACAAATTGAACTAATTATAACCAACCAAACAGCTGCTAAAAAAAAGCAGGAATCAGATTGTTCTCGGCACGATAAAATGTATAAACATATGCAGCAATCATTTTTTGAGAACAATAAATTTTCAGGTGGTTAAGATAATTGAGGCTCCTGATAATTGATTAGTTCCCATAATTTTACGTTGTGTTTTTACTGACAAATTGGGAATTTTCTCAAAAAATTGAATTTTTCCCCGAATGTTTCTTGCTTGGTTTGACTCTTGAACACTCTTTATCACATCAGAATCAGTTGAAACGTCATCGTCTCTGCAAAGTTCTTCTAAATCTAAATATTCAAAATTTGTTAGTTGTTTGTTGATATAATAGTTTGAGATAACGCTTGCTATGGTTTTACTGGTGAAATCATCAATTTTTGGCTGCAAACTTTTTTTATGCACCTTAACTACGTCTAAACAAATTTGTAAAAGCTTTTTGGGTGATTTAACATCCTGTTGAGCTTCTTGCATTGAAAAAATTGAAAAGGTGCCAATGACGCTAAAGCTTGATAGAGATAAAATTAATAGGAATAGCAATTTCATTGTTAGCTCCTTAATAGAATTAGTATCATCAGGCACACTATAAACTATTCAATTTCTAGACTACAAGAGAAAATTTATTTTTTTGCAGGTGATGTATTTGAAGCTTTTTGCTTTTTCTCGTATTATTACACAATAAAGTAACCGATCTTAGCTCCCTTTATTTTTTTTGAAAGGTATTAAAAACGATGAAACTTTCACTTGCTTGGATTTTTGATCATCTTAAAACATCATGGAAAGAGCATGATATTCCTGCATTGATGCATCGATTTAATACGACAACTGCTGAAATAGACTCCTTTGTTCATAGCATTATTGATGTTAATCTATTTACTTTAGCTCAGGTGACCAAAATCACACCAGAGTCGATCATGCTTTTGAGCGCTGAGCATAAAAAAGACTATATTCTTCCTTTTAGAAATGATGCTCACGTTGGGCAATTTTTTTTGCTGAGTAGCAATAAAGGCAGCTGGCAATGGGCGATGGAAAAAGATTTGGGAGGCTCTAAGGAAACTTTCTTGCCATCGCTTTTTGTTGAAGAAAAAAATCAAGCGGGCGATTGGAAACAATCGTTCCAAAAGGAAGATTATATATTAACGGTTGATAATATTGCACTTACTCATCGACCTGATATGTGGAGTCATCGAGGTTTTGCACGCGAAATGGGTGCGCTTCTTGGCATAGAGCTGGTTCCTGAAACTGAATTGTTTCATGAAGTACCCATAAAAAAGGCCGACAAAGAATTGAAAACCCATGATTTTGCTGTTGCCTTGGATGTTTCGCAAGATTTTTGCAAACGTTTTGCTGCTTTACATATTTCAAAAATTCAAAATCAATCATCGGCTTTAGCACTTGCGCATCGCTTGGTTCGTGTTGATAGCCATCCAATTAGTAGCATTGTCGATGCAACTAATTATGTCATGCTTGATATAGGGCAACCGTTACATGCTTTTGATGCAAAAAAAATTGCTGCACAAAAACTTGTGGTTAAACAATCTGTTGAAGGACAAAAATTATTGTTGCTGGATGGGCAAGAAATAACGCTTGCTGCCGGCGACACAGTTATAACTGATGGCAAAAAGCCACTTGCCTTGGCTGGCATAATGGGTGGGCAGGAGTCTGCTGTGCAAAGTGATACAACAGAACTCTATGTTGAAGCGGCATCATTTGTTGCCAATAAAATTCGCAAAGCAACAACGCATTATAAAATTCGCACAGAAGCTTCAACTCGTTTTGAAAAAAATTTAGATCCTCAACAAAATATTTCTGGTTTAATGCGCTTTTTAAAGATTCTTTCTGGCATGGGTCTTTCATTTACTATGCCTCATGAGATTCTTTCACTCGGCGCTGAAGTTAAACCGCATAGTATAACGATTACCCATAATTTTATTGAACGCATGCTTGGTGTTTCGCTTAAAACAGCTTTTGTAATAAAAACATTAAAAGCATTATCATTTGATGTGCAAGAAAAACAGCACAATGGCGTTCTTGAATATACAATTCACGTGCCAACATTCCGAAGCACTAAAGATGTGTTAATTGCGCAAGATATTGTTGAAGAAGTTGGACGCTATTTTGGTTTTGATAATATACCACATGTGTTGCCAGCATTGCTCATGAAGCCTTCAGATTTAACACGTTTTGATCGCATGAATCGTGTGAAAAATTATTGTGCTTATGCAGCTCATGCTCACGAAGTGCGCAATTATGCCGTTTATGATGAAGAATTTTTAAAGCTTCTTAATTGGGCTCCTGCTAAAAGTGTTGCCATAAAGAACCCGGTTTCAAGCAACATGTTTCGTTTGGTGACAAGCTTGGTTCCACATTTGATCAAGAATGTCCATGTTAATGCAACGCACAAAGATGCTTATAGTTTTTTTGAAGTAAATAAAATATGGCATAAAATTGAATCTTCTGAAGTGGTGAAAGAGCAAGCTTCTTTGGCAGGGATATTTTTTGATGCAAACGCTGAAATAAATTTTTATCAAAAAAAAGAAATTATAGCAGAACTCTTTCGTTCACTAGGAATGGAAGTGGTATGGAAAAAGGCTCATACGGTTGATCTTTGGTTCCATCCATATCAAACGGCGGAGCTTTTTTTGAATGAACAATCACTTGGTTTTGCCGGTATTGCCAATCCGAGCTTGTTGCAAGCAGCTGTTTCAGGTTCAGGGTTCATTTTTGAATTGAATGCAGATATTATTTTTGATGTGGAGATTCCGCAACAGATTGCAAAACCGTTACCAAAGTATCAAGATTCATGGCGTGATATTAGTATGTTGGTTCCGTTATCAGTGACGGTGCAGCAACTACAAGAACTTATTATGAAATCTTCACCGGCGATTGTTTCTGTCGCTTTAATTGATTTCTTCCAAAAGGATGAATGGCATGATGTGCGTTCAGTGACCATGCGTTTTTATGTCCGCAATGAGGCAAGAACCTTATTAAGTGAAGAAGTTGATGCTGTTAATCAGCTTGTTGTTGAACGTTTGAAGACCTCAGGAGCAACCATTCGATGAACGATGCTACTCAACGATATTTACCCTGGTATGGCGTTTTGTTTGGTTTGATTGTTGCGTTGGATCAGCTGACTAAATATTGTATGCTTATGTCGGGGACTAAGTATATACTTACGTCTTTTCTTTCTTTGCACGTGCAATTGAATCGCGGCATCTCATGGGGCATGTTTCATTCAGAAAATGATCATTTCTTCTTTTTTATTACTTTTTTGATTTGCTGTTTCATTGGTGGCTTTGTGCATCACACGTTTACACGGTATCAAGAAGGGCACATCATATTTGCTGAAGTTGCCGTGATTGCCGGTGCCTTCTCAAACCTGTTTGATCGTTTTTTTCATGCAGGTGTTGTTGATTTTATCTTTTTCTCATGGCGTCAGTGGTCATTTCCCTTATTTAACCTTGCGGATGTTGCAATTGTCATTGGCATTTTTTTTATTTTGCTTGAAGGATTACGCGAACAATGAATCTTGGATTTTTGAGAAATTGTGCAACGTTAGGATATATTGGTTATTTACCCGCTCCGGGCACGTGTGCTTCATTGGTAACGATTCCCGTTGCGCTCTTTTTCACGTTATATTTACCCTCATGGTATTTAATTGCGGTGATAATGGGGTATTGCGTGAGTTATAGTATCGTTACTACGGTGCTCAGTTCATTTGGTGAGCCAGATCCATCGTGCATCGTTCTTGATGAAGTGATTGGTTGTCTTATTGCTTTGTATGCATTGCCATTTTCATGGATTGCATGGGTAAGCGCATTTGTCTTCTTTCGTTTTTTTGATATTAATAAATTTGGCCTTGTTGCTTTGTCTGAAAAAGCTTCTGGGGCAACCGGCATTATGTTGGATGATCTTGTTGCTGGCGTGTTAAGTAATCTTTGTGTGCATTTGTTGTTGGTTTTACTAAACGGAGGATTATATGCCGCTTTATAATTTTCTGACACAATGCGCGCAATTAGCAAAGAATCTTTTTGTCCCTTCATTTTGTGTTCATTGTAAAGATTGGTTAGAACAACCAACTATTTTATGTATTTCTTGTAGAACGCATATTAATCCCATCGTTTCTGCTCGCCTTGAAGTGAATTCTGCAATCACGATGCCCGTGTTTGCTGCCAGCAAATATGAAGATCCACTTAAATCAATTATTTTGGCAAAAGGGCGATTTGATTGTTTGGCCAGCAAATATATGGGGCAACTTCTTTGGGAACTAACAGATGTGCGTAATGCAACGTTTGATTATATTGTTCCGATTCCTTTGCATTGGCGCCGTTTTGCCTATCGCGGCTATAACCAAGCGACCATGATGGCAATTGAACTTGCCAAAAAAAGTAAACAACCAATGGTTGAATTAATTCGCCGAAAACAGTACACCGTTTTTCAATCGGTATTGACAACAGCAGAACGCAAAGAAAATGTAAAAAATGCTTTTGTGCTGCAACAGGGTGATCTTACTCAGTATCAAGGTAAACATTTTCTGCTTGTTGATGATCTTATGACTACCGGAGCAACACTTAAAGCTGCTGCCGCTTGTTTGTTACCCTTGAAACCTGCATCAATCACCGCTGTTGTGTTATGTCGAACGTAAATTTAATTTTATAAGTACAATAGAGATCTTCTTGCCTGATACGAATGTTGATCGGGAATGAATTGGTTAACAGAATCTGCTCCCAGCTTTGCGGCTAATAAAATACAACCTACATTAAGCAATGTTTGGATGTTCCACATTGTATACTCAAACTTATGTAGCTTAAAATGATCATCAAAAAAAGGAACAGAACCTAATCTATTGTTTTGGTGTTTGATAATTGCAATTGCCGTTGCAACGAGTGCACAAGCAATAGGAATAGGAAAATCTAATTGTGCATTACAACATGCTGCTAACACACCCAATAGAAAACCATCTACGAATTGACTTGCAAAAATGCGCGCCGCCAATGAGCCTTCAGCTTTCAAATAATTCACGAAGCTTTTATCTGCAGCTTCTGTGTAAAAGTTCATGCGTGTTGGGATAGCGCCTCTGCCAGGATAAGTCATGTTTCTTCCAACGCGTATATCGGCTCTATTTTTTGAAAGCTCATCAACGGCTTCTCGTTGTTCTTGAGCACCTTTTTTTAATAGAAAGTAATGTTCAAAGAAAAATGGCTGAGTGGATAAGGTGGTTGTTGCGAGAATAAGTAATACAATTTTCTTCATGACTTTTTTCCTAATTTTTTAGTTGTAAATCTTTTGATGCATTGATCATGGTAAAGAGCCCACCTATTGCCAGAGAAACTCCTCCTCCGATTGCAAATGATCCTAGTATTTTTCTTCCAAGATATAATTTTTCCAAGTTTTTTTTACTCATTTTTTCTTGCAACGCAAGGGCGATTTCTTGAGTTGAGGTAAGCGGAATATTATAAATTCTCAGGAGTCCGTAAGTTAGTAATGCTGCACCACCAACCGATGTTAAAAAACCTTTAACGGTATTGTATATGGCAATTTCTTGCTGAGTCAATTGTGGATAACAATGCGCTGAGTGGGTAATAAAAAACGTTAAAATAAACAATGAAAGTTTAAATAAATGAAAAGTTTTCACTATATTCCTTGTAGTTTGGTGCGAATGGATGTATAAAATTAACGGTTTTATAGTATAGCTATTTTTGGGTAAATGTATTGTATGTAATAAAAATTTTTAGTTAATAATAGTGCTTTATTTAAGGTAAAAAAATTAAACAACACACGGCTTAAAAGCCGTGGATTTAGAAGCACGAGATGAAAGCTTTTTACTGATTTCTAACATAATTAAGAATTGTTTCCTCAGAACATTGTCCAAATGTTTCTGAGAAATATCCATCTGCCCAAAAATCGTTACCCCACAAAAATTTCTTTATTTCAGGCAATTCAGCTCTGAGCATTTTACTTGAGATTCCTTTGAGTAATTGAACTGCCTTGCTGACACTTACGCTTGGTGGTAATTGTATTACAAGATGCACATGATCTATCTGAATATTTAATTCTTGAATTTCCCATGCATTAATTGCTGCACATTCTCG
>Ga0105046_10004731_pt1 | contig 21641 bp, 19 predicted proteins | sample MAT03_FD_78385 | JGI IMG/M metagenome (GOLD analysis project Ga0105046, IMG submission 78385) | Freshwater microbial communities from Lake Fryxell liftoff mats and glacier meltwater in Antarctica - MAT-03 (megahit assembly) | ecosystem: Environmental > Aquatic > Freshwater > Ice > Liftoff...
CCCGCCTCGATCTTCGAGCTCAGGTTCATCGATGCCGACGAGCCACCACGGTCCGAGCCCTTGCCCAGCATCTGCATCGACATGGTCGCTGCATCCAGCCCCAGCACCTCGATCTCGCCTGCAAACTGCATCGTGGCCGGTCCGACCTTGGACTTGACCGTGCCCTTGTAGTGCGTCTCGTCGAGGGTCTCGGTGATCTGCGCGCCGGGCATGCAGCGCGCCGTGGCGTGGATGTCGCTGAGCACCGCCCAGGCCTGCTCAGGGCTGACCTCCAGCGGATAACGCTTGTCGAGTTTGACCTCCATTTACAGGTTCACTCCGCTTGCCACCAGTTGCTGCCAGACGCGGTAACTGCTGTGCGGCATCGTCATATGCGTCACGCCCAGATGGGCGAATGCATCGACCACGGCAGAGGTGAAGGTGGGGATGCTGCCCACATGCGGCGACTCGGCCACGCCCTTGGCACCCAGCGGGTGGTGCGGTGAAGGTGTCACGGTGTGGTCGGTCTCCCAGTGCGGGGTTTCGACAAAAGTCGGCAAGAAGTAATCCATCAACGTGTTGCCCAGCAAATTGCCCTGGGCGTCAAAAGGCATCTGCTGGCCCATCGCCACGGCATAACCTTCAGTCAGGCCGCCATGGATCTGGCCTTCGATGATCATCGGGTTGATGCGCGTGCCGCAGTCGTCCAGCGCGTAGAAGCGCCGCACTTTGGTCTCACCCGTGGCGCGGTCGATATCGACCACGCACAGGTAGATGCCGAAGGGAAAAGTGAAGTTGGGCGGGTCGTAGTAATGCACCGCTTCCAGGCCCATCTCCATGCCCGGTGGCACATTGTTGTAAGCCGCCCAGCAGATGTCTTTCATCGTCTTGTGGCGTGCGGCGTCGCCCTTGACGTTGAAGCGGTCGATCTCGAAATCCAGATCGTCTTCGCCGACCTCCAGCAGATGCGCCGCGATCTTCTTGGCTTTGGCGTGGATCTTGCGCGAAGCCATGGCAATCGCTGCACCCGCCACCGGTGTGGAGCGCGAGCCGTAGGTGCCCAGCCCATAAGGCGCAGTGCTGGTGTCGCCTTCCTCAACCTGGATCACTTCGCTGGCAATGCCAAGCTCGGTGGCGATGATCTGCGCATAAGTCGTCTGGTGGCCCTGGCCTTGCGAAGTGGTGCCCATGCGTGCGATGGCCGAGCCAGTGGGGTGCACGCGGATCTCGCAACTGTCGAACATGCCCACGCCCAGGATGTCGCACATCTTGCTGGGGCCTGCGCCCACCACTTCGGTGAAGCTGGCCAGGCCAATGCCCATCAAAGTGGGGCTGTTGGGGTCAGCGCGCTTGGCGGCTTGCTCGGCCCGCAAAGCTTTGTAGTCCACCGCCTTGAGCACCTTGTCCAAAGCGGTCTGGTAGTCACCACTGTCGTACTCGAAACCAAAGGCGCTGGTGTACGGAAACTGCTCTTTGCGGATGAAGTTCTTGGCGCGTATCTCGGCCTTGTCGATGCCCAGCTTTTGCGCCAGCACATCCACCAAGCGCTCGATCAGATACACCGCTTCGGTGACGCGGAAGCTGCAGCGGTAAGCCACACCCCCTGGCGCCTTGTTGGTGTAGACGCCCTTGACGCTGGCAAAAGCGGCCGGGATGTCGTAGCTGCCGCTGCAGATGTGGAACAGGCCGGCCGGGAATTTGGTGGGGTCGGCGCAGGCATCAAATGCGCCGTGGTCGGCGATCACATGCACACGCAGGCCGGTGATCTTGCCGTCTGCGGTGGCGGCGATCTCACCGTCCATGTGGTAGTCCCGCGCAAAGGCAGTGCTGCTGATGTTCTCGATGCGGTCTTCGACCCACTTCACCGGCTTGCCCAGCACGATGCTTGCCACGATGGCGCAGACATAACCCGGGTAGATGCCGACCTTGTTGCCAAAGCCGCCACCGATGTCGGGGCTGACGATGCGCACCTTCGACTCGGGGATGCCCGACAGCAAGCTGACCACCGTGCGCACCACGTGTGGCGCCTGGCTGGTCAGGAAGGTCGTCAGCTCTCCACGCACCGGATCGAAGCTCGCCACACAGCCGCAGGTCTCGAGCGGGCACGGGTGCACGCGGGGATAAAGGAGATGCTGTTTGACGACGACCGGCGCAGCAGCAAAGGCCGCATCGGCAGCGGCCTTGTCGCCCGCATCCCAGGTGAAGATGTGGTTATGGTGCTCGCGCTTGCCGTGGGCACCTTCGGTCTTGCCGGCCAGGTCTTCGCGCAACACCGGGGCGTCGGGCTTGAGTGCTTCTTTGGCGTCGATGACCGGCGGCAGCTCTTCGTAATCCACCCGCACCGCCTCGACACCATCGGCAGCGGCGTAGCGGTCTTCGGCGATCACGACCGCCACTTCCTGCATCTGAAAGTGCACCTTCTCGTCAGCCAGCACGGCAGCCACGTCGCCGGCCAGCGTGGGCATCCAATGCAGCTTGAGCGGCTTCAGGTCTTCTGCGGTCAGCACGGCGATCACGCCCGGCACCTTCAGCGCTTCGCTCTTGTCGATGCCTTTGATGCGGGCATGCGCAAAAGGGCTGCGCACGATGTCCATGTGCAGCATGCCGGGCATCTTGATGTCATCGACATAGTTGCCCTTGCCCTGGATGAAACGCGCGTCTTCTTTGCGCAGGCGGCTGTCGCCCAGGCCTTGCAGCGCGTCTCTGCGTTCGAGCAGGGTGGGGTTGGTTGGGGCGTTCATGCAGCGACCCCTTCTTTCTGACTCTCTTGATGGGCTTGCAGCTTGGCGGCTGCGTACTGCACCGCCTTGACGATGTTCTGGTAGCCCGTGCAGCGGCACAGGTTGCCGGCCATGCCCATGCGGATTTCTTCTTCGCTGGGCGCGGGGTTCTCTTGCAACAACCGGTAGGCGCGCATCAGCATGCCCGGAGTGCAAAAGCCGCATTGCAGGCCGTGTTCTTTGTAAAAACCTTCTTGCACCGCATGCAGCACGCCGCCCTGGGCCAGGCCTTCGACGGTCAGCACTTCGCTGCCATCACATTGCACCGCCAGGTGGGTGCAGCTCTTCACGCTCTGGCCATCGATGTCCACCGTACACACGCCGCAGTGGCTGGTTTCGCAACCGATGTGCGCGCCGGTCAGTTGCAGCTCTTCGCGCAGAAAGTGAATCAGCAAAGTACGCGGCTCCACCGCCTTCTCTAGCTTGCGGCCGTTGACCGTGACGGTGATGAGTTTTTTGGGCATCGTTGTCTACTCCAGTGTGTCTGTGTTGGTGTGTTGGTGTGTTGGTGTGTGGGCGTGTGTTCGTGCGTACGTGAGGGCGAATACTCAAGCGCAGCGCGCAACAGCAGCAGCGACGGCGCGTTTGACCATCTGGCCAGCCATCGCGGTCTTGTAGGCGATGTCGCCGCGCAGGTCCTCTGCCGGGTCGCACACCGCCATCGCAGCCTTGGCAGCGGCATCCAGGGTCTGGGCGTTGACGGCCTGGCCCATCAGTGCTGCTTCTGCCGCCGGCGCGCGGATGGCCATCGGCGCGACATTGGTCAGCGCAATGCGCACATGGCTGACCTTGCCGCCGCTCATGCGCATCACCACGGCAGCGCCTGCTGTGGCCCAGTCGCCAGTCTTGCGTTTGAGCTTTTCGTATGCCCAACCGGTGCCCGGGGCAAAGGCCGGTACGCGAATGGCGACCAGGATCTCGTCCTCAGCCAACGCTGTCATGTAGGTGCCCAGGAAAAAATCATCGGCCTTGACCGTGCGTTTGCCCTTGGGGCCTTGCAGCTCAAAGCTGGCGTCCAGCGCCAGACTGATGGCCGGGTGGTCGTTGCCCGGGTCGCCGTGCGCGATGTCGCCACCGATGGTGCCGCGGTTGCGCACCTGCGGGTCGGCGATCAGCTTGGGCGCTTCGGCCAGCAGCGGCACCTTGGCTTGCAGAATCGGATTCAGAATCAGCGCGCTTTCAACCGTCATCGCGCCAATCACCACCTCGGCACCGTCTTCGCGCACGCCGCGCAACTCGGGGATGCGGTTGATGTCGATCAAATGCGAAGGCTGCGCAAAGCGCAACTTCATCATCGGCAGCAAGCTGTGGCCGCCAGCCAGCAACTTGGCATCGGGGCCCAGGCTGCCCAGCAGCGAGATGGCTTCGCCCACCGATTTGGGCGCGTGGTAGTCAAAGGCGGGTGGGATCAAGGCTGTCTCCTGCTGTTGTTTTATGCAGAGCCATTCTTGCGCTTGTGCAAAGCCCTGTCCATGCGTATGGACCTCTAGGGCAACGCTGGCTGGATTGCGATCAAGTACCCAGCCGGTCAGCGCGAACCGCACGCAAGCTCCATCGAACTCCATGAACGGAAATTGATACAAAAATCTGTTCTGGCGAGCTTTCTGCGGCTGGTTACCAGCCCCAAGATCTTCCAGCTGCCGACGCCCATCGCTGAAGAGACAGCGCTTGTCGATGCCTTGCTGGCTGCACCAGGCTTACGGCTGGCACCCTTGGGGCCCGAGTGGCCAAAACTTCCGCAGCTTTGCTTGGACAAGCAACTGAGCGGCAACGACTTGCCGGATGCCTGGCTGGCGGCTGCTGTCAGCTGCCTCGGCTGGCACCTCGTGAGCTTCGATCGGGACTTCCGAAAGCTGCTGACTCGGGGCCGGTTCACACTGCTGGTCCCCGTGCACCCATAGTTCAAGGGGCACCCGAGACGCCCCGCTTGTACCCAAGGCCGCTGTCAGTTGGACGGTTTGGAGTGTCGCGTTCTTTTGCCTTGGTCTGTGCGGACTGCACACAGACAACGGGTTGCTACTTCTTGCGCAACTTCTGAATCGCCGCCAACTGCGCAGCCATCGTCGCGAACTCGCTGGTGGCAGCCGCCAGATCGATGTCGCTCTTGGCGTTTTTCATCGCTTCTTCGGCGGCCTTCTTGGCTTCGCCGGCCTTGGCTTCGTCCAGGTCTTTGCCGCGAATGGCGGTATCGGCCAGCACGGTCACGGTCCCAGGCTGCACTTCCAGAATGCCACCCGCGACAAACACGAACTCTTCTTCGCCGTTGTCAGCGCGCTCGATGCGCACCGCACCGGCCTTGATGCGCGTGATCAGCGGCGTGTGGCGCGGCATGATGCCCAGCTCGCCCTCTTCACCGGGCAGCGCCACAAACCTGGCCGGGCCGCTGAAGATGCTTTCTTCGGCGGAAACAACGTCAACGTGGATCGTGGCCATGGTTTTGAGTCCTTAGCGGTGAGGCAGATGCGCAAGCTCGATTGAGCATGCCACACAAAAAGATGAAACAGTCAAAAAGACAAAAAGGCAAACAGACCACCAAACTGCCCGTCTCGGTCCCCTGCAGCGCATGAAGAAGCTGCAGAAACCAAGCAGACGGGCTCCAGCCTAGGCGCGCCCCGCAGCCGTACAACTGTACGGCGAGGAGCGCAACGACGGATCAAGCCCATCTGCGCCGCTTACTGCATCTTCTTCGCTTTTTCGAAGGCTTCGTCGATCGTGCCCACCATGTAAAACGCCTGCTCAGGCAGCGCATCACACTCGCCATCCACGATCATCTTGAAGCCACGAATCGTTTCTTTCAGCGGCACATACTTGCCCGGGCTGCCGGTAAACACTTCGGCCACATGGAACGGCTGGCTCAAGAAGCGCTGGATCTTGCGCGCCCGGCCCACGGCCAGCTTGTCTTCCGGGCTCAACTCGTCCATGCCCAGGATGGCGATGATGTCGCGCAGCTCTTTGTAGCGCTGCAAGGTAGCCTGCACAGCGCGCGTGGTGTTGTAGTGCTCTTCACCAATCACGTTGGGGTCGATCTGCCGGCTGGTGCTGTCCAGCGGATCCACCGCAGGGTAGATGCCCAGCGACGCGATCTCACGCGACAAAGCCACGGTCGAATCCAGGTGGGCAAAGGTGGTAGCAGGTGACGGATCGGTGTAGTCGTCAGCCGGCACATACACGGCCTGGATCGAGGTGATCGAGCCGACCTTGGTGGAGGTGATGCGCTCTTGCAAACGACCCATTTCTTCGGCCAGCGTCGGCTGATAGCCCACGGCTGAAGGCATGCGGCCCAACAGCGCCGAAACTTCGGTACCTGCCAAGGTGTAGCGATAGATGTTGTCGACGAAAAACAGCACGTCGCGGCCTTCATCGCGGAAGCTCTCGGCAATCGTCAGCCCGGTCAACGCCACCCGCAAACGGTTGCCAGGTGGCTCGTTCATCTGGCCGTAAACCATCGCCACCTTGGACTCAGGCAGGTTCTCGAGGTTGACGACGCCTGAGTCGGCCATCTCGTGATAGAAATCGTTGCCTTCGCGGGTGCGCTCGCCCACGCCCGCAAATACCGACAAACCGCTGTGCGCCTTGGCGATGTTGTTGATCAACTCCATCATGTTCACGGTCTTGCCCACACCGGCACCGCCGAACAAGCCCACCTTGCCGCCTTTGGCAAAGGGGCAGATCAGGTCGATCACCTTGATGCCGGTCTCCAACAACTCCTGCGAAGGGCTCAACTCGTCGTAAGCCGGTGCCTTGCGGTGGATCTCTGCGGTCAAAGTCTGGTCGACCGGGCCCCGCTCGTCGATCGGCGCGCCCAGCACGTCCATGATGCGCCCCAGAGTGGCCTTGCCCACCGGCACGGTGATGGCGGCACCGGTGTTCTTCACCATCAGGCCGCGGCGCAAGCCGTCGGACGAGCCCAGCGCGATGGTGCGCACCACGCCGTCGCCCAGCAGTTGCTGCACTTCCAGCGTCAGGCCCGTGCCCTCCAGTTTCAGGGCGTCGTAAATACGCGGCATCGAGTGGCGCGGAAACTCCACGTCCACCACCGCGCCGATGCACTGCACGATCTTGCCTTGGGCTTCTGTGTTCGACATTTTTCAGGTCCTTCAATAACAAAATCTTGGGGGTGCGCCGACAGCGGCGATGGCTCGGCGCCTCTGCGCGGAATGAGTGCGGAATGAGTGCGGATTGAGCGCCACTTCAACCGCTGATCGCAGCGGCACCGCCGACGATCTCTGACAGCTCTTTGGTGATTGCGGCCTGGCGCGTCTTGTTGTAGATCAGCTTCAATTCGCCGATCAGCGTGCCGGCATTGTCGGTGGCAGCTTTCATCGCCACCATGCGCGCGCTTTGCTCGCTGGCCATGTTCTCCGCCACACCCTGGTAGGCCAGGGCTTCGATGTAGCGCGTCAGCAGGTCGTCGATGACGGTGGCTGCGTCGGGCTCGTAGATGTAGTCCCAGCCATACTGCGTTTTTTCGGCATCGCTTTGCGCCAGCCGCGCTGCGCTCAAAGGCAGAAGCGATTCGACCACGGGCTCTTGGCGCATGGTGTTCAAAAAACGCGTGTAGCACAGGTGCACCGCATCGATCCTGCCTTCGGTGAAGGCATCCAGCATCACCTTGACCGGCCCGATCAGTTTTTCCAGTTGCGGCGCATCGCCCAGTTGTACGACATGGCTGATGACGTTGGCGCCAAACCTGTTCATGAAACCAAAGCCCTTGTTACCGATGGCCACGACCTGGATGCTGCCGCCAGCACCCTGCACGTCTTTCATCTTGTTGACGACAGCGCGCAACAGGTTGGTGTTCAAGCCACCACACAGACCCTTGTCTGTAGTGATGACGATGAAACCCACGGCTTTGGTGGCGCCGCCCGAGACGGCTACGTCACGCATGTACGGGCTCCTGTACTCGGGGTTGGCTTCCGACAGGTGCGCCGTGATGTTGCGAATCTTGTCTGCATAAGGGCGTGCCTGACGCATGCGTTCTTGCGCCTTGCGCATCTTCGACGCCGCCACCATCTCCATCGCCTTGGTGATCTTCTTGGTGTTTTCCACCGATTTGATCTTGGTGCGTATCTCTTTTCCTGCCGCCATTCAGCAACTCCGTTGAGCTAAGGGGCCTGGCCGCCGGCTGACCGCTGCAAGGCGGCCCCAGCCACCCCGAGGGACGGCGCGCAAGGCGGGCATGGGGACCATCATCAGGTGAAGGACTTCTTGAAGGCCACCACCGCAGCGGTCAGCTCTTCTTCTGCGCCTTTGTCCATCGCCTTGTCGTGCTCCAGCTTGGCCAGAAGCGCCGCGTGGCTGCTCTTCAGGTGCTGGTGCAAGCCATGCTCAAAAGCCAACACCTTCTTGGTGTCGACATCGTCCATGTAGCCCTTGTTGACCGAGAACAGCGTGGCTGCCATCAAGCTGATCGGCAGCGGGCTGTACTGCGCCTGCTTGAGCAGTTCAGTCACGCGCGCGCCACGGTCGAGTTGCTTGCGCGTGGCCGCGTCCAGGTCAGATGCGAACTGCGCAAAAGCGGCCAGCTCGCGGTACTGCGCCAGGTCGGTACGGATACCGCCGGACAGGCTCTTGATCAGCTTGGTCTGCGCCGCGCCACCGACCCGAGACACGGAGATACCGGCGTTGATGGCAGGGCGGATACCGGCGTTGAACAGGCTGGTTTCCAAGAAGATCTGGCCGTCAGTGATCGAGATCACGTTGGTGGGCACGAAGGCCGAGACGTCACCAGCTTGCGTTTCAATGATCGGCAGCGCCGTCAATGAACCCGTCTTGCCTTTGACTTCGCCTTTGGTGAAGGCTTCGACGTAGTCGGCGTTGACGCGCGCGGCGCGCTCGAGCAAACGGCTGTGCAGATAGAACACATCGCCAGGGTAGGCTTCGCGGCCCGGCGGGCGGCGCAGCAGCAGCGACACCTGGCGGTACGCCACGGCCTGCTTGGACAGGTCGTCATAGATGATCAGCGCGTCCTGGCCGCGGTCGCGGAAGTACTCTCCCATCGTGCAGCCCGAGTAAGCGCTGACGTACTGCATGGCCGCCGACTCAGAGGCCGAAGCCGCAACGACGATGGTGTAGTCCATCGCGCCGGCCTGCTCCAGCGAGCGCACCACGTTCTTGATCGACGACGCTTTTTGGCCGATGGCGACGTAGACGCAGGTCATGTGCTGACCCTTCTGGTTGATGATCGTGTCGATCGCCACCGCGGTCTTGCCGGTCTGGCGGTCGCCGATGATCAGTTCGCGCTGGCCGCGGCCGATGGGCACCATCGAATCGATCGACTTCAGGCCCGTCTGCACCGGCTGGTCGACGCTCTTGCGCGCGATCACGCCCGGCGCAACCTTCTCGATCACGTCGGTCATCTTGGCGTTGATCGGGCCCTTGCCGTCGATCGGTTGGCCGAGCGCGTTCACCACACGGCCGATCAGCTCAGGGCCGACGGGCACTTCCAGGATGCGGCCCGTGCACTTGGCGGTGTCGCCTTCGCTGATGTGCTCGTATTCGCCCAGGATCACGACGCCGACCGAGTCGCGCTCAAGGTTCAGCGCCAGGCCGTAAGTGGCCACGCCTTCGGCAGTGGGCGGAAATTCCAGCATCTCGCCGGCCATGACATCACTCAAGCCATGCACGCGGCAGATGCCGTCGGCCACCGAGACCACCGTGCCCTGGTTCTTGATGTCCACCGAGGTGGACAGGCCTTCGATGCGGGACTTGATCAGTTCAGAGATTTCAGCGGGGTTCAGGTTCATTTGTGTTTCCTTTGGCTCACGCTGGCGTGAGCGTCAGCAGACTTCACTTCACTTGACAGGTGCTGCAGTGCTGCGGCCTCAGGCCGTCAGCGCTGCCTTCATCTGTTCCAGACGGGCTTTGACCGAGGTGTCGAGCACTTCATCGCCGACCACCACACGCACACCGCCAATCAGTTCGGGGTCAACTTGCACGCTGGCTGTCAGCTTGCGCCCAAAGCGCTTTTGCAAGGTCACCAGCAGATCAGCCAGAGCCGCTTCATCGATGGGGAAGGCGCTGTGCACCACCGCATCAGAAACGCCTGACTGCGCATTCACCAGCGCCGTGTACTGTGCGGCAATCTCGGGCATCGCCGACAAACGGCCGTTGTCGAGCACGGCGCTCAGCAGGTTGCTCAGCTTGCTGTCGAGCGCCAGGCCTGTTTGCAGCGCGACACCCGCAATCAGATCAAAGACCTGGGTGGCGGGCACCTTCGGGTTGTCGGCAAACTGCAGCAGGGTGCTGTCAGAGGCCAGCGAGGCCAGTGCCGTCACCTGCTGCTTCAAGGCTGCGCCTTGCACGCCAGCGGCCTTGAACAAGGCTTCTGCGTAGGGCCGCGCAATGGTCGCCAGCTCAGCCATCTCAGAGCTCCGCTTTCAGGCGATTGAGTAAGTCCAGATGCACAGAGGCATTGACCTCGCGGCGCAAGATCTGTTCTGCGCCTTTGACGGCCAGGCCGGCAACTTGCTCGCGCAAAATTTCACGCGCCTTGGCCGACTCTTGCGTGGCTTCGGCCCGGGCGGAGGCGATGATCTTGGCGGCTTCTTCACTGGCTTTGGACTTGGACTCTTCGATCGTCCGCTGCGCCAAGCGCTCGGCATCAGCCAGGCGCTTGGACGCGTCGTCACGGGCTGCCGACAACTGCGCTTCGACGCGCTTGTTGGCAGCCGCCAGATCGGCTTTGGCCTTGTCGGCCGCCGACAAACCGTCGGCGATCTTCTTGGCGCGATCGTCCAGGGCCGTCGATATCGGCGGCCAGACATATTTCATCGTGAACATCACCAAAATGATGAACACGATCATCTGAATGATCAGAGTGGCATTGATATTCACTGCGGTACCCCGGCTAATGAAGTGAACGGCATGGCCCTCTTTCGCAGCAGCGTCTGATGACCCACACCGGTTGCAAGCAACCCGCTGACGGCCTGAACAAGTCAGGCCGTCACTCGGCTCACTTCGGCAGGTTGGCGATTTGCGCCAGGAATGGGTTGGCCGTGGCAAACCACAACGCGATACCGGTACCGATGATGAAGGCCGCGTCGATCAGACCGGCCAACAAGAACATCTTCGTCTGCAACTCACCCATCAGTTCAGGCTGGCGGGCTGCCGCCTCAAGGTACTTGCTGCCCATGATGCCGATACCGATACAGGCGCCAACGGCACCCAGACCAATGATCAGACCAACGGCGATGGCGGTAAAGCTGATGACTTCCATTTATATGCTCCAGAAAGGAAGGTTTTTGAAAAAAGAACGAAGCGAAAGAATGACAATTCGGTGGAAACGCTGCGACGCGCTGAAGCTGGAAGGCGGCGCCCTGCGAGACAGACGTGACGATCGCCCGGCTAGTGCGCGTCGTGGGCCTGCCCGATATAGACCAAGGTCAACATCATGAACACGAAGGCCTGCAAGGTGATGATCAGGACGTGGAAGATGGCCCACACCGTGCCGGCAACGATGTGGCCAAGAGCCAGCGCGATGCCGGTGCCGGTGAAAGCAAAAGCACCCCCCATCAAGGCAATCAGGATGAAGATCAACTCGCCGGCGTACATGTTGCCGAACAACCGCATGCCATGCGAGACGGTCTTGGCGACGAACTCGATCATCTGCATCGCAAAGTTGATGGGGTACAGGAACCACTTGTCACCGAAGGGGGCAGAGATGAGCTCGTGGAACCAGCCACCTGCGCCCTTGATTTTGATGTTGTAGTACAGGCAGATCAGCAACACCGAGATCGACAGGCCCATGGCAATCGACAGGTCTGCAGTGGCCACCACTCGCATGTAGTCGGGGGCGCCCACAGCCGCATGCAAGCCGCCAATGGCCTGGCCAGGCAAACCGTTTTCCCACAGTTGAGGGATCAAGTCCACCGGCACCAGGTCCATCGCGTTCATCAAGAAAATCCAGATGAAAACGGTCAACGCCAGCGGCGCCACGAACTTGCGGCTGGTGGCGTTGTGCACGATGCCTTTGGCCTGGTTGTCGACCATCTCGACCATGATCTCGACAGCAGCCTGAAAGCGCCCGGGTACACCCGAGGTGGCCTTGCGCGCGGCCAACCAGAGCAGCCAGCAGGTCAAAACCCCCAACGCAACACTGAAAAACAACGAGTCGAGGTTGACGACTGAAAAATCGACGACCGATTTCTGCTTGACGTTCTGCAAATGCTGCAGATGGTGAACAACGTACTCGCCTGCGGTGGGGGCGTGATTTTCTTGACCCTGGGCTGCCATTTCGCTCTCGTTCCTCTATCTTCCTGTGGGCAATGTCTTCACGTTGTCTGTTTGTGCGCAGCGCGCTCTGCTGCACCCTTGCCGGCGGAACCCGGGCGCCACAACAGCGCCACCCAGTACACCTTGATGCACAGAACCAGGCCCGCCAGCAACGCCGGCCAACTCAAGTCTTGCACCACCCTCGGGGCCAGCAACAACATGCCCACCGAGACAGCAATCTTGACCACCTCCCAAAACATGAAACTGACGGCACTGGCGCCGGGTGACATGCTGGAAAGCTTGCTGGTCATGCCCCGCGCCATCAAGGCGCCCGGCACCACCACCGCAGCGGCGCCATAAAGCACCGACCACGCCAGTTCTTGCCGGCCGGTGATCAACGCTGCCGACAGCGCTGCCACCAACCCCACCACTGCCTGGACCGCCACCACCCGCCAGGGTGAAACCGGCGGCTCGATGGCACGCAAGGCTGCCGCTTCTTCGCGCGTCAGCGCGCTGAAGCGAGTTGATTCTCGATCTTCGTTTGTGTCCTCAGGCCAGCGGCCCTTGTCTTGATTCATCCTGGATACACCAGAGTTCCTGGATGCCACTCTGTGACCCTCTGCTAGTCTTGGCCCGTGTTTTGGTTGCCGTGCCTCAGAATCCCTCAAAGCAACACCCAACAAAGCCTCGGAATTATACGAAGAAACCCGAAGCTGACCATGAGTGGAGGGGTCAGGACCCTGATTCACCCGGCTTTGCCGGTGTGGCCACAGAGGCGGTTGCACTGGGCGGGCGACCTTCGCGCCGCCCAGTGGCGCGGCCTTGAACGTGGCGCTTTGACAACGCAACCCTGTCTCTGGACTGGCCTTTTCGCGACGCTGCACCGGTGCAGTCAATCGATGGCACGATCTTCGAGATCGTTGCATGATGGATACAACTACCGACCGAACTTTGACAGCGCACATGTTCACACGCCCCTCCCTGCCCCAACTCCGGGCCGAACGCTGGCCAAGCAGGGCCGCTGCTGACTCGTCCAGCGCGGGCTTGTTTCGCCAATGGGCAAGACAACGGACAAAACAAGGGGCAAGACTCGTGTTGCTGGTGATGGGCCTGGGTGTCGCTGCATCCGCGCTGGCCAACACCTCGATCCTCGGCGGCGGCCTGAGCCACGTCGTCACCACGCCACAAGTCAAGGCAGAGCTGGTGGCCCATGCGCCTGAAGGGTTGGGGCCCGGCAAGCCGATGTGGCTGGGCCTGAAGATCGAGCACCAGCCGCATTGGCACACCTACTGGAAGAACCCCGGCGACTCAGGCCTGTCAACCTCGCTGGAGTGGAGCTTGCCCGCAGGCGCGCAGGCCGGCCAGATCGAGTGGCCCACGCCCAAGCAGTTGCCGCTGGGCCCGCTGATGAATTTCGGCTATGAGGACACCTTGCTGTTGCCGGTGGCGATGACGCTGGCCGGGCCAGCCAGCGGCGACACGCTGGAAGTCAAAGTGCGAGCCGACTGGCTGGTGTGCAAAGACGTCTGCATCCCCGAGGGCGGCGACTTTGTGCTGAAAGTGCCGGTGCAAGCCGCCAGCGCCGGCCATGCCGCCCTGTTCGACAAGACGCGTGCGGCAATGCCCACCGCTGTGGCGAGTGTGCAAGCCCAGGCCGCCGTGGAGGGCGATACCTTGGTCGTGCGTGTCAGTGCCCTGCCCGCTGGCTGGCAAGGCCGGGACCTGAAGTTCTTTCCTGAAGTCGAAGGCCTGATCCAGAACGCGAGCAAGCCCAGCACCCAGTGGCAGCAAGGCACCTGGGTGGCGCGCATTGCGCTCGACCCCCAACGCAGCGCTGCCCCAACCCAAGTCCCGGCAATCTTGACCCGCGAAGGCCAGCCTGCGGGGCTGGCGGTGCAAGTCGCACTGACCACGCCCTGGCCCAGCGCGGGCACTGCGCCTGTTGCAGCCTTGCCGGCGCTTGGGGACGGGCAATTGCGTGTCAACACCCCTGGCGCGGGGCAATCGGCCGCTGCGTCCAACTCTGGGTCTGGCTCTGGCTCCGAGTCTGGGTCAAGCAGCCTGGGGCTGGCTGCAGCTTTGCTGTTTGCGCTCGTCGGAGGCGCGCTGCTGAATCTGATGCCCTGTGTCTTCCCGGTGCTGTCGTTGAAGGTGCTGGGTTTTGTGGGCCACGCGCACGACCGCAAGCGCCTGCTGACGGGCGGCATCGCCTACACCGCCGGCGTGGTGATGTCCTTCGTCGCGCTGGCTGCGCTGCTGCTGGCGCTGCGCGCGGGTGGCGAGCAACTGGGCTGGGGCTTTCAGTTGCAGTCGCCCATGGTGGTGGCAGCACTGGCCGCGTTGTTCACCTTGATAGGCCTGAACCTGATGGGGGTGTTCGAGTTTGGCTCGGCATTGCCCAGCTCATGGGCCAGCGCACGCGCCAAACACCCGGCTGCCGACTCGTGGCTGACGGGTGTGCTGGCCGTGGCGGTGGCGTCGCCTTGCACGGCGCCCTTCATGGGCGCTTCGCTCGGATTGGCGGTGTCTTTGCCGGCCTGGCAGGCGCTGTTGGTCTTTGCCACGCTGGGGCTGGGGATGGCGCTGCCGTACCTGCTGGCCAGCGCCTGGCCGGGTCTGGCGCGCGCGCTGCCACGACCGGGGGTGTGGATGTCCCACTTCAAGACGGTAATGGCCTTCCCGATGTTTGCCACCGTGGTCTGGCTGGTGTGGGTACTGGGTCAGCAGGTGGGCATCGACGGTGCTGCTGCGCTGCTCGGACTGCTGTTGAGCCTGGCTTTTGCGGCCTGGGCCTGGGGTTCGGGCTCTCTGGGCCGCAAGGGGCGAGCGGGCTTCGGGTTGGCAGCCACGCTGCTGCTGGCCGCCACGCTGGTCTGGGCCTTGCCTGCGTTGCGTGACATGCCGCAGCCGCTGAGCACCGCCTCGGGCCTCTCTTCTACCGGCCCGACCGGCGCCGACGGCCAAGCCAGCAGGCAGACCGATGCCGACGGCTGGGAGCCTTGGTCCGCCCAACGTGTCGTCCAGGCACAGGCTGCCGGGCAGGCGGTGTTTGTCGACTTCACTGCCGCCTGGTGCGTGACTTGCCAATTCAACAAGCGCAGCACCTTGGCCAGCGACGAAGTCAAGGCCGCCTTTGCGGCCAAGAAAGTGCTCTTGCTGCGCGCCGACTGGACGCGCCGCGACCCGGCCATCACAGCGGAACTCAACGCGCTGCAACGCAGCGGCGTGCCGGTGTACGCCGTCTACGCACCCGGCGCAGCAGCGCCACAGATCCTCAGCGAGATCCTCAGCGTGGCTGAGGTCTTGAACGCCATCGACAAACTGCCCGTCCCGGGTTGAAAGAAGTCTCCATGTCCGACTTGCACAGTTCCCTGTACGTCAAGAAGCATTTGAAGAAGGCTGCGATGGGCCCGGCGATCAAGCCCTCCGCCTGGCTCGCGGCCAGAGTCGGAGCCCCGGCTGAAGCAAATTCTTCTGCCGATGAGAGCGAAAAAATGGGCGAAATGATGAGCAAAGAGTCGAGCCGAAAGGTAGGCAGAGGCCTCAACAAAAAAGCTGCCGAGCCTTGTCTGGTGGATCAGCTCAATCCGCTGAGCAATTCCTGGTCGCCGGGCAAGACAGTGGCTGCGGCAGCCGTGCTGGGCCTGGCATTTGCCACCGGCAGTGTCTTCGGCGCCAGCGTTGGGCAACCTGCGCCGGCTTTCACGCTCACCGACACGGCCGGCAAGACCGTCTCGCTGGCCGACTTCAAAGGCAAACACGTGGTGCTGGAATGGGTCAACCCGCACTGCCCCTTTGTGGTCAAGCATTACGGCGGCGGCAACATGCAAGCCACCCAAAGCGGCGCCGCAAGCAAAGGCGTGGTCTGGTTGGCCATCAACTCCACTTCTGCTGACCACCAGGATTACAAGGCGCCAAACGCTTTGGACCAGTGGATGAAAACGCAAAAAGCTGCCGCCAACCACACCTTGATGGACGCTGAGGGCAAGGCCGGCAAAGCCTACGCCGCACGTACGACGCCGCACATGTACATCATCAACCCCGCCGGCACCCTGGTCTACGCGGGCGGCATCGACAACAAGCCGACCGCCAACCCGGCGGACATTGCGGGTGCGACCAACTACGTCAACGTGGCGCTGCAAGAGCTGCTGGCCGGCAAGCCCGTCAGCTCGCCCAACACACGGCCTTACGGCTGCAGTGTGAAGTACTCGGCGGGTTGATCTGAAAGAGAGCCGGTCGCAGCCCATCCAGGTGGTGCACCTGCCCAGGTGCCAGACCGGCGCTGGGTTCAGGCTGGCAGGCGGCTGTACTGTGCTGCCAGCGTCTTGAAGCTGTCTGGCTCGCCGGCGCGCTGGATTTCTTGATCCAAGATGCTGGCCACCGCATCGGCTTGACGGGAGGCCTCGGCGGCATCCAAGAACAGCAGCCTGCAGCGACGCGCCAACACGTCTTCGACCTTGCGCGCCATCTCGTAGCGGGCCGCAAAGCGCACCATCGCTTCGCTCAAGCCCCCCTGGCCGCTTTCAGCATCGCGCCACAACCAACGATCTGCCCCCGGCAAAGTACGCAGCACTGCAGCTTCGCTGCCGTACAGGTGCTCGCCAGGCGCTTCAGAGATCGGGCGGCCTGCTGCTGCGCCCAGCAAAGCCAGGCGGGTGGTGACACCCCCAGCGCGCTGAGGCAACAAGCCTGCGGCCATGCAACGGGCCAGCACGTCTTCAGCCATCGCGCGATAGGTGGTCCACTTGCCGCCTGTGACGGTGACCAGGCCTGAGCGCGCCACCACCACGGTGTGCTCGCGCGACAGCGACTTGGTGTCAGCGCCGAAAACGCTGCCAGAAGTGCCGCCAAAGTTGCCGGCAGATCCGCCCGCCCCACTGCTGCCGGCCGGCCTTGCGTCGTCTTGCCACTTCGCGTGCGGTTTGACCAAAGGCCGCAAGCCGACCCAGACCGAGCGCACATCGCTGCGCTTGGGCGCGCGAAGCAAGTAGCGCGCCGCTTCGCCCAGGATGAAGTTGACCTCTTCTGCAAAGGGCACTGGCTCGCGCGCCAGATCCTGGCGCGGCGTGTCGGTGGTGCCCAGGATGGTTTTACCGAGCCAGGGCACGCCAAACAAAACCCGGCCGTCAGCCGTCTTGGGCACCATCAAGGCGTGATGGCCGGGCAGAAAAGCACGGTCAACCACCAGATGGACGCCTTGGCTGGGTGACACCATGGCCGGCAGCGGCTGCGAACGTGCAGCCACCTCCTGCGCCGCCTGGCTGGCCGCCGCGTCCATGCCGCGCACAGCATCGACCCAGACCCCGGTGGCGTTGACCACGCAGCGGCTGCGCAACAGCCAAGTGCTGTGTGTCTCCAGGCAGCGGACCTGCACGCCACTGACCCGTCCTGCCTGATGCTGCAAGCCTTCAGCAGCGCAATGGTTGAGCAACACGGCGCCCCGCGACACCGCCGTGCGGGCCAACAGCACGGCCAATCTGGCGTCGTCGAACTGGCCGTCCCAATAACGCACGCCGCCCCACAGGCCACGCGGGTTGACGCCAGGCAACAGGCTTTGCGCGCGGCTTGAACTCAGCCACTCGGTGCCGCCCAGGCCCTCGCGACCGGCCAATGCGTCGTACGCTTTCAAGCCGATGCCGTAGAAGCCGCGCTCCCACCAGTGGTAGCCCGGCATCACAAAAGCCAGACGTTGCGCCACGTGGGGCGCGTTGGCCAAAATTGCCGAGCGCTCGTGCAAGGCCTCGCGCACCAGCGCAATGTTGCCTTGCGCCAGGTACCTCACACCCCCGTGCACCAGCTTGGTCGCGCGAGATGACGTGCCTTGGGCAAAGTCGTGCGACTCGACCAGTGCCACCTTCAAGCCCCGCGCTGCAGCGTCCAGCGCCGTCCCCAGGCCCGTGGCACCGCCGCCAATGATCACCAGATCCCATTCGGAATCGGCCTGCAACTGCTTCAGCAGCTGGCTACGGTGCAGCGGTGTGCTCATCGCCATACGGTCGGCAACAGCGGGTGGCTGGGCCTCAATGGGCGAAGTTCACCGGCAGGCCACGCACCGGGGCAGGCGCGCTCAGCACGCGGCCAGCCCAGGGCTGCGCCGCCAGCTCTTGTGCTGGCCGGCCATCGCAGGCAGTGGTCACAAACAATGTCTGCAGATCAGGCCCGCCAAAGCAGGGCATCGTGGCGCAACGCACTGGCAGTGCAACTTCATGCACCATCTGGCCGCTGGGTGACAAGCACACCAGGCGCTGGCCCTCGAACATCGCGATCCAGACGTTGCCCTGCACATCCACAGCAGCGCCATCTGGCCGGCCGCCGTACCCTTGCAGGGCGCCGTCGGGCGCTTTGCCCGCAAAGCTGGCCCAGGTGCGTGGGTTCGACAAACTGCCGTCGGTCACGGCAAAGTCCAGCGCAAAGATGCGGTGGCTGGTGGTGTCGCTCCAGTACATCGTGCGGCCATCGGGGCTGAAAGCCAGGCCGTTGCTGACGGTCACGTCGCCAGCCATGCGATCGAGCTGGCCGGGCGCCGAGCCTTGCCCGGGAATGAAGCGGTACAGCGCTGCCAACGGCGGCTGCCGGGGCTCGTAGATCGTGCCGACCCAGAAACGGCCCTGCGGGTCGGCCTTGCCGTCGTTGAAGCGTTCGTGGGCCGGGTCGTAAGGTGGCTCGGCGAGTGGTTGGCGCTGGCCGCTGGTGGGGTCGAAGCTGAACAGCCCGTCTCTGAAAGCTGCCAACAGCAGCCCACCACGCATCGGCGCGATGCTGCAGGGCTCGACCTCGAAAGGCCAGCAGTGGTGCATCTGGTTGCCCGGGTGCCAGCGGTGCAAGGCTTTGCCCGGGATATCACACCAATACAGGGCCTGTTCATCGGGGTGCCAGAAAGGCGACTCGCCGAGCTTGCAGGCGGGCGTGGGCAAGGGTTGCCAGTCCAGGCTCAAAGCACTCGAAGCACTCGAAGCACTGAAAGCACTCAAAGCGCGGTGACTTCCAGCTTCATCCAGCCGTCCAGTGTTTGTTGCGGCGCCACACTGCGCAAGCCGTGCGCTGCGGGGTCGGCCATGTGGATCGCATTGCTGACGTGGCTGACTGGCTCCACACAGTAATAGGGCTTGTCCTGCGGCGTGAAGACCACCAGGTAGGGCATCGAGGCGCTGAGCTTCAGCGAGAGCTTTTCGTCACGCAGACGCGCCGCGCCGCGCCAACCCTCAAAGCAGTTGTCAAAACCCAGATGCGCCAGATCGTTGTCGATGCCGGGCTGCGACACGCGGCGGGTGGGCAGACCGCTGGCGTCGTTTTCCCAGCGCTCGCTGAGCTCGATGTGCAAGCGGCTGCGCGAGCGCTTGGGGAAATACGGGTGCCAACCCAGGCCCACCGGCTGGGGCTGATCGGCGGTGTTGGTGAAAGACAGGTGCACTTCGAGCGCGTCTTCGCTGAGCACAAAGCGCTGGCGCAGCTCAAAAGCAAAGGGCCAATGCGCGTCCGGCTGATGGCTGAGCAGCAGCTCGGCCTCGGTGGCACTGTGTTTCACGGTGTGCCAGGGGCGCTGCCAGGCCACACCGTGCAACGAGTGCGGGTTGTCGTCAAAGTTCTGTGCGGTGGTGTAGTCGTGCCCCAACCAGCGAAAGCGCCTGTAGCCCAGACGGTTGGAATACGGCGCCAGCGGGTAACAGGCCGACAAGCGCGCAGAGGCCAGGTCGTCGCCCTCTGTGCTGCGCAGCACGGGCAGATCACCGCACCACAAGCCGGCGATGCTGCCGCCCAGGTCGGGCCGCAAGGCCAGCCGCAGTGGGCCATTGCTGAGTTGCAGCGAAGAAGATGGGGTAGTGGTGGTCGCGGTCATTGGCCTGCATGATGCCGCAAGCGCAAGGCGCTGGCGCTACGGGTGAGCCCCAAGGGCCCGCACAGAAGCAGAATCAGGAGATGCCACTGTGCCGGATTGCAGCTTGGGCTGTGGGCTGTGGGCTGCGCGAGCTTGTCGCAGCACGAGGAAACACTCCCCCTTGCGCGGCTCACCAATCATCCCCCGGCGCGCTGGCGGGATCGAGCAAGGCCTTGAGGTAATGCGCGCCAGCGATCGGGTTGTAGTAGTACGGCGCAACCTCGACAAAGCCGAGGGTGGCGTACAGCGTGCGCGCGCTCTCCATGTCGTCCAGCGTGTCGAGCAACATGCACGAGTAACCGGCCAGCGAGGCCAGCTCCATCATCCGGCGCGCCAGCATCCGGCCCAACCCCAGGCGCCTGAAAGGGCGGCGCACATACAAGCGCTTCATCTCGCAGGCGTTGGTATGGTCGCACTCAGGCAAGGCGCGCATGGCCACGCAGCCAGCGGGCCAACCATCCACCAGCGCCAGCAGCAGCGCGCCCTGAGGCGGCGCGTAGTCGCCCGGCAGCTGCGCCAGTTCCTGATCAAAATTCTGGAAACTCAAGTCAACCGCCACATCGGTGGCGTACTCGGACAGCAACTCTCGCAGCAGCGACAAGGACGCTGCACTGGCTACCTTGTGCAGCCTTATCGTGGGCGCGACGGGCGACTGGGCCGGCGCGTGCTGGGGCGCGCGATGTGGCAGAGGCTGAGGTGAGTGCTGGGGCGACGGATCCGGCAGCCAGGCAGCCGACTGCGGCCGTGCAGTGCCTGAGCCAAGGCCGGGGCCAGGCGAGTCTGCTGCTTGCGCGCCGGGCTTCATCGACCCAGATTGACCACAAGATAAACCGCAGCAGCGCTCAATGCAGCGACCGCCAGCGCCAACAGCCGTTGCCACAGACCATCCGCACTGGCTGGCGTGCTGGCGGGCAGAAGCTTGGTGCCGGTCAGCATCGGGCGCACCAGGTTGTGCTTGCGCCAGAAGTAAAAGGCGATGGCCAAGACATGCAGCCCCACCAGGCCCAGCAAGATCCACTGGCCCCAGCTCTTGTGCCAGCTGGTCGCTTGCAGGCCAAGCTCCGAAGGCACAAACCGGTTCAAGGGGCCCAGATTGGCGATCTCGTCGTCGGACACCAGGCCCGTGGCGACCTGAAAGGACAAAAAACCCAGCAGTGCGAACACCGACAAGCTGCCCAGCGGGCTGTGGCCCACCTCCAGCCTCTGGCTGGCATCGACGTTGCCACGCAGGTAGCGCCACAGAGTGGGCGGGGCGTAGATGAAGGAGGCAAAACGTGACCAGCGCCCCCCCACCAACCCCCAGACCAGTCTGAACAACAGCAGGCCAAAGACCACATAGCCGAAGCGGAAGTGCCAGATCATGGCGTTGCCGCCGATCTTGGCCGACACCACCGAGCCGACCATCGTCAGCGCCAGGGACCAATGAAAGAGCCGGGTTGGCAGGTCCCAAACGATGACGGCGCGTTGCGCTTCGGAAGCAGAGGCAGAGGCAGAAGCAGAAGCAGAGGCAGCAGGCTTCAAGGCGATGGAAACAGTGGTTTGGAAGAGTCGCGGGAAACAAAATGCTCCAGGCGCAACCTTACCGCGACTCTGGGGCCATTTGCAGCGCGTGCGTACGAATCATCCTGGGATCATCGGGGGATCCTCAACTGGCGCATCTGCGGCGGACCGGCAAAGTCTGAGCATCCCATGACGATCCACGCTACCGAGGTTGCGCGCTTCGTGTAGTCTCTCTTCGCTCAATCAACCACGGAGCCCACAAATGTCCCGTTCGATCTTCTGCATCCTGGCCA
>Ga0105046_10004732_pt1 | contig 21639 bp, 22 predicted proteins | sample MAT03_FD_78385 | JGI IMG/M metagenome (GOLD analysis project Ga0105046, IMG submission 78385) | Freshwater microbial communities from Lake Fryxell liftoff mats and glacier meltwater in Antarctica - MAT-03 (megahit assembly) | ecosystem: Environmental > Aquatic > Freshwater > Ice > Liftoff...
CGGCTTTGCCAGCGCGGGCTTCGCAACGTACTGATCCATAGCGGTGTGTTGAAGGGGGATTTGGTCACGCGGACGCAACCTGTCCGGTGGGTGCAGGCGCTGGATCGGGAGGATTACCGTTTTGCTCCGGAGTCCGGGTTATACGAGAGCTGCGTGGACATCGGCGAGTCCGTTCAGGAAGGCGACAAAGTCGGCCGGATTCATTTTCTCGAACGCCCCGGGCGTAAGCCGATCCTCGTAGTTGCCCATGCGGCCGGAATGTTAATCGCCGGGCGCGCGCCATCGATGGTCAAGCAGGGAGATTGCGTGGCCTGCATCGCGCACGATGTTGATCCTTGGGGCGCTCTAAAATGATTGACCGCTCCCACTTGCAGCAGCTTTTCCTGATCGTTCTCGCGGTCGCGGCGCTCGCATTGTGTGTTGTTATTGTCGAACCGTTCATCGGTCCCATCGTCTCCGCGGGCGCGTTAGCCATTCTGATGTACCCGCTGTATGGCGCCTTGCGGCGCCGTATGCCGCATCGCCGGAGCCTGGCGGTAATGCTAACTCTGCTGATTGTTATCGCGGTATTTGCCCTCCCTTCGGCCTGGATTGTAACGACGATGTCGAAGGAATTGGTTTATACGTACGGCGCATTCAAGACAAGAAGCGCCGCGGATGGCGGTTGGACCGAGTGGATCATCCACGCCGGAAGCCGGCCGCTGGTCTACTTCGGCATTGACGCGGCGACTGCCGATGAACAGGTTCGCGGGTTCCTTTCCGATCGGCTCGAAACCATCAGCGGAACGTTGCTCCGGTTGATTCAGGGCGTCGTTAGCAACGTCGCCTCGTTCCTGTTTAACGCGGTGGTCGCACTTTTCGTCCTCTTTTACCTTTTGCGGGACGGGAACAGGCTGCTCAACAAAACCCGCGACTTCCTTCCCCTCCAACACGAGGTTTATGACCGGCTGATCGCTGAGGTTGGCCAGAGTGTGCTGGCGAATGTCTACGGAGTCGGTGCGGTGGCACTGGTGCAAGGTAGCCTGACCGGTTTACTGTTCTATTTCACTGGCGTTCATTCTCCCGTGCTCTGGGGTGTCGTGGCCGGGTTCTGCTCTATGATCCCCATAGTGGGTCCCCCGATCGTCTGGGTTCCCGTGGCGCTTTCGTTCGCCTTCATGGGAGCTTGGGGTAAGGCGGCGATCATAACCGCTGTTGGCGCGGGGGTTATTGGGACCGCGGATAATATCCTGCGGCCATGGATTATCAGCGGCCGCGTCCAGCTTCACCCTTTACTTGTTTTTATTTCGCTTCTTGGCGGGGCGCAGGCGTTTGGTTTTCTTGGGCTCTTCATTGGTCCCGCCGCTCTTTCCGTTACCATTGTCATCTTTGAGGTCCTGAAGCAGGGCGTCCCTGGGCGGGCCGGCGGGACGCAGCCCATGCCGTCCCAGGATTCCTTGTCCTCGTAACGAGCTAAGGAAGCTGAGAAACTCGGCGGCGGCGGCAGCATTTTTCGACCCCTTGATAACAACTCCGGCCTGCCGCAGGGAGTCGGGGAGCAGTATGCCGCCCTTGTCATGGACAAGCGTCCAGGAAGTGAGTGTGGCGTCCGCATTGCCGGTTCCGGCAAACTGCATCGTCTGTCGAACGGACGCAGCCAGAATCAGTTTCGGTTCAACCGCCGTCCACAGCCCGGCCCGTTCCAATGCCTCTTTCGCCAGCCGGCCAAATGGAGCATGGGCTGGGTTCGCTATCGCCACCCGTTTCACCTCCGGCTTCGCCAGATCTTCTAACTGCTTTATTTTGGCCGATTTAGACCAAAGCGCCAGCCTTCCGAGCGCGTAAACCTGGACCGTTCCGGCGTCGCCTCGTCCCGCCTGGACAATCTGTTTTACAAAATTTTCGTCGGCCGATAAAAAAAGATCGAAGGGCGCTCCCTGTTCAATTTGGCGTGCCAGTTGGCCGGATGAGCCAATGGAAACGCGTAAGGTAAGTTTCTGATTTTGCAGAACTTCCTGAGTGAGTTCGGCGACGGTTGGAGCAAGGTCGGAGGCGGCGGCAACCAGCAAGTCCTGGGCGGAGAGTTGAGTGCCTCCCGCTAAACCCATAGTTGACAAACAAACACTCAGGTTCCATACTATGGATGTGCGCAGTCCGGCGCGAGCCGAGCTCACAGGAGCCCCCGCCGCTGACGCGAAATTTCTAAAGAGGGTATTATGAGCAAAATCATCGGAATTGATCTCGGCACCACGAACTCCGTCGTCGCCGTTATGGAAAGCGGCAATCCGGTCGTCATTGCCAACCAGGAAGGCGCCCGCACCACTCCTTCGGTTACGGCTTTCGCGAAGAATGGAGACCGGCTGGTTGGACAGGTGGCTAAGCGCCAGTCCGTTACCAACCCCGAGAATACCATCTACTCGATTAAGCGCTTCATGGGCCGGCGGTTCAATGAAATCGCCGCCGAGATGAAGCTGGTTCCCTATAAGGTATTGCCGGGAGAAAATGGCGACGCCCGTGTGGAAATTCAGGGCAAGCGGTATGCTCCGCCCGAGATTTCATCCATGGTTTTGGGCAAGCTGAAGGAAGCGGCCGAGGCGTATCTTGGCGAAAAGGTGACGAAAGCCGTCATCACGGTTCCCGCTTACTTCAACGACGCGCAACGCCAGGCGACTAAGGATGCGGGACAGATCGCCGGGCTGGAAGTGATGCGCATCATCAACGAGCCGACGGCGGCGGCGCTCGCCTACGGTTTGGACAAGAAGAAGGATGAGACCATCGCCGTGTTCGATTTCGGCGGCGGTACCTTCGACGTTTCGATCCTTGAAGTCGGGGACGGCGTGGTGGAAGTGAAAGCCACCGATGGCGACACCCACCTGGGCGGCGACAATATTGACGATCGCTTGATGGAATGGATCATTGCCGACTTTAAAAAGGAAAACGGGATCGATCTGTCCAACGACAACATGGCCAAGCAGCGGCTGAAGGAAGCTGCTGAGAAGGCCAAGATCGAATTGTCCACCTTGCTCGAGACGGAAGTGAATCTGCCGTTCATCACGGCCGACGCTACCGGCCCCAAGCACTTGGTGATGAAGCTCACCCGCATGCGGTTTGAGCAGATGATCGACGACATTCTCGCGCGATCGCTGGAACCCTGCAAGCGCGCCATGGCCAACGCCAAGGTGACGCCCACCCAGATCGATGAAGTCGTTCTGGTCGGCGGTTCCACGCGTATCCCGAAGGTGCAGCAGATGGTGCGCGACCTGTTCGGCAAGGAGCCGAACCGCACGGTGAATCCGGACGAAGTGGTAGCCGTGGGCGCCGCGGTCCAGGGCGGTGTTCTGGGCGGAGAAGTTAAGGACGTGCTGCTCCTCGATGTCACGCCGCTGTCCCTCGGAATCGAAACCTTGGGCGGCGTCTTTACCAAGATGATCGAGGCCAACACCACCATTCCCACCCGCCGCAGCGAAACCTTCTCCACGGCCAGCGATAGCCAGGCATCCGTGGAAATCAAAGTATTCCAAGGCGAACGCGCCATGGCTGCCGATAACCGCTCGCTGGGTGTCTTCCAACTGGCCAATATCCCGCCTGCCCCACGGGGCGTGCCGCAGATCGATGTCACTTTCGACATCGACGCCAACGGTATCCTGAACGTTACCGCCAAGGACAAGGCGACGAACAACGAGCAGAAGATCACCATCACCTCCTCCTCCGGCCTGAGCAAGGAAGAAGTGGAGAAGATGTCGCGCGAAGCCAAGGAAAACGCTTCCGGCGACCAGAAGCGCAAGGATGGCGTGGAAGCCCGTAACCGGATCGACGGCCTGATCTACAGCGTGGAAAAGACGTTGAAAGAGCACCGCGAGAAGGTGAGCGAGGACGAAGCAAAGGCCGTTGAGGTCGCTCTCGATGAAGCGCGTAAGGCGCGTGATGAGGGCTCGCTCGAAGGTATCAATACGGCCGTCGACAAGCTCACGGCCTCCAGCCACAAACTCGCCGAGATGATGTATAAATCGGCGCAGGGCGGGGCGGCGGCGCCGGGTCCGGACGCTAACGGCGCGGGTGCTCCGCCTCCAGGCGAGCAAGCGAAGAACGATGAAGTTGTCGACGCGGAGTTCACCGATATCGACGACAAAGGCAAGAAGTAAACTGGCGCTTCGGGTCCCGCGGCTGCATACGCCGCGGGACTCCCAGGAACCTCTATGGCCCAGCGGAAGGAATATTACGAAACTCTCGGTGTCAGCCGGGACGCTACGCAGGATGACATCCGCAAGGCGTACCGCAAGTTGGCCCGCAAGTACCACCCGGATTTAAATCCCGGAGATAAGGCTGCCGAAGACAAATTCAAAGCGGTCTCGGAGGCCAACGACATCTTAGGCGATGAGAAGAAGCGTAAGATGTTTGACCAGGTCGGGTTCTATTCCGACACTGGCGCTCCCGGTGGCGCTCCCGGTGGCGCTCCCGGCCAAGGCGGTCCCGGAATGGGCTTTGGCGGGTTCGACTTTTCCGATTTCCTGAACCAGCAGCAAACACCCGGCAGCGGCGGCCGGCGGCGCGCTCCCAATCCGGAGGCAGGCGGGGCCGCTGGCGGTGGCTTTCGAGATATTTTCAGTCAGTTTTTCGGCCAGCGCGGTCAAGGCGGCACGCAAGCGCACGAGCCGGAAAAAGGTTCCGACCTCGAATACACTCTCAATATCGACTTCTGGCAGTCCATCAAAGGCACGCAAGCCCGGATCAATATCTCCCGGCACGATGCCTGCTCGACTTGCCAGGGGACTGGAGCCGGTTCCGGCGGTCCCGTAACTTGTCCGGAATGCAGTGGCGCCGGCAACGTCACCCAAATGGCGGGAGCGATGCGCTTTACGCTGAATTGTCCACGCTGCAATGGAACCGGTAAGTCCCAGAGCCCCTGCCCTGCCTGTAATGGGGAAGGCCGGCAGGCGCGTATGGACTTTGTCGACACGCGCATTCCGGCGGGCGTCTCCAACGGCACGCGGATGCGTGTCGCGGCAAAAGGCAACGCGGGAATGGGCGGCGGGCCGGCCGGCGACCTGTACATTAACATTCGCGTTGCCGATCATCCATTTTTCGAACGCGATGCCGACAATATCGAGATCACTGTACCGGTCTCCGTGCCCGAGGCGGCGCTCGGCGCCAAGATCGAAGTACCGACAATTGACGGCCGCGCGCTGTTAAAGATCCCGATGGGAACGCAAAACGGGCAGAAGTTCCGCCTGCGTGAGAAGGGCGTACACAATGCCCGCAAGGAAACTCGCGGCGATCAGATTGTGCAGATTGCGGTTCAACCGCCCAAGGCGAACGATGAGCGAACCCGCGAGCTCCTGCGCGAACTGGCCGAACTCCACCCCGAGGATCCTCGCGCCGAAATGTGGAGCAAGGTATAAAAGGTAGATTCTATGGCGAAGCGATCAAAAGCCGCTTACATGATTTCGGCCGTGGCGCTGCAGTACGACCTTCATCCGCAAACTCTTCGGCTCTATGAGCGGGAGGGCCTTCTGAAGCCAAGCCGCAGCGACGGAAACACGCGGCTCTATACGGAAGAGGATCTGGAACGGCTGGAAGTTATCTTGAAGCTGACCCGCGAGCTCGGGGTTAATCTCGCCGGCGTCGAGATCATTCTCAACATGCGTGAAAAAATGGAAGAGATGCAACGGCAGATCGAGCAATTCGTCGTTTCCCTTAACGAGGAACTCGTTCAGCATCCCCGGCCTCATGCCTCGGCGAGCAATTCGCTGGTCCCGGTGAGCAAGAACTTCGGCGCCGTGCAGGTGGCGCCGGCCGCGAAGGGGAAGAAGAAAACCGCCTAAGGCTGCAGTGCCGCATAGGCCATCTGCACAAACGCCTGCCGCTCGTCGCTCCCGCCCTCGCGGTGGATTAGAAAAATGCCGATCAGATCGGTCTTCGGATCCAGGAAACAGTACGTACCGTACCGGCCGCCGTGCCCGAAAGTTCCTACAGTCATCGGTTGCCCGGCCGATTGCTCTTTCATTACAAACCATCCCAATCCCCAACCCGCGCCCGGCGTTCCGGTCGGTAAATCGCCGGTGTGCGACTGCCGGATCAGGCGCAAACCGGTTGGGCTTAGCAGGCGAAACGTCCCATGCCGGCCATCATTCAGGATCGCCTTATAGAGCGATAGCAGATCCGCCGCGGTGGAGTACAACCCGCCCTCCGGCAGCGAGTACTTCGCTCCGTCCCGGAACTTCATACTGCCCTCTCCCAACGGGTCCGTTGTATATTTCACCGGCTTGCCGTCACGCAAAATATACGCCGTCGGCATCCGGCCCCACTTGTCCTTTGGGGGGAAGAAAAATGTATCCTTCATCCCCAGCGGTTCAAAAATCCGTTTAGCCATAACAACTTCCAACGGTTGCCCGGCGGTCACCTCGACAATTCGGGCCAAGACCGCGATCGCCATATCCGAGTACTGCCACTTCGTTCCGGGCTCAAATTCCAGCGGCTGCTGCGACAGCAACAGCGCGACATCGGCCAGCGGCTTGTGCAGCGCTCCTTGCAGTTCCGCAATCCCGGGCGGCGGTTTCAACGGCATTCCCGAAGTGTGGGTCATTAAGTCGCGAATGGCGATCGGCCGTCCCGGCTTCTTCAGCAGCTTGCTGCCGTCGGCGTAAACGGCAGCGATCAGCATTTGCCCCCGAAACTCGGGCAAATGCTTTTCCACCGGATCCGCCAGCGACAACCGGCCCTCGTCAACCAATTGCATCGCGGCCAGCGCCACAATCGGTTTAGTCATCGAATGCAGTTGAAAAATATTCTCCTTCGTCATCGGTTTCCGCGTTTCGATGTCGGTATACCCAACAGCGTCAAAGGCCACAATTTCGCCCTTGTGCGCGACGAGTGTGACGATCCCAGCCGCTTTTCCAGCGTCGACAAACTCTTTCATTCGGGGCGCAATCTTCGCCAGCCTGGAGCTATCCATCGCCTGGCTGAAAGCCGAAACAGCCGTCAGGGTCAAAACCGTAATCACACGCATAGGGACGATTCTAAAGCAGTCGCGTGTGGGAAGATAGTTCGACGATGACGGAATCGCTTGCGGACTTCTTGAGCAGAACCCCACAAGACGATGGCGTCTACCAGTTGTCGGCGCCGCGTCCCTTTCAGCACGACGAGGCGCAGTACGAGTTAAACCGGCCGGCAGCGCGGAAAACAACCGAATTCCACCGGGAGCAAGGGGCGAATTTGTTCGCTCTTTTCCGCCGCCACGGTCTGCCTCCGAATGCGCCGATTTTGGAAATCGGCTGCGGTTCCGGCGCCATGTCTACCAGTCTGGCCACGCAGCCTGGCGCCGGTCATCTGCTGTTCACCGATCCCTCTCCCGCATTTTGCCGGATCACGCAAGGGAATCTGGAGCAGCATGGGAGCTTCGACGCCCGTGTCGATTTCGGAATTCTGCGGGCCGAGGACGTCGATATTCTTCCGCCCGGCAGCGTCCACTTGATCTTCCTCCGCAGCGTTCTTCACCATATTCTCGACGTCGACGATTTTCTTCTCCGCTGCTCCAGGGTGCTGCCTCCCGGTGGGCTCCTCGTTTGCGAAGAGCCCTATTACGAGGGCTATATGATGATGGGCTTCCTCGGCCAATTCATCGCCGATGCGCTGGCCTCCGCCGGTGACCAATGCACCCCGGAAGAGTTGCACCACATCGACTACTTCATCGCGACCATGCAGTATTACGCCCGGCGCGACCTCGATAAATCGGAAGCGGAAGACAAACACCTTTTTCAACCGGATCAGCTCTTCGTCAGCGGTCGCGCCGTGGGCCTCGACCTCACCCATTACCCCAACTGGCATGTTACCGTTTCAGAAGAGAAGAACCTTGCCAACCGCATTGGCTACTTCCAAAAATTCTTCGACAGCTACCTGCGAAACTGCATGCACTGGCCCCCGGACTTAGTCGACCGCGTCGCCGTTGCTACCGGGAGGTACTTCCGCTTCTTCGACCCGCTTGAATCCCCGGATAACACCGTTCCCTATTGCTTCGGTACGTTTGTGTTCACCAAGCGCCGATAATAGAAAGCCGTCGTGTGCAATTCGCCGTCGTGGCTCCGCGCGTAATCCGGCACTTCGCCCCAGAACGTATAACCCAGTGAAGTACACAGCCGGTCCGCGTCGCCCCCTTTTCGCGTGTCCATCAGCAGCAGTGTAATTCCCCGCGCGAATGCCTCCCGTTCCAGCGCTCCTAACAGGGCCCGCGCCAGGCCTTTACGCCGCGCCCGCCGGTGAACGAACAGCTTGCCGGCCTCGGCGCGATGGCGCCCGTTCGCCCGCATTTCACAGATAAGTTGAACGGCCCCCTGCACTTCGCCTTTGTCAATCGCCGCGATGACCGTCCACCAGTACGCTTCGGCCCCGCCCCGATCAAGCGGCGGCATAAACCCTACCGATCCTCCGCTCTCCACCGCATTAATCAACAAATTCGGTTAACCCAGGGAAACATTCTTCCGCTTCCGCTGCTTAAAGGACCTTTATTAATCGTTCCTCCGCGTCTATTAGTATATTACTATATGAAATTCTTCACGGCCCTCGTCCTGGCCGGATTTACGGTGGCCGCCCAAGCACCCCGCGCTCAAGGCCACGGCTACTTTGGACTCGACAACCCGTCCAACGGGAACTTCGACTTTAACAGCGCCGGCGTTGGCGCCGACATTTTCGTGTACCAGGGCGCCGCATTTTCACCCGCTGTTGGATGGACATATAACCGTTCAAGCATCGGCCGCGGAGCCGCCACCGTCCAGCTCAACGGCAGTTACCATTTTCTGCGAGGGAAGGGCCGCTTCGAACCATTCATCACCGGAGGCTATGGAGCCCTTACCAACTTCGGCGACTCCGTTTCGCTGTTTAATTACGGCGGTGGCGGACAATACTGGTTCAACAAACATCTCGGCGCCCGCGTGGAAGTCATTAACTTCCAACATTCGCAATACCGCGAGCTAACCTCAATTCGCTTCGGTATTTCGTTCCGTTAAAGCCGGACGATCTTTTCCGACTTCAAGCCCTTCATCGCGTTCCGGGTATCGACGATCAGCTTCGAAGATTCCAGAACCTGCCCATAATCGAAGTCTTTGTGATCCGTCACGATGACAACGCAATCGGCGGCAACACAGCCCTCATGGGCGCCAATAGTCACCATATCCTGCCCCTCGTGCCGCAAGTCCGTAACGTAGGGGTCACTGTAGGTAACCGTCGCCCCGCGTTCCTTCAGCAAATGAATGATGTCCAGCGCCGGTGATTCGCGCACGTCGTCGATGTTCTTCTTGTACGCAACGCCCAAAATGTGAACGGTCGATCCCTTCACGGACTTCGAATGCTCGTTCAAGGCGTTCTGGATCTTATCCACCACGAAGTGCGGCATCTGGCCATTGATGTAGCCGGCGAGTTCGATGAACCGCGCCTCAATTCCCGCCTGCCGCGTCTTCCAGCTCAAGTAGAACGGATCAATCGGGATGCAATGTCCGCCCAAACCCGGTCCCGGATAGAACGGCATGAACCCGAACGGCTTGGTCGCGGCCGCGTCGATCACTTCCCAAACGTTGATCCCCATCCGGTCGCACATCAGCGCCAACTCGTTCACCATTCCGATGTTGATCATCCGGAACGTGTTCTCCAGCAGTTTCACCATCTCGGCGACGCTCGTTGAACCCACCGGCACCACCGTCTCCAGCGACTGCGAATAAAACTGCCGGCCCAACTCCGTACATGCCGGTGTAATGCCGCCGACAACCTTTGGAATGTTGTAGGTGTGAAAATTCGGATTGCCCGGATCCACTCGTTCCGGCGAAAAACAGAGGAAGAAATCCTCGCCGCACTTCAGGCCGCTTTTCTCCAGCATCGGCAGAAGCAGTTCGTCGGTCGTGCCCGGATACGTTGTCGACTCGAGAATGATCAGCATCCCGGGGTGTAGGCGCTTCGCAATCTCTTCGGTGGCCGAGACGATGAAGGACATGTCCGGATCCTTGGTCTTCCGCAGCGGCGTCGGCACGCAAATATTGATCGTGTCCACTTCCGCGATTCGCGAAAAATCGGTGGTTCCCGAAAGCTTGCCCGAAATCACGTGGGGACCAAGAACGGACGTCGGAACGTCCTGAATATACGATTCCCCACGGTTCAGTGTGTCAATCTTCGCCTGTGAAATGTCGAAGCCCAGGACCGGCAGACCCGCACGCGCGAACTCCACGGCCAGTGGCAGTCCCACATAACCGAGACCAACAATCCCGGATACCGCCGTTTTACCCTGAATTTTGGCGGCAAGAACGTCAAAATGACTCATTCAGATGCAAGCTGTCCTAAAAGTAATAACGGCCAGTAGCCACAATTTCCGCGGGGCCGTTCATCATTACGTCGCTATCGTTTGTCGGCCAGCGGAACTCCAAAGGGCCGGCAGGCGTTCGCACGGTCAGATTCCGGCCGGTAAACCCGCGCATGATCGTCGCCACTGCCGCCCCGGTCGATCCGGTTCCCGAACTCATCGTCTCTCCCACGCCGCGTTCAAAAAACAAAACGTCGACGTTTAGCCCGTCCGCCGCCTTCACAAACGAGACGTTCGTACGATTCGGAAAATGCGGATGCCGTTCGATAGCCGCGCCGGCCGCCCGCCAGTCGAAATCAAAATTCTCAACGAACACGGCGCATTGCGGGTTGCCTACCCACAAAATCGTACAGTCGTAAATGTCGTCACCCACCACCAGTCCGTATCGCGCTTCCCCGGGCGCAACTCGCGGTTGGCCCATATTCATCTCAAAGGAAAAGGCGTTCCCATTTCGCTCCAACAACCGCAAATGCTTCGTGCCCCCGCCGGTGACGATCCGCATTTCCTTGCTCGTATACCCATTCGCCATCGCAAACGCCGCCGCGCAGCGGGTTCCGTTGCCCGACATCTCTACTTCCCCACCGTCCGGATTGAACAAACGAATCCGTAAATCTCCGCCTTCCGGTGGCGCATCCAGTCGAGACACCAGCAGCCACCCATCCGCGCCGGGGCCGGTGTGCCTGTCGCAAATCGCGATCGCCGCGGCGGGCAAACCCTCGGCGGGGGCTTCGTCGGCCCACGTCAACAGGAAGTCGTTTCGCGCACCGTGCGCTTTGGTAAATGGAATTTCCATACTCAGCTCTAGGGACTCACGCGCCGCCAAATCTCTAGACCAGGCGCGCCTTTCGTCTCTACCAGTTTCACACGGCGGTATCGCTGTGAATGGGACGTATATACCCGCATGCCGCCGGAAAGCGAATCTCCCTCAATCGAAATCACCCACTCCTGCCATAAAAACACTTCCGGGCGCAGCACGATTCCCTGGAAATACAAGCCGTCCCCGTCGTGCACCACTTGCCGCAACGAAATTCCGGCCTCCCGGAAAATCTCCGTTTGATCCCCGAAATGGGCTACGATCCCGCGGCCCGGTACATATTTGTCTCGTAAATAGTCCGCCGCCTCTTTCGTCCAAGCCCGCCGCGACTCCGAATTTACTTGCGACTCCTTCCATGTCACCCAGCTATCCTGTTTCGGGTACGCCAGCCACGGGATGATCCCAATCAGCACCAATAATCCCGTTACCCACCGCCGGTTCCCATGCGGCAACACCGCCGGAATGGATGCCGCCGCCAGCGCGGCCAACGGCAGTACGATCATGCCGTACCGGGTGTTGTAATGGCCGAATGGCGGCAAGGTCGGGACGTGTATCTCCGCTCCCGATCCCTGCATGCTCCATACATAAAAGGCCGGCCCGATCGCCAGGAAGCAAATCGGCCACCAAGCCCTTCGCGCCGCAACGCCGAATAGGCCCAGTCCGCCCAGCACTAGCAATGGAATTCCAGTGAAAAGACGGCTCGCCGTAGCAAAGTATTGCGCCGCCACCAACACATGCCCCTCGGTCGGCGCCGGGCCAAACCCTTTCGCCAAACCCTGTTCGTAAATCCACTTTGCCGAGCCCACTCCCCGGTAAAAATCCAACGCGTCTCCATGAAAAACGTAGTTGTGACCCAGCCAATACACCGGTCCAATGGAAGCAATCAGCCCAACCACCAATCCCGCCCGGCGGTCCCGCCAAAAAAAGTAAAGTACGACGAAGGGGATGAGTACCCAGCCCTCGTACCGCGTCATCGTAGCCGCCAGCAAACCTGCTCCCGCCAGCCACGCCCGGTCCTTCATCGATGCATACAGCGTCAACAAAACGGCGCAAACGAAGATTGCCTCCGTCATTGCCAGTGACTGCAAGTAGAGCATGTTGGGGTTCAACGCAAATAGCAGCACCGCTGCCCACGCCGCATGTTCGGAGTCGTAACAGTGCCGCGCGATCAGGTATAAAAGCATCCCCGCCGCAACGAAGCAAAGCGAGCTTGGAATCGCCCCCGCCAACCCGGATTGCCACAGTTCGTCTACCGCCGCGAAGGGCAGCATCAACAGATGCGGCAGCGGCAGCCAGACTGTCCCGATCTGCTCATATCCCGGCGTACGCCCGTCCAAAATCCGCCGCGCAATGTTCAAATGGGCCGCCGCGTCGCCCCACCAATGCAGGTATCCCTTCCGCCAAAAATACAGGACGGCCAGGGCCGAAGTGACGACAAGAAATACCAGGACCTTCCACGGTGCGCCGCCACCCGCGGCGGAAATCTCCCGTCGCGCCGGTCGCCGCGCCGCGGGGCGCCTAGAAGTCCGTGAACTTTTTGAACTCTTGGAAGCGGGCATCTATCTCCGCGCGCGTCAAGGTACGGAAACGGTCCACGCCGAACCGCTCGCAACAGAAACTGCCCATCACACTGCCATAAATCACAGCGCGTGACAACTCTCGGCGATCAATATGTCCCTGGCCTAAATCAATTCCCTGTTGCGCCAGATAGCCGTTAAACCCACCCGCGAAACAGTCGCCGGCGCCGGTCGGGTCGAACACTTCATCCAGCAGATAGCCGGGAACGATGAAGTAATCGTCGCCGCGGAAAAGCATGGCGCCGTACTCGCCGCGTTTGATCACCACCGTGTTCGGACCCATACCCTGGATCACCTGCGCCGCTTTGCGCAGATTGCTCTCGCCCGAAAGCAGCCGCGCCTCGCCGTCGTTGATCAGCAGGAAGTCCCAGCCGCGCAACGTCGCCAGCAGCTCTTCACGAGCGATATTGATCCACAAATTCATCGTGTCGCCGCCCGTAATTCGCGGCTGATTCATCTGCGATCGTACATTGCGTTGCAGCGTCGGTTGAATATTGCCGAGAAACAAATACTCAGCGTCTTTATAAGATTCCGGCAGCTTCGGGTCGAAGTGCTCAAAGACGTTCAGGTCCGTGACCAGGGTCTCGCGGTCATTCATGTCCGCTGAGTACACGCCTTTCCAGAAGAAGGTTTTCCCGGCGGCCCGTTCCAGCCCGGTCAGGTCAACCCCGCGCGACGCCAACAGGTCGGTATCTTCCTGGGCGAAGTCGTCGCCCACCACGGCGACAATCCGGACAGGGGAAAAATAGCTCGCGGACAACGCGATGTAGGTACACGATCCGCCGAGCATCCGCTCGACCTTCCCGTGCGGAGTTTCGACGCCGTCATATGCGACGGAGCCAACGACGACAATGGACATTCTTACATGATAGCGGGCCGACGCGGCGGCGTACGAAAATCACGTTCGTGCGATGCTTCGTCTGGCTGCTCTTATCCCACTCCCTCCTTGCCCAGCCTCCCGTCGAGGAACCGGTTGAACGCGGACCGGACGTTTCCCCGCCGCGAATGACGAATTTGGCCAACTCGCAAGGGATCGAAGGCAGTGTTATCCTCTCGGTGGTTGTGAGTTCGGCCGGTCGCATCGTCAAAACCGAAACATTGCGTCCAGCAGGCTACGGTTTTGGCCCAGAGGCCCGCAAAAGCGTCGAGAAATGGCGCTTCACTCCGGCTCGAAAGGCCAATTGCCCGGTCGCTTACGCCGCCATTATCGAGATTAAATTCGAGCTTCCTTCCCACCCGGCGGCCATCCGGCGTCGCGAACTCCTTGCCAAATACAATCGCGCCGTCACCGGAATACGAAATCCTGACCCTGCCGTCTCCAGCAAAGCTCGCGAGGAACTCCTCGCCTTGTCGAAATCGGAATTTGCCGCCGCGCAATTTACCGAGGGAATGTTCAGGCTCCACGGCCAAGCGTTTCCCGTCGATAAAGAGGCCGGACTCGCCAAGATCCTGGCCGCCGCCAAGCAGCAGCTTCCCGCCGCCGTTGGACAGGTTGGCATCTATCATTACGAAGGCCGCAATCTTCCCCTCGACAAAGAGAAGGGCATGTCCATGATCCGCGTTGCGGCCCTGCAGGATAGCTTCGTCGCCCAGCTATATCCGGGTAAGTTGTTGCGGTCCGAAAAGCCCGCCGAAGCCGCCACATACTATCGCCGCTGTGCCGCCGTTCGTCAATCGACGTGCCAGACGCGTCTCGCCGAGTATCTATTCGAAGGTCCCCGCGAGAAGTGGCCCGAAGCCATCGCCTGGCTCGAACTGGCTGCCGCGCAGAACCATCCACCCGCCCCTGCGCTCCTCGATCGCCACCAGAATTTGCTTACTGCCGAGGAGGTTTTCCGCGCGACCGAACTCCGAAAAGGCCTCGCCAAGCCCTGAGTCTATACAACGGTTCCGAACAACGCCCCAACCCCCGCCGTCAACGCCATCGCCAGTGCACCCCAGAACGTAACCCGAATCGTGCCTGCCGCCACCCCGGCCCCGCCGGCCTTCGCCGCGACAGCTCCCAACATTGCCAGAAATAAAAGTGAAGTCCCCGCAACCAAAGGGATCAGTGTCACTTCCGGAGTAAACGCCGTGATCAACAGCGGCAGCGCCGCGCCCACTGCGAAACTCGCGGCCGACGCCAGGGCCGCTTGGATCGGCCGCGCGCTCATCGCCTCGGTTATGCCAAGCTCGTCCCGCGCATGCGCGCCCAACGCGTCGTGTTTCATCAATTGCTCGGCCACCTGTGTCGCCAGCGCCGGTTCCAGTCCGCGTGTCACGTAGATGGCCGCCAGTTCTTCATGTTCGTGGTCCCAATCGGCGGCAAGTTCCGCGCGTTCCCGCGCCAGGTCCGCCTGCTCGGTGTCCGCCTGGGAGTGGACAGATACGTACTCGCCCGCCGCCATCGACATTGCCCCGGCTACCAGACCCGCAATGCCCGCCACTAGAACCCCGCTGTGCGCCGTGTGGGCCGCCGCCACTCCGATCACCAGGCTCGCCGTCGACACAATGCCGTCGTTGGCGCCCAACACCGATGCTCGCAACCAGCCGATTCGATCCGTTACGTGGCGTTCCCGATGATGGATGTACATACCCTATTTTCACTCCGATCACGCTGGAGTACCCTCCGTATTATGATCATCCAGGCCGTAGCGCTGGTATTTCTCACAATGGCGGCCCTCGATGCCCAACCAAAGCACGAAGAGGATCCCGTCGCCGAAATTTTCCAGGGAACCCCGGCGGCGCCAATTCTCGCCACCGCCGAACAGAGAATGTACCGCACGAGAATCCGGAATGGCGTGGCGAATGGCGCCGGAGTTTGGACTGGCAATGGAGGGGCCATGGCCAGGCAACCCGGCCCCAATTTTGCCCGCCGTTTTTCGTCATCCGTTCGGGTTGCGGCTCGGACTGTCTCATGATGGCCGTCGTTGATGCACGGAACGGCAAAGTCCACTCCCCACCTTTAAGCGGAACCGGAACGGGGCTATATGTCCCGATGGATCCGATGAGCGGCCGCAATATCGACTCCCACCGCAACAGCACACTAATGACTCTCCGCAACGCGTGCAAAACCGGCCGCACCGAGTGTGGCGTTTACTACTTCAATTTCCAGCACGGCCAGTGCAAGCTGATCCAGCGAGACCTCGTCGATTTGACGAAGCAGTAGCCCGCGCCTACTGCTGAAAATGCAAAAACGCGCCCCAAAAATACGGCTTCTGTAACGCCGTCCCCGAGCGTAACAGCGCTAATTTCGCCTCTCGCAATGCCTCCGAAGGCGCACGTCCCAAATGAATCTGCCGGTACATCTGATCCATCAACTGAGGCGTGCTCGCGTCGTCCACTTCCCACAACGATGCCACCACATTCTCCGCGCCTGCCCCCAAAAAGGCCCACGCAAAGCCCACCAATCCCTCTCCCCGGTACGCCTTCGCCCCCGCCGCCGTGCAAGCCGACAAAGTTACCAAATGCGCCCGCATCGGCATCGCTGCTACTTCCCTTGCGTACAACTTGTACTCGCCGCCTTCCGGCGAAAGCAAAATCGCCGACTCCAACGGCCGCAGGCGGTTTGCCTCCGCGTGTGCCGCGAAATGAACATACGCCGGACCTTTCGCCAATCCCGCCCGCACCGCTCGCGGCGTCGCCCCTTCCCGCTTCAATGGCGTGGCGCCAAACTGTCCGCCAATTCGATCCAATTCTTCTCCCGCGTGGCGCAGCCTTACAAACCCCGCCTCCGCTTCCACCGCATCGCCCGCAAGCAGGATTTGCTTCGATGCCGTGCGCGTTCCGCCGCCGGGCCCCATTAACCCCGGCACCACGGAAATCTCCACGTCGTCCAGCCAATAATGGTCGGGACCCGGCGCAATCAGAGTTTCAAAATTCAGCCCGTGCAACACCCCATCGGGTGAGATCAAAACCCTCCGCCCGCTCATCTGGCCCAGCGCCGGCTGCACCAGCAGCTCATATAGCCGGCGGGAGTCCGCTCCTCCATCCGTAAGCGGGTTCCGCGCCCGCAATAAAAGCTGGTTGTGCCGCTCCACCAGATCCTGAATCGTCCGGGCGCCCGGCAATTGGAAATGCGCGGGCCGATTCGGACCGTTTATCACCCATAAGTGCGACTCCGGCTCATCCAGCCAATAGAACAAAACCGTCGCGCCCCGTCGCATCTGCCTCCGTGCCGATTTGTCTTGCAACGTTCGCGCCCTGCTCCTTTCGGCTACCCGTAAGGCATCGTCGGACCGGCCGTGTTGCAGCAGAAACTGCAAGGTCTCCCGGTAAACTTCCATTCGTCCCGACAGGAATGAGATCCGGTCTTCGGCCGCGCTCAGGCCCGCCCTCGCCGCCTCCACCACGCCCATCGCCTTTTCAAACTCTGCCTCCGCCTGGACCAGCCGCCCCTGTCCCGCCAGCAGTCGAGCTAATTCCGTATGCGCCGTCCACCGTACCTGTCCCAGGATTCCGCCATCGGCCAGAATCCGCCGCAAAACCGGCTCCGCACCCGCCGCGTCTCCCTGCGCCAAGCGGATTCGCGCGTCCGTCAAACTCGCTGCTCGCTCCAAATCCGGGCGACGCAGTTTTTCAATTAGCTTCGTCGCCGTCCGGTTCCAGTTTGCCGCGTCGAACCACTTGCCGCGTCGATAGGCCAATACGGCCAGTCCCTCCAGCACCGATACTTCGTCACTGGCATCCGCACCGGTCCTGGCCCGGACAGCCGCCAGCGCCCGCTCGTAGTGAATCTCCGCGCCTGCCAAATCGTCCATCGACATCAGCGTCCGCGCCTGGTTGTTCTCGCTGACACTTCTCTCTCGGTCGTTCTGCGGTTTCAACTTCCCCAGCGTGACAATCGCCTGTTCGTAATCTCCCAGCTCAAACTGCAGCCAGCCTAAGCTGTTGGTTCCGCGCCGCAAGACGTGCTGCCCGGCCGGACCCAGCCGTTCAGCCAGGCGCAGAGCTTCCCGCATATACGTCGCCGCCACGTCGAAGTGCTCGCGAATGGCGCAAATATTGGCCAGCGACGATAGGCCCTTTGCCTCCAGCAGGAGTTCCTTGGAGGCCCTCGCCGCCGTCACCACGTTGCGCAGAGCGGCTTCGGATTTCTCGAACTGTCCCATCGCCCGCAGACAGTTCCCCCGCCTCAATTCGATCTGCCCCTCTTCACCGCTGTTCTCCGGGGCCTCCGCCAGCACGGCTTCCAGAATATCCAGGCCGGCCTGCCGCTCTTCACCAGTCCGGGCCGTGCTGCACCGGCCATACCCCAACGACCGCCGCCGTCTCCGGTCTAAAGCGGGATCGGCCCCCGCGCCGAACGGTACCGCCAATAGGGCCATGCCCGGTGCGCCATCGGGAAGCGAAACCAACGTTTCGGCTCGTAGCAATTGGAAACGGTCGAGGAGGTTGCGGCTCGAACTCAACTCGCGCAGCACCGCTTCGCTCGGGATCAGCGAGAGCGCCTGGTCATACCGTTCGTCCTCAAACGCCGCCTCTGCCTTCGCGAAGATGTCTTCCGTCTTTTGCTTCGGCGCGGAGCAACTCGCTACTAACACCAGCGTCGTTAGCAGCCGGCTCCGCCAGGGGTTCATCAGTGCGGCGGTTCCCACTGGCCGTTTCCTGACCCGTCACCGAGACTCAGGCTGCCTCCTACATCGCACCCCAGTTCCACGCGCAGCATCGTCAGCCGCCGCGCGAACTTCGAGATGCGGAATTCGCCGAAATACAGCGTCGCGAAGTCTTTCACGCGCAGTCCGCCATTCACCACCGGCAGCCCGCAGGAAAGATTTTCAAGGGAGTACAGCGTAGCCTTTACACTGCCCGTGCGCTCTTCGCACCCTTCGAAGCGCGCCGCCCTGCAGGGCGCGCCAAGCGTTCCCGGTTCCATGATTAGACCCTTCAGCGCGCCTTCCACATAAGCGCTCTCCAGCGCTGTATACGTCGGATAACGGTCGAAAATCCCTGCGCTGCACGGTAGTGAAATTTCCTGACCGTTCACCCGCAGTCCCTCTATCGACGATCCCATCGGTGTAATCGTCGCCTCATACGCTCCTGGCGGCGTCTGCGCCGTTAGATGCAAAACCAGCCGGTCAATGCTCAGCCGGTTCATGATCTTGATCTCCTCAAGGGTGACCGTCAGTTCCGTTTGCTTCAGGTCGCCCTGCACGGTTGTGAGGCCTTTGCGGATCGTTAATAGACCGTCGATCCCAAAATTTTCGACAGTCGCGCTGCCATAACCGCCGGACGGCGACAGGGAGGCCATCGCCTGTGTGGGCACCGTTAACGGGCTAGGACTGGTCAGGATTCCGCCTATGGCCGAACCGGCAGCGGAGTAGGAAAAATAGCTTGTTCGTTCAGACATGAAATTATGTTAGGGAGTCGCGAGCTCGAAAGGTAACGCGGCGACATCGGACTGAGTGGCCGCGTTCTTTACCCGCAGCGTGTAAACTCCGGAGCGCAGGCCCGCCACCGGAACCATGACGTGCATTTCATTGGTATCCCGCGGCGCTTCCCCGTCAAACTGCTGGACCGCTCGGCCTTCGGCGTTCTCCAACACAAATCGAAATTGCGACACCGAGGTGTCTGTGTAATTCAATAAAAGCGCCACCCGCTCCTGGCGTGGGCCCCTTACAATCTTCCGCGGCGATCCCCCGCCGGCGCGTGTCTCAGTCACGAAATAGCTTCCCGTCACTTCCGGTTGCGGTTTGACGGGGAGACTCTGCCAGACCAGCGCGACCGCCAGGCATGCGCAAACTCCCGCTAAGGCCGGTTTCGGCGCCAAGGCCAGCCATCGATCCCACCAGTACTCTTCCCGGCCTGCTGCCGGAGCGGGCCGTTTCGGCGTGCCCTCATTCGCGGCTCGATTCTCTTCCGCTTTTGGTGTTTGTTCTGCTTCCAAACGGAGCAGGGGCCGCCGTGCGTTTTCAACGAACTTTACGGCGGTCACCACATCCTCGGCGCAAACCGCGCACGAGAAATAATGTTCCTCGAATACGCCACGTTCGTTTTCCGCCATCTCCCCTAGGAGGTAGCGTTCGACGAGTTGTGCGTTCATGACTTCTTGGTGATTCATGGTCGACTATTTAGTCACTTCCAAATACTTGTCTCGAAACGTCAATCGAGCCCGATGCAATAGCACTCGCAAGTACTCCCGATCCACTCCGTGTTCCCGGCAGACCTGGTCGCGCTTCTTCTCGTCAAAATAGATGGCTCGTAATAATAGTTGCTCACGGTGCGGAAGCGTTTCAAGAACTTTACGAACAGCCGTGGAAGATTCGTGGCTTAACATCTCGGTTTCCACGTTCACCGCTTCGTCTTTCGTATCGAAAGACTCTTCCAACGGCGCCGGGTCCCGCTCTCCGGCCCGCCGGAACTCCAATACGACGTTGTCGCAAATCGAGTTCACCAGCGGTCCAAGCCGTTCGGGTTGCCGGATTCCATCCGTCCTCCGGATCAGCCGGAACGCGCGCAAAAATACCTCTTGCCGAATCTCTTCAACAAGATACGCGGAACGGACTCGCGACCGCAGCTTGATTCCCAACAACTCTCCAAAATAGGCGACGAAATGACGTTCCGTGTCGGAGTCGCCGGCGGCTAGGCGCTGTATATACGCCAGATCAAAAGTGACGAACTGCATAAGGCCTCTTGCCCCACTTTTTGCCCGCGCTGAGGCGCGAGATCAGAATTCAGTATGCAACATTAGTTGGCCGGTCCAGGAAATCGGAGTTTGACGTATTCAGCGTTCCTGGACCGATCCTCCGGTTACTGAATACCTGACTAGTGATCGGCAGCCGGGTTTCGTATCAAAAATCCGTCGAAAGTTTTTAACGGACGAATTCCAGGCGCGTGGCGCCATCCGTAGTCGCCAGTTTCAACTTCCCGCCCTGCTGCTCAATCCTTGTAACTGCTTGCAAAGCTTGGAGAAAAGCGTCTTCCAACGCCATGGCCTCGGGCGGGCCGGCCATTTTCGTGACGGCGGCGGGCCCGGCCAAGGCAATGCTGTCCTTCCCCGAAACCGTTCCCTCCACCGAATACCGGTTCACGCCGGCCATTCCGGTGATCCGGTCTTTTTCACCAAATTGAATGGTCGGTCGGCGTGTGGAAGGCAATGAAACTTCTTTCATCTTGGCCGTCAAAGAGGTCAAAGTGAACGGAGCGCCGGTCAAATCTGCCCATTTTATCGTCGAAAAAGGCGCCGCGGAAGCGGTTTTTGACGTGTTTTTAGGTGCACAAGAGGCCAAAATGAGCACCATTCCGGTGACAAATACGCGCATCGCTATAGAGTACGCGATACTGGAAGGGAAAAGCAGCATCGCCATGGAACCCATTCGCCTGCAGCGAGTCTCCGAGCAGATTCGCGAGGAATTGACCGAATTAATCGAGTACGAAATGAGCGACCCCCGGGTAGAGGGAGTCACGGTAACGGATGTACACATTGCGCCCGATGGCCGGAAAGCCCGGGTGATGGTGGCGTTGACGAACGCCGAAGAACGGGAGACGGCGATGGCCGCTCTGGAAAATGCAAGGGCCTATCTTCGCACCCAGGTGGCGCACCGGTTGGCGCTTCACCGGACTCCCGATCTGCAATTTGAACTGGACGCCGTGATCGATCCGCATCATCTAAACAACATCATGAAGCGGATCCGGAAGGGCCGGCCGAAGGGATAACCTGGATTACTTGGCCAAGTTCGCGGAGCTTGTTAACCACGTCGATCATTTTTTGAGCCGGCCGAAGGAATAACCGGGATTACTTGGCCAGATAAACGGTCAGTTTTGATCGCGGTGACTGCGATTTGGCGATTATCCGGACCGAGTCCACGTTACGGCCGTCGCGGAAATCCAGCAGTTGGAACGTACCGCTTTCCACTCTGCCTTCGCGGAAGTCGACAACCTGAACTTGACCGTTCTCGAAGGTGACCTCGGCAAAATCGATGTGGGCGCGTCCGTCTACGTTGAGAAACAGC
>Ga0105046_10004735_pt1 | contig 21634 bp, 12 predicted proteins | sample MAT03_FD_78385 | JGI IMG/M metagenome (GOLD analysis project Ga0105046, IMG submission 78385) | Freshwater microbial communities from Lake Fryxell liftoff mats and glacier meltwater in Antarctica - MAT-03 (megahit assembly) | ecosystem: Environmental > Aquatic > Freshwater > Ice > Liftoff...
ACCCAGCCACTCTCCGCGGTTGTCGATCACGTCGACGCCCTCGCCCTCTTTGGGTTTGCCGTCGCTTCGTTTGATGCCGCCGGCACACAGCCGTGGATGCCGATTGCGCACTGATCGGCCGCAGCCGCTTTTGAGGATGACTTGGGCGAGAGTGGACATGGGATTGGGTCATGGGGAAGGGGGAAAGCGGAAAGGGATGAGTGAATCCCTTTCCGCTTTCCCCCTTTCAACTAGCCAGCAATGGTTTTCTTACGGTTGGTTGCGTCCAGCTCCAGCTGCGGAATCTGTTCAAACTTGCCCTTCATATCGGCCAGCATGTTCTTGCGCAGCTCGGCACGAGTCAGCTTGTTCTTTCCAGCCCGGACATTCTTGAGGAAGAAGTAGGTAAATGCGCCGCTGTAACGGCCATCAAAATAGGCATCGGCGCTGGTCTGGTCAGCCCGGCAGCCGGTCCACAAAACGTGATGTTTGGTCGTCACGCCATCGGCCACCCGCTTCAATACTTTACCTTTGGCCTTGGCAATCTTCTCAAACGGCTTGTGCGAAGGGGGTGGAATAAAGCGCGGCCGGGGTTGATAGGGCGAGAACGGATCTTTGAAGCCGGTGCCGCTGTGGCAGGTATCGAGGAAGGCTTCGAGCAACACGGTGTCCGGCAATTGCGAGAACAACTCGTTCAGTTCGTCGTCGCTGATGATATGTGCCGGGTGCCACTCATTGCCTTTTTGGGCGATGTCGTAGGGCACAAAGGCTTCGTCCACATTGTCACTCTCGTCGCCGCTGGTGTCGGGCATCTGGGTGCCATGCGAGGAGAGGCTGAACACGATGTAGTCCAACTTACCGGCCTTGGCCTCATCGACCATGCTCTTCAGCTTGGTCATGATGTTGACCTTGGTGGCCTGCGCATCCGTCAGCACGCTCACTTCGGAGTTTTTGAAGCCCAGTATCTCCTTGAGAAAAGCGGCCATGTCTTTGGCATCATTCACACAGCCGTTCAGAGCGAACTGTGGATATTTCTCAAACTTGTTGATGCCGACGCACAATGCTTTCTTGCCAGCCATAGTGAACCTCCTCACTGGAACTAGAGGTCAGACGTCAGATATCAGAGGTCTGATATCTGACGTCTGACCTAGCGAATGACGAAAGACAACGCCACCATGACGACGACGAGGCTGACAAAGATCACGGCCGTGCGGCGCAGATCGCCAATCACCTCGCCATATTCATTCCGCCAGTCAGACATGTGCGGCATGACCGCGGCGCTGACCTTGTCAGTCGGCGAGACCGTGGCAACGGCCGGCGCAACAGGATCGACCGGGGTGTTATAGGCGTGTTCGGGCAGGTTGGGGTTGCGGGGGCGGCGGGAATATCGTTTGGACATGGTAGATACCTACTCTTGTTTTTAAATTTGGCTTGCATGCAAGCGCATAACGAATCGTATGCGGCTGATGAATCTCGTCAATGGCCCTCAAACGCACGAAGGCCGCTGGCCTATGAAAGCTTTGCTTCCGGCGTATGGACTGGTGCACCCAACAGCTCAATCAGCATTTTAAGCGCGGCATCGGCCGTGGCGCGTTTGTTGCCCAGCCGGTCGTGCGGCCACACGAACTTTCGAACGGTGTCGGATTCAGGGCTGCTGTAGCCGACATAGACCAAACCCACCGGCTTATCGGGCGAGCCACCACCGGGGCCGGCGATGCCGGTTGCGCTAAGGCCGACATCGACCTGCAAGGAGCGCCGCACCCCACGTGCCATCGCAAGTGCCGCTTCCTGGCTGACCGCACCAACGGTGTTTAGGGTCTCGGCGCTGACCCCCAGGGTGCCCTGCTTGATGGCATTGGCATACGACACCACGGCCCCTAAAAAATAATCCGAGCAGCCGGCCCGGTCGGTGAGTGTGTCGCTGATCAGACCACCGGTGCAGGACTCGGCCGTGCCCAGCGTCCATTGCCGCTGCTTCAACAATTTTGCAATCGTGTCATTGGCGTAAATGCGCCATTCCTCGCGCAAGGCGTCTTTCACTTCGTCCAGCGCAATGAGAGACTGGCGTTGCTCCATCTCGGTCAAATCCGGCTTGATGTCCTCGAACTCATGCTCGTCCATCACCTGCATCTTGCCGTTCGGCCACATCCACACATCCAGAGCCAGATCATCCCATTCGATATCGTTGGCCAAAAAGCGGGCCGGCCGACTGACGTTGGCATACCAGCCCTTGACCATGCCTGGCTGGGCGCTGTGCGGGCCGGCCGTGATCTTGAAAATGTTGTACCAGCGGTTATCGAAGAAGGTTTCGATGAAAATGTCGCCGGCGTCCAATGTCACGTAACCCAGGCGCACGGTCGGGCTGGTCCACTCCGCGTGTACCGTCTGGCTATGTTCATCGCGTTTCACCAGCCGTCCCTCGTAATGCACTTTGAGGGTATTGCGGTGGTCGTACTTGCGAATGAGCAACATTGTCTGTTGATTATAGGGCTTGGATTGAGGTCAGCGTCAATCTGAGCCGGATGTAACGCGCGAACACACCGAATGCCGATGCCAGCGGCACAAAAATCTCAGCCAGATTGAGCTTGCACGCGCACATGCTAAACTGCCACCGACACCCAAACGAGCACCGCTAAACGCTGATCGAGGAGACTTTCAATGGCGCAAACCCATTTCACTCAGACACCAAACAAGACAGACCGGTTGAGTGCACGAATTGTGATGTTGTGGACCCTGCTGTTGGGGTTGGTCGCGGGATTCATCTCGCAACCCACACCGGCCCTGGCCACCAATGGCGTCGTCCTCAAAGTGTTCCATGCCTCGCCGGGCAGCGGCTCGTACGATATCTATCTGGATGCGTTGCCGGCCAGCGTTGCCACCCTCGCGATCGGCCAGTTCACCCCGGCCTACGAAGTGAACCCCGGCACGCATCAAATTCGAGTGTATCCAGCCGGCAACACCAGCACGCCGACGCTGGTGCTGACCACCAATCTGGCGCGTGGCAAAAACTATGTCGTGGTGCTGGCCGGCTCCGGCGGCAGCGTGCAACCGCTGGTGTTGGTCGAGCCGCCGACCGCGCCCCACGGCTACTTTCGCTATCGTCTGGTCAACCTTGCCCCCGGCTCGCCGCCCATCGAGTTGATCAATTCCAGCAACCGCGTCGTCATTCCTAGGGTGTCCTTCACCACCAACAAATACGCCACCCTGCGCAGCGGTTTGCGCTACAACTTCAGCGTGCGGCTGGAAGGCCAACCCACCCCGTTCCAAATTCTGCCCGAGTTCATCGGCCGATCGCGCAAGAGCTATACCGTGTGGGTGCTGAGCACGCAGATCGCCGCTGCACAGGCCGGCGCGGCCCCATCTGCTGCGCCGCCCGCAGATGCGGCTGCTCCCGACATCGATGCCGCTGGCGAAATCTACTCATCGCCCAGCCGCGAGATTGTGATTACGGCCGATTGACTTTTGTGGACGTGATCAGAATCAAGTTCATCAAGTTCATCAGGTTTATCAGGTTTATCAGGTTCACGGAAAGGCACGCAGCCGCAAAGTTTTTGCTTTGCGGCTGCGTGCCTTTCCGTGAAATTTGATATTGCGAGGGCGGCGTTAACTCATACTGTACGGCGTCACATTGATGCTCTGCACCATGATGTGCTGTTTGCCAGTCTTCTCATCGGTGTGCAACATGACGGTGCTGATGGACGCGGGTGACGTGCCCACCCGCTGAAACAGATCGAACGGCATGCCTAGAAAATGGGCCAGCGCCGCTTTGATCACATCGGCATGGGCCACTACAGCCACCACCTGCGGCTCTTTTCTGGGTTCCTTGGGTTCAGCCGCGGCTGCGCCAGGTTGTCCAGGATCGTTCGGTGGTGTGGCTGATACAACCGATGCCGCTGTCTCAGGTTTGGCTTCTGTTTTATCTTCTACGATATCTTCAACCACCAGGTCGGGGTGCGCGGCCGCAATCGCCTCCAGCGCGCCGACCACGCGGGCTTGCATATCCAGCATCCCTTCGCCGTTGGGGAACTTGGCGTCACTGGGTTTCTCGACCACGACCTTCCACAAGTCTTTGGTGGCCTCGCCCTCGCTGATCTCCTTGATCGACTTGCCGGTGAAATCGCCGTTGTCGATATCGGCCATGGCCGGCCGGATGATCACGGGCAGGCCGTGTGGTGCGGCCACCCGAAAGGCCGTCTCGATGGCGCGCTCGAGGTGGCTGGCATAGACGGCATGCAACTTGCGTTTGCTCAGAGCCTGCGTCAGCGAGACGGCTTGCGCAATCCCTTCTTCGTTCAGGTGAATGTTGGGCGAGTGGCCGGGCAACCGGCCGGTCTTCACAAAATCGTTGGTGGCGTGGCGGATGAGCAGCAAGATTGGCATGGCGGCATTCTAATCGGCGTCAGGTGGAGTCCATGTCTGCGTGGACTCCACCTCATGCGCTAATCTTCGTTGCGAATCTTGAACGCGTCAAAATCGCGCGCCACGATGCTGTTGGCGAAGAAGCGGCGCGCTTCATCCTCGATATCGCGCTCACGATACCGGCCTGAAATGTGGGTGAGGATGAGCTGCTTAACGGCGTGTTCCTGCGCAAAGCGAGCGGCTTTGCCCGCAGTTAAGTGCGCATTGTCGCGGGCCAGATCGGCATCCATGTCCATGTAGGTGGCTTCGGTCACCAGCGCATCGGCATTGCGAATGATGCTTTCAAGCCCTTTCAACTCTGTGAGGTCGCCCGTCATCACCAGCCGCGTGCCATTTTGTGACGGCCCCAACACGTCCTCAGGTTGAATCACCCGGCCGTCGACCAGCGTAATCGGCTGACCCTGCACCAACTGTTTGCGCTCGGGGCCAGCCGGCACGCCCAACTCCTGGGCTTTGTCGTTCAAAAACGGCCGGCGCGAGTGCTCTTGAAACAAAAATCCATAGCAGTCCGGCCCGCGATGTTGCACCGGGAATGCCAGCACATCGAAGTCATCGCCCTTCAAAATGACGCCGGGCTGAATCTCCACAAAATCCAACTGAATGGGCGGGCGGCCGCCGCGAAACACGATGCGAAAGGCCAGATCCTGAATGCGATCGAGCGTGGCCTTGCCGCCGTAGATGGTGAGGTGATCGAGCGTTTCCCATTGCCCCAGAGTGGACAAGATGCCGCCCAGCCCCAAAAAATGGTCGAGGTGCGGGTGGGTGATAAGGATGTGTTCGAGCCGGCGAAACCCCAACCCACTGCTCAGCAACTGGCGTTGGGTGCCCTCGCCGCAATCCACCATGAAGCGGTATTCATCGTGGCTGACAATGGCCGACGACAAATTGCGCTTGGGCAGCGGTGCGCTGGCGGCGGTGCCGAGAAAGGTGAGTTCAAACATAGGCAGGACTCAAGACTCTTGACTCAAGAGTCTTGAGTCCATGTCGCTAAGCGCTCTTCAGCCGCTCTTCATACTGCTTCTTGTAAAACTCTTTGAACTCGCCGTTCTTGATCTTGCGCCACCACCACTCGTTATTCACGAACCATTCAACCGTCTCGCGCATGGCGGCCTCAAAATCCTTGCGCGGCTCCCAGCCCAGTTGGCGCAGTTTGGTTGTGTCGAGCGCGTAGCGGCGGTCGTGGCCGGGCCGATCCGTCACCGGCTTGATCAGCGTTTCGGGCTTGCCCAAAATCTTCAACATCATGCGGATCACATCGATGTTGTGTTGCTCATTCTCGCCGCCCACGTTGTAGACCTCGCCGACGGTGCCTTGGGTCAGCGCCACATCCACGCCTTTGGCATGGTCGCGCACGTGCAGCCAATCGCGCACTTGCAGGCCGTCGCCGTAGAGCGGCAGCGGCAAATCATCAATCGCATTGGTGATAAACAACGGCAACAACTTCTCAGGATATTGAAACGGCCCAAACGTGTTCGAGCCGCGCGTGATTGTGACTGGCACGTTGTAAGTCACACGATAGGAGCGAATGAGCAACTCGGCCGAGGCTTTGCTGGCTGAATAAGGCGAGTTCGGCTCCAGCGGGTCGGTCTCTTTGCTGTAGCCTTCGTGAATATCGCCGTAGACCTCGTCGGTCGAGACCTGATGAAACCGCTCCAGGCCAAACTCGCGCGCGGCCTCCAGCAAAATATAGGTGCCGTAGACATCGGTCATGATGAACGCGTCGGGGTCGAGGATGGAGCGGTCTACATGCGACTCGGCCGCAAAGTTCACAATGGTGTCGATCTGGTTTTTGCGAATCAGATCGAAGATAGTCTCGCGGTCGGCGATGTCGGCTTGAACAAAGGTATAGCGCGGCTTGAAGTGCTCGCCAATATCTTTCAGATTATCAAGGTTGCCGGCATACGTCATTTTGTCGAGTACGGTCATGTGCCAGTCGGGATGTGCTTCGAGGGCATAGCGGACATAGTTCGAGCCAATGAACCCTGCGCCGCCTGTAATCATGATGTTTTTCATTGCGGCCCCGATTTTACCTTGTGAAAACGCAAGGGCTCGAAGCACGTGTGCTTCGAGCCCTTGGTCGGGTTACCAGGTTGTGATTACGACTGGCGCTTGCGCGAGAGGATAAAGGCAACTCCGCCCAGACCCATCAAGCACAGGGTCACAAACAGTCCTGCGATACCAGCCGCCACCAATACCGGACTCAGCTTCTGTGCCTGGGGCTGCGCAGCCATGCTGGCTGGCTGCTGCTGTTTCACAGATGCCACGTTTTCCGGCTGTGCTTGCGCAGTTACCTGCGGCGTTCCGTTATTGCCAGAAATCATATTGGCCGCCGGCGGGACAATCGCTTGTGCATCGTTGGTCAAGGCCGCTGGTTCGATGTCGCCATCAGAATTGTTCGCCACCTGTTGCACAGCAGCTGCGGGCTGAGCTACGGCTGGATTGACTGATCCACTGGTTACAAGCATGGTGGTGTTGGCCACGACTGTAACTTTGCCTTGCTCAACAGGCACGCTGGCCTGGGCTGGGGCGCTGGATTCCAGCAGCATCCCTTGAACTTGCGTGGCCGGTGCGACTGATAGATTTACGGTCGGCACGTTTGCCACGGGCACGTTTGCCACGGACACGCCGCCGACGGCGATGACCGCATTGGGGTTCCAGGTCTGAGTGCCACTGGTGGTTGAATTCACCACTACGCTCGTGCTCGTTGTCGGCGACATGATGGCCGGGCCATACTCGATAAGTGTGCCGTCCACCTCGGCCTCAATCAACCAGTAGTGATACGTCACACCGGACTGGGCCGTGAGGTCGTTGAAGCTGTAGTCGCCAGTGCCATGAGCGGCAATCAATTCCTTCGTGACCAACACAGCCTTGGCTCGATCAGCGCTCTCGCTGCGATATAGTGCAAAGCCAAACGTATTGATCTCGGCGCCAGTCTGCCAGGCGACCAGCACACCGTTCGTGGCGGGTTTGGCCGTGAAGACCAGCAGCGTTACTGCCGTCGGGCCGCGTGGTGTTACTGCAATGGCGCGGCCGAGCACCAGCGTTTCACTGGCGTTCGGCATCGGTCCCAACACGTAAGCAATGTTTTCCACGCCCGTCGCGTTGTTCTTCACCTCGGCCACAAACGACAGGGTGCGCACTTCGCCGGCCTGCAAGGTGTCCAGACTCCAGCTTAATGGGTTGATGCTGCTCGGCGCTACGCCGATATTGCGCACGTATTCCAGATTGCTGGGCAGCACATCGCTGACCACCAGACCACTGATTGGCATCTTGCCATTGTTGGTGATCGTCAAGGTGTAGGTGATCAGGTTGTCGCTGCCGATGCTGTTGTTGAGGCCCGAGCCGATGCCGACTTTGCCCAGCACCACGGCAGACACCACGCCGGCATCAATCATCGGGTTGAACTCGTCCGGAGCCAGTGTCACCGGCCCAGTCTGTCCCACGTCGTTCACATTGCTGTCGGTCGCGGGCGCGCCAACCAGCGGTTGCGTCCACGCGAAGCCGGGCGGCAAACTGAATTGCAAGGTGTAGACCACACCCGGCAACAGGTTAGCAAAGCTGTAAGCGCCGCTGCTGTTGGTCGTGGTGGTGCTGATCGGCGATCCATTCGTGTAGAGCGTGACGAGCACACCCGGCAGCACCGGCTCACCGGCTTGCTGCTGGCCGTCGCGGTTCGTGTCCACCCACACATAGTCGCCCAAACCAGCCGTGGGCAGATAGATGCCCATGTCCCATGTTAGGTCGTTCTCGCCTGCGCTCAGTGTAATGAGCTCGGTCTGACCTGTGACATCGGCGTCGCTGTCGGCCGCATCGCTGCTGCCGTTCGGGCCTTGTGTCGTCGGCACGTAATGGGCCGGCAATGTGCTCAGATCAAACTGCACGGTGTAGTTGCCCGGCTGCAGATTGGTAAAGTTGTAGAAGCCGTTGCTGTCCGTGGTCGTGGTCATGATGGCGGTGCCGTTGGCATCGTGCAACACCACGCGCACATTCGGCACGGGTGTCTCGCCGCTGTCCTGCTGGCCATTGCGATTCGCATCAATCCACACATAGTCGCCCAACGAAGCCAGTTGATACACGCCCATGTCCCAGGTCGGGTCGTATTCGCCGCTCACCAAAGTGGTGGTCGCGGTTGCGCCGGTGACGACATTGGTGTCGCTATCGGCGGCGTCGGTGCTGTTGCCCAACGCATCCTGCTGCGTGCGGTCATAGCCAGCCGGCAGGCCAAACGTCAGCGAGTAGGTGCCGGGGATGAGGCCGGTGAAGCTGTAGTTGCCCTGTGCATCAGTCGTGGTGGTGCTGATGGCGATGCCGTTTTGATACAGCGTCACCGGCACATTCGGCACGCCAGGCTCGTTGCTGCCCTGCACGCCATCGCGGTCGTTGTCCAGCCACACGCGGTCACCGATACCAGCCGGCCGCCAAATGCCGGCGTCCAATGTCGGGTTATGCTCGTTGGGAGCCAAGATGACCACTTGCGTGCTGCCGCTCGAATCCACATCGCTGTCGGCCGCGTCGCTGCCATTGTTGTTCACATTTGGCGTGGTGAATTGATACCCGGCCGGCAAGCCAAAGCCCACCGAATAAGCCACGCTGGGTGTCAGGTCGCTGAACTGGTAGAAGCCTGTTGCGTCGGTGGTGGTGGTGCTGATCGGCTGGCCGTTGGCGAACAGTGTGACCAGCACGCCGCTTACACCGGGCTCACCGGCATCCTGCAAACCGTTGCGATTCAGGTCTTCCCACATGCGGTCGCCCAGCGAAGCTGTGTAATAAATGCCGGCGTCCCAGGTCAGGTCGTTCTCGCCGGCCACCAGGGTGGTTACGGCAGTGCGGCCAGTGGTCACATCGGCATCGCTGTCGATGGCTTCATCGGTGTTGCCGTTCGCATTCTGCGGACTGCGCGTCCAGCCGGCGGGCAGATCGAACTGCACAAAGTAGTCGCTGGGGATCAGTTGGGTAAAGCTGTAGATGCCGTTTGCATCCGTGGTAGTGGTGGCGATGGGCTGGTTGGTCAATGGGCTATACAGCACCACTTGCACACCGGCCACGCCTGTCATCTCATTGGTGTCTTGAATGCCGTTCGCGTTCACATCGAACCACACCCGGTCGCCCAGTGAGGCATACGGGAAGAAGCCGAAGTCTACGCTCAGGTTGGTGTTGCCATTCGGGCTCGGCACGCTGTCCGGCTCCTGGCCCGGCGTCAGTGTTACCGGCCGGCTGACGATGTTGTTGGCCGAACCCTGCGGCTCGCCGTCATCGTCGTTATTCAGATTGTTGTTGGTCGCGGCCACACCGTTGCCGGTACTGCTGGTGTGGTTGAACAGCGGTGCGCCCGCAGCGAAGTTGCTGCTGGGAATCTGCACCAGGTAGGTGCCGCTGATCAAATGGGTGAACAGGTAGTACCCGCCGTTGGTTGTGGTGGTGGTGCTGATCAGGCTGTCGCCGGCACCCAGTATGCCATCGCCGTTGTCGAGATACAGATTCACGCTGACGCCGTTCACGCCATTGCTGGCCGGCTCATCGTTGAGGCCGTTGTTATTGGTGTCGATCCACACATAGTTGCCCAGAGCCATCGGCTGCCACAGGCCGGCATCAATCGTCGAGTTGAACTCGCCCGGCTTCAATGTCACGCTGGGCGTCTGGCCCGAGCTCACGTTGGCATCGCTGTCAGTCGTATCGTTGCCGATGTTGGGCAGGGTGAAGGTGTAACCGGCCGGCGCAGTAAAGCTAACGGTGTAGGGCGCGCCTGGCAGCAGGTTGGTGAAGCTGTAGGTGCCGTTGCTGTCAGTATGCGTCGTGAGGGTCGTGGTGGGGGTCTGAAGCGTTACAGTGACACCGCCGACACCGGGTTCGCCGGCTTCTTGCACGCCGTTGTGGTTGTAATCCTGCCACACGGTGTCGCCCAGACCGGCTGGCCGAATCAGGCCCGCATCCACGGTGGGATTCTGCTCGCCCGCGTTCAGCACGTAGCTGCCGGTCGCGCCGGTCAAGGTGTTGGCGTCGCTATCGCCGGCATCGTTGCCGACATTGGACGTGGTGAAGCCGAGGTAACCGGCCGGCAACCCAAACGTCACGCTGTAGGTGCCGCTGATGAGATGGGTGAAGGTGTAGTAGCCGTCGTGGCCGAGGAAGGTGTAGGTGGTCGTGCTGCTGATGGGTGCGCCGTTCAGATACAACGTCACCGCCACGCCATTCACGCCGGGTTCGTTTGAATCCTGCTGGCCATCGGTGTTCTCATCGGCCCACACATAGTCGCCCAGTGCAGCAGGCCGCCAGAAGCCAGCGTCCAAGGTTGGGTTGAACTCGCCCGCGCTCAAGGTCACAGTTTGGGTCGCGCCGGTTTGCACATTGGCATCGCTGTCGCTGACATCGTTGCCAACATTGTGTTGGGTGGGCAGGTAGCCGGCCGGTGTGCTGAACCCAACCGAGTAGGGCAGGCCCGGCGTCAGCTTGGTGAAGCTGTAGCCGCCACTCACGTTTGTGGTGGTGGTGCCGACGGGCACGCCGTTGGCATACAACGTCACGGTGACGCCCTGAATACCAGGTTCGTTCGAGTTTTGCTGGCCGTCATGGTTCAGGTCTTCCCACACGAAATCGCCCAGGCCGGCGGTTGGGTGGAAGCCAAAGTCGATGGTCGGGATCACATCGCCCGCAACCAGGGTGACCACGACGCCGTTGGGCCGGCTCTGCTGATCGTTGCCCTGAGTCGCACCATTGGCAGTGTTGCCGTTGGGCGTGGCGCTGGGCAGGGTGCCGGCTGGAGCCGTGCCGTAATTAACCGTGTAGACGCCGACCGGCACCGTGAAGGTGTAATAGCCCTGCGCGTTGGTGGTCTGGGTGAAGACCATGCCGGTCTGGTCGGTGGCGGTGATGACCTTGCCGACCACGGGTGTAATCGTGCCGGTGCTGGCGATGCCGTCGGTGTCGCTCTCGACCCACACGAAGTTGCCGAAGGTGGCCGAGGCTGGGGTGAAGGCGAAGTCGACGTGCCAGTTGGCCTGGCCGGCGGCAACGGTCACGGTTGTGTTGTTGGCATGGCTCTGATCGGGTTTGCCGCTCTGAGCGAAGCTGCCGGCATTGCCGCTCTCGGTGTTGCCAGCGGGTGTGCTGGAAGGCACAACGCTGCCGTAGCTGGCCGGAATTGCGCCGTAGGTGACGGTGTAGGTGCCAGCGGCCACGGTGAAGCTGTAGTAGCCCGCTGCATTCGTCGTGGTCGTGAAGACCGCGCCGTTCGCACCTGTGGCGGTGATGACCATGCCGGCCACTGGCGTAATCGCGCCGGTGTTGGCAATGCCATCGGCATCGCTCTCAATCCACACGCGGTCGCCGAACTGGGCCGGCAATGGCAGCGCGCCATAGCCCACATCCAGCGTGTGATTATTCTCGCCAGCACCACCAGTGCTAAACGTGATCACGCCGGCGGCATTCGTATCGCTGTCGCCTAGATCATTCAGCGGGTTGTTGCTGCTGTTGCCGGTCGCGTTCTGCGTCGTCAACGGCACGCCCTTATTCGTGGTGGGGAAGGTCAGCGTGTAAGCTGTGTTGGCTTGCAGGTTGCCAAAGTAATAGGTGCCGTCGGCGGCCGTGGTGGTTGTCAGGGTTGTGGTGGGCGTTTGCAGGCTGACCAGCACGCCACTCAGGCCGGGCTCGCCGGCATCTTGAATGCCATTGGCGTTGTCGTCGCGCCACACGCGGTTGCCGATCTCGATAGGCGGCAGATTGCAAAGCAGTTCGAGATCGCCCAGGCCGGCGGCCTTGCCGAAGTTTCGTGTATTCTTGCCATATCGCAGTTCGTAACCACCACTGGCCGCGCCGGTGGTGCTATTGAATTTGTTGGTGCCGGCTGAGTTACCCCGCATCGGGTCGTTGATCGTCGCAATCATTTGATTGGAACCGGCTAAAACAGCCAGAGCGCCCATTGCCGTTTCTTCATGTACATTACCCAACTTTTCGTCGTAGTAAAACTCACCGCCGCCGGGGCCTTGTAGATTAGTCTGGTTACTGCTCGACGCATAGGGACCGACACCATCTTTGTCCCCGCCACTTTCGAGCGTCCATTGCTGGGAACTGGTCTGCCAAGCGCGCAGCAGATCGCCACCTTCCACCGCATATTCACCGATGGTGCCATCGGGCCAATAATTGTCGGTGCCAAGCTGGTTACCCCACCGATCGCTAAAAGCCAGAATCATGGATCCATCGGCGTCGAAATCAATTCCAGACAGAATGGGTGAAGGATAGGTAAATTCGCCAAATTGAGTTGGATGACCCTCGGAATAAACCGCAGTCCATGGATTCCAGGCACAATTGCGCTGGTCGCCGTCAAACGGCAATGCAGCACACCCCTTGGCATAGCTCAGAGCGAAGCTAATGACGGGTGTGGCACTGAACGCTGGTGTTGCTGACGTGGTATCCATGGCATAGACCATCGCGGAAAGGTTGGCGTTGGTGCGTGTAATCTGGCCAGTCACATAGGGTTCATTTTCGCCTGTACAAACGACACCGGCATATAACACGCCATCACGGAATTTCAAGCCCCACGGCCGCGCCAGGCCATTGATGCAGGCGGTTGCCGGCAGGTCGTAGCGCGTTGCGAGGGTCGGTGTTACGGCTGGGCTGCCAATGTTCAGTCCATAAATATTGCGTTCATTCAAGTTTGCAAAGTAAAGCGTTTGGCCGTTCTCGGACAGATCAATGTCACCGATTCCCAATTTGCCAACGGCGTCAAAAGCCACGGCATCGATGTTGGGATCGTCGGGATCCGTGGTCATGCCGCGGGCCGTATTGGATGGCAGCGTGCCGACATTGGCTCCCAGCGTGTTGACATCAACCAACAGACTCGTGCCGCTGGCATCTGTCTTGTAGATCGCACCCAGACCATTGGGTCCCAACCCCGCATGACGGCGCACGAACGCACTGGAGAATAGCGTTTGTGTGTCGCGTTGATACGCCAGACCCCAGGTCGCGCCGATCTGAGCGGCAGTGGCGCGGGTGGCCGGCGCGGCATTGCCTGTTTGGGTATACGGCCATTCCACCAGGGCCGGTTGGCTGCCAGTCTCGCTGCCGGCCGGTAGGGGATCCGCGTTTTGGTAGATGCTGGTGACCAATGACGGATTATTCTGGCAATAGTCGCATGGCTTGTTGATTCCAAAATTAATCTGGCTGCTACCACCCTTTGCAAACTGCACACTGGTGCCGTTGTCCGCGCCATGGAACGAGGGGTAATAGCCGCTCGGCAACCCCGTAAATTCCACACGATAGGGAGTGCCGCTGGTTAGCCCAGTCAATGTATAAGCGCCACTGGCATTGGTGCTTGCGGTTGTGGCTGCACTCAGGCTGCCTGATATAAACGCGGACACGGTGACACCACTGACACCGGCATCAATCGCCAGATCGGGCGCGAGGCCAGAGGTGTTCAGGATGCCGTTGCTGTTGTAATCCTGAAATACGGTGCCGGTAATGATGGTGCTACTTTGCGCCATGGGAGCGCGGGCGGTGCTAGCGGCCACAGGCTGAGGCGCGCTCAGGACGGCGGTGCCGATGGCGGCCACGATCTGGGCCGAAGCCAGCATCAGGTGCATCCAAGGGCGGCGGGTAAGACGTAGATAAGACATTTAGGTTGATACTCCAACTAGGACAATAGTCTTTGGCGACTCATCCCAAAGGCTGAGTTGTTACATTGACAAGTCGTAGGAAGTGGGTGAGGCCATGCGGCCCGAAGCTATCGTTCTGCTGTGATTTGGCTGTGGTTTCAAAATCTGGGCCGTTTGTTTGGAATGCCGAGGCAAGCGTGTAGCAATAAGCGTGCGGTGTGTTGACGATGGCCGTTGTCACGTCTAAATCTGGAAAAACCAGAAAGGCGAGGGATAAACCTCGCCTTTCTGGCTTGATTTTGGAAGTCGCAGGGGCGGCCGGCGGACGCCCTGGCAGAAATCCCGCCCAAATCATCAGGAGTGTGCAAGTCGACTCTGAGGAGGGCGTCCGCCGGACGCCCCTACCATTACTCACTACCGACTTTCGAATAGCCCTCTTTAGATGCGTTTGCGGACTTCATCGCATGAGCGGCATCGTTTAGAATATATGTTCGATGCCGATTCAGATTTTGCCGGACCGGTTGGTGGCTCGCATTGCGGCGGGTGAAGTGGTCGAGCGGCCGGCTGCGGTTGTGAAAGAGCTGGTTGAAAACGCAATTGATGCCGGCGCAACCGAAATCCGGGTGGAGTGCGCCGAGGGGGGCCGCCGGCTCATGCGCATCACCGACAACGGCCACGGCATTCGCAAAGACGAAGTCGCACTGGCCTTCACCCACCACGCCACCAGCAAACTTGTCGAGACCGATGACCTGGCCCACATTCTCACCCTGGGGTTTCGCGGCGAAGCCCTGGCCAGTGTCGCCTCCGTCAGTCAGGTCACCTGTGTCACCCGCCACCGCGATGAAACGGTCGGCACCCTCTTACGCATCGACAACGGCACGATCGTGACCGAGGAATCAATTGGGCGGCCGGTCGGCACCACCATGACCATCGAGCATTTATTCGCTCGCGTGCCGGCCCGCCTCAAATTCCTCAAAGCCAAACAAACCGAGCGCGGCCACATCGATGGCGTGGTGATGCGCTATGCCATGGCCTACCCGCACATTCGCTTCATGCTGTCGCACGATGGCAAGATGAGCTTCCAGACCACCGGCAACGGCCAGTTGCGGGATGTGTTGATTGAAGTCTATGGCGCGGATTCGGCATCCAAGTTTGTAACGGTGGAGACTGCCGACGACGGACGGCGGACGACCGACGACAGCCCCGTCGTCGGTCGTCCATCATCCGTCATCTCCGTTGCCGGCTTTGCCGCCCTACCCCAGTTCGACCACAGCAACCGCACCAAGATCACCTTGTTCGTGAACGGCCGGCCGGTGCAGGATGCCAAGCTGTCTTACGCGGTGGTGCAGGCGTATCACACGATGTTGATGGTGGGACGCTATCCCGTCGGCGTCATTCTGGTGCAGGTGCCGCCCGACGATGTGGACGTGAATGTGCATCCGGCCAAAGCCGAGGTGCGCTTTCGCGATGCCGATGGCGTATTTAGCGCCATTCAACGCGCTGTGCGCCGCACTTTGTTGACGCACATGCCAGTGCCAGAGCCGCCTTCGGTGTTTGGGCCCAGCACCTGGCTGATCGATCGCGCTGCACCTAACTCAATAAACACAGGGCCAGCGGGACTGGCCGGCCCAGAAGGACTGGCCGGAATCCAGGTCAGTCCATCACCAGAAGGGATTGCCGATCAGCCATCAAATGCACCCTTCTCATTGCCGGCGGGTTTGGGTGAGCCAGATCGACCCCATCCTGCGCCACAACCCGCATTGGCCGGCACTGAACTGTGGAACCGCGTCGGCATTGCCAAGCAGGGTGAGTTTGTGGTGCCACAACCACAGTGGCAAACCCATGCCCCGCAACCCCGCCAGCCCAGCTTCACCCACTCGAACCTGCCGGCCCTGCGCATTTTGGGGCAACTGGCCCTGACCTACATCATTGCCGAAGGCCCTGAAGGTCTATACCTGATCGACCAGCACGCCGCCCACGAGCGCATCCTGTTCGAGAAAATGCTGGCCGAGCGTGAGTTGGGGGCCGTGGCCTCACAGGCGCTGCTGGATCCGGTGCCGGTGGATGTTGCCGCAGACAGCGCCTACCTGTTGGAAGCGCAATTGCCGATGTTGCAGGATCTGGGCTTCGAGATCGATCATTTTGGCGGCAACACTTTTCTGGTTCGCGTCGTGCCCGCCCTCATGGGTCAGGACGACATCGTGAACGCGGTGCGGCAAATTGTGGCTGACCTCGAAATGAACGAGGCACCCCTGCGCAAAGATCTGGAGGCGCGAGTGTTGCGGCGGGTGTGCAAGCGCATGGCCATCAAGGCCGGCCGCGTGCTGAGCTTTGCCGAGATGGCGGCTCTGGTGCGCGATTTGGAGGCGTGTGAGTCGCCGCGCACCTGTCCACACGGCCGCCCCACTATTATCCAACTCAGCGTGGGGCAGTTGGAAAAGGAGTTTGGACGGCTGGGCTAGCGGTTGAGGCCGTCGGCGTCACGAACGAACCGGCGGTCAGGTCGACCTGGATCGTGGCCGGTTGAATACTTTGCACACTGATGCCATCGGGCACGGTGACCTGAGGTTCCACCTGGTTCGTGCCAGACTTCAGGTCCTTGGCATCCACAATCACCCGCACATCCTCATCGGTCAGGCTGTTGAGCCGGGGCAACGAGCCGGACAGCACAATATCAATCGTGGACGGCGAGACAGTGGACGATACATCCGTTGACACGCCGATCACCTCGATATTGCGCACCACTGTGCGCGCGCCTTGAATCGGCTCGATCTTGATTGTGACCGAAACTTGCAGGCCGGATAGCAACGACACGTTGGGCGGCACGCTCAAACTTACCCGCTCATTCACATCCTGGGTGGCGTTCTGCATGCCCACCGGCTGTGTGGCGATGAACCCTTGCAGCGCCGTGATCACATCGCGCGCGCCGAAGACGGTGACGATGGAGGGGTTGGAGGAGATGCCGGTGACGGCATAGCCATTGGCGGGTTGTCCCACCGTTTCCACTTTGACCGCGAGATCCTTATAGTTACTGAGCTGCTCAATCGGCACACTGACATTGACCGTGACCGGCTCGAAGACGACGTTGTTAACCGTGTTGCCGCTGGCATCGCGCGGAAAGACGCGAATATTGCGGTCAATATTGGCGCGGGTGCCATCGATGCTCAAGTTGGCACCTACTTCGACCACGTTCGAAATCACCTGTTTGGAAGCGGTGATGACGATGAAGCGCGGATCGATGACCGGCGGCTGGGCGGCAAACCCAATGGCGGGACTGCCGGCAATGTTCAAGGTCACCGGCAACACCTGACGCGCCAGTTTCTCGATGGAGATGATGGTGGTGAGCGGCCGTGAGGACACGATGACAGCGGGTTGCTCGCTCAAGGTCGGCACCAGATCAATTACATGGTCACCCTCTTCCAGATCGGTTAGATTGACATTGACTTGCACACCGCCGTTGGCTGCCAGTAAGTCCAGAGTGCTGCGGGGTGCGCGCAAGATCGTGACCACCGTCGTTGGCACCGTGCCGGCCAAAACCGTATCGCCTGTTTGCGATAGGCCGGTGACGACCACCCGCGCTTGAACACTATCTTGCACGATGGGATCTTCCTGCCAGGCAGAAACCAGCCAGACCGCAAAAGCCAATAGGACAGCGAGGACCATCAAGCCAACGTTGTTGGCGAGCCAACGAACCATTCGGGAATTGTAGTCGCTACCGATGAAACAAAGCTGAAACAAAGTTCGCAGTGAGCCAAGAAAAGGGGATTCCGCTAAAAGATGCAGACCCTGCACAATACGTGTCTGATACATGTTTGCCGTTATGATGGCGAATGCAAAGTCGGTTGACAGCCACGAACGTCCAGCGATAAATCGCCGGCCTACAGGTTGGCACCTGATGAATCGGGCTAAAAACCGGCTTCAGCCGGTGCCATGGTGCAGCCCCGCGATTTATCGCTGGGCTGCCACGGCCGGCAAAACCTGACTTTGCATTCGCCATCTGCCGTTATTTCCAGCACTTGACAATCGTTGTGCGCTTGTGTATAACCAGCCAGTCACCCATGAACGCAAGAATTTTGGTCGTCGTCGTCCTTATTAACGAGCTCCTCGTCCTTACAGACCGGAGCTAATTTGTTTAGGTCGGCACCGAGCGAAAGACAAGCGATACGAACGGTAGTTACAGCAAGCCCTCCTAGACGGAGGGCTTTTTTGTTGCCTGAATTCTTCCGGTGCCCACACGGGCACAGGACTGGCAAGCAGGTTTCAAGGAGCTAAGATGGCAAAACTGACGGGCGCGCAAATTATTCTGGAAAGTTTGATCGAGCAGGATGCAACATTGATCTTCGGTTATCCGGGTGGAGCGATCATGCCAACGTATGACGCACTGTGGGATTACCGTGACAAGATTCATCACGTATTGGTTCGGCATGAGGAGAATGCGGCGCTGGCGGCCGACTCGTACTTCCGTGCCACCGGCAAAGTCGGCGTGTGCATGGCCACCAGCGGCCCCGGCGCAACAAATCTGGTTACCGGCCTGGCCAACGCCATGATGGACTCCTCCGCCATTGTCGCGATCACGGGCCAGGTCGCCTCGCACCTGGTCGGCTCGGATGCCTTTCAGGAGACCGACGTCACCGGCATCACCCTGCCCGTGACCAAGCACAACTATCTGGTGACCCAGATCGAAGAGCTGGCCGAGGTGATGGCCGAGGCTTTCCACGTGGCACGCAGCGGCCGGCCGGGGCCGGTGCTGGTCGACATCTGCAAGGATGTGCAGCAGAAGCTCTACGAATATACGCCGGTAAAGACGGTGAATTTGCGCGGCTACAAGGCCATCAAGCCGATGACGAACCAGGACACGCCGGCGTTGCTGCAGGAAGCGGCCGAGCTGATCAACGCAGCCAAGCGGCCGATCATCCTGGCCGGCCAGGGCATCAAACACGCCGATGCGCACGCCGAGTTCCTGGCGTTTGCCGAGAAGGCCGGCATCCCCGTGACCACGACACTGCTGGGCATTGGTGTGTTGAACGAGGATCATCCCTTGAACCTGCGCATGATGGGCATGCACGGCGAAGCGTATGTGAACCAGGCTATTTTTAATGCCGATCTTTTGATCGCATTGGGTATGCGCTTCGACGACCGGGTGACCGGCAATTTGAAGACCTATGCGCAGAACTCGCAGGTCATTCACTTTGACATTGACCCGGCAGAAATCAATAAAAACGTGCCGGCCGATGTGGGCATCGTGGGCAATGTGAAAGATCTGTTGCCGGCGCTGACCGAGCTGGTCGAGCCGAAGAGCTACCCGGCCTGGTATGAGCGCATCAATGAATGGCGCGGCGACACCAAGGCCCGCGACGTATTGAGCGTGGATTTGCCCACCAACATGCTGCTGGCTCCTCAAGTGATTAAAGCCATTTGGGAGGAGACCGAGGGCAACGCAACGATTTGCACCGACGTAGGCCAGCACCAGATGTGGGAGACCCAGTATTTCCAGCATCGGCGCAAGAATCAGTTGATCACAAGCGGCGGCCTGGGCACGATGGGCTTTGCGCTGCCGGCGGCCATCGGCGCGAAGTTTGGCCGGCCCGAGGATGAGGTGTGGTCGATCGGTGGCGACGGCGGCAGCCAGATGAGCCTGCCCGAGCTGATGACGGTGATTCAGGAAGGCCTGAACATCAAGATCGCGATTATCAATAATGGATTCCTGGGCATGGTGCGCCAGTGGCAGGAGCTGATGCACAACAAGCGCTACAGCGAAACCACCATGCTGAGCCCGGACTTTGTAAAGGTGGCCGAGGCCTACGGCATGTGTGGCCTGCGCGCACGCACGCTGAAGGAAGCCCACGAGATCATCAAGATTGCGCGTCAGCACGACGGCCCGGTGTTGATGGAGTTCGTGGTGGAGTCCGAGACCAACGTGTTCCCGATGGTGCAGCCGGGCAAGAGCCTGAACGAAATGACGCGGCGCGCCGATTCCGGTGTGCGAGCGAACAGCAATGGCAACGCGAACGCCGATGCACTGCAGCCGGCCGCGCTGGGTGGTGGGTTTGAGGCCGTGACGGAAGAAGCAAAAAAGTAATTCAGAGACGACAGACGATAGACGGCTGACGACGGTGATGCTATGAGTTTTAAGTTTGAGAAACTGGAAGTCTGGCAAATGGCGATGGATTATCTTGATGTGGTTTATGAAGTTGCCTATCTGCTTCCAAAAGATGAACGCTTTAACTTAAATGATCAAATGCGGCGCGCAGCAACATCGGTGCAGTTGAACATTGCAGAAGGTTCAACGGGTCAGACTGATGATGAACAAGCCCGCTTTTTGGGCATGTCATTGCGGTCATTAATCGAAACAGTTGCCTGTTTGCATCAAGCTATTCGTCAAAAGCAAATTTCTGGTGACGACGTAATAAAAGCTCGGAATATGTATCGCCAAGCAAATCAGCTAATGGCGAAATTGCAAGCCATGCGTAATGCAATCGCACCAGATAGGAAATGGGTTCGTGAAGAGCAAGTTGAATACACCATTGATATTGCAAATGTGACTGATGAGGAGTGGCTGTCGTCAGTCGTCCGCCGTCTGTCGTCTTAAAAATTAGGAGAACAAAAATGCTAATAGACCATGCCGCAGCACGGCTGAACCCGACCAAGCACACCCTGGTGGTGTTGGTGGAAAACAAGCCCGGCGTGTTGAACCGCGTGTCATCGCTGTTTCGCCGGCGCAACTTCAATATTGATTCATTGACTGTCGGCGAGACGGACGACCCGACTGTGTCTCGCATGACGATTGTGGTGGATGCGAGCAAGACCAGCGCCGATCTGGTGGAGCGCAACCTGCTCAAGACGGTGCCGGTGATTGATGTCCAGAACATCACCTCGATTCCGATGGTGGCGCGCGAGATTGTGCTGGTGAAAGTTCGCGTCGATAACACCACGGCCCGTGGCGAGCTGAAGCAGGTGACAGACATGTTCGGCGGCAACGTCGTCGATGTGTCCAAAAACACGATGATCATCGAAGTCACCGGCGAAGAAAGCAAGATTGACTCACTCCTCAAAATCGTCGCCGATTACGGCATTGTCGAAGTGGTTCGCACCGGCCGCGTGGCGATGACGAGGGGATAAGAAGAAGTCAGAAGTCAGAAGTCAGAAGTCAGATATGAGAAGTCAGATGTCAGATGTCAGATGTCAGAAAAAAGGCTCGCGCCGTTTCTACTCTGACATCTCATAGTCTGATATCTGACTTCTGATATCTGATATCTCGTCACTTCCCTACTTCCCTCCCCTCATCTATAACTACCCCCTATCATGGCAAAAGTTTATTACGACAACGACGCAGATCTCGAATTGCTCAAAGACAAGACCGTGGCAATTATTGGCTTTGGTAGCCAGGGCCACGCGCATGCGCTGAACCTCAAGGACAGCGGCGTGAATGTCATCGTCGGTCTGGCCGAGACCAGCAAGAGCCGCGAGAAAGTGACCAACGCCGGCATCCGTGTGGTGACGGTGGCTGAAGCCGCTCAGGAAGCCGACTTCATCATGATGCTGGTGCCGGATGTGCCGGCAGCGCAGATTTATAAGGACTCGATTGAGCCCTATATGAAGAAAGGCAAGACGCTGATGTTTGCCCACGGCTTCAACATCCACTTCGGCCA
>Ga0105046_10004736_pt1 | contig 21633 bp, 19 predicted proteins | sample MAT03_FD_78385 | JGI IMG/M metagenome (GOLD analysis project Ga0105046, IMG submission 78385) | Freshwater microbial communities from Lake Fryxell liftoff mats and glacier meltwater in Antarctica - MAT-03 (megahit assembly) | ecosystem: Environmental > Aquatic > Freshwater > Ice > Liftoff...
CGTCGCTATTCGAGCCGCCGTCACCTGGCGCTCCGCCCTCGTTGCTCGAGCCGGCCTCGCCCTTGGAGCCGCCGCTCCCTCCGTTCCCGCCCGCAGAGCCGGACGATCCGGTGTCGTCACCGCACGCGGCAAGCGACAGCACCGAAGCACACACGACGAGAAGCGAGGCCGCGCGCAGGTGGATCATCCATCGAACGTTCCACGTCGTGCTCGCCACGGTCAAGCGCGCTCGCCTGCGGGCTCGAAGCCGCAGGGCGAGGTCACCGCACATCACCCCGGGTCGGGATGCGGCGCCGTTCGCGTCGAGGTTGGCTCGCTCTTGGGGCCGGTCTCGCCCGCCCGATCGAGGCCGAACTTGAACAGGATGGGTCCGAACATCTCGTTCAGGGCGACCACGCCGATCGCGAGACTGCGGAAACCTTCGCCGAACTCCGGGAACGCGCGTGCCACGACGACCGAGAAGCCGATGGTCAGACCGGCCTGCGACACGAGGCCCGACCAGCCCCACTTGCGCATCATGGGGCCACCGCCGGTGATGCTGGCCGAGACGCGCCCGGCCACGTACGTCGCCAGGGCGCGGCTGCCCGCGAGCGTCAACGCGATCGGCCACAAGCGGTAGAGCAATGGCAGATCGAGGTGCGCGCCGGCTGTCGCGAAGAACACGACGAAGACCACCGCGCCGGCCTGCTCGATCTCGTGAAGGAGCTTCTCGCCCTGGCTCGAGAAGTTCTGCACGACGAAGCCGGCGACCATGAAGCTCAGCAGCGGATCGAAGTGCACGTAGCGGAGCAGCTCGGTCAGGCCGAAGCCGATCAACAGGAACACCACCAGGAGCTGCTTGCCGACGAAGCGCAAGTACAGCGCCAGCACCAGGCCCAGCGTCGAGCCGAGCGCGGTGCTCCCGAGCAGCTCGTGACCGAGCTCCTTGAAGTCAGAGAGCTGGATGGATCCGGTCGGGTCGACGAGGACGCGAGTGAACGTCATCGCCAGCGAGAGACTGACGACGACGACGATGTCGGACGCCATGACGAACGCGAGCGTGAACTCCGAGACTGGGCCCTTCGGACGAAGCTGCGAGAGGATGCCGAGGACGGCGGAGGGGCTGCGCGTCATCCCGAGGACGCCCCACAAGAGCGCGATGCCGACGACCGACGTGATCGGTAGCGACGCAGTGAAAGGGATGTAGGGCGAAAGCGCCATGAACACGCCGAACAGCGTGACCAGCACGAGGCCGCACTGCAGCAGCATCGTCCAGGCGAGCGCCTTGGCCGACTCGCGCAGCTGATCGATGCGCAGCTCCGCGCCACCGGCAAGCGCGATGAGCGCGAGCGCCAGCGTGTTGACGACGCTGAGTTGCTCGACACTCTGGTGATCGACCAGGTGCAGGATGTGGGGACCGGCGATGAGCCCGGCGATGAGGTAGCCCGACAGGTGGGGCAGACCGATCGTCTCGACCAGCTCGCTCATCAGCGTGCCAGCAAGGAGTAAGAACCCGAGTCCAGCCACAGTGCCGACGACCGATCGCGACTCCGGGGCGTAGTGCGTCGCGAGGAGCAGGATGCCGAAAATGATGACCAGCGCGGCCGCCTGGACGATGCGCGCGCCGAGCGTCTTGCGAGGTGCCGCGCCGCTCACGTCGAGCTCCCTTCGCGTCCGTCATCACTCGCATCCACACCGGCGCGCGGGTCCGACCGGCGTGGATCCGACGCGCGCGCGTCGCTCGTACGCGGGTCGCTGAGTCGGTGATCGCTGGCGCGCGGATCGCTGGTGCGCAGATCGCCCTTGGGCATGTTGGTGCGGCTTCGCGCGCGCGCCGCGAGGATGCCGCCGCGCCCGCGTCGTGCGACGGCGGAGGCTGCGGCCAGCACGTGCGACTCGGGCACCGGTGTCTTCGACGCGCCGTCCTGGATCTCGCCAGCGAAGCCGAGCTCACGGCGCAGCATGGCCGGGCCGATGATCTCGCCGAGGATAGCGCTGGCGATGCTCGTGCCGAGGACGGCGCGCCCCACCGGCCCGGGGAAGCGCAACGCGGTGGCGAGCCCCACGCATGCCGTCAGCGACCCCGACGAGAGCATGCCGAGGCCGAGCAGCGGCGAGCTCTTCGCGCCGGCGGGGCTCATCTGCCCGACGGCGATGCCGCCGAGACCCTTGGCGAGCACCCGCGCAAGCACCGCGATCGCGACCAGGGCCCACATCGAGGAGCCGTCGCTCAGATCGAGGTTCGCGCCCGCGAGGACCAGCGCTGGCATCGTGATCGGGCGCTCGGTCGTGGCGAGCATCGTGCGCAGCTGCTGCCCGTGCCGGGAGAACACGTTGAGCGCGATGCCCATCGCAAACATCGACGATGGCGCGGAGAGGCCCAGGCGCATGGCGACGCCGATGTTGAGGAGCGCGGTCCCGAGGAGGATGCCCCAGCGCTCGGTGCGCCGCTTCTCGACGTCGACCAGCGCGCTGGCGGTGGCGCCGAGCACGCCGCCGAGAGCCAGTGTCACGATGAGCCCGACCCAGGAGGGCAGGGCGATCACGGCCCCCTCCGGACGCGGTCCGATCGCGAACAGCACGGCGATACCGAGGAACGGGACGGCGTCGTCAGCCTCCGCCATGTCGTGCATCAGATCGGCGAGCGGACCCCTCGCGCCGTAACGCTCAGTCACCCAGCGGACGGCGGCGCGCGTCGTCTCGCAGCACACGCAGCCGACGCCGAGCGCCAGGTAGATGCGCTCCTCGCCGGTGATGCCGATCAGGCTCGGCGCGGCCAGGAAGACGGCCGCGCCGCTGCCGACGAGGCACAACATCCCGAGTGCGATGCCGCCCGCCGTGCGGCGCTTCGCCACGGATCGGTCCCCCGAAAAGCCGAGGTTGGCGCCCGCGAGCAGCGACAGCCACGAGATCGCGGTGACGCTGAGCGGCTCGAACGAGCCGAGCGTCGAGCGCGTCACGGCGGCGAGACCGATCGGCCCGACCACGATGCCCAGCACGAGGTACTCGGCGCCCGAGGGCAACCCATATCCGCGAATGCGACGGCCTCGGAAAAGCGCGCTCCCCGCGTACGTCAGCACGAGCAACGCGACGAGTATCAGGTACGCGTTCACGGGGGCGACCGCTTGGCTTCGCGCCGCGCCGCGGCCACCTCTGCCGCGCTGCGCAGGAGCAGCTGCGTGCGCGCGTCGGCCTCGTCGGTCGTCGCCGCGAGCGCGAACCTCGCCTCGGCGATCTCGAGCTTCACCAGGTCCACGCGTGGGTCGGCGCCGACCGACGCCGCTGCGTCGAGCAGGCGCGCATGGAACTCGGGCGTCGCGAGCGACGGCTCGACGGCCACCTCGACCACGACGCGCGGGATCACCCCGTGGAGGCGTGTGGGGTGCCACAGGAGCGCCAGATGCGGCACGCGCACTTCGTTGGCCTCCTCGTCCTCGAGGATCGTCTCGAAGAGGCTGACCTCGATCACTCGGCCGATGCGATTGCCCACTTCCGTCCATTCGCCGACGCGGATGCGACGCCCGAACACGACCCCGGCACCCACGATCGCGGTCGCGACGACCGGCGTCGCCGACAGGCCGATCGCGACGACGGCGATGAGTCCCGCACGTGCGAGCGCGCCTTCGCTTTCGCCAGTGATCACCGGCGCAACGAAGACGAGCGCCAGGACGAGCATCGCGAGCCGGATGAGCGCGCTCGTGGGTCGCGCGAGATCGGCAGGGAGCCAGGCGAGCGTGGTCGTCCCCTCCGACACCCCCTCGAAGAAGAGGCCCACCACGCGCAGCAGTATCGCCAGGGCGAGCCCGGCGATCACGATGATCGCCACGACTGGCAAGCTCGTGGCGACGCGGGCCGTGAAGCTGCCCAGTGGGACGAGGAAGAAGCCGGTGAGTCGCTCGGTCAGGCCCCGCGTCACCTCGAACAGCGAGAGCGCTGCGATGAGCCACGCGTAGACCAGGCCGAGCTGACCGACCCAGCGGGCGACGCCGACGGTCAGCGCCAGGGCGCTGCGCACGGCGGCCGGATGGAGGACCTCGATCGTGCGAAGGCGGATCGCCGGGACGCGCTCGGGGTTCTGCTCGAGCCAGAGGTCGGCGCGGCTCGCGATCTCGCGCACCTTGCGCAGCAAGAAGAGCGTCAGCAGCGCAAAGAAGACGGCCAGCGAGATGCTGAAGATCGTGCTCGCGACGGCGCTGCGCTTCTGCTCGGCGCGCAGCGTGCGACGGACCGCGGCCGCGACGGCGTCCGCATGCACGTCGACGCTTGCATCACCGGCGAGCTTGGCGTCGCTCTCGTCGAGCTGGACGATGGGCGTCGCTCCGGCGTAGACGACGGCAACGCCCTCCTTGGTCTCGACGCGGACATCGTCGGGCGACGTGTCAGACAGGACTTCGCGCAGCGCCTTGCTGGCCGCCGACGCGCGTTGCTCCATGGTCTTGCCGGCGCGGGGACCGCGGAGAACGAAGACCATCACGTCGCCCGACTTCACCTCGGCAGGCTTGGCCGGCGCCGCGGCGCTCTCCCCGTTCGGTGCGCTCGCGCTGGGCGGCGGTGGCGGAGGAGACGGCGTCGCGGGGGCCGCTGACGTGGTTGCTGCCGCGGGCGCCTGCCGAGCCGCCGGCGACGGCCTGGGAGGCTCGGGCGGGGGCGAAGGCTCGGGAGTCGCGATCGCTGGCGTCACCGCGGGCGCGGCCGCGCTCGCAGCGGAGCTCGCGCTCGGAGTGGCCGACCCACCTGCCGACGCCGGCGTCGCGGGATTGGCCGCCGATGCCGCTGGACCGGGTCGGCTCGACGCGCTTGCCGCCGCTCCTTGCGCGCTCGCGTGACTCGCGAGCCCACAGAGGAGAGCGACCGCGACTGCCCCGGCTGCTCCTTGCGGCCAAGGGCCGGTTTTAGGCCCGCTCACCAGCGCAGGATTGCCCGACCCACCATTGCCTGGCAACCCTGCCGCTCTTTCGATCCACGGTGCGCCGCGCCGGTGAGCTCCACCTGAAACGCGAATCGAGCGGCGACGCCCGAAGGCGTGGCCGCTCGATCGGGTCACGGCGCACGAGGCGCGCGACGTCGAAGGCTCAGTTCGCTAAGAAGATCGCTTCGATCTCGGTACGAACCTGCTCTTCGGTCTGCTCTCTAGCAATCGCGATCTCCTTGACGATGAGCGTGCGCGCCGTGTCGAGCATCTTGCGTTCGCCGAACGACAGCTGCTTGTCGGTCTTGAGGCGGTAGAGGTCGCGAAGCACCTCGGCCACGTCGTAAATCGAACCCGTCTTGATCTTGTCCATGAAGCCGCGGTAGCGGCGGTTCCACGTCTGGTTGTCGAACGCGATCGTGCGCTCCCGGAGGATCTCGAAGATCTCGCGGATCTCCTGCTCCGAGATGACCTGACGCAGGCCGACCGCGCTCGCATTGCTCACCGGCACCATGATCTTGCGATCCGTGTCGAGGATACGAAGGACGTAGAACTGCTGGCGGTTGCCACCGATGTCCTTCTCCTCGATGTTGATGACCTCAGCTACGCCCTGCGTCGGGTAGACCGCTTTGTCACCAACCTTGAACTGGACCTCCTGGCGAGCCGTCATGACATCTCCTTGTCGCAAGCTTTCCATCCCGAGCTCTCACCGGAGGGTGAGACAGCTTTCCTCTTCAGTGCGGCTCACGTAAGAGAGTCGCCTCGAAGACCCGCCGGCGTACCGATGGGTGCGTCCCCGGACGGCGCTCTCGAAGAGACGCCGGGTTCGGGCTCGAACGGACGCGGAAGAACCGGGGATTGAGAGCATTGATTCCGCGGTGAACGCGGAATCGTGAAACGATGTGCTTCCGGGGTGGGCTCGAGCCGACGAGCGCTTGCGGCGCCCGGCGTCCTTGCGACCCTTTGCGAAAACCAGCCGACCCGACGATGCAGGGCGAGTGGCGCCGCTTCGGGCGCGAGAAAAGCCGACCACCCCGAGTGAGTACGGGCGTCTGTCGGCCTGCCTGAGGCTGGCCATAGAGGCGCCAGCGGGGCGCACTGTACTGAGCGCACCACGTCGTGTCAAGTTTTGGACCAGCGCAACGTGTCGCAAAGCTTCAACATGAAGAAATGTTTCGACAAGTGGGTACGCCCAGGTCACGGCCCGCCGCCCGCTCGCGCGCTTCCGGGGCGTCAGGTTGCGAGTCGGCGCGCCAGACGCAACGCGAGACCCCAGCGGACCCCACGATCCGACACGACCAGGTCTCGCGCGCCCGACCAGCGCACCACTTCGCGCACCAGCAGCGCGCCAGCGAGGATGACGTCGGCCCGCTTGGGCGACAGCCCGGGAAGCTTCGACCGGTCGGCCGTGGTCATCGATCCCAACCTCACCACGACTTCATCGAGCTCGGCGAGCTCCATCCGTGCGCCATGCACGCGGCGCGCGTCGTAGGGTTCCACGTTCCGTGACACCGCGAGGAGCGAGGTCACCGTGCCTGCCACGCCCACCAGCTCGACCGTTGGACCTCCGACGATCTCCCGAGGGAGGGTCATCAGGGCGGCACGCACGTCGACTCGGACTGCCTCGGCTTCCGCGGGACCGGGAGGATCGGCGCGGACGTGTCGCTCGGTCAGGCGGACGCTACCGATGTCGAGGCTGCGCGCACCGAGGACCTCGGTACCACGCCCGCGGATGAGCTCGGTGCTGCCTCCACCGACGTCGAACACCAGGACGTCGGCGTCGGGCGCGCGACCGATCCCGACGAGCGTGCCTTCGTAGGTGAGCGCCGCCTCCTCGTCGCCGGAGATGATGCGCGGCTCCGACCCGAGGATCTCGCCGGCGCGCCGTCGGAATGCCTCGCCACCCTCGGCGTCGCGCATGGCGCTCGTGCCCACGGCCGATACGTCGGTGACGCCGAGCTCGGCCAGCGTCTGCGCATAGGACTCGAGGCACTCCAGCGTCCGCTTGACCGCGGACTCCGAAAGCCTACGCGTCCGGTCGACGCCCTCGCCGAGGCGCGTGATCGTGGCGATCTCACGCACCGGCTCGAGCACGCCACATTGCGTTTCCGCGACCAACAGCAGCACCGAGTTGGTGCCGATGTCGATCGCGGCGACGCGCGACGGACGCATCACTTCGTGAGCTGCTTGAGGTCGAGCATCTCCTCGACGCTCGGGACGACCACCAGCTCGACGCGGCGGTTCTTCGCCTTGCCCTCGGTGGTGTCGTTGGTGGCGACCGGATCCTCTTCACCGTAGCCAGAGGCCGACCAGCGCTTGCCGCTGAGGCCGCCGCCGTCCTTGGCCGGGTCGACGAGGAAGACCACCACGGTGCGCGCGCGCATCACGCTGAGGCCCCAGTTGTCCTTGAAGATGCCGCCCTGCAGCGTCTCGGAGTCGGTGTGGCCCGCCACCTGGTAGTTGCGGCTGGCGAGACCGGGGTCCTGGCGGATGACGTCGGCTACCTTCTTGAGGATCTCCTTGCCCTCCTTCTTGAGCGTGTCGCGCCCGGAATCGAAGAGGACGTCGCCTGGTAGTTGGATCACCAAGCGGTTGTTGCGGACGGTCACGTTCAAGCCGAAGCGCGTCAGCTCCTGGAGCTTGTTTCGCAGCAGCTCGAACCGCTTGCGGATGATGTCGAGCTGCTCCGCACGCTTCTTGTAGTCCTCGAGGGCGCGAGCCTGCTGCTCGAGGTTCGCGTTGAGGTTGGAGATATCGACGCCCGCCGACTTGAGCTGCTCCTTGAGCTGCTCGACTCGGGCCTTGGCGTCGTTCAGCTCGGCTTCGGCCTTGGTGCTCTGCGCTTGCTGCGCGGCGAGCTGGTTGCGGAGGTCCTCCGCCTCGCGGACCTTGGCGTTGTAGACGTCGTCACTGACGCCGCATCCGGCGCCCGAAACGCCGAAGCTCATGACGCCGAGCAGAGCGGCGGCGGTCGCCCACCTGGGAGCCATCATCGCGAACATCCTCTCCTTCGAGCCTCGGGCTCCGGGGCCCGGACGGCCCACGGATGCCCGGTAAATTCCCGGCGGCCGGACCCTAGTCGAGCGAGCCCGGTCCGCACAAGGCCCGCCAGGTCGATCATCGGTGCTCCAACGATTGTCAAGAACTCTTGTTATCAAGGGAAAACTGCACTCCCGTGCACCTCGCAACGCTTGCGTGGCAACATCGGCCGCGTTCTGGGGTGGGTCGAAAACTTTTCCTTGACGCGTGCCCATGCGTGGCAATATAAGTGGTGCAACTGCTGTTGCTGCGCAGTCACCAAGTGCATGGTCACGCGACTCTTCGCGTCCCGGGCATGCGGTCGAGAGATTCGTCGAGTCACCTCACCTGTCGAACGCCGGCTCCAATGCGGGAGCGGTTGAGGCAGGCCTTCCTCAGAAGCCTCGTGCGACGCGCGAGGCTTTGGCGGCCACGGACCCTTCGGGGGGCGGGGCATCCCGGGGGCCCTCTCACGAGGGCGGAAGGAAGGGCGGGGTGCCCGGCGGTCTCGGAGGAACGGCCGGTCGAGCGAGGAACCAGGTCTCAATGCCCGTGATGCACCTGCTGGTGGCGCGAATGCGTCGCGAGCATGGGGCCTCGCGGAGGCCAAGGCCAAGCTCGATGACAGCGTCAGCGACACCACCGGAGGATCTCAATGGCTGCTAAGAAGACCGCGAAGAAGGCTGCGAAGAAGACCACCAAGACGGCGAAGAAGCCGGCTGCCGGCAAGGCTGCCAAGGTCGCCAAGGCGAAGAAGGCTGCCCCGAAGAAGGCCGCTGCCAAGCGCGGAACGGCGAAGCGCGCCACCGCCAAGAAGGCCGCCCCGAAGCGCGCCACCGCCAAGAAGGCCGCTCCGAAGCGCGCTGCCAAGGCGACCAAGGCTGCCAAGGCGCCCAAGGCTGCCAAGAAGCCGGCCGCGAAGCGCGCGACCGCCAAGAAAGCCACCGCAAAGCGCAGCCCGCGCAAAGCCAAGGCTTCCACCGCCCCAGCGGCGGAGTCCAACAACACCACGTTGGGCGGCGACGAATCTGAATGAATCGATCGGCAACGCAGCGAGGCCTCTCGTCGCGCTCATTCTCGAACGAGCAAGACTGAGGTCCGGTCCCGTCGCCGGGATCACTCACTGCTGAGCCGAAGCGCCGCGACCACTCGGCACGGCGCACGCGACCCCGAGCTCGAAAGAGCGGCGGGGTCTCGTCGTTTTGTCCGCTCGATGGGCTGGAACGACGTCGGGAAGCAATGGAAAACCGCGCGTGCCTGCTGCCGCGCGTGCGTGACCGACGATCAGCCGCCGAGGTAGAGGCGCAGCGCTTGCGCGGCCTCGCGGCGGTCGAAGGCGACGCCGGCGAGCTCGTCGCGGAGCGAGATGCGCTCGAAGAGGTCGACGAGGAACTCGTAGAAGGCGTCGGCTTCGTCGACGGCGGCGGCGATGCGTCTCGGGTCGAGCAAGTCCGTGTCCTCGAGCCCGTTGATCGCGGACATGAACTGATCGACGCGCGGGTAATCGCCGGCGCGCAGGAGCGGATACCCCATCGCGCGGAAGTAGTTCAGGAACTCGCGTACGAACGCGAAGCTCGACACGCGCTCCCAGCGATCGGCCATCGGGTCGGCCGCGCGCGCCTTGTTGGCGAACGCGCGAACGATCTGCGCGAACATCCACACGTCGCGGCGAAGGCGATCGCTCGTCGCACGGCGTGCCGCTGCATCATCGAACACCGCGCCGACCTCGGCCCGGGCGCCGAGCGCGCGACCGAGGAAGAGGATCGAGCTCTGCAAGGCCGGCCTCAGGTTCTCGACCACTGCGCGCAATCGTTGGCGAATCTCGGCGTCGGATGCACCGGCGTCGACCGTGGGCAGATCGTGCTCGAAGGTGCGGCGCATCTCGAGACGGAGGTTGGCGGAGATGCCCACCAGTGCACCCTTGATGGCCGTGAGGCGGTGCGCGTCGGCGACGAGGTCGGCGTAGCGCGTGACGATTTCGCTGGCAGGCACGCGGAAGAGGTCCTTCTGGAAGCCGTCGGCGAGCCGTGCGCCGACGTGGCGCGACAGGTAGCTAGAGAGGGCCCGCGCGTCGCTGCGCAGCACGGAAAGCACGAGGAACGCTCGGCGACTGCCACGCTTGTCAGCCGCGCGATCGGAGCTGATCGCCTCGATCAGCCGCAGGTAGCGGAGCATGCGAAAGAGCGCGAGGAACGCCAACGCGACGAGGCGGTGCGCCTGCTCACCCTCGACCCCGTGCACGAGATCGAGAACGTGCTGAGACGGGATGCGATCGAACTCGGGCCTGAACTCGAGCGCGGCGAGCGGGTTGAAGAACGCGCTCTGCGCCGTCTCGCGCACCGCCGTGGCGATGTGCGCGTAGAAGAGGCGGAAGGTCACCCGCGGCAAGCGCAGCAGGCCGGACGTCACCTCGATGAGGTTGGTGAAGCCGTGCCGCAGCAGAAACAGGCTGGAGTCGGGCGTCTCCTGGGAGAGCGCCGATTGCAGCAAGCGTCCGCGTGCGCCGTCCTCCGGCAGGACCGTTTCCAGGTAGCGGTGAAAGACGACCGCGCGGTCGCGCTCCCCGAGCAGCGCGCGCGTCAGCTGGACCACGCGCGTCATGCCTTCGCGGGCCGCGACCAGATGCTCGGCGAAATCGAGGCTGACCGTCGTCGCGCGGCGCCCCGTGCCGGGGTGGTTGCGCGGGTTGGCGAAGCAGGCGAGGCCCTTGAGCAGGATTTCCAGCTCGAAGTAGAGGTCCTCTTTGTGCTCGCGGGTGATGCGCGCGAACCACTCCTGACGCGCCTGCTGCTGCTCGCGACGCAGGTTGCGCGGATCGCGGAGAAGCTCCGCGAAGGCCGCCTGAAGATGGTCGGTGCTCAAACGTGTCTCGCTGTTCGCCGCTCGGCCCTGCAGATCAGCGCGCGCGCGCCTTGAAGACGAAGCGGTGGGTGTACGTCGTCTCTTTGCCGCTCGGCGAGGCTGGGAAGCTCTGCTTCTGGGCGACGTCGCGCATGCAGCCCTCGACGTCGGCGTTCTTGAGATCGGACTCGCCCTCCTTGAAGCTCGCCTTCTTCAGCGTGCCGGCCGGATCGATCTCGAGGACGAGCGCGATCTTCGACTCTTCGCCGGCGTGGTCCTTTCCCCAGAGATCGAAACAGCAACGGTAGGCGTCACGGTGCTTCTGGATGACCTCCATCACCGAGACCAGGCGATCGCTGCCGCCCGCGTCGCCGGCGGTGGTCGCGTTGTTCATCGCAATGCCGCCGTCGAGCGGCGGATCGTTGGTGATGTCGGTCGCGATGTTCGTGCAGTCGAGCGCAGTCTTGGGAATCGGTCGCTTGCCCGACGGAGGCGGCGGCGCGGCGCTCGCTCCGTCGGTCGCGGCACCGGTGGCGGCACCGGAAGCGGAGGGCGGTGCGTCGGCCGCGGGTGTCGTCGACGCGGGCGCCGAAGCGTCGTTCGGGGTCGACCCCGAACATGCGACGACGCTCATGACGGCCAGCATCAGGGCGGCAGCGACGACGGCGATGCGGCGTTCCGGGGCGGTCATGGCGGCCGAGAATACCTGGGCAGGGCGCTGCCGCGAGGACCGGCGCGCGCTATGGTGCCGCCGGTGATGCCGCCAAGCCTCAGGAGCGGGAAAATAGCTCGCAAGTGGGCCATCGGCGCTTCACTTGGAGCGGCTGCGCTCCTCGGCGTGGCGGCGTGCGGCTCCCCCGAGGGCGTCCAGCTGTGCGGCGAGATCCCTGAAGGCGGCTGCCCGGCGGGGCGCGGCGGCTCCTGCGACGACACGACTTGCACCGGCCTCTACGACTGCGTGGAAGGGGACTGGACCGAGATCGAGCCCTGCGAAGGCAACCCGACGTCGACGTCGTCGGCCGCCGCAGGCGCGGGTGGTGGCGACGACGGCGCCGGCGGGTGCGCACTCGTGGCCATCGATCACGAAGGCGAGGCGGAGGGCTGCACGCCCGATCTGCTCGACCCTGATTGCCCTGCGGTCGCCGCCGAGGTGTGCGCGCCCTGCGAGACCGGCTGCGCCGACTTCTTCCTCTGCACCGACGATGGCTGGATCGATGTGGCCGCCTGCGACGACGCGGGGCAGCTCGTGATCATCGCGCGATGAGCGACGTCATCGCTCCCATCGTCTCGATCGCTCCGATCGATCCCGCCTCGGTCGTCGGCGAGCCTCCGCCCGGGCCGCCATGGGACACGCCGATCGACGAAGCCCCCTTGGCGTTCCTCGATCTCGAGATGACCGGCCTGGACATCAGCGTCGATCGGGTGATCGAGGTGGCGGTGGAGCGTGTGGTGGGGGGCGTGCTCGCCCAGCGCTTCGCGTCGCTGGTGCGGCCGGAGGACGGCAGGTTCGGAAACGCCCACGTCCACGGAATCACCGAGAACGATCTGATCACGGCGCCGACGTTTTCCGAGATCGCCGGTGAGGTCCTCGCCATCCTCGACGGCGCCGTTCCGGTGGCGCACGGCTCGACCTCTGACCGCACCTTCCTCGACGCGGAGCTCTCGCGAGCCGGACGCGATGCCAAGGTCGGTCCCTTCGTCGACACGTTGCTCCTCGCTCGCCGCGCGTTCGCGGCGCCGAGCTACGCGCTCGGTCCGCTCGCCAAGCGACTTGGCGTGCCGGCAAAAGCTCGCTCGCATCGCGCGCTCGACGACGTGCAGACCATGCGCGGCGTGTACGAAAAGTGCGTGGGTCTGCTGGCGCCCGTCACGCCGCGTGACCTGTTCCAGGTTCGCGTGGGCGAGGGTCTCGCGCGCGATCTCGTCCTCGCGCGGGCAGCCGAGGCTCTGGCTTGCGGCGCCATGGTTCGCGTGACGTATCGAGCGCCGAAGAAGCAGGCCGAGGACTTCGACTTCGTCCTGACCGAGCTGCGCGCAAAGCTCGACCCCCCGGTCCTTCTCGGCTATCTGCACCGCTGCCGGAGCCGGCGAGAGCTGCGGGCGGATCGCGTGCTGGCGATCGCAAGAAGCCCCTCGCGCTCCTAGCTCCTCCCAATCCGCATCGAGGTTCATCGTGACAGCGCAGCGCTTGCTCGTCGGGACACCCGGACCCTTCCGCTTCTCGACCGCGATCGCGGCTATCGCGCTCACCCTCGCGGCTTCCGCATGTACGGACGCTCGCAGCGCGGCCGACGAACGACCGGCCGACGCGCAGAAGTGGTTCGCGCGCGCCCAGGAGGACGTGCAGATCGCACGCATCGACGAGGCGAACGACTCGGTTCGCAAGTCGCTCGCCATCGTCCCCGCAGACCTCGAGGTGCGCGTCCTCGCCGCGCACATCGCGCTCGCGCGGCTCGAGTACGCGGAGGTCCTGCGTCTCCTCAAGGACACGCCGGGCGCCGAGGCCAAGGGGCTTCGTGGTCGGGCGCTCTGGTACAAGGGCGAGCTCGACGGCGCGGCCGACGAGCTCGAGGCGATGCTCGAGGATCCCGACGTTCGCGACGATTGGGCCAAGTCGATCGCCAAGCTCGCGCGCCGCGGCCAGGGGCGCACGCCCTTCCGCATCAGCGGCGGGATGATTGCCCCGGTCGAGCTAGCCCACGTCAACCCGACCGCGCCGTACTTCGTTGCCCCGATCGAGATCGACGGCGAGCAGGCGCTCGCGCTCGTCTCGACGGGCGTCGCCGAGGTCGTTCTCGACTCGGCGAGTCGCCCGGAGCCGAGCTGGGTGAGCATTCGCTTCGCCGAGCGCATCGAGGTCCAGGACGTCCCCGCGCTGTCGCAGGATCTCTCCGGGATCAGCAAGGATGTCGGGGCGCCGATCAAGGCGCTCATCGGCGTCAACCTCCTGCGCCACCTCAACGTCACCCTCGACTATGCGGGCCACCAGTTCATCGTCCGCACGTTCACGCCTCCACCTCCGCCCAACGCCACCCGCGTGCCGCTGTACTACGCACGCGGCGGCGGCATGCTGATGCCGACCTCGCTGGGCGCTGCCGACGATGCGCGCGCGTCGCTCTTCGTCGACACGACCCGTCCCTTTCCGATCGCTCTCGACGACAAGGGCTGGAGGAAGGCGGGCATCGGTGCGGGCGACTTGAAGGACGTCCCCGGGGACGCGACCAAGAAGCTGAAAGAGGGAATCGTTCCGCTGATGAAGGTCGGCGCTTTCGACCTGAGGAAAGTCCCGGGCCTGCTCGGCGGCCCCATCGCCGATGTCGAGCGGGGCCTGGCCATCGACGTCGATGGCATCCTCGGCACCCCGGTGCTCGCGAGCTACCGCATCACCCTGGTCGACGGGGGCCGCATGATGTGGGTCGAGGACGACACCGAGGTCCGCGCCATGATCGCGCGGGCGCTCTCCGCCGCTGGAGCGCAAGGCCCCGAGGACGTTCCGGGACCCGCTCCGGAGCTTGGAGCGCCGCCGCCGCCTCCTCCGGCTGCGCCCGCACCCGCCGCCCCTGTCGGAGGTGGGCGGCCGTGACCGATGCGGAGGCTTTTCCCAAAGCGCCCGACGTGGAGCGCCTCGCCGTCTACGCCGGCAGCTTCGATCCTCCGACCTTCGGTCATCTCGACCTCATCGAGCGCGCCAGCCAGCTCTTCGACCGCGTGATCGTCGCCATCGGCGTTCACCCGACGCGCCGCCCTCTCTTCACCTACGAAGAGCGCCTCGCGCTCCTCAAGGAAGTGACGAAGGACAACCCGCGCGTCGTGATCGACAAGTTCGACGGCCTGCTCATCCACTACTGCCAACGGATCGGGGCCCGCGTCATCGTGCGTGGCCTGCGCGCAGCCACCGACTTCGAATACGAGCTGCAGATCGCGCACGCCAACGCCGACATGTGCCCGGGCGTCGACACCGTGTTTCTCCCGACGCGCGCCAATTACGGGTTCATCTCCGCTTCGCTCGTCCGCGAGATCGCCAGCCACCACGCCGACGTCGGGCACTACGCCCCCGAGCCGGTGTCCATCGCTCTGCGTGAGAAGTTCGCGAAGAAGACCTAGTAAGCTAGCATTGTGCAATAGCTGCATCGGCGCAACACGCCGGTGCCGCTCGCAGCAGCTGGCGGCTAATTCAGTCGAACACCTTCGTGCTCATCGGCGTCGGCATGAAGAGCAGCACGAAGATCACCAGCGACAAGACCGCGATCGCCCGCCGCATCGGCGACAGAGGTCCCGGATCGGTCGGTGGATGATCGGGCCCGCTCAGGTGGCGCATCAGGTGCAACACGCCGAACCACATGAGCCAAAACGTCGAGTTGAAGACCGCGATCCACGCGTTTTCCTCGTTGACGCCCATGCGCAGGAGCGTGGTGACCGACCAGTACGCGTTGAGCACGAACAGGCCCAGCAAGCCCAGATGAATCCAGCGCGAGAAGCGGTCCTGGGCCTTGCCGAAGAGGGCGTAGGCGATGTGACCGCCGTCGAGCTGGCCGATGGGCAACAGGTTCAGCGCCGTGACGAAGAGGCCGACCCAGCCCGCCAGGGCGATCGAGTTGAGCGAGACGTCGTCGCCGTCGCGAATGGGGCCGATGACCGCTCGTTTGAGCAGCAAGTAAAGCAGGCTCTGCCCCTCCTGCATCACCCCGCCGGTGGTCTTCGTCACCGGCGAGGTTGCCAGGCCGACGACGAGGACAGGCAGGGCGACGGCCAGACCGGCCAGCGGCCCCGCTGCGCCGATGTCGAGGAGCGCGTTACGCGATCGGATCTGATCACGCATGCTGATGACCGCGCCCATCGTCCCGAAGAGGCTCCATTTGGGCAGCGGGATGAAGTACGGCAGCGACGCGTCGACGCCGTGGAGGCGAGCCGCCACGTAGTGACCGAACTCGTGGCACAGCAGGATCGCCATCAGCGGCAGGGCATAGCGCCAGCCGTGGGCCAACGCCGCCATCGGACCGTCCAGGTCTCGCGACAGCGCTTCGTACGTCGCGCCGCTGAACCAGACGGACGCGACCGTCGCCAGAAACAGCGCGAGGTGAAGAGCGTAGCGCTCCCGTCTCGGCGGCTCGTCGATTTCGGTCTCCATGCAGCGAGGGGCAGCCTAGTCCACCAGCCTGTGCGGGGCACTGTGGGCGCACTCCGGCCAGGGCGCAGGTCACGGATCCGGACGTGCTAAAGGACGCTGGAGGGCAAGCCATCGTCGCCGAGATCTCTGTCACTCGCGGTCGCTTCGCGCCGTCCCCCACCGGGCTCATGCACCTCGGTGGCGCAGCGGCGGCACTGGTGTGCCTCGCGTCTGCCCGCACTAGCGGGGGTTGCATGATCCTGCGAATCGAGGATCTCGACCGCGCCCGGGTCGCTGCCGGCGATGAGGACGGGATCTTCGACGATCTGGCGTGGCTGGGCCTCTGCTTCGACGAGGGCCCGTGGGAGGGCGGCGCGTGCGGACCGTACCGGCAGTCCGAACGCGGGCACCTCTACGATGCTGCGATCGAAAGGCTCGCTTCGCGGGGGCTCACGTACTTCTGCGACTGCTCGCGCGCCGAGATCGCACGTGCCGCGAGTGCTCCTCACGTCGGAGAGGAAGGACCGCGTTATCCCGGTACGTGCCGCAGCGAGGGCATGCGCGCTCGCCCGTTCCGGCGTCCGCCCGCGGTACGCCTCGCGGTGCCCGCGGGCGCCCGGGGCCGGTACGATGACGTGCGTGCTGGATCGATCGAGGAAGATGTTGCTTCGAGTGCGGGTGACTTCGTCTTGAGGAGAGGCGACGGCGTCCACGCGTATCAGCTCGCGGTGGTCGTGGACGATCTCGCCATGCATATTACGGAGATCGTGCGCGGAGCCGATCTCGCGTCGTCTGCGCCCCGGCAAGCGCTGCTCGCTGAGCTGCTCGGTGGCGTCCTTCCGAAGGTCCTGCACGTGCCGATGCTCGTAGGCCAGGACGGCGAGCGGCTGGCCAAGCGATCGCGCGGTGTTCCGCTGCGTGATCACCGCGCGCGGAGGCCTGCCGAGGTCGTGCGGGCGCTGGCTTTCGCCTACGGGCACCCGCTGGAAGTCTCGGCGGAAGCGAGCTTGGTCGACGTCCTCGACGTCTGGTGCCGGGCCTTCGACCCCGCCCGTCTGCCGAACAGCGATGTTTCGATCGCCCTGGTCGAGAGCGCGCTGTCGTGAACCCCGCCGTGCGCCCGTCGAGCCTGATCGGCACCCGCCTGGGCCGACACACCCTGCAGAAGCTCCTCGGCAGCGGGGGGGTCGCACACGTGTTCTTGGCGGAGAGCGACCGTGGTGAGCGCGTCGCGCTCAAGCTCCTGCGCCCCGAGCTGTTGCGCAAGCGCACGCTCGTCGCGCGCTTCGAGCGTGAAGCGGCGGTGGGCGCGCTGGTCAAGCACCCCAACGTGCTCGAGGTCGAGCCCGCCTCGCGTGGCGCCGACGATGCCCGCTGGTTCGTGATGGAATTGCTCGAAGGGACCGATCTGGCCGACGAGCTGGCGGCCCGCCGCACCCTGACGCCCACCCATGCGGTGCGCGTCACGCTCGGGCTCGCCGACGGGCTCGCCGGGGCCCACGCGGTCGGCGTCATCCACCGTGACTTGAAGCCGGAAAACATATTCCTGGTACGCGCACCGGATCAGCTCGAGCGCATCAAGGTCCTCGATTTCGGCTTCGCGTGGATCCTGGGGGCTGGCGACGAGGAGGAGCGGCCGCGCCTCACGACACGCGGCGGCTTCGTCGGCACCCCCGAGTACGTGGCGCCCGAGCAGGCACAGGGCGCTCTCGGACACCCCGTCGCCGACATCTATTCGCTGGGCGTTGTCCTCTACGAGATGATCGTGGGGACCGTGCCGTTCCGCGGCGCCACCTGGCTGGAAACCGTTCAGCTCCACGCCATGGGAACCTTCGTCGACCCCCCCGGGGTCTCGCCGCGCCTCCATCGGGTCATCCGGATCGCCCTGGCCAAGGACCCGCGCGGGCGATTCCAGACGATGAGAGCCTTCGCGGAAGCGCTTCTCTCGACGCCCGAATCCCAGGACTGAGGCCGGGCTTTGTCGCCCCGCGCCCCCTCTGCTAGAGCCTCTCCCGAGCCGCCGGCGCTTCGCGCGGGCTCTGACACGACCTTCCTCGAGGCTGCCGCAACCCGCTCGCGGTGGACCCCCATGTCCCGCTCCGAACCTCCCACGCCCGATGCGCTCCTCCCTGGGGACGCCGCCCTGGCCTCCGAAATCCCTGATCCCTCCGGCGCTGCGCCCGGCGCTGCGCCCGCTCCGGGGCAGACCGAGGTCATGCCGGCGCCTCGTCCCGAAGCCGTCCGGCGCGTTCGCCGCTCCGGCTCCACAGCGTCACGCGACGCCTCGGTGCGCGAAGCGGCGCCCTCGGTAGAGGGCGACGGCCCACCGATCCGGACTCCCCGCAACACCGGCATTCCGTCCATGTCGGGCGAGCACGGCGACCGAGTCGACCCGGACGCGTCCCTGGGGACCCAGCCCTGGCACGCCGAAGCACGGGGGCCGCGTCCATCGCGTCGTGGTGACCACCGCGACGACCTGCCGACGTTCGAGGAGGAGGCGGCACCGTCGAGCGAGGTTCCGACGCCGCGCGCCGCACGTCGCGGTACGGGCCCCGAGCCGTCACGCCACCAGGTCCGCTTTCCCGATCACCTCATCGACCAGGATGCGGTGAAGGTCGTGCGGCGTCTCGTGCGCAACAACTACGAGGCCTACCTCGTCGGAGGCTGCGTTCGCGATCTGCTGCTCAACCGCACCCCGAAGGATTTCGACGTCGCCACCAGCGCGCGGCCCGAGCAGGTCCGCGCGCTCTTCCGCAACTCGCGCGTCATTGGCCGCCGCTTCCGCCTGGTTCACGTGTTGTTCCACGGCGGCAAGGTGATCGAGGTGGCGACCTATCGTCGCAACCCCAAGGACGAGTCCGACGAGCTCGACCTCGCCGGATCCCGCCGCGATCAGGAGCAGGGCGCGCTCCTCATCCGTAGCGACAACCTTTTCGGCGTCGCCCACGAGGACGCCGAGCGTCGTGATTTTACGATTAACGGACTGTTCTACGACGTCGACAACTACGAGATCCTCGACTGGGTGGGCGGGATGGACGACGTGCGCCGCCGCGAGGTCCACACCATCGGCGACCCCGAGGTGCGCTTCCACGAAGATCCGGTCCGCATCCTGCGCGCGCTGAAGTTCGCCGGTCGCCTCGATCTCGGCATCGCGCCCGAGGTGTACGACGCGATCGTTTTGTGTCGTCGCCAGCTCGAGCTCGCGGCCCGGCCCCGCCTCTCCGAGGAGATCCTCCGGCTCCTCCGCGGTGGTGCCGCGCGGCGCACCATCTACCTCGCGTGGGAGACCGGCGTCCTCGACGAGCTGCTCCCCGAGCTGTCGTCGTTGCTGTACGACGGGATCGAGGAAGGGACGCCCGGCTACCGCGTCTTCCGCCATCTCGCGCACGCCGACCGGCGGTCACAGGAAGGGGTCGTCCTCGACGACGCCGCTCTGTGGACACTGCTGCTCCTCGAGCCACTCAAGGAAGCCTGTGACGGCGCGCGCGATCGCGGTGCCGCGGCGGCGGAGTTTCTCGAACCGGTCCTCGAGCGGCTCGCCGTCCCGCGACGCTTCGTCGAGATCATGCGCCGAGTGATGGCAATCTTGCCGCGCGTCGCCGCAGGCAAGGGTGGTCGCTACGCACGTGGTGAGTTCTTCGACACCGCGCTCGAGGTCGCCGCGGCGGATCTGGCAGCGCGCGGCGAGAGCACGGGGCGCCTCGACGCCTTGCGGGCCGCCGAGCGTGAGATAGATCGCGAAGGAGGCGGCGACGACGAACGCCGTGGTCCGCGCCGACCCGACGATGCTGGCAGTGCGCCTTCGCGCGCAGCCTCCCCTGTGGCCGCTGGCGCCTCGAAGGAGCTGGCGGCGCCTCGTCGGCGCTCACGCGTCGCTCCCCGCCGCTAGGAGGGCGCTGGGTTTCGCCGATACCGCCCGCGATCCCGGCAGCGCGCGTGCTCACGTCCAGGAGGATGATCCGCGCGACGCGCCACCGGCCTCGCTCGGTCTCGACGAAACCCAGGCGCCCTCCTACTTCGGGAGGAGTTTCCCAGCGCCCTCCTGGTGCTGTCGTACTTCATGCGGATCATCCTGGTGCTCGGTCGCGTCTGGGCCGTCGAGCCCCCGGTCCGACGCGGCGGTCGGCGGCGGCAGCTTCATGGCCGGTCCGTCGCAGCGCCTACGACCGGACAGCGGGCTTTTCATGGCTGCGTCTCGAGATCGGCGACGACATCGTCTTCGGCCAGATGATGAAGCAATCGGGCGCGAGCTGCTCTGTCTACAACGCGCCGGACGACGTGCGGGTCTGCTTCTACCCGACGCTCGGGCAGATGATGCGTGGGTTCGAAAAGAACGGGTTCACCGTGACCGGCCGCTACAGCATCGTCCGCCACATCCTCGTCCAGCTGGTGGGGTCCTGGGTCGAGCTGGGTCCCTGGCTCGCCATCTTGATGCCCTGGCCGAGCGTCCAGGCGCTCGGCATTGCCACCGCGCTGGTCGTTGCGTCCACCAACGTTCTCGTTGCTCGGTGGTGCCAGCGCGGGCTCCTCGGCGCGCTGATTCCCGGGCTCGGCGCCGTCATTTTCGTCGCTTTCACATCGCGTGCCGCTTTGCTAGCCCTCGCGCGCGGTGGCGTGTCGTGGCGCGGGACGTTCTATCGGCTCGAAGACCTGCGATGCGAGACGCGCATCGTCTTGCCGTTTTGAAGGACGACACGTGCTCGCATTCACCACGGTGTGGGGCGCGGATGCCCCGACGTTCACACTCGGAAACCCCCCGCTATCGAGCTCCGCCTCCGGTCACGCCTTCAGTGACGTCGGTCGTCGGCAACGCTGAAGGCACCCCCAGTCAGACCGTCACCTTGCCGTGCATGTCGCGATCGTCGAGCTTGGGCTTGGCGCCGGTGACGAGCGCCTTGGCGGTCTCGAAGAGGTACGTGACGCCCTTCGTGCCCGTGGTGTCCCAGTACTCGCCCTCGCGCGGCTCGAGCTTCATCAGGCAGACCGACGGGTCGTCCTTGCCGTCGGGAAACCAGGCTTCTAACTGCTTGGTCCAGTACTTGTCGACGCGCGCACGGTCCTTGGTCATCGAAATGACACCGCGTACGACCAGCTGGCGCCTCTTCTCCTGACATACGAGGTAGCCCTCGGAGTCGGTCTGCGCCTCGCGGACCTTGTTGGACTCGATGGCGGTGAAGAACCACGCGCAGCCGTCGTCGATTGCCGCGATCTGCATCGGGCGACCGTGCATGTGGTCCATGCCGTCCATCGTCTTGGTCATGAGGACCGAGTTGTCGAACTTCTTCATCTGCTCGAAGAGGTTCGCGACGTCGGTATCGTGGTTCATCGGGATCGCTGCGTTGCCCATGGTCTCTTCCTCGCGTGGTGTGGCGAGGGGCGTGCCCTCGGCTGGGAATGGTCGAGGGCGCCGGTCCCTCGCCGAGGGCTTGAGCAACACGCGCGCCACGTCGGGATGGCTGCCTGCGCCCCGAAGAACGGCCCACCACGGTCGCGCCGAGTGAGTCGGGCGTGCCGCGCCGTGGCGACCTTGCGTGCTCGTCAGAGCGAGCGCGGCGACCAAAACAGCGCACGTTGCCAAGCCGCCCCGGTCCTTCCACACCGAAGGAGACGCGGCACATCTTCGAGCTTCATCGAGGACGGCGCGGAAGTGCCCGGGCTCGCGCGCCGCCTTAACATCGCTTCCCAATGGCTGCTCGATCGTTATGCGCCTCGCCTTCGATGGTCGTCGTTGTCGTCGCCGATCCGCTTATCTTGCAATGGCTTCGAGAGGTCCTGCAAG
>Ga0105046_10004737_pt1 | contig 21624 bp, 25 predicted proteins | sample MAT03_FD_78385 | JGI IMG/M metagenome (GOLD analysis project Ga0105046, IMG submission 78385) | Freshwater microbial communities from Lake Fryxell liftoff mats and glacier meltwater in Antarctica - MAT-03 (megahit assembly) | ecosystem: Environmental > Aquatic > Freshwater > Ice > Liftoff...
CTGGGCATCACCGGCCAGGTGCTGCACGCGCTGATGCCGCGTGTCGCGCAGATCGGCATGAACACCAGTTTCCGAATGTTCCCTGATTCATCGGCTGCAAAAGGCGGGAAGGACGGCGACAAGGGCGCCAAGTCCCAACTCAGCGCCGAGGCCATGGCCATGCAGCAGTTGATGCGCGGCATTCACTTCTGAGCGCCTTCTGAGCGCCGCCGCACCTTGAAAGCGGCCCCCCAAGCCAGACTCACGCAGCGGCGATTTCCAGCACAAGCTTGCCGAAGTTTTCGCCGCTGAACAGCTTGCCCAGCGTGGCAGGGAACACGGCGATACCACCGGTCACGACGTCTTCCTTGCTCTTCATGCGGCCGTCCTTCAAGTAACCCGCCATCTCGGCAATGGCCAGGTGGTAGCGGTCGGCGTAGTCGAAGACCACGATGCCTTCCATGCGGGCGCGGTTCACCAGCAGGCTCAGGTAGTTCTTCGGACCCTGCACGGCGGTGGTGTTGTTGTACTGGCTGATGGCCCCGCAGATGATGATGCGGGCCTTCTTGTTGATGCGCGTCAGCACCGTGTCGAGGATCTCGCCACCGACGTTGTCAAAGTAGATGTCGACGCCCGTGGGGCAGTGCGCCTTCAGGCCATCCTTCACGGCGCTTGCGCCTGCCTTGTAATCGATGCAGGCATCGAAACCCAACTCCTTCACCACCCAGTCGCACTTGGCGGCACCACCGGCAATGCCAACGACGCGGCAACCCTTGATCTTGGCGATCTGGCCCACGGTCTGCCCCACGGCGCCGGCTGCGCCAGACACCACCACGGTCTGGCCTGCCTGCGGCATGCCGACATCCATCAGGCCGAAGTAGCCGGTCATGCCAGGCATGCCCAGCACGTTCAGCCATTGCGTCACCGTGCCGGTACGCAGGTCGATCTTGGCCAAGCCACTGCGCTTGATCTGATCGGCCGCCACCGCCCAATACTCCTGCACGCCGGGCGAACCAGTCACATGGTCGCCGACCGCAAAGGCCGGGCTCTTAGACGCCACCACCAAGCCAATGCCGCCTGCGCGCATCACTTCGCCGATGCCGACCGGCGGGATGTAGCTCTTGCCCTCGTTCATCCAGCCGCGCATCGCAGGGTCCAGGCTGATGGACAGCACCTTCACCAGCACGCTGCCGTCGCCAGGCTCTGCCACGGCTTCTTCGGTGTGCTCCCAGTCGCTGTCCTTGGGCAGGCCGACCGGACGTGCCGCCAGGCGGACTTGGTGATTGACGAGGCTCGTCAGTGATGGGCTCATGAGGTCTCCGGTGGGCATTTGATGCGGCGATGGTAGGGGGGCATGGCTGCCGGGCGCGTCACCCCGGCGACGGTGGGCACCGCGCCAAGATCGCAGACTCAGCGCCGGGCCAGCGCGGCGCCAGGAGATGCGCCAGGAGATGCGCCGACAGATGCGCCGACAGATGCGCTTTCAGTTGCACCGACAGATGCGCTTTCAGACGCGCTTTCAGACGCGCTTGCAGAGGCCCCGGCGCAGCGGTGCACCTCCACCGTCACGTGCTTCAACTGCTGCACAGACTGCAAGCGGGCGCGGTAGACACCTGCAGCCAGCGGCTCGTCGGCCACCACCGCCAATGCAGCGCACCAGGCCTGCGCGCCCACCTGCCAGACATGCAAGTCGGCCACGGTGGCATCGCCATCGGCTTCGATGAGGTCGCGTACGCTCTGCGCGATTGCAGGGTCTTCGGTGGCATCCACCAAGGCCCGGGCGGTGCTGCGCAAGACACCGTAAGCCCAATTTCCGATGACGACTGCGCCCAGCAGTGCCACCGCCGGGTCCAGCCAGTTCAAACCGAACCAGACGCCACCCGCCAAGGCCGCGATGGCCAGCACCGAAGTGAAGGCGTCGGCGATGACGTGCATGTAGGCGGCGCTGAAGTTGTGGTCGTGACCGTGACCGTGACCGTGGTGGTCGTGTCCGTGTCCTTGCGCATGTCCAGGGCTCGGTGCTGAGGGCTTGTTGCCACGCGCCAGCAACCACACGCTGCCCAGATTCACCGCCAGCCCCAGCACGGCAACGCCCAGCGCGTCGGCGTAGGCCACCTCGCGCGGGTGGCGCAGCGTGTCGATGCCCTCCCACGCCAGCCACACTGCCACGCCCATCAAGACCAGGCCGCTGCTGTAGGCCGCCAGCACCTCGATCTTCCAGCCTCCGAAAGCAAATCCCGCCGGACCGCCGACGACCGCGCGGTGACCGGCGGCGCGTTTGGACAATCGATAGGCCAGCACCGCGCCGCCCAGGGCCAGGGCATGGGTGCCCATGTGCCAGCCGTCGGCCGTCAAGGCCAGGGAAGCGGTCCACCAACCCACCACCAGCTCCACGACCATGGTCAGCAGGGTCAGCAGGGTGACGGCAGTCAAGGCGCGCTCGCGCTGACCTTGTCCTTCGTCGGCAAAAGCATGGGAGTGCTGTAGCGGACCCAGATCGTGGACATGCCCGCCCGCAGACTTGCCAGCGGCAACGGTGGGGTTCATTTCGGCGTTCTGCCCAAAGCCGTCACGGTGTACTGGCCATTGAGCTTTGCAGGCACGAAGCGCACGCGGTCCCCCACCGCCAGGCCGTCGAGCAAACCAGGTTCGCTGACGCGCCACACCATGGTCATCGGCGGGATGTCCAGCGCAGGAATGTCACCGTGCTTGAGGGTGACGCGGCCCGCCGCCTTGTCGATCTTCATCACCTCGCCGACCGCCATTGTTGCCTGTGCCCAGGCGGAACCCGTGCTGGCCAGCCCAGCCAGAAGCCACGGGAATAAAACGGCAGCGGACACGATTCGGCGTCTGTTCATGAGGGTGCTCCTGGTCGACCGTGAAACGGCAAACTAGTGTGCACCAGCCACCAAGACCGTGACGGCATCTCCCGCGCGCGGGCCGATTCCCTCCGATCGCGCGATCTGTCGCTCGCAATCGCAATCGCGCTCACGCCGGACAAGCTACCGCCCGGTTTGGAATTGCAGCGAGCTGGTCGTAGCCGAAGCCGGCACGCGCGCCCAGAATGTCGGCCGTGTACAGCCCGCCGTACAGGCCCACCCGGCCCAGGCTGGTCAGCCGTCCGGCAACACCCGCCGTGCCCACGTCCAGCTGAGCGCGAAAAATGGAATAGCCGCCACCCGTGATGTCGTAGAAGCTTTCAAACGTGGTCGGTCCGTCGAACTGCAAGCCTCCACCAGTGTGGATGGCAGATCCCAAAACGCCGGTGAAGCTGCCCGTGAAGACGATGGTGGACCCGTCCAGAACGCTGATCCGGCCCCGATGGTCGACCGGCATGGCGACGGTGCCGGCACCTTGCAGCGTGCCGTAGTTGGCCAGGCTGGCACCGGTGCCGCCGTTCGACAAGGCGCTCTGCTGCCCGTTCAGGTTGATCACGCCACTGGCATCGTTCCTCAGCCCGGAAGTATGGAAAGGCTACCGTCCCACCCTCCACATTGACGGTTCCCGTGTTCCAGTCAAGGCCGTTCAGCGTGCTGCTGGTGGCTCTGATCAGCAATGAATTGGTCAACCCTTGGGTGGCCCTGAACGAGGCGTTGTTCAGCTCGATGACCCCGCCGTTGCTGCCGCCTTGGATTTGATTCGCCTCATTCGTCCCGATGAAACGAATGGTCCCGGTGTTGTCGAAGGTGCCGGTGGCCAGTCGTCCCGAGCCCGTGACAGTCACGCTGCCGTCATTGATGGAATCAATGACGGCAGGAGTCCCATCTCCAAATACCTGCAGAGATCCACCTAACCTCCGAGTGCCATAACGGCTGCTGTCTAGACCCAGTGGGGCGCCGAGGTGGTGGCCGCAGCCGAAGTCGAAGACGCGTTGGCGCGGCTGGTGACGTTGCCGCTGCGCCCGGCGCTGGTCATCGCAGAGGGCCTGCTGGCCAATGGGGCGGGTGGCGTCGAAGTGGTGCAACGGGTGCGCGACGAATACAACGACGACGAGCTGCCGGCGTTGGTGGTCAGCGCCGACCTCGCGGCGCTGCAAGCGTCGCGCGCCGCTGGGCTGGTGGCATTGCGCAAGCCGGTGACGCCCGCCGCGCTGGCCGCTGCGGCCGGGCAGGCGCTGGCAGGCCGCGTCGATGGACCCAGGGCCGCGGAAACCTGAAACGCGCGGCGCGGTGAGCCTTCCTACAATGACCAGCGTCACCTCCATCTTGAGCAGGTTCGCCCCATGAGCACCATCCCCGACCCCGACCTGGCCCACATCACGCCGCGCGACCAGGCCGAGATACTGGCCCAGGCCCTGCCCTACATCCGCAAGTACCACGGCAAGACGCTGGTCATCAAATACGGCGGCAACGCCATGACCGACCCCGGCCTGCAACAAGATTTCGCCGAAGACATCGTGCTGTTGAAACTGGTGGGCATGAACCCCATCGTCGTGCACGGCGGCGGGCCGCAGATCGACGACGCGTTGGCCAAGATCGGCAAGAAGGGCACCTTCATCCAGGGCATGCGTGTCACCGACGAAGAGACCATGGAGGTGGTGGAGTGGGTGCTGGCCGGCGAGGTGCAGCAAGACATCGTCGGCCTGATCAACGCCGCGGGCGGCAAGGCGGTGGGCCTGACCGGGCGTGACGGCGGCATGATTCGCGCGCGGCAGATGAAGATCGTGGACAAGGACAACCCAGGCCTCGAACACGACATCGGCTCGGTCGGCGAAATCACCAGCATCGACCCCAGCGTGGTGAAGGCGCTGCAAGACGACCAGTTCATCCCCGTCATCAGCCCGATCGGGTTCGGCGAGAACAACGAGTCTTACAACATCAACGCCGACCTGGTGGCCGCCAAGCTGGCCACCGTGCTGAAGGCCGAGAAACTGGTGATCCTGACCAACATCCGCGGCGTGTTGAACAAGGCGGGGGAACTGATCACGGAACTGACGCCGCGCCAGATCGACGATTTGATCGCCGACGGCACCATCAGCGGCGGCATGTTGCCCAAACTGGCGGGCGCCATCGACGCGGCCAAGAGCGGTGTCAACGCCGTGCACGTGGTCGACGGGCGTGTGCCGCACGCCATGCTGCTCGAGATCCTGACCGAGCAGGCCTACGGCACGATGATCAAGTCCTTCTGATGGCCCGAGGCAGGCTGCATGACAGCCAGACGGTGTGGCTGTTCGACCTGGACGACACGCTGCACGACGCCAACAGCGCGTCGATGCGCGAGATTCGCAGCGCGATGGGTGAGTACATCGTGCGCGAACTCGGCGTCAGCGAGGCCGAGTCGAATGCCCTGCGCACCCGCTACTGGCTGCGCTACGGTGCCACCTTGCTGGGGCTGGTGCGCCACCACGGCGTGAAAGCGGCGCACTTCCTGCACCACACGCATGTGCTGCCGGGATTGGAAAACCGGGTGCGCGGCCACGCGGCCGACCTGGCGACCCTGAAACGGCTACCGGGTCGCAAGTTCATCCTCACCAACGCGCCGGCCGCATACGCCGGTCGGGTGATCGATGCGCTGGGCATGCGCAGCCTGTTCGAGGGCATGTTCTGCATCGAAGACATGCACATGTTCGGCGAACTGCGCCCCAAACCCGATGCCCGGATGTTTCGCGCCATGGCCGCGCGGCTCGGCGTGCACCCCAGCCGCTGCGTGCTGGTGGAAGACACGCTGATGCACCAGAAGGCCGCCCGCGCCGTGGGCATGGGCACGGTGTGGATGCAAGGCTGGCTGGGCATGGAGTCGACCGCGCAGGCCCACCGCCCCGGGCGCTTGCGGCGGCGGCCGGCCTACGTCGACTGGCGTGTCAGACGCCTGCGGCAGTTGCTGTAGATCGGGGAGCATCGGAAAAAGCTCGCAAGGAATCGAGGGCAGGAAAGCAGCCGATGTCGGTGTTTACCTGCAAGTAAAGGCCTGCAAACGCTGTGCAAGAATGCTCCGGCGCGGCCACGGCTTGCGTACAAATTCGATCAACAGCGGTCCAAGCGCTCCCCAAGAGCTTTCCAAAAGCCGCCCGTCGCACACCACCGAGCCCATGTCCGAAGCGCCCGAAGACACCTTGCCGCTCGGCGTCGACGACGAGGTCCGCCCCCCCGCCGCAGCCCCTGTTCGCAAGCGCCCGAAGCCGGGTGAGCGCCGGGTGCAGATCCTGCAAACGCTGGCTGCCATGCTGGAACAGCCCGGTGTCGAACGCATCACCACCGCCGCACTGGCCGCCCGTCTGGATGTCAGCGAAGCCGCGCTGTACCGACACTTCGCCAGCAAGGCGCAGATGTTCGAGGGCCTGATCGAGTTCATCGAAAGCAGCGTCTTCACGCTGGTCAACCAGATCGTCGAACGCGAGCCCTCGGGTGCGCTGCAGGCGCAGAAGATCACCACCATGCTGCTGCAGTTCGGCGAAAAGAATCCCGGCATGACACGGGTGATGGTCGGCGACGCGCTGGTGTTCGAACACGAACGCCTGTCGGCGCGCATGAACCAGTTCTTCGACCGCGTGGAATCGCAACTGCGCATCAGCCTGCGCAGCGCGGCTGAAAGCGCCGGATCCAGCACACCCACCGTCGACGCGCAGGCCTTGGCTTCGGCCATCACCGCGCTGGCTGTGGGCCGCCTGCAGCGTTACGCGCGTTCGGGTTTCAGGCGCCTGCCCACCGAACACCTGGAACCGGCGCTGCTGCGACTCAGCCACTGAAGTGGTGCTGAGCACCGAAGGGCTGGAGCTGCAGTTGGCCGGCACCGTGCTGCGCCTGCTGCCGCAACGGGCGGCTTTTCTGCCGGCCTTGAACACCCTGCTCGTCGCCGACGCCCACATCGGCAAAGCCGTGTCTTTTCGCCGCCTGGGCGTTCCCGTTCCTGGCGGCACCACCAGCGAAACGCTGCAACGCTTGGGCACCGCACTGGACTGCACCGGCGCCGACCATGTGGTCTTCCTCGGGGATCTGTTGCATTCGGCGCGGTCGAAGGCAGCCGCCACCGTGGCGGCCGTGACGGCCTGGCGTCAACAACACCCGGCTCTGCAACTCACGCTGGTGCGCGGCAACCACGACGGCCATGCCGGCGATCCGCCCGCTGAATGGGGCGTGCAATGCACCGACGGGCCCTTGCGGCTGGGCCCGTTTGCACTGACGCACCACCCGCAAGCGGTGCCGGGTGCCTATGCGTTGGCAGGCCATGTCCACCCGGCCGTGCGGATTCATGGCCGTGCCCATGCCAGCCTGCGCCTGCCGTGTTTTCACCTGGGCATCGAAGTCGGCGTGCTGCCGGCCTTTGGTGCCTTCACCGGCATGCACGTGATGCCACGCGGGCCCGGTGACCGCGTGTACGCCATCGCGGACGACGTGGTGCGCGCCCTGCCGCCGGTCACCTGAGCCCCGCCACCTAAACTTCCACCGATGAATGCTGCTTTTGAACACCTGCTGGTGCGCGCCGAATCGCTGTTGGCGCGCCTGGAACATTTGCTGCCGCAAGCCGCCGCCGCACCGGATTGGTCGGCCTCAGTGGCTTGGCGCTACCGCCGCCGCGGCACCGTGGGTGTGCTCGAACCGGTGAAACACGTGGCCACCATCGCCCTGGACGACTTGCAGGAAATCGATGGCCAGAAGGAACGGCTGGTGCGCAACACCGAGCAGTTCGTGGCCGGCCGGGGTGCCAACAACGTGTTGCTGACCGGCGCACGCGGCACCGGCAAGAGCAGCCTGATCAAGGCCTGCCTGAACGGGTTCAGCGGCCGTGGCCTGCGGCTCATCGAAGTAGACAAGGCCGATCTGGTGGACCTGGGCGACCTGATCGACCTGGTGACTGACCGGCCCGAGCGTTTCATTGTCTTCTGCGACGACTTGAGCTTCGACGAGGGCGAACCCGGCTACAAGGCACTCAAAAGCGTACTCGACGGCAGTGTGGCCGCCGCCAGTGACAACCTGCTGATCTATGCCACCAGCAACCGCCGCCACCTGCTGCCCGAGTACATGAAAGAAAACCTGACGTACCAGCACACCGAAGACGGCGAGGTGCATCCGGGCGAGGTCGTGGAAGAAAAGATCTCGTTGAGCGAACGCTTCGGGCTGTGGATCAGCTTCTACCCTTTCAGCCAACCGGAATACTTGGCCATCGTGGCGCAGTGGTTGCGCAGCTTCGGCGTCAGCGAAGAAGCCATCGTCGAGGCGCGTCAAGAAAGCCTGGTCTGGGCTCTGGAACGCGGCAGCCGATCGGGCCGAGTGGCCCAGCAGTTCGCGCGCGACTATGCGGGTCGCCATGCCGACTGAAATCGACAACACGCCACCCGGCGCGCCGGAACGGCCGGTGGTGGAAGTGGCCGTGGGCGTGCTCATCGACCGCAGCAATGAGCACTTCCTGCTGACCAGCCGCCCCGCGGGCAAGGTCTACGCCGGTTACTGGGAGTACCCGGGCGGCAAGGTCGAGGCTGGCGAAAGCATCGAGGCCGCACTGCGCCGCGAACTGCAGGAGGAACTGGGCATCATCATCGGTGCCGCCCACCGCTGGCAAGTGCTGGTGATGGACTACCCCCACGCCCGCGTGCGGCTGAACTTCTGCAAGGTCTTCGAGTGGGGCGGCGAGTTTCAGATGCGCGAACACCAGCAGATGGCCTGGCAGACCCTGCCCGTGCAGGTGCAGCCCGTATTGCCCGGTACCGTGCCGGTGCTGACCTGGTTCGCCGAAGAACGCAACTTCACCGGGGCCACCCACAGCGGCAGCACCTGGGTCAACCCTTAGACTGCCAACATGAACTGGCTCGACAGCATCAAGTGGGACGCCGACGGTCTGGTGCCCGTCATCGCGCAGGAAGCGGGCACCGGCGACGTGCTGATGTTTGCCTGGATGAACCGCGAGGCTCTGGGCCTGACGGCAGAACTCAAGCGGGCCGTCTACTTCAGCCGCTCGCGCCAGCGCCTGTGGCACAAGGGCGAGGAATCGGGCCATGTTCAAGAGGTGCACGACATCCGGGTGGATTGCGACAGCGATGTGGTGCTTCTGAAGGTCACACAAAGGGGCCACGAACCCGGCATCGCCTGCCACACCGGTCGCCACAGCTGCTTCTACAACAGCCTGCAAGACGGACAGTGGCAAGCCGTGGAGCCGGTGCTCAAAGACCCGGAATCAATCTACAAATGAAGCGCAACAGCAGCGACAACACCGCATGAGCACCGCATGAGCCACGGCAACGACACACTGGCCCGCCTGGCCGACGTCATCGACATCCGCCGCGCCAGCGACCCGGACAAAAGCTATGTCGCCCGCTTGTTTTTCAAGGGACATGACGCCATCTTGAAAAAGATCGGTGAAGAAGCTACCGAAGTAGTAATGGCTGCCAAAGATGGCGACAAAGCCCGCATCGTGGGCGAAGTTGCCGACCTGTGGTTCCACACCCTGGTGGCCCTGGCGGCCTTCGACCTGCGCCCGGCCGACGTACTGGCCGAACTGGAACGCCGCGAGGGCTTGTCTGGACTGGAAGAGTTTGCGGCCCGTAAGGCGCAGCAGCGTGAGACTGAAAGCCAGCGCGAAAGCGAAAGTCAAACCAAAGGAAAAACGTGATGAGTGAAGTCGTGATTCCCGATTCGCAAGCCCGTCAAGGCGAGGGCCTGTACACGCTGACGCATGTGCTGTACGGTCTGCACACGCTGTCGTTTTTCTCGGCCGGGACGTTTTCGGTGATCGCGATGATCATCAACTACGTCAAACGCGGTGACCTGCCCAACGATTTCTTCCGCAGCCACTACCGCTGGCAGGCGCGCAGCTTCTGGTTCACGCTGGGCTGGCTGTTGCTGACGTCCCCGCTGTGGGCGCTATTCGTGTTCCCGGGCTGGGCTGCGTGGTCCGTCATCGGCCTGTGGTACTTGTACCGCTTCATCCGCGGCTGGTGGAACTTCATTGAAAACCGGCCCATGCCGATGCCCCTGACTGCTTGAGGATCTGTAGCGATGAGCGCCGACCCCCACTGCATCTTCTGCAAGATCATCGCCGGGCAGATCCCTGCGAGGAAGGCTTATGAGGACGACGAACTGCTGGCTTTCCACGACATCGCACCGTGGGCACCAATGCATGTGCTGATCATTCCCAAGCAACACATCGCAACACTGGCCGACGTCACACCAGAACACAGCGCCTTGCTGGGTCGCATGTTGAGCCTGGCGCCGGTGCTGATGAAACAACTCGGTATCTCCAACGGTTTTCGCACCCTCATCAACACCGGCCCCGACAGCAAGCAGGAGGTCTACCACCTGCACGTGCACGTCATGGGCGGCCCGCGTCCCTGGACCCGCGGCTGAGGGATACACCTTCACAGTGTCGGGCAACTCGCGCGCCTAGAATCCGCTGCTTTGCTCGACAGTCTTCCTAGGAGAGAGATCATGGGTTCGTTCAGCATTTGGCATTGGCTGATCGTTTTGCTGGTTGTCGTGGTCATCTTCGGCACCAAGAAACTGCGCAACATTGGCGGCGACCTCGGTGGTGCCGTACGCGGCTTCAAAGACGGCATGAAGGGTGCCAACGACACGGCCGACGCAGAAGCCGCCGCCAAGCCGGCGCAGCAGGTTTCGGCCAATACCAACAAAGACGCGCACAACGACAGCAATACCGTCGACGTGCAGGCCAAGTCGAAAAGCTGAAACTCGCATGCACAGCCTCCATCGCCAGTGCGGCTGTTCAGCCGATACGGGCTTCTTCCTGAGGCAATCGGCACTGCCGCATGATTGACTTCGGATTCGACAAGATCGCCCTCATCGGCGGCGTGGCTCTGGTGGTTCTCGGGCCCGAGAAGTTGCCGCGCGTGGCGCGCACCATGGGCGCTTTATTCGGCAAGGCGCAGCGTTACGTGGCCGATGTAAAGGCCGAGGTGAGCCGCTCCATCGAGCTTGAAGAACTCAAGAAGATGAAGTCGAGCTTCGAGGACGCGGCGCGCGACGTCCAACAGACCGTGCGCAGCGAGGTCGATTCGGCCAGCAGCGCCTTCGAAAGCAGTTGGAAAGACGCTACGGGGGGCCTGACCGACGGCAGCGGATCGGCAGCAGCCAGTTGGGAGCCTCTGCCCCCGAGCTACCGTCACCCCAAGAAGAACTGGCGCTTGAAGCGTGGCTCGACACCCCAGTGGTACAAGCAACGCAGCGGCATCCGCACCAAGGCGCAATCCGGCGCGGCGCGGGTGGCCCGCTACAGGCCGCCTGGCATGAAACCTCTACCCTGAAAACTCCCTGAGAACCCTCTGAAGCCGATGAGCAACGCGCCCAAAGACGGCGAAAAGCCTGACGAACTCGCCGGCACCGAAGCGCCTTTCGTTTCCCACTTGGTCGAGTTGCGAGACCGCCTGATTCGTGCGGTGATTGCAGTGGGCATTGCCTTTGCCGCGCTGGCGTTCTGGCCCGGGCCGGCAGGCTTGTACGACTTGCTCGCGGCACCCATGCTCAGCCACCTGCCCAAGGGTGCCACGCTGATCGCCACGAATGTGATCTCGCCCATCCTGGTGCCGCTGAAAATCACTTTGATGGGCGGCTTCCTGTTGGCACTGCCCATCGTGCTGTACCAGGTCTGGGCTTTTGTGGCGCCGGGTCTGTATTCGCACGAAAAGAAGATGGTGTTGCCGCTGGTCATTTCCAGCACCCTGCTCTTCTTGATTGGCGTGGCCTTCTGCTACTTCCTGGTCATTCCGGGGATGAGCAAGTTCATCCAGGCCTTCGCGCCCGCTTCCATCACGGCTGCGCCAGACATCGAACAGTACTTCGGCTTCGTACTGACCTTGTTCATGGTGTTCGGCATCGCCTTCGAGGTGCCGGTGGCTGTGGTGGTTCTGGCCCGCGTCGGCGTGGTGACCTTGGCGCAATTGCGCCAATGGCGTGGCTACTTCATCGTCGGCGCGTTCGTGATCTCGGCCATCGTCACCCCGCCCGACGTGGTTTCGCAGCTGGCACTCGCCATCCCGATGTGCATCCTGTACGAGATCGGCATCCTGGCTGCGCAGCTGTTCATCAAGCAGGCCAAGGTGCCAGAAGAACAAGAAGCCAAGCCCGCCAACTGACCACTGGGCAAGCAAATCCCGCAGGGCCAGCGCCTCCCAAGCCAGACCCCGTGCGCGGGTCACCCGGGCACAGCGCGAACCTTCCCCTCGGGGGACAGCGAGCGCAGCGAGCTGAGGGGTCTATTTCACCCAGGTGTTCAACTGGATGATCGGCATCATCACTGCCAGCATGATGAGCACGACAACGATGCCCATCACCACGATCAGCAGCGGCTCCAGAATGGTTGCCGCCGCCATCGCGCGGCGCTGAACTTCAGCCGACAGCTGTACCGAGGCGCGTGACAGCATCTCGGGCAACTGCCCGGTTTGCTCGCCCAGGCGCGCAAACATCGACAACAGGCCGGGAAAACGCTTCTTGCCGGCCAGTGCGCTGGCCAGCGGTGCACCCTCGCGCACCTGCACCAGCGCATCCATGGCGTCGGCGCGCATCGCGCGATTGCCCAGGGTTTCAGCAGCAGCCTGAAGTGCTTTAAGGATAGGCACGCCCGCGCCGGCCAGCATCGACAAGGTGCCGCCAAACCGCGCCGCGTTGTAGCCCCGCGCCAGACGACCGACAAACGGCATGCGCAGCAAGGCTGCGTCGCTGCGCTCGCGAAAGGCCTCGCCACGACGCGCCAGCACGAACAGCGCGAAACCGCCCACTGCGGCCAGCGCGACGGCCCAGCCCCAGGTGCGCACGAAGGCGCTGATCGCCAACATGGCAACCGTAAGCGCGGGCAGCGCACGCTTGGAATTGCTGAACACACCGGCGATCTGCGGCACCACGTAGGTGACGAGGATGACCACGATGACCAGCGCCACCACCGACACGATGGTGGGATACAGCATGGCGCCCACGACCTTGCTGCGCAGCGCCTGCTGCTGCTCCAGGTCGTCGGCCAGACGCTCCAGCACCGGGCCCAACGCGCCACTTTGTTCACCCGCCGCAACCACCGCGCGATACACATCGTCAAACTCGCGCGGCGCGGTGGCCAGTGCCCGCGCAAAGGCGCTGCCGGCGTTCACTTCGCTCTTCAGGTGCGCAACCAACTCTCGCTGGCGCGGGTTATCGGCCTCCTCAGACAGCGCAGTCAGCGCCCGTTCCAAGGGCAGACCCGAACCCACCAAGCCGGCCAATTGCCGCGTCCACACCGACAAACCGGTGGCCGAGAACACCCGCCGCGTGAAGGCGGCCGACTTCGCATCCTGCGCCGCCATGGTCACCGGCGTCACCGTCAACGGCACCAGATCCCGCCCCCGCAACTGCGCCCGCGCAGCCTTGGCGTTGTCGGCGTCCAGCAGACCTGTCCTGGACTTGCCGGCGGCGTCCAGGGCTTCGAACTTGTAGGCAGGCACGGTGCGGGCTGCTCGTTCAGTCTCGGGTCACGCGGATGACTTCTTCAGCCGACGTCAGCCCCTGCGTGACCAGCCGGTCGCCGTCTTCGCGCATCGACTTCAGCCCGGCGGCGCGCGCCGCCGCGGCCAGGTCTTGTTCAGACGCGCGGTTGTGCACCAGCGTCTGCACGTTTTCATCCACAACCATCAGCTCGTAGACACCTGTGCGGCCCTTGTAGCCGGTGCTGCTGCACTGCGCGCACCCCACGGGGTGCCAACGGCCTTCGCCGTCCTGGCGCTTGCAGGCCGGGCACAATTTGCGCACCAGCCGTTGCGCCAGCGCGCCCAGCAGGCTGCTGGACAGCAGATAGGGCTCTACGCCCATGTCGATCAAGCGGGTCACGCAGGAAGGCGCGTCGTTGGTGTGGATGGTGGCCAGCACCAGGTGGCCGGTCAGGCTGGCCTGGATCGCGATCTGGGCAGTCTCGTAGTCGCGGATCTCACCGATCATGATGACGTCCGGGTCCTGGCGCAGGATGGCGCGCAGGGCCTTGGCAAACGTCAGGTCTATCTTGGTGTTGACCTGCGTCTGCCCGATGCCCGCGAGTTCGTATTCGACCGGGTCTTCCACGGTCAGCACGTTGGTGGTGGCGGTGTCGACCTGGCCCAGGCTGGCGTACAGCGTGGTCGTTTTGCCCGAGCCCGTCGGCCCGGTGACGAGCACGATGCCGTGCGGCTGCTGGATCAGGCGCGAGAAGCTCTTCAGCACCTCGCCGTTCATGCCCAGGCCTTCCAGCGTGAAACGCGACTCGGCCTTGTCCAGCAGGCGCAACACCGCGCGTTCACCGTGTGACGATGGCAGCGTACTCACGCGAACGTCGATGGCCCGCCCGCCGATGCGCAAGGAGATGCGACCGTCCTGTGGCATGCGTTTTTCGGCGATATCGAGTTCGGCCATGATCTTCAGTCGGCTGATCAGCGCCGCGTGCAGCGCCTTGTTGGGCTGCACCACCTCGCGCAGTGTGCCGTCGACGCGGAAACGCACCGAGCTGCTGCGCTCATACGGTTCGATGTGGATGTCTGACGCGCCGTCCTTCGCGGCCTGTGTCAACAAGGCATTCAGCATGCGGATGATGGGCGCGTCGTCGGCGGCTTCCAGCAAGTCAGCCACCGCTGGCAGCTCTTGCATCATGCGGCTGAGATCGACGCCGCTTTCAACTTCGCCGATGACGGCTGCTGCACTGCTTTCACCGCCGGCGTAGGCCACGGCAATGCGCTGGCCCAAGGTGGCGCCGGCCTCGCGTTCGAAGCCGCCGACGTCGAACAAGCGCGTCACCTCCGCCACGGCCGAAGCGGGCGTGGTCTCGGCGGCCCACAACATCAGCTGTTCTCCGTCGTCTTCCAGCAGCAGCGTGTTGGCTTTGGCGTAGGCGTAGGGCAGCAGGTGGCGGGTGGCCATATCAGGGCGTCCTTTGCGGGCCGGTCAAGGGGCCTTGGGCTGCGCCAATGGCGGCTGCGGCGGCTGCGGCGGCTGTGAAGGTTGCGGCAAAGCTTGCGCGCCGTCAGCCGGCGGCATGGCCGGAGCCAAGGGCGACTTGCGGTCGGGCATCATTGGCAGCACCGGCGATTCGTTGATGGGCACCACATAGCTCCTCGGTGGCTGAGCCGACTGCTGCTGCCCGCGGATCTGGTCGTAGCGATCTTGCGAGAAACGCCCCACCGACTCGGCGTCGCGCATCACGATGGGCCGCAGGAAGACCATCAGGTTGGTCCGCTTGCGTTCGCGGCTTTCGCTGCGGAACAAGTTGCCCAGCAGCGGGAGGTCACCCAGCAACGGCACCTTGCTCTTGGTGGTGACGAAGCGGTCTTCGATGAGTCCGCCCAGCACCAGAATCTGTCCGTCGTCCACCGTCACCGTGTTCTCGATGGAACGCTTGGTGGTGGAAGGGCCGGCGTTGGTGGTGCCGGCCGCCGTGTCGGTTTTGACGCTGCTTTGTTCCTGGAAAATGGTCATGCGGATGGCACCGCCCTCACCGATCTGCGGTTTGATGCGCAACGTGATGCCCACGTCCTTGCGCTCGATGGTCTGGAAGGGGTTGGTGGCCGCGGTACCGGTGGAAGTGAACTGCCCGGTAATGAAGGGCACGTTCTCGCCCACCACGATCTTGGCCTCTTCGTTGTCCAGCGTCACCAGGTTCGGGGTCGACACGATGTTGGTCTCAGCCTGCGTTTGCAGCGCCTTGGCAATGGCCGCAAGCGAAACGACGCCGTTGATCGAGCTGAGCAAACCCAGGTTGAAACCAGAGCCGAGGCTGATGGTGCCCTTGGCCGCGGCGACGTTGATGTCGATGATGCTGGGGCTGCCCGAGGTGCTGAAGTTGGTGCCACCGACCAGACCGAGCTTGTTACCGCTTTGACCCAACAAGCCTTGCCACTGGAAGCCGAAGTCTGCCGAGTCACTACCCGAGACCTCGACGATCATGCTTTCGATGTAGACCTGCGCGCGGCGGCTGTCGAGTTGGTCGATCAGCGCACGCACCTGTCGGTACAGCGGCTCGGGCGCAGTGATGACCAGCGAATTGGTCGCCGGGTCGGCCTGGATGAACCCACCCGTGGAGGGTTGGGCCGCCGACGACAGCCCGCCGCCGCCGGACCCCAAGGTACCGCCTGCGCCGCGGCCGACAGGCACCGAAGGCTGCCCGGTGGCACCGCTGCCCAAGCCGCCGTCGCCGCCACTGCCGCCACTGCCACTGCTACCGATGGCCCCGAAGGCCGCACGCACGACAGTCGCCAGGCGCGCGGCATCTGCGTTCTTCAGGTGCACCACCCACATGCCCCCACCCGGGCTGGTCAGCGAGTTGGGCCTGTCCAGGCGAGAGATGGTGGCGCGCAGGGAAGCCAGCCGTGCCGCATTGCCGGCGCGGATGATCAGGGAATTGCTGCGCGAATCGGCCACCACGGTGGCACTGATCCCGCTACCGCCACCGCCAAGCATAACGGGCAGCGTGGGGGCACCGGAACCCCCGCCCCCATCCGTCAGGCGCTGCACCAGCGGCGCCAGGTCGGCGGCCACCGCGTGCTGCAACTGCACGACTTCCACGTCGGTGCCGTTGGGCACATCCAGCGCGGCGATGATTTTCGCAATGCGTTGCAGGTTGTCGGCGTAGTCGGTGATCACCAGCGCGTTGCTGCCAGGATTGGCATTGATGGTGTTGTTGGCGCTGATCAGCGGGCGCAGCACGGCTACCAAGTTGTTTGGGTTCTCGTAGAGCAGCGAGAAAATCTGTGTAATGACCTGGTCACCCTTAATCGCCACCTCGCCCACCGAGACCGTGCCGGTTTGCAGCTTGGCGTCGGCCTCGGGCACCACCTTCAAGATGCCGCCACTTTCCACCACCGAGAAACCCAGGCCGCGCAGCGCCGACTGGTAGGACTGCCAGGCATCGCGCACGCTCTGCGGCTGTTCGCTGTAGACGGTGATGGTGCCCTTGACACGCGGGTCGACGACGATGGCGCGCTCGATCATGGCGGCGAAGGCGCGCGTGACCGCTTCGAGGTCGGCGTTGACGAAGTTCACGGTCACTGGCGCGCGTGAGCGCGGCGACACCGCGGGCCCCGCAGCGCCACCCATGCCCTGCGCGAAAAGCGGCAGCGGCGCGCTGGTCAGCGTCACAGCCAGCGCCGTACACAGCGGCGTGAACTTCGAGGCCCAGAGTGGAAACGCACGACCGCCGCGATGGAGCCAACTGTTCTTCTTCATGGAAAGTCCTTGGGCACAGCAGCGCGATCGGTCACCCGACAGGTGGCCGCAAGAAAAGCAGAGCCAAACAGGCTTGACATATGGGCTGGGAAACTGGCTATGAAACAGGCTGAAGAACGGGTCGAAAGGCGCATGCAGCGCCTCATCCGATGGATATGAGCGAAATGGCACCCTGGCGGCGCCCAATGATGTTCAACAGCCCGTCGAGCGCCGTTTCGGATCCGGGAGCGGCACTGGCTGTGCCATTAAAGCGCAGCTTCACAGCGCCGCCCGCGCCGCCGGTGCCACTCCACTGCCCTTCGCCATTCAGCAGCAAGGCCCCGCTGGTGGTGACGAGTTGCAGGCGTGTGGCCCCACCCTGTGCGGGTTCGCCGGTGACGGTGATGCGGTAGCTGCCCAGCACGTCCAGGGTCGATACCCGCGAAGCCATGTTGCCCAGTTCGACATCGGCACGGCCGTTGAACAGCCAGCGACCATTCACCTGCTCGACCGTCAGGCCAGGGCTGCTAAGTTGCAAGGTGCCACTGGGCTGCAAGGTATTCCACGGCGTGCCCAGACCCACCAGCCAGGAAGCCGGCCATTGCCCCAAGGAACGCGGTGCGGCCGCCCCTGCAAGCGACGCGCCTGGGGCGACCAAGGCGGCCTGGTCGGGTATCAGGTCCACCCGCTGGCGGCCAAATCCGGGGCTCATCCGCAGCCGCAGTTGGCCGTTGATGCAACAAGCATGTTGGCCGCGCAGGCCCAGCGCTGCGCCGTCCAGACCCAAGGTCCACTGGAAACGACCGGGCAGCGCACTGGCACTGCGGCTGCCGGTGCCGCCCGTCAGCACCATCACGGCAGACCCGTTCCAGACGGTGCCGCGCGCATCGGCCAATTGCAGGCGTTCACCTGTGGCCGAGGACACCGCCGCAGCCAGCCAGGCCGCCGGGGCAAAAGCCACCAACACCACTGCACCGCCCAACAGCACGCCAGCAGACGCCCAGCGCCACATCAGGATCCGCTCCCGAAAGCCACCACCACAGTGCCGCTGTAGCCGACTGCGGCGCGGGTCAGCGTGGCTTCCAGCGGCCGCGCGCGCGCGCCTGCGCGGGCGGCGACCAGCCATTCGTTCAGCGCCGCCGTGCCGACTTGGTTCAATGTCAAGACTGCGCGGTCGCCCTGCAGCGTGAGCTTGCCTTGCTCGCCCAGTTGCTCGGTGGCGGCCTGCAACGCGGCCACCGCCTGTTGCGGTGGCACCGGGGGTGAAGCCCGCAGTTCCGCAGACTCGGTGGCCAAGCGCTGCATGGTCTGCAACTGCGCATCCAGCGTATCCAGCTCGGCCGGTGCGCTGGCCAGCGTGCGCCATGCCGGCTGCACCGCCAAAGTCCAGACCAGGAACAGGCCAAGCACCGCCGCTGTCAGCCCCAGCAGACTGCGGTCGCGCGGCGTGAACGCGTGCCAGCGAGCCAACAAAGGAGCCAAGGCTTCGTTCATGTCGCCCCCGCTTTGGCCGCCGGTCGGCTGACGGTGATGCGGCCATCGGCCATCTCGGCGGCAAACCCGACACCGCGCAAGCGGTCTCGGAACTGCGCCACCTGCGGCTCGGCCCAGCCCACCGCTGTCAGGGTCAGGCGTCCGCCTTCAAACCGCACCATTTGTACCGGCCCCAGTCCATCGGGCCAGGCACCGGCGGCAGCGCCCAGCAAGGCTTCGAGGTCGTTGTCACCAGGACGGCCCGCGGCGGTTCGAAGGCGCGCGGTTTCGGCCTGCATCTGCAGCGGCGCGTCCAGCACGGACCGCACACCGGGGTGTGCCGCCTTCAAAAGGTCCACCATCGCCGCGCGCTTGGCCTGCACGGCTTCGGCCTGTTTCCAGGCGAACACGTTCAGACCGATCAATTGCACAGCCACCACGGTCATCAAACCGAAGCGAACAGGCCGCCATTCGGTGCTCAGGAACCGCTTGCCGAGTTCACGCAGGACGCGGGTGCCGCGGTGGCGGGCGGCTGCGTCGAACTGCCGCAAATTGAGCTTGCCATGGCCGGTGTTCACCGCTTCCAGTGTGCGCTCGGCGTCGGTCAGCAGCGCCACCGGCGCACCCAACCAACGCTCGGCTGTCACCGCGGCGGCTGGCGTGGCTGTCCAACGCACCGCGTCGGCCGGCACGGGTTGCAGGGCCTTGGCCAAGCCGCCGGACAAACGCAGGCACAAGGCCGCATCGGGTTGCACCAGCGAAAGCCAGACCGCGCCGCCGTCAGCGCCTGATCCCGTAAAAAAATGTCCACGCGCAGGTGCTGCTTCAGCTCCTTCATGCACGCCCGGCAGGCTGGTGCTGACCACCCGCTCGACAGAAGCCCCAGCCGATTCCAGCGCAGCCAGCGCCGCCAGCAAGCGCGGTCGGTGCGTTACCGCCACCCAGCCCTTGCTACCCGCTTGGGCGTCAGGAGCCAGTGCGAAATGCAGGGCATCCTCGTCTTCCAGCAGGGCGTCTTCCATCACCCCCAGCAACGCGGCGCGCAGTCGGGCCGGGGGTGCCTTGGGAACATTGATGGCATGCCAGCTGACATCGGCCTCTGCCAACACCAGCACCACGTGGTCGGCCCGGGGCAGCAGCGCCAGCGCAGCGGTGCCCGTTTGCGTGACGTTGCGGCCGTCGGCACTGAAGACAAAAGTCCATTCGGCCGGCAGCCGCAGGCCACTGGCGGCTTCGGTGCTGGTGGCGCGGGCCGACAGACGCTCGCGCGGCGGCAGCTGGATGGCAAGAACGGTCATCGGCAGGTTTGGGAAAACAGGTCAGGGGCTGCGGGCGGGACATCGACAGACCACGGGCAACCCTGGACTGTAGCGTGGCCATCAGCGCTGGCTGGTCTCGAAACTGTGACGTTCGCGCCGCCGAACGGTGACCCGGTCGCCTTCGCGCTGCACCAGCGAGCGCTCTTCCACCACACGCTCTTCCAGGCGCAGGCGGCCGGCCACTTCAAACCAGCTGGAAGACACCGACACCCGCGTCTCGTCCAACTTGATGGCTGCGCCCAACACGTTGCGAACGCTCTCCAGGTTCTCGAAGGGCGCACGCTGGCGCGCCTGCGTCAAACGCTCGGCAGTTGAAAGGTCGATGCCATCGATGGCCGCCACCAGCACCTCACGCGGCGCGGTGTTCACGTTCACCGCGGTCGGTACGGGCAAAACTTCGACGTACGGTGCCAAACGCTTGAGCACACCGGGGTCGACGCCCAACCAGGCCAGGTCAGCCAGCCCGTCGAGACGGATGAACGAGTCGCTGCCCACGCCGGTATCGCCGGTCGAGCCGGTCGCGGCCTGTGCCGTGGAGCGCGACAACGCGTCGACCAGCCGGGCGGCCGTGTCGGCAGGCGCGCCAACCAGATCGGCAAGCCGCTGCAGCGCCGCTACCTGCAGCGGCAGGGCCTTGCCGGCGGCGTCCAAAGTTCCGCGCAGGTTCAGACGCGATTGCGCATCGGTGATGGTGCCGCTGATGAAGGCCTCGGGGCCGCTGTCGGCGTTGTTGTCCTTGTCGGCGGCCAGAAAGCTGGACAAGCGGGCCTCGTCCAGCGGTGTGGCCCAGGGGTCGCGCAGCCAGGTGTAGAAGCTGGCACGGCGTTGGCTGGCGCGTTGGTCTTCCTTCAGGATCAAGCGCGACCAGTCGAGCGCGCCGCGCAGGATCCAGCTGGCCTGCACACGGGCGCGCTCGGCGGCTTCTACCGTGATGGCTCGGCGCTGGTGCCACACCATCCCAGCCGTGATGGTGGTCACCAGCACCAGAATGGTCATCGCCAACAGCAGCGCTGCACCGCGTTGGCGGGCTCCGCGCCAACGAAAGGGCCCATGAATCTGGCTGCGCGAAGCGGCCATCACACGCCCCCATCGCCCAGCGCGATGTCACGTGTCAAGACACCGGCAGGCAAGGTGATCTGCATGCGGACAGCTTCGGGCAGCACTTCGCGCGGCAGCACCACGACCGGCGGCGGCGCACTGACGGCCCCCGCAGTGGCTGTGGGATTGAGATTGGGATTGACCGGCGTGGAGGCCGCAGGCGTGACCGGAGCCACCGGTGCCGCCAACGCCGCTCCATCGCCAGGCATCAGCGGGCTCAAGTCGCCGCTGGACTGCGCGTTGCTCCACTGACCACCGCGGCTGAAGTAGATCTGCCACTGGCTTGCGCCCTCAGCCAGGGTCAGGTGTCCGGCCTCGCGGCCCTGCAATTGCTGGCTGCGCAGCCATTGCTCTTGCAGCTCGCCGGTTCGGGTGACTGCCGGACTGGTCCAACGCTGCCACAGACCGCCTCGCACAGACCACGCCACCAGCATCACACCGGTCTCGGTGCGGCGCGTCAGGCGCAGGGTCTGGCCGTCGTACTGGATGGCCGGCACCACGCCGCGGGTGTCGTACACCGCCTGCAGATCCTGTTCCCACTGGGTCAGCACGGTGGACAGGCGCACGGTGTTGTCGATGGCGTCGCGGCTGCCTTCGCGCGCGCGCAAGATGCCGGCCAGCCCTTGCCACGCCAGCGCAGCCAGGATGGCCATGATCAGCAAGGCCACCAGCACTTCCACCAA
>Ga0105046_10004738_pt1 | contig 21623 bp, 13 predicted proteins | sample MAT03_FD_78385 | JGI IMG/M metagenome (GOLD analysis project Ga0105046, IMG submission 78385) | Freshwater microbial communities from Lake Fryxell liftoff mats and glacier meltwater in Antarctica - MAT-03 (megahit assembly) | ecosystem: Environmental > Aquatic > Freshwater > Ice > Liftoff...
ACCACCTGCGTGAGCGAGTCGGGGCTGCGATTGATGAGCGTGATCGTCTCGCGTCCCGTCAGCCGCTGCGCTGGCACATCGAGTCGCACGTGAATGGCGTAATCGGTGCGGAGCTGCCAGTACTTCGGCCCCGGTCGGCCGGATGAATCGCGCGTACCGGCGGCCTGTGCGGCGCGGATCGCGTCGGTGAGCGGGATGTCGCGCCGGATGGCGCGGTCAGGCCACGAGGACGACGGCCGCGACGGCCGCGACGGCGGCGAAGGTGCCTGAGCCTGAAGGGACGCGGCTGAGAGCGTCAGGAGGGCGAGCGTGGCACGGGCGACGACGAACGTGTGTGAACGAGGCATGGGCAATCGTCGGCAGTCGCCACCGACGGCGCAAGAGCGGATCCGAGGAATCGGACGCGCACGCGGAAGGATCTCAGTCGGTTCGCATCGGGAAACACGGCACTTCATGCACTGGCGGGAGATGAAATGTAGTTATATGCTCTGCTGTCCACACGCACGTCCGAATGACCCCCTCCAATACGAGGTGACGTTTGAAGCGATTTCGCTCGTGGCTGCTTGCCGCAGTCTGCCTGACACAGTCAGGGTGTTTTCATCAAGTGTTCAACACCGGGCTCGCCCCTGCGACTACCGGCGTCACCAAAGCCTGGCACCCGACATTTATCTTTGGTTTGGTGCAAGCGTCTCCTATCGATGTGCGGAGTGTGTGCACGAGGGGCGTTGCAATTGCCAGTACGAGGATGACGTTCATGAATGGTCTCGTGGGCGGGCTGACGTTCGGCATTTACACACCTCACGAAGTGAAGGTCGTGTGCGCGGCGTCGGTCGCAGGTATTCCACTGGTTGAAACATTGCACCTCGCCGCCAGCGCCTCCCTCGACGAAGCTGGTCGCGTGCTCTCCGAGGCTGCGACTGTTGCCGCCCGTACCAGTGGGAACGTGGCGATCGTCATTGACAACGCCACGGACATCACACCCGCGTCAGAGGCCAGCCGATGAAAATTCTTCGCGCGTGTGCAGCACTGGCGCTGCTCTCGACAACGGGTTGTTACCACTACACGATCGTCACCGGCGCCCCACCAGCGGACAAGACTGTCAGCGCCAACTGGCAGAAGTCGTGGATCTTCGGCCTTGTACCACCAGACACCATCCAGACCAAAGCTGAGTGCCCTGCTGGCGTGGCACAGCTCGAAACGCAGCACAGCTTCCTGAATGGTCTTGTGCGAGGCATCACCTACAACATCTTCACGCCGATCTCCACGAAAATCACATGTGCATCGGGACCGGTGCGGAAGTAACGGTACCTTTTGGATGAGCAAACCAAAACGCCCTCGAATATTCGGGGGCGTTTCGGTTTGTCGTCCGGTCGATCATGGGGTCAGAGTCCTTGATCGTAACTCGTTGAGTTTGCATTCCACGGGAGCAATCAAGAGCTACGTCCCCTTGATCGATCATGGGGTCAGAGTCCTTGATCGTAACTCGTTGAGTTTGCTGTCCACGGGAGCGATCAAGAGCTACGTCCCCTTGATCGGGTCTTGATCGTCCGGGAGGATCAAGATCTGCGTCCCCTCGATCGCTATCGATCAGGGATCAAGGGGACGTAGATCTTGATCGGAGACGCTCTGATCGGACCAAACGCAGAACGCCCCCCGGAAAGCGGGGGGCGTTCTGGTAACCGCTATCAGCCGACGACTACCAGCGGTAGTGCGCGAAAGCCTTGTTGGCCTCGGCCATGCGGTGCGTGTCTTCCTTCTTCTTGACCGCGTTGCCTTCCCCCTTGCTGGCCGCGATGACTTCGGCCGCGAGACGCTCAGGCATCGACTTCTCGTTGCGATCGCGCGAGTAGCTGATCAACCAGCGCATCGCGAGCGCGGTGCGACGATCGGGACGGACTTCTACCGGGACCTGATACGTGGCACCACCGACGCGGCGGCTCTTCACTTCGACCACCGGCTTCAGATTGGTGAGCGCCTGCTTGAAGATGTTCACACCGGGCTGGCTGGTCCGGGCTTCGACCAAATCCATGGCGGCGTAGAAGATCTTCTCTGACGTGGCCTTGCGACCCTGCAGCATCAGGTTGTTGATGAACTTGCTGACAGTCTGGCTGTCGTAGCGGGCATCAGGCAGGATGGTGCGCTTGACGGACTTTTTGCGGCGACTCACTTCTTCTTGCCTCCCTTGGCCGCGGCGGCGGCAGCTGCACCGGCCTTCGGCTTCTTGGTGCCGTACTTCGAACGGCTCTGGTTACGGCCGTTCACGCCAGAGGCGTCGAGCGAACCGCGGACGATATGGTACCGCACACCCGGCAGGTCCTTCACACGACCACCACGCACGAGCACGATGCTGTGCTCCTGCAGATTGTGGCCTTCACCCGGGATGTAGGCAATTATTTCGATCTGGTTGGTCAAGCGAACCTTGGCGACCTTGCGGAGCGCGGAATTCGGCTTCTTCGGCGTCGTGGTGTACACGCGCGTGCAGACACCGCGCTTGAACGGATTCGACTTGAGCGCCGGCGACTTGCTGTTCTCCACCACGTCCCTGCGGGACCGGCGGACGAGCTGATTGATTGTAGGCATTGCCTCTGAGTGTTCGGACCCCGACATCTACGTGAATCGCTCCCCGGGGCGGGGGCGGCACGGAACAGACCTGATAACCTAGGCGGTCTGGGGGTGCCGGTCAACTGCTTGTCGGCGGTCGAAGCCGCACGCCTGCATCTTGCCGTCGCTTCCGGACCCATCGTCCCGGATCCACCACAGAGGGAATAGCCTTGAGCCGCCGTCTGCACTAACTGCGCAGTGCGTCTTCGACCGCGGCATACAATTCGTCCGCTCGAAACGGCTTCTGCACGAACCCTGTCGGCTCCATCCCCACGAACTGCGCCGCTACATCGGGTTCGCGGTAGCCGCTGGTGAGCAGCACTCTCAACGACGGGTCGATCGCTCGCAGCTGCGCCATCGTCGCCGCCCCTCCCTGACGTGGCATGGTCAGATCGAGGAGCACCAGGGCAAACTGTTCGCCGCTGTTTACAAACTGCTCGACGCCGGCAATGCCATCCGGTGCAACGACCACACGATAGCCGCGGCGCTCCAACAGTCGACGGGCAACGACCTGCACCGTCACGTCGTCGTCGATGATGAGAATCGCCCCCACGCCGACACCTTCCGGCTGCGCTGGCGCAATGATGCTCGCGACAGTGACGCCGGGCAGTGCTGGAAAAAACACACGGAACGTGGCGCCCTGCAACGGCGCACTCGTGATACGAATGGCGCCGCGGTGCCCGCGCACGACTCCCAGTGTGGCAGCGAGACCGAGCCCACGTCCGGTGAACTTCGTGGTAAAGAACGGCTCAAAGATACGGGATATCGTCTCTTCGTTCATCCCGGTGCCGGTATCCTGCACCTCGACGAAGACATAGGTACCGGGCTCGAACGTCTCGTCGGCTGCGACGTGCTCGGTGGGCATCACGTCGAGGGTCTGGATGCCGGTCCGCACATAGATCTCACCGCCACGGTCGGCCACCGCGTCGGACGCATTCGTGATCAGGTTCATGACGACCTGTCGGACCTGCGTGGCATCGGCCTCGATCGATGGCAGCGGCGATGTCAGATCGAATCGCAGCACTGCCTGCTTTGAGAGAACGGTACGCAGCAGCGAACCCATCTCGGCCACCAGCGCGGACAGGTCCACCGGTTCAACGATGAAGCGCCCCCTCCCCGAGTAGGCGAGCATCTGCCGCGTGAGGTCCGCGGCGCGCGTCGCGGCGCGCTCGATATCGAGAAGCAGAGCATGTATTGGCGACGACGCGTCCACGTCGAGGAGTGCGAGGCTGACGTTTCCCAGCATGCCGACCAGCAGATTGTTGAAGTCGTGCGCGATGCCGCCCGCCATCACCTCGAGCGATTCCATCTTCTGCGCGCGCAGCATCTTCTGCTCCATCTCGCGACGAGCCTGCGCCGCCTGACGCACCTCCGTGATGTCATCCACCGTGCCGACCCGGCCAACCACCTGTCCATCGTCGTCGCGGATGACCCGACTGTGCGCCAGTACCCACCGTTCGACCCGATCGTCCAGCACGAGACGAAACTCGTCGCGAACGTCGTCGCTCCCGCCACCCTTGCCGAGCCAGATGTAAGCGCGCGGCAGATCGTCCGGGTGAACGCGTGATGCAAACCCGTGCGTCATCAACGTCGCCTCGTGCAGGTCCCAGATCTGCTGCATGCGTGGATTGGCGTACGTACAATGCCCTCCGACATCGGTCAGGAAGATTCCGATCGGCGCCGATTCACCGAGGGTCCGGAAACGCGCTTCACTGCTCCGAAGGGAGGCCAACGCCACTTCGCGGTCCGTCACATCGCGAGCCACCATCACGGCGCCAGCCGGTGCGCCGTTCCGGTCGCGCACCGAGCCAAAACTCAATTCGTACGCCTGCATCGACTCGGGCGTGTTGCCAAAGACGGCAAACTGGCAGGTTGCGACGCCGTCGATCGCACGTTCCCACATTCCGAGCACCGCGTCACGCTGTGCAGGCGGAAGCGAATGCATCCGCTCTCGAAGTGAGTCGCCAATGTGGATCGGCACGCCCCACAGGCCGGCGAAGTCGGTCTGTGCGTGTTCGTTCATCGCCACGATACGGAGCGCGGTATCGACACCAACAACACGATCGGGGCTGTACCGGATGATGGCGTCGAGACGCTCATTCAACTCCGTCATCTCCGATCGATGTCTCTCAACGGCGGTTGCGGCGCGTCTGCCGGCGTCGAAGGCCTGCGTCCGGACCAGCGTGATCTCAGTCAGAAACAGTGCACGCGTCTCACCGAGCGGCCGTGCGCTGAGCGAGAACCAGCGTGTCGCGCCGGGCAGGGCAAACTCGCAGTTGCTGCGAGTACCGCAGAGCACGTCGGCGACGTCAATTGGCAGGGGGTCACCGAGCAGCACCGCGAACAGCGCCGAGTACGATTCACCGCGCAGGCTGGCCGGCTCAGGCGCACCGAAAAACTCCGCTGCGGGGGAATTTGCAAACGTGATCCGGTCGCCCAAAACAACGAGAACGGCACTTGGTGACGCATCGACCACGAACTGAGCGATCGACAGGTCGGGCGCTGTGGGTCGGGGCGTCATCTCGCTCACGGTCTGGAAGGAGATCTGAAGGGCCTCCACGGGGAAGCTCGGCGGCGCCGCGCGCACTGTAAAGCCCCGACGTGGCCGTATGATCTGGAACGCCGTCACCCACCCGTTGCTCTCAGTTCGATTGCGCCTGAAACGATCCGGCACACACAGCCACCTTGGGGTCGGTATCTTGCAGAAGCCTCGCCTGAGGCCCAACACCCGATTATCCGATTCAATGACCGCTTCAACGACCTCGGCCGCCATCGCCAGCACCATCGAACGGCGCCGGACCTTTGCGATTATCAGCCACCCCGACGCCGGCAAGACGACGCTGACGGAGAAGCTTCTGCTGTACGGCGGGGCGATCCACCTGGCGGGATCGGTGAAGGCGCGCCGCGCTGCCCGCCACGCGACGTCTGACTGGATGGCGCTGGAGCAGGAGCGCGGCATCTCGGTCACATCGAGCGTGATGCAGTTCAACTGGGAGGGCTTCCACATCAACCTTCTCGACACGCCGGGGCACGAAGACTTTTCGGAGGACACCTACCGCACGCTCGTCGCCGCCGACAGTGCGATGATGCTGCTCGACAACCGCAAAGGCGTCGAGGATCGCACGCGCCAGCTGTTTCAGGTGTGCAAGCGCCGACGCATGCCGATCTTCGCGCTCGTGAACAAGTGCGATCGCGTTGGCGAAGACCCGCTCAAGCTGATCAGTGATGTGGAGACGGATCTCGGCATCAACTGCCATCCGATCACCTGGCCGATCCACCGCGACGGCTCGTTCGTCGGCGTCTACGATCGGCGAAAGGCGCAGATCTATCTGTTCGATCGCGGCGATGACCACGGCGCAAAGCGGGTGGTCGGCCACGAAGGGTCACTCGACGACCCGGCGATCCTCGAGCTGCTCGGTCCTGAGGCGCATCTGCAGCTGCTGCACGACCTGGAGCTGCTGGACGCGGCCGGTCATCCCTTCGATCACGACGAAATCCTGTCTGGTGCGCTGGTGCCCGTGTTCTTCGGCAGCGCGCTGACCAACTTCGGGATCGAACCGTTCTTCCGCGAGTTTCTCGATCTGGCGCCATCGCCAACCTCGCGGGAGTCAACGCTTGGCCCGATCGAGCCGACGCAGGAAGAGTTCACGGGCTTCGTGTTCAAGATTCAGGCCAACATGGACCCCAAGCACCGCGATCGCATTGCGTTCGTGCGCGTCTGTTCGGGCAAGTTCGAGGCGGGGATGCCGGCGCTGCATGTGCGCACGGGCAAGACCGTTCGCCTCAATGCGCCACAGCAGTTCATGGCCCGTGAACGCACCATCATCGAAGAGGCGTGGCCGGGCGACGTGATCGGCATCATGGACCGCGGCAACCTGCGCATCGGCGACTCATTGAGCGAAGGGGAGAAGCTCGAGTTCAGTGATATCCCACGCTTCCCCCCCGAGCACTTCGCACGCGTGGTGCTGAAGGACCCGATCAAGCGCAAGCAGCTCGACGCGGGGCTGCGGCAGCTGACCGAGGAGGGCGCGGCGCAGGTGTTCTACACCTCGCAGTCCGATGTCTCGCAGCCCACGCCGATCGTTGGTGCGGTGGGTGTGCTGCAGTTCGACGTGATGCTGCACCGCCTCGAACACGAGTACGGTGTACGCTGCAAGCTGGAGCCGATCAGTGCCCGCTATCCGCGCTGGGTGACGGGGAAGGAGGCGGATATCGACCGCCTCGCCGGCGAACCTGGCCGACTCCGCATTTACGACTCGCTCGGCAATCCGGTCATCCTGTTCGAAAGCGAATGGGCGCAGCGCTGGACGGTGGATCGCGTGTCGGCGTTGCAGTTTCACGAAGTGGCGCCGTAATTATTGCCGTGACCGTCGCGACATTGTCACCGCCCGCGCACGACCTCCGCCGCTGACATCCGGGTCGGTCCGGGATACGGCACGCGGGGACCCTTGATCGTGCGCCACAACACCCGATTGAACACATCTTCGTCGGCGACATCCTCGTAACGCAGGTCGAGTTTCCGTGACTCGATCGCGCCGGTGCCGCGCCCGGGGTTCTTCTCGGTCAGCGATGTGGCGGGAATGAGCGCGCTGTACGGGCGCGTATCCGGCGCAGTGCGCCAGATCTCGCGGAGCGGGCGGCCGTAATGATCGTACGGGGAGAGCGCGTCGAGACCGAGCAGCGCTTCCATCGTCGCAATGGCGTCGGTGGTGTTCACAAAGCGGCGATGGACCCCACTGCGCGCCCACGGGGAGATCACCATCATCAGCGAGCGATGCGAGTCCACATGGTCAGGACCGTTCTGGGCATCGTCCTCAAGGACGAAGACGGCAGTGCCGGCCCAGAACTTCGTCACTGACAACGCTTCGATGACGCGACCGAGCGCCAGATCATTATCCGCAAAATACGCCTGCGGTGTCGGCTTCCCCGCCGATGCACCCGCTGTGTGGTCGTTGGGCAGACGGAGAATCTGGAGCTGCGGCATCTCACCCTTCGCGACGAATCCACCGAGCTCCCTGATCCACACGTCGGCGCGCCGCTGATCAGTGATATCGAGGTTGTAGCCGGGGTAGTCGCGACTGGTATTCGCCAGCAGGAACGGTTTCACGCCGCGATACCCCGACGGCGCGTCGCCGCGGGCGCCCTCGGGAATCACAAATTCGCCGAAGTTGCGAAAGGTGATTCCCTTGCGCTTCGCGAGGTCCCACAGATAGCCGTTGGCCGGCTCCGCCACGTCGTCGTCCCCATCATCAGCGGGTACCCGGCCACGATTGGTACCTTCGTAGTCGTATGAGCGGCCACGGCCGGAGTAATTGGATGGGACAGTCTTTTGTACGTAATCGGTGGTATACGCCGCGGTGCTCCAGTTATGCCCATCGGCGCTCACTTCGGCGTTGACGAAGAACCGGTCATACAGCCCAAATCGTTCGGCGAGGGCATGGTGATTCGGTGACGAAACCTGACGGGGGAAAAATAGTAGCGTTGTGTCTCCATCACCCTGCGGCAGGGCGGAGAACACCTGATCGTAGGTACGATTCTCCTTGATGATGTAGATCACATGCGTGATCGGCGGGTATCCACCTCGCGATGACGCGGCATCCCAGTTGTTGGCGCGCGCGACACGACCCGACATCGCGGAGAGCGACGCGCCATCGAATTGCCTGCGGGACAACCGTGTGATCGTGCCATTGATCTGACCCGAGCTGTAGCTGGTGGCGCGATCCTCTGCCTTGCCCTGCACTCCCGGCTGCGGCAGCTTCGGATTGGGCCCGGTTCCGCGGCCCTTGGCATCGATGACGTGCAATGTGTCGCCAACCTGCAGCACGGCTGACGGGTACCACCCAACCGGTGCTCTGCCGAGCAGCGAATCGCGTGCCCCGCTCCCGACACCGGCGGTCGTCGCACTCAACGAGAAGAGTGCAACAGCGTTGTTGTCACCCTCGGTGACGTAGAGCTGCGTGTTGTCCGGCGACAGAAGGAGGCCGATCGGTGCACTCCCCTGGCCCAGGTTGGCCGGCGTTGGATCGCGAAGCGTCGAGACGACCTTGCGCGACCGCGTGTCGATCACGCTGATGGCGTCCGTAGACGCTGACGCCGCGTAGAGCCTGGCGCCATCGCGACTGAGCAACAGCGTGGACGGGTGACGAGCGACCGCAATCGTTGCCGCCGCGCGCAGTCGACCGGCATCCGGCGTAAACACGCTCACGTCCTGCGCACCCCACGCCGACACGTACACCGCGCCGTCAGCGCCGACGACGACGGCGTAAGGGTAGCGGCCGGCCGCGATACGCTGCACCACTGCACCACTCGCGACATCCACCACCGTCAACGAATCCGCCAGATTCTCGGCGACATAAAGCAGTCGGCCGTCGCGGCTGGTAGCGAGGCCCGCAGGATAGCTCGCGCCGTTGCTGCGCGGACTCGGCCTGGCTCGAATGATCAGTGAATCGCGAAGCGTGAGCGTGGCGGCGTTCCACAGATAGCGATAGACGACATCGGTGTTTCCACCCGATGCGTACACCGTGCGTCCATCTGGCGCGAAGGTGAGCCCGATGAATGCCGCCGGTTGTTCCAGGGTCTGTGTCACGGCACCGCTCGCCCGGTTCACCACCTGCACACCCTGCTGCCGCCATCCGTTCAGCAGAAGCAGGATGTGAGCAGAGTCTGGTGAGAGCACAGCCGAAAGCGGCAGCGGTCCCACATCCGTTCGCGGCCCCGCTGGGTCGAGACGGGTGCCCGTGGGCAGTCGAGACGCGTCCGGAGACGCCGCCAATGTGGCCGGCGGTGCGTTTCGGCAGGCCGTCAGCAGGCTGATCGCGATCGACAGGAGGGCGGCGACACAGGTTCGGGGCAGAAATGACATAATGAAATTTCGCACCGTGATCCCGCTGCGTCGAGTCATTGGGGAAGTAGGGTGCGTAACGCTTGTTCGACGAGCGCGCGACGAACCCCCATCGTTCTACCGTATCACCTCGACAGACCTGCGCGGCACGTCATCCTTTTGACGCATACGCCGCGCGATCGGAATCCGCGCATTAGATACGCTGCTGATGACGATCGCGTGACACCTGCACGCAGACTGTCATCATGACTTACACCGCGCAGCGCATCGACACCGTGCCGTATCAGGCCACGCTCATGACCGCCGAAGACCTCCTGGCGAATCCCGTGCCGAACAAGTGCACGGAACTCGTCGCGGGGCACATTCTCGTTCGCGAGCCGCCGGGATACCGGCACGGCTACGTAGCGGCGCAGCTGCAGTTTGCGATCACCGGTCACACGAGGCAGCACAAACTCGGTGTTGTACTCGCGTCAGAGACAGGCTTCACGCTGTTCCGAAATCCCGACACGGTGCGGGCCCCGGACGTGGCCTTCATCCGCACCGAGCGTGTACCGGCGACTCCGCCGATCGGCTATGCCGAGTTCGCCCCGGATCTGACGGTTGAAGTTCTCTCGCCATCGGATCGCGTTGGTCGAGTGCTCGCAAAGGTCGGCGACTGGATCGAGGCCGGTGCGCGGCTGGTCTGGATCGTGGATCCCGAGAAACGCGTCGCGCGCGTCTATCGCGCCGATGGAACGCAGGCGTCGCTGACCGCTGATGATGCGCTGGATGGCGAGGATGTGCTCCCTGGCTTCTCCGCACGGGTGGCTGACATGATCGACTGACAGCGTTGGTCTCGCACGATCCTCACGCCCACGATGAAGCGGACAGCGATCCTGGATCAGATCTGAATTCGTGAGTCATTGAATCCGTGATAAAACAAACGGCCCGGAGCATGTCGCCCCGGGCCGTTCGTCATTCACACTTCTCTGGCACCACTCACTCCTCGGTCGGCACCCCGGCCGCTACCGGCATGGACAGCGGCGTGGTCGCCGGCGGCTCCAGATACGATGCACTCGCATCGTACGGCGTCTCCGGCATCGCCGGCGCTTCCATCCCGTCGATTTCCACTTCGTTGTACCGGTACACACCGGTACCTGCCGGGATGAGATGCCCGATGATGATGTTCTCCTTGAGGCCCAGCAGATCGTCCTGTGATCCGCGAATCGCGGCATCGGTCAGGACGCGCGTGGTCTCCTGGAAGCTGGCAGCCGAGATGAACGACTGCGTCGTCAACGACGCCTTCGTGATACCCAGCAGCAGCGGCTCGGCCTGTGACGGTGTCTTGCCACTCAGCTCGATCGCCAGGTTCTCCTTCAGCCAGATCGCGCGCTCCACATGTTCCGCTTCCAGGAATTCCGTGTCGCCGCTTTCCGTGATCCGAACCTTCTGCAGCATCTGACGCACGATCACGCCGATGTGCTTGTCGTTGATCTTCACGCCCTGCAGGCGATACACCTCCTGCACTTCGTTCAGGAGATACTCCTGCACCGCGCGCGGACCCTTGATCGCGAGAATGTCGTGCGGATTCACCGGGCCTTCGGACAGACGGTCACCGGCGCGCACACGATCGCCCTCGTGCACACGGAGATGCTTTCCGGACGCCACTTCATACTGCTTCGGCTCGGCCGACTCGATCTCGGCCCACGCGTTCTTCGGATCGGCAGGGTACACACGAATCTCGCGCTTGCCGCGCTTGATATCGCCGAACCGCACCACGCCGTCGATCTCGGTGATCGTCGCCGGATCCTTCGGGCGACGGGCCTCGAACAGTTCGGCCACACGCGGCAGACCACCGGTGATGTCGCGCGTCTTGTAGGCCTCGCGGTTCACCTTGGCGATGATCGTACCGGCGCTGATCGTCTGCTCGTCCTTCACTTCCAGCTTCGCACCCACCGGCACCACGAAGTCGCGGATACGCTGGCCCTTGGCATCGATGATCTCGATGTGCGGATGCAGCTTCTTGTCGCGATCCTCGATGACGCGGCGTTCGCGCATGCCGGTCAACTCGTCCAGCTCGTCCGACATCGATTCGTCCTCGACGAGGTCCACGAAGCGGACCACACCGCTGACGTCCACGATGATCGGGTTCGAGTACGGATCCCAGCTGAAGATGGTGTCGTCCTTCTTCACCGTCTGCCCCTCGGCCACCATCAGCTCGGCGCCGAGCGGCACCAGCAGACGCGCGCCGACGCCGTAATTGGCATCTGCAGAGTTCTTGATGGTGAGCTCGCCTTCGTACGACGTCACGATGCTCTTGCCATCCTTGTCCGTCACGAAGGTGAGGCGATCGCCGAACTCGACGACACCCGGGACCTTCGTCTTCTTCACCGTGTTCTCGGCGATACGGGCTGCGGCACCGCCGATGTGGAAGGTGCGCAACGTCAGCTGCGTCCCTGGCTCACCGATGGACTGCGCCGCGATGATCCCGACCGCTTCGCCAAGGTCCACCACCGCCATCGTGGCGAGGTTACGACCGTAGCACATGCGGCAGAGGCCACGCTTGCTTTCACACGTCAACACCGAGCGGATCCTCACCTTCTCGATGCTCGACTCCTCGATCACCTTCGCGAGGTCTTCGTCGATCATCATGCCCGCTTCCACCAGCAGCTTCGGTCGGCCGCTTTCGTCGCGCTCGAACGGATCGTACACATCCTCGCCGGCAAAGCTGCCGACGATCCGCTCGCTCAGCGACTCGATCACGTCCTCGCCTTCCTTCAGCGCCTCGGCGTCGATACCCAGCAGCGTGCCGCAATCCTCTTCGGCGATCGTGACATCCTGCGCCACGTCGCACAGACGACGCGTGAGGTATCCGGCATCGGCCGTCTTGAGGGCGGTGTCGGCCAGACCCTTCCGGGCACCGTGCGTCGAGATGAAGTACTCGTGCACCGACAACCCTTCACGGAAGTTCGACTTGATCGGGCTTTCGATGATTTCGCCCAGACCACCGGTGAGCTTCTTCTGCGGCTTGGCCATCAGACCGCGCATACCGGCCAGCTGACGGATCTGGTCGCGCGAACCACGTGCGCCCGAATCGAACATCATGAACACCGGATTGAATCCGCCCTGCGACGCGCGCATCGCATCGATCATCGAGTTGGCGATGTCGGTGTTCGCGTGCGTCCAGGTGTCGATGACTTTGTTGTAGCGCTCACCGTTGGTGATGTTGCCCGTCTGATAGGCGCGCTGGAAGCGGTCCACCCGCTCGCCCGCTTCCTTCAGCAGCTCTTCCTTCTCCTTCGGGATGTGCAGGTCTTCGATGCCGATGGACACGCCGGAACGCGTCGCATTGCTGAAGCCGAACTCCTTCAGGCGATCGAGGAACAACACGGTTTCGGCCATGCCGGCGCGACGGTAGCTCTCGAACACGAGCTCACCGAGCACCTTCTTCTTCATGTCGCGGTTCTGGAAACCCAGCGCCTGCGGCACGATCACGTTGAACAGCACGCGACCCGCCGTGGTCGTGATCCACTGCCCATCGTGGAGGAAGCGGATGACATCCTTTCGGATCAGGTTGCCCAGCGTCAGCGCAGACTCGATGTCGGCCATCGAGCTGAAATGCTTCAGCGCGTTGAACTTCTTCGGGTCTTTCGCCGTCTGATCGAAATCAGCCGGTGCCTTGGTTGCGACATAGCAGCCGAGCACGATGTCCTGCGACGGCTCCGCCACCGGACGACCGTCGGCCGGCTTGAGAATGTTGTTCGACGACAGCATCAACACGCGTGCCTCGATCTGCGCCTCGAACGACAGCGGGACGTGCACTGCCATCTGGTCACCGTCGAAGTCGGCGTTGAACGCCGCGCAGACGAGCGGGTGAATACGAATCGCCTTGCCTTCCACCAGCACCGGCTCGAACGCCTGGATGCCCAGACGATGCAGCGTCGGTGCGCGGTTCAGCAGCACCGGATGGTCACGAATGATCTCCTCGAGGATTTCGTACACCTCGGGGCTCTCCCGCTCCACGATCTTCTTGGCGCGCTTGACGGTCTCCGCAATGCCCTTGTCCACCAGCTTGTGGATGATGAACGGCTTGAAGAGCTCCAACGCCATCGCCTTTGGCAGACCGCACTGGTGCAGCTTGAGCTCCGGACCCACCACGATCACCGAACGACCGGAGTAGTCCACGCGCTTGCCGAGCAGGTTCTGACGGAACCGGCCCTGCTTGCCCTTGAGCATGTCCGACAGCGACTTCAGCGGACGCTTGCCACGACCACGGATCGCCTTCGAGCGACGACCGTTGTCGAAGAGTGCGTCAACCGCTTCCTGCAACATGCGCTTCTCGTTCCGGAGAATGACTTCCGGTGCGCGATGCAGGATCAGCTTCTGCAGACGGTTGTTGCGGTTGATGACGCGACGATACAGGTCGTTCAGGTCAGACGTCGCAAAGCGACCGCCGTCAAGCGGAACGAGCGGACGCAGATCCGGCGGCAGTACCGGAATCACGTCCATGATCATCCACTCGGGGCGATTGCGCTGCTCGCCGTTGTCCCCGGAGTTGCGGAATGCGTCGACAATCTTCAGACGCTTGAGCATCTGCTTCTTGCGATGCTGGCTCGTCTCCGTCGTCAGCGACAGGCGCAGCGTGGCAGCCAGTGTATCGACATCCGTGCGCTTGAGCAGCTCGCGCACGGCCGGCGCACCGATATCGGCCAGGAACGCGGTATCACCCTGCTCCTTGGCGCGCGTGCGCAGATCCAGATACTCGTCTTCATTGAGCAGCTGGTTGGCACGCACTTCCTGTGATCCAGGATCGATGCAGATGTAATTCGAGTAGTAGATGACCTTCTCGAGATCACGCAACGTGACATCGATGAGGTTACCCATCGGGCTCGGCAGGGTCTTGAAGAACCAGATGTGCGCAACCGGCACCGCCAGCTCGATGTGACCCATGCGCTCACGACGAACCTTGGCGAGCGTGACTTCCACGCCGCATCGGTCGCAGATCACGCCGCGATAACGAATCCGCTTGTACTTGCCGCAGTGACACTCCCAATCCTTGACCGGACCAAAGATCCGCTCACAGAACAGGCCATCCTTCTCCGGCTTGAAGCTGCGGTAGTTGATCGTCTCGGGCTTGGTGACCTCGCCCCACGACCACCAGGTGCGTAAACCACCCAGCTCGAGACGCTCGCGCTCCTTCGGATCCTTGGGACCACGGATCTCCTCGGGGGCGGCGATCCGGATCCGGATGTAATCAAAGCTCGACGCGCGGGCTTCGCGCGCATTACGAAAGTCAATCATCGGCTCACTCCTCGCTGGCGTTATCGGCACCAGAGCCGTCGAGCAGGGCATTGGGCGAGAATCCATCGCCCTTGGCTCCCATCTTCACATAAATGCCAAGTGCCTGCAGCTCCTTCACCAGCACGTTGAAGCTTTCCGGCGTGCCCGGCTCCGGCAGGTTCTGGCCCTTCACGATCGCTTCGTACACACGGCTGCGGCCGTTCACATCGTCGGACTTGACGGTGAGAATCTCCTGCAGCACGTGCGCGGCGCCGTACGCTTCCAGCGCCCAGACTTCCATTTCGCCGAAGCGCTGGCCGCCGAACTGCGCCTTGCCGGCGAGGGGCTGCTGCGTAACGAGCGAGTACGGCCCGATGCTCCGGGCGTGGATCTTGTCGTCGACCAGGTGGCTGAGCTTCAGCATGTAGACCTCACCCACGGTCACCGGCGACGAGAACGTCTCGCCACTACGGCCATCGCGAAGCCAGATCTTGCCAGCCGGCGTGGTGCCGGCGAGGCGCAGCAGCTCATCGCAGGCGGCATCGAGGTCGAGGTCACCCTTCTTCCCCGAGGTCGCTGCTGCCAACGCGCGCAATTCGTGGCGCGCCAGGAGATCGCCGTCGCCACCGCTCTGCGCGGCGGTGACCAGGTTCACACCCGACTCCAGCACCTCACGCTGCGACGCTGACGCTTCCGTCAGCAACGACGCATGCGACGTGATCTGCACGTCGAGTTCCGTGCGTTCCCGCGCGACCAGCTCACGCGCCGCTGACAGCAGGTAGGCACTCACTCGCGCGTACACATCCTTCGTCTGTGGCGACATACCCTTCCCGCCAAGATCGGCGATCCGTGCATCCGCCAGCAGTGTCACCTGGTCTGCATCTTCCATGGACGGCTTCACATCCGCCACGATCGATGCCAGATCGCTGTCGCTGATCACCAGCGGCGGCGTGGTCTGCAGCTCGAGTCCCTTCCGCGTCCAGCTCAACGCGGCGAGGCGCAGCATCAATCCGATCTCGCGCTCGTTCGCGCCCTGAAACACCGGCGTCTTGGCGTAGAAGCCCAACAGCTTCGCGGCCCAGCCGAGATGGGTCTCCAGAATCTGTCCAACGTTCATCCGGCTCGGCACGCCGAGCGGGTTGAGCACGATGTCCACCGGCCGACCATCGGGCAGGAACGGCATGTCCTCTTCAGGAACGATGCGCGCCACGATGCCCTTGTTGCCATGTCGACCGGCCATCTTGTCACCGACCGAGATCTTGCGCTTCTCGGCCAGATACACTTTCACCAGCTGAATCACGCCAGGCGGCAGTTCATCGGGCTGCAGAATGCTGTCGATGCGCTGCTCGGCCCACTCCTCGATCCGCGACTTCTCCAGCGCTGCGGCATCGAGAATCACGCGGATCTGTTCGTTCGCCTTCTTGTCCTCGACCCGGAACGTCTTGAGGTCGAGTGTCGCCATCTTGAAGCTGCGGAGGAACTCCTTCGTCAGCGTGGTGCCGATCGCGATCGATTCCTCCACCGTGCCCGACTTCAGCGCCAGCGCCACGACCTGACCGTCCAGAATATCGGCCAGTTCGCCGTCGCGAATTTCGTTCACGCGGATCTTCTCCTCGCCTTCCACGCGGCGCACTTCACCAATGCGCTCCCCGCGGTCCTTCTCGACCACCGAATCCTCGATGCGCGAGAAGATCTTCACATCGATGACGACACCTTCCATGCCTGGCGAGACCTTGAGGGACGAATCCTTCACGTCCTTCGCCTTCTCACCGAAGATGGCCGTCAGCAGCTTCTCTTCCGGCGACAGCTCCGTTTCGCCCTTTGGCGTGATCTTGCCGACGAGAATGTCGCCCGGCTTGACGTGGGCGCCGATGCGGACGATGCCGCGCTCGTCGAGGTCCACCAGTGTCTCATCGGAGACATTGGGGATTTCCCGCGTGATCTCTTCCTGTCCACGCTTCGTGTCGCGCACATGCAGTTCGAGCTCCTGGATGTGGATGGACGAGTACACGTCCTCCTTCACCAGGCGTTCGCTGAGCACGATGGCGTCTTCGAAGTTGTAACCGAACCAGGGCATGAAGGCGACCGTCACGTTGGCACCCAACGCCAGCTGACCGAACTCGGTTGCCGCACCATCGGCGAGCGCCTGACCGGTCTTCACCTTCTGCCCGAGCTGGACGATCGGGCGCTGGTTGATGCATGTGTCCTGGTTGGTACGCCAGTACTTCTTGACCTTGTAGCGATCGATCTGACCAAGGCGCGCCAATGGACGCGACAGGTCGGTCGTGTGCTCTGCCGGGCCGGCGTCGATGATGATCTCATCGGCCGTCACGCGCGTGACCACACCACCGCGACGTGCGATGATGCAGGCGCCGGAATCCTGCGCCACCTTCTCCTCCAGGCCCGTGCCCACCACCGGTGTGCGCGGATTGAGGAGCGGCACAGCCTGACGCTGCATGTTCGAGCCCATGAGGGCGCGGTTGGCGTCGTCGTGCTCAAGGAATGGAATCAGCGCTGCGGCGATGGAGACCAGCTGCTCCGGCGCCACGTCCATGTAGTCGATGCGCTTCCCCGGCACCAGCGGCAAGTCTCCTTCACGACGGGCAAGCACGAACTCCTCGACGAAGGTGCCGTCGGCGTTGAGTTTCGCGTTCGCCTGCGCGATGGTCTTGTTCGCTTCACGCGTTGCATCGAGCCACTCGATCTCATCGGTCACGCGACCTTCGCGCACGATCAGATACGGCGTCTCGACGAACCCGAGGTCGTTGACGCGTGCGAAACACGCCAGCGACGTGATCAGACCGATGTTCGGACCTTCCGGCGTTTCGATCGGGCACATCCGGCCATACTGCGAGAAGTGCACGTCGCGCACTTCGAAGCCGGCGCGCTCGCGCGTCAGGCCGCCCGGGCCAAGCGCCGACAGGCGACGCTTGTGCGTCAGCTCAGCCAACGGATTGGTCTGGTCCATGAACTGCGACAGCTGCGACGAACCGAAGAAGGCCTGAATGACGGCGCTCACGGTACGCGCATTGACCAGATCGTCGAGCGAGATGCGCTCGGGATCGGTGTTGATGCTCATGCGCTCCTTCACCAGGCGCGCCATCCGGCTCAGACCCACCGAGAACTGGTTCGCGATCAGCTCACCCACCGAGCGGATACGACGGTTGCCCAAGTGATCGATGTCATCCGTGTCGCCTCGGCCTTCGTGCAGCTCGATCAGCGTACGGACGATCTCGACGAAGTCCTCGGTCGTCAGCACGGTGGTGGCCGGATCGGTTTCCAGCCCCAGACGCTGATTGATCTTGTAGCGACCCACGCGACCCAGGTCGTAGCGCTTCGGGTTGAAGAAGAGGCGCATCAGCGCGTCCTTCGCCGTCGTCGCATTCGGGGCATCGCCCGGACGCAACAGCGCGTAGATCTGGTTCAACGCCGTCATCTCGCCGGCGGCGGCCGGAGATCCGGCCTTCGCAATGTCCTTCGGCTCGAGGCGGATGGGATCGGTCGGATCCTTCGCGATCGTGTTCTTGATCAGCGACGACTCCATACGACCCGTGGCCGCAAACACCTTCACGCGGGTGATGTTCGCGCCGCGCAGCTTCTTGAGCAGCACCGGCTTCAGCAGCTGATCCTTCTCAGCCAGCACCTCGCCGTCCCTGGACACCACATCCATCGCCAGTGCACGGGGCTCTTCGCGTTCGCCGTTATCGAACGCGTCCTGCTCGTCGCGCAGCTCGACGCTGTGATAGCTGGCAAAGACCTTGACCTTCTTGTAACCCGCCTCGCGGAGCCGGCTGACCAGCTGATCATCCAGCTCGTCGCCGACCTTCACCGCGCGATCGGCCTCGGCCGATTCACGCTCCACGCGCGCCTTTTTCGTTTCCTTCTTCGGCTTCAGCTCCTCAGCGATCTTCTCGCGGCCAACGAGCGTCAGCTCCTCGGCGACGATGGCACCGGCCACTTCACGGAGCTCCTGACGGTTCTCGCGGATGCGCTCGATGTCCAGCTCGCGGATACCGAAGAAGAGCCGGTAGATGTCCTCGTTTCCACCGTAGCCCAGCGCGCGCAGCAGCGCGGTGGCGGGGAACTTCTTCTTCTTGTCGATGTGCACGAAGATCACATCGTGGATATCCACGGTGAACTCCACCCACGATCCGCGGAACGGGATGATGCGTGACGAGATCAGGCGCTGCCCGTTGGGGTGGGTGTTCTCTTCGAACACGACGCCCGGCGAGCGATGCAACTGACTGACGATGACGCGTTCGGCGCCATTGATCACGAAGGTTCCGAGATTGGTGATCAACGGCAGTTCGCCGAGATAGACCTCCTTCTCGATTTCATTCTTGAGCTGCTTTTCGCCACCGACTTCCTCGAAGATGCGGAGGGCGAGGCGCGCCTTGAGCGGCGCTGAATAGGTCATGTCGCGCTCTATGCACTCTTCGACCGAATACTTCGGTTCGCCGAGTGAATAGCTCTTGAACTCCAGACTGAAGTTCTCGTGCGCGTCTGTGATCGGGAACAGGTCCTTGAAGACCCGTTCGAGACCAATGTCTTCGCGGTCATGGGCCGCGGCATCCAGTTGCAGCAGCGCTTCGAACGCGCGCGTCTGGATATCGAGCAGGTGCGGCATACCCATCCGCACGTCGAGCTTACCGAAGGAAATCTGCTTCATCGAGTCAGGCATCTCTCACCCGCGCGCAGGCGAAAAGCGCCACGCCCCCGCAGCGACCGAAAAGTTTCGGCGACGCGGGGTTGTGGCGTAAAACTGCAGGGAAGGACCAGCGGAAATGGCAGTCTGCACAATCGTCCGGAGAATCAAAATGACACCGCAGGGGTTGGACCCGGGATTGCCCGGGGGCCCTACGGCAGCGGGACGACCCCGTCATCGGGCATCGATTCCAGTCCAACAACAGCAAACGCCTGAAACTGGAATCGAGTGCCTTCAGTCGAGATCGTTACCCCGCCAGCGTCACTTGATCTCGACGACAGCGCCTTCTGCTTCGAGCTTTGCCTTGACGGCGGCAGCGTCATCCTTGGTAGCGCCACCCTTGACTTCCTTCGGAGCGGCCTCGACCAGATCCTTCGCTTCCTTCAGACCGAGGCCCGTGATTTCACGCACGACCTTGATGACCTGAATCTTCTTCGCGCCCACTTCCTTGAGGATGACCGAGAACTCGGTCTGCTCTTCGACGACAGCGGCGGGACCTGCACCACCGGCCGGCGCAGCAGCGGCGGCGGCGATGGTGACGTTGAACTTCTCCTTGAATGCATCCACCAGCTCAGACAGCTCGATGACCGTCATACCGCCGATCGCGTCGAGGATCTCGTCCTTGCTCAAAGTGCTATTTGCCATTTCTCAAATCTCCGTCGTGGTTCCCAGGCGACGCTGACTGCGCGCCGGGTGCGTGAAAATCGGTACGCCTGGGATCAGGCAGGTGCGGTGGCGCCTTCGCGCTCCGCCTTCAGGGCTTCGAGGGCACCCAGCATCGCTCCGATCGGAGCCTGCAGAGCACCGGCCAACATCGAGAGAAGCACATCGCGCGGCGGAATCGCTGCCAGCTTCGCGATCATCTTCGCATCAACTTCCTTACCCTCGTACACCCCGCCCTTCACTTCGGGCTTCTGGTCGTTCGCCTTCGCGAAGTCGGTGAGCACCTTGGCCGCCATCAACGCGTCCTTGCCCACCACGATCCCGGTCGGACCCTTCAACTTGGTCGACACGAGACCGCTCTCCGACACCGCTCGCAGTGCGAGCGTGTTCTTGATGACCACATACTCGACGCCCGCTGCGCGCAGCTTGCGACGAAGGTCGGTCATCCGCTTCACGTTCAGTCCTGTGAAATCGGTGTAGTACAGCGCCGAAGCGCCGCTGATCTTCTCCCGCAGCTCGACGACGAGCTTTTCCTTTTCGGATCGCTTCATGTCGTGTTACCGGTAGGGATTGGGATCGACGAGCACGCCCGGGCCCATCGTGCTGCTCACCGAGACGGTGCGGACATACACCCCCTTGGCGGCGCTGGGCTTGGAACGCACGACCTGATCGATGAACGCGGTGAAATTCTGTTCCAACGCCTCGATCGCAAACGAGACCTTGCCGATCGGGACGTGCACATTGCCGCCCTTGTCGACACGGAACTCAATACGGCCGGCCTTCGTCTCCCTGACGGCCTGCGCAACGTTGAACGTGACGGTGCCGGTCTTCGGATTCGGCATCAGGCCACGAGGGCCGAGCACGCGTCCGAGCTGACCAACCTGCCCCATCTGGTCCGGTGTTGCGATCATGACGTCGAAGTCGAGGAATCCGTCCTTGATCTTCTGGATGTATTCGATGCCCACGAAATCGGCGCCGGCGGCTTCGGCTTCCTTCGCCTTGTCACCACCCGCGATCACGAGCACGCGCACCATCTTGCCGGTTCCGGCGGGCAGCACCACGGTGCCGCGCACCAGCTGATCGGCGTGCCGCGGATCGACACCGAGGCGCACCGCGACTTCGACGGTCTCGTCGAACTTCGCAAAGGCCCCAGCCTTCACCGCTTCCAACGCCACACGCGCCGCGTAGGCCTGTGTCGCGTTGATCCTGGCCGCCGCGGCCTTGTACTTCTTGCCATGTGCGCTCATCAGCCCTTGACCTCCACACCCATCGAACGGGCCGCACCAGCCATCATGCGGATCGCGCTCTCAATGGTGTCGCAGTTCAGATCCGGCATCTTGATCTCCGCAATCTTGCGCAGCTGAGCCGTGCTGATGGAACCCACCTTGGTCTTGTTTGGCGCACCTGACCCGCTCGCCAAACCCAACTCCTTCTTGATCAGGATCGCCGCTGGCGGCGTCTTGAGAATGAAGGTGAAGGACTTGTCGCCATAGATCGTCACTTCGACCGGGAGAATCGTATCCTGGCCCTGCGTCCGAGCGTTGAACTCTTTGC
>Ga0105046_10004741_pt1 | contig 21618 bp, 8 predicted proteins | sample MAT03_FD_78385 | JGI IMG/M metagenome (GOLD analysis project Ga0105046, IMG submission 78385) | Freshwater microbial communities from Lake Fryxell liftoff mats and glacier meltwater in Antarctica - MAT-03 (megahit assembly) | ecosystem: Environmental > Aquatic > Freshwater > Ice > Liftoff...
CTGATGAGTTTCGACATCAAGGCGAAGTGACAGCCTCCGCACGTTTTGATAAACCAACGAGTGTGCCGCTCCAAGACGCCCTTCGGGCTCTCAAACGGTCGGAGGAATGGGTTATGAGTCGCCACCTTCTTTGTGCGATCCTGCTCGTTGGGCTCGGCTGCACCAAGAAGCCGGCCGCGGTCGTCACGAAAGAGAATCCCGTCGAGAGCCGACCGCCCATTGATCAAGTGATCGCCGACCTCAAGAACAAGTCGATGGGAAAGCGGGCGTCGGCTCTCCCCAAAATCTCTCAATACGAAAGCGGCGAGGCGATTCCGCCGCTTTTGGCCGCGTTGCGGGAACCGGGATTCTCGGAAAACGCAACCGTCGTCGGCGAGCCGAATAGCACCCGCGAAGCCGCCATGATCGCCTTGCTTAAGTTTGGCGAACCGGGCGAGAAGGCCGCCGTCGAATCCGGCATCCCCATTTTGATTGAGGGGCTCAGCGACCCGGGGCCGACTGTCCGTGAGCGCACCATCGCCGCGATTTCACTGCTCGGCCCACACGGCAAGGCGGCGATCGATCCGCTCTTGAAATCGTGTACGGACACCAACGAAGGTGTCCGCCGCGCCGCCTACGCGGCATTACAAAAACTGGGCGGTCCCCCTCCCTTGGGGATCGGCGCCCTGCTCGGCCACGCCGATCCGAAGGTCGTTTTCGACGCGCTGGTGACGCTCAACACCATTCGCCCGCTTCCGAAAGAACTCATCCCTAAGTTCATCGACGTGCTCAAACGACCGCTGCCTGTCGCCAAAGCGAGCGACGACCCCAAACAGACCGTGGACGAAACGGAAGGCCTCGTCCGCATCGAGGCAGCCGAGGCGCTCGCCAGTTTTGGCCGTGATGCCTCCTCGGCAGTCCCCGCCCTCATGAACGTTTTGCAAGCGACCACGCCCGAGGAGTTCGCCAAGTTCTATCGGCCTCGACCGTCGACGGAAACTGACACGGTTCGAACGGACGGTTCCCCGGTGATGTTGGCTTTACGAAAGATCGGCAAACCGGCAGGCCCTTCGCTCATCGAAGGCCTCAAAAGCAGTTCCTGGCTCATGCGCTGGCAATCGGCCCGAGTTCTGGGTAACATCGGCCCAGATGATGCGGACCCGGCTTATTCGGCCGAAGCTCTTCGTGCCTTGCAGGAAGCCTTTGATAAGGAATTCGATCGAACCGACCCGAGCCTATCCATGGTCATTGCTTCGGGTTTGGCCATCACGCAACTGGGCGGCGAGGCGGAAAAGCCGATCGCGAAGATCTCGGAGCTACTGACCAGCGACAGTGCGGGACTTCGCAACGAAGCGGTCATCGGTCTCATGCGTTTCGGCCGGAAGGGGTCGAGTGCCGTCAAGGCTCTCATCCCGTTGCTCAGCGATCCGGAACCGGCAATTCGCTTCAACGTGGCCGAGACCCTTTATGCGTTCGGTCCCGCCGCCAAGGAAGCGGTTCCCGCTCTCGGTCTTCGCCTTCAAGATGAAGATGAGGAAGTCCGCCGCAGTGCGGTGCAGATACTCATACGGCTCGGAACGCTGTCCGCCGAAACGACCCCGGCCCTGACGAAACTCCTGGGCGACAAGGACGAGGGACTTCGCCGCGACGCCATTGCCGCCCTCAAGGCAATCGGCCCGAGCGCCAAGGATGCGGCTCCCGCCATCGCCAAGCTCTTGAAGGCGCTGGACGATCGCGAGCGTCGTTTGGCGATCGAGGCACTCGGCGCCATCGGTCCGGCCGCCAAAAACACCGCAACCGATATGGTCGCGGCGCTACCGTCGAAGGACGTTGAAACACGCGTCCTGACGGCCCGCTCGCTGGGCATCATCGGCAATGCCTCGCCGGACGTCGTGAAGACGCTCGCCGGCCTTCTCAAGGACGACTACATGAGCGCTCGGGCGGCGGCCATTCGCGCTCTGGCGTTGTTGGGTCCCGCCGCGCGCGCAGCAGTCCCGGAGATCAATACTTTCAAAGGGAATAACCCGAACAGCGTAGCCGCGGTTTGGGGCGCGGTGGCACTCTTCAAGATCGGGACCGACGCGAATGTGAACCTGCCGATCGTCGTCGCCGCGCTGAAGAATCGAGCACCCTCGGCTCGAATCGCCCGCCTCGCCGCGATGGATGCCGCGGACCTACTCGGACCCGATGCGAAAGGGGTAATGTTCGAACTGGTCGATGCCTTGACCGATCGGGCGCCGATTTCGCAATACGATCCAACAACCGTGCGCGTTCGGGCGGTACAAGCTCTCGGGACCATGGGGCCCGCCGCGAAGGATCACGTGGGCAAGCTCATCGCCCTGCTAAAGGAACCGGACCACCCCCTGCGTTCGGCCGTGCTCGACACGCTCGGCCGCATCGGCCCGGCTGCCGATAAGGCGCTGCCGCGACTCAATGAGATTATCCGCACCGATCCGCTCTTCGCGGAACAGGCTCAGGAAACGGCCGACAAGATCAAGCGGAAGTGATGCCGCATGCGCCGGGAAATAATTTCCAGGCTCCGGTTGTCTTCACCTTGTTTTTGCTGCATCGGCCGCCAGATTGTGGTATATCAACAAGGGGAATGACGGACCGCAACGGTGAGGAATGGAACGATGTTCGAGCAGCTCTGGAAACGGTTGCGTGGCGAGGGGGAAGATGACTCCGCGAACGCGACGGATGCCCGTCAAGACGAACGCCGGGCTCATCCGCGCCATCCCGCCAATCTGGATACTACCTGTCAGCTTGTCAACGGCTCGGCCGATCCGATCAAGATGCGTGTGCGCGACGTCTCCCGCGGCGGCATGAAATTCCTCATTGCCAACGACTTGGAACCGGGCACCCTCGTGAAGATCAATCTGCCGGCCTCGGCCGGCCATGCCGTCGTCCTCGCTTGCATCATGCATTCGACCGCCGAGTCCGACGGAACTTTCTCAGTTGGCTGCGCCTTTTCGGATGAACTGGGCGATGCCGAACTCCGCCAGTTCGGGGGGCGCAAGGAACCTGCCGAGGAGAGCGACAAGCGGGCGTATACTCGCTTCCCGGCCCACGGCAACGCGGAGTACATTCTTCTCCCCGCCGGCGGCGCTCGGCGTCAGGCGGAGATCACCAACATCTCGGCCACCGGCATCGGTCTTTTGTTGAATGAGAAAATCGATCCGGGCGCGATTCTGGACCTCGTCCTGAAAACCAAGTCGAACGGCCCCAGCTTCGACATCCTGGCCTGCATCGTCTACCTCGGCGAGCATCCCGACGGCCGATGGATCGCCGGTTGCAGCTTTATCCGGGAACTCGAAGACCGCGACCTCACCCGGTTGGTTTGAGCAAGCAAAAAGGGGTCACTTCTTCTTCCGCTTCACCCTGGCCTTGGGGGCGTCATGCTCATCTTCAATGTCGCCGATGATCTCTTCCAAAATATCTTCCAACGTTAGAAGGCCCAGAATCTGCCCTTCATCGTTTCGAACGAGGGCCATCGGCCTTCGCGACTTGCGGAAAAGCCGCAGTGCGTTGGTGATGTCCTCATCCGGGCGGAGATAGGTGGCGGGGTAGAGCGCATCGTCGAGAACGATCGCGTATTGCAGACTAAAGAAATAGAAAAGGTTTTTGGTGTTCAAGATGCCGACGATGTTGTCGAGCGTGCCTTCGTACACGGGCAAGCGTGTGTGGCCACAATCGCGGACAATCTCCAAGATCTTGTCAGAGGGCGTGCTGAACTCAATCGCGTCCATCTTCTCTTTGGGGATCATGCAATCGCGGACGGATTTATCCGTCAGTTTGAAGATGTTTTGCAGGAAGACCGATTGATCGGATTCGATGAGTCCGGCCTCTTGCGTGTCTTCGATGATCATCTGGACTTCTTGCACGGAGTGGACGGAGGCGCCGATCCCGGCTGTATGAAAACCCAGACGACGAATCAGCCAGCTGCCAATGCCGTTCATCACCTGAATGATCGGATGCATCAGCCGCGCGAAGATGTTCAGAGGGCGCGCAACCCAAAGCGCCGTTCGATCGGGAACCTGAAGAGCGATGGTCTTCGGCATTAATTCGCCAAAGACGACATGCATAAAGGTGATCAGCGTGAAGGCGAGGATGACCGCTACGCTGTGCGTCGCCGGGCCCACCCATTCCACCGGGAGAAAATGAAACAGCGGCTCGATCAAGTGAGCCAGTGCCGGTTCGCCGACCCATCCGAGCGCCAAGCTCGCCAGCGTGATGCCCAGCTGCGTGGCGGCGATGGTCCGATCCAGGTGCTGCACGGCCGACGCCACCGCCTTCGAGCCGCGAATGCCTTGCTCGACCATCTCCTCGACACGAGTTTTTCGGATGGCGACCAGAGCGAACTCGGCCGCCACGAAGAACCCGTTCAACGCCACAAGGGCAGGCAACGCCAATAGGCCAATCCAGTTCAAACGAGATTCCTCCGGCTACTTGAGATAGGGGCGGGGAGACAAGGAGACAAGGAGACAAGGAGACAAGGAGACACGGTAGCTTTGTTTTCTCTCCTTGTCTCCTTGTCTCCTTGTCTCCTTGTCTCCTTGTCTTCTACCGCCCCCCCGGCGGACAGTATTTCTTCAGCCACGCGAACACCTCTTTGTGCCAGTACTCGCCATTCTTCGGCTTCAGCACCCAGTGGCCTTCGTCGGGGAAGTTGATGAATCTCGAAGGGACGTTCTGACGTTGAAGGGCTGAGAAGAGTTCGTGCCCTTGGCCGATGGGGCAGCGGAAGTCGAGATCGTTGTGGATGATGAGCATCGGTGTTTTGAACTTGCCGAGGTTGCCGGCCTTCTTGTGGGGGGAGAACTTTTCGTACGACTTCGGATTCATCCAGGGCAATCCGCCGTGGTCGTATTCGTCGAACCAAAGTTCGTCGGTCGTGCCCCACATGCTCTCGAAGTTCCAGACCGAGCAATGGGTGATGAGCGTCTTGAAGCGCGGCGTGTTGACGGCAAACCAGTTCATCATGTAGCCGCCGAACGAGGCCCCGGCCGAGGCGATGCGGTCTTTGTCGACGTAATCCAGCTTTTCGAGATAGTCGACGCCTTTCATCAGGTCGTCGTAGCATTTGCCGCCCCAGTCGCCGCCGATTTCGTCAACGAACTTCTGGCCGAAACCGGTCGACCCGCGCGGGTTGGGCATGGCGACGACGTAGCCTTGAGCGGCCCAGAGTTCGGGGCACCAGCGGAAACTCCAGCCGTCTTCCCAGGCGCTCTGCGGGCCGCCGTGAACGAGATAGACGACCGGCCATTTCTTCTGGGGATCGAAGCCAGGCGGCTTCAGGATCCACATCTGCATCTCAGCGCCTTCCACCGCGACGTTCACGGATTCAGGTCGCGGCAGATCGATCTGAGTGAGGAGCGTGGAGTTGGCCTGACTCACGTTCGTGATGGCGGCGCCAGGGAACATCTTCTCTGCGACCATCACCTCGGGCGGCTGACTCATCATCGCCAGCGAGAACGCTAGCTTGCCGTTGCTGCCGACCGAAAGAGACGACGCATTCCCGTTCGTCAGGGCGAGCGTACCGAGCGTTTTTTGCCGTTCGTCGGCCAAGAGGATCTCACCCTTGCCGCGAACATCGGCGGTAAAGAGAACTTGATCTCCCGCCCAGGCAATTTCACCGGCTGAATAGTCGTGAGTCGCCGTGATGTTTCGAGCCTCCGACTTAATTCCGCCATCTGAATCGCAATCGACGACCAGGATATTCCACTTATCCGCCTCGTAACCCGCCTTCTTCTGAACGCGATAAGCCAGCTTTTTCCCATCGGGCGAGAATCGCGGGGAATTATCGGCCGCTTTGTTCTCGGCCGTCAGTGTCTCAATCTTTCCGCCAACGATCGGCACACGGCAGATTTCATAATTGGTGCTCCAAGCCTCATCACGCTCGGGCACGGCGGTGAAGACAAGATACTTCCCTGAAGGGCTGAACGTGAAATCATCGCCCGCCGAAAATGTTGAGGAAGTGGGATTGGCATCGCGATCGCCGGGGGTGACATCGAGCGGTTCCGATTCGGCGTTGGATGACATCACAAAAAGATGCTGCCGTTTGTCCTCGACATACTCGTCCCAGTGGCGGTAGAAGAGGCGGGAGAAGACCTTCGCCTTCACGGGGCTCTTTTCCGCTTCTTCCAGCTTCTTCTTGTTGAGCGCGTCGGATTCCTTGAACGGCTTCTCGGAGAACTCGGGGAAGACGGCTGAGACGAACGCGATATGGCTGCCATCGGGCGACCAGATACCAGTCGAGGCGCCGGTGCTGATGTGCGTCACCTGCCGGGCCTCGCCGCCATCGAGCGCGATGACCCAGAGTTGCATCGAGCCGCCGCGGTTCGACTCGAAAAGGATCTGCTTGCCATCCGGCGACCAACGCGGATGCCGATCGCCCTTCGGCGTGGTGGTCAATTGGCGCGGAGGTGTCTTGCCATCGGTCGCGGCTAACCAGAGATTGGTCGAGGATTTGTTCTCCTCCAGGCTCACTTTCGTGACCTGATAGACGACCAGCTTGCCGTCGGGACTGATCTGCGGGTCGGCCACCCGCTGGAAGCGATAAAGGTCGGCGATCTCCATCGGCCGTTTCTGGGCGACGGCGGCAGGAACCGTGATCACCAATAACAATAGGGTGCCAAGGAACCGGATCATCGCAAGTCCTTTCACGTCGAGGATATGGTTGCAAGTAGCTTATGAATTCCCGTGGCATCAGCCGCCGAGCCAGAGCACAAACCGCCGGCTAGCCCAGGCGACGCGCCCGAGTAAGGCGAGAATGGCCAGGACGAGGAAGGCGTAGCCGTAAGGCAGGCCAAACGCGACGAAGCCAATCAGGCCGAGGAGGACAATCTGCTCGGGTCGGGTGGCTCGGCGCAGAGCGAGCCAAAGAAGGGAGAGTAGCAGCAACCCCACGCCGTACAAACCGAATGTTGCCAACAACGGCAGGGACGATGCCTGGACGGAGCGACGCCAGGTCGGCGTCACAGCAGGCCCCGCCGTGGCGACTTCCCAGTGGATCGGAATACCGGAGCGAAAACTGTCGGCATCCGGGAAAGAGTCAAAAGTAGGTGCGGGTTGGGCATCGTTCTTGGGTCGTTCGGCTCGCAGGGCGGTCAAGCGCTCGCGCAGTCGTGTGGACCATTCCGGAAGGGATTGCCCCTCGGGTCCCCGCTCGTCCGCACGGCCGGGAAGAGGTCCTTTCAGATAGGCGTCAGCCAGGCGAAATTCTTGCCAGGCACGTTCGACGAGACCCGCCGAACTCTCCGGCGTCGCCATCAAATCGGAAGCGATGCCAAGTTGGATCTCCGCTCGGCGTAGGTGCATGGCAGCGGGACTGAGGGAGCGATCCACCTCCAATCGATCTTGAATTGGCGCCATGGCGGTCCAGAGCAACACATCAGGCACGATCGAGCGACCGGCACTTTCGAGCCGCGGCAGCTCCCAGCGAGGATCGCGCGACGTCCACGCCAGTTGCAACAATCGAATCCCCGACGTTCGTGGCAACGGAATGGCCAGAACCCCCGTCAGGTTTATCGATAGATCATTGCCATCCAGCGAGGCGGCCTCCCATCGGAGGCCCGCGGGCAACGTCGCCGACAGCGCGGCATCGGCCTCATGCGTTAAATCGATACTTGCCCGGTAGATCCAACGGTCACCCGCTCGGGCCGCCTCGGCATTGGCCAGGCGAATGCGAACCGCGGGCGTCGTCCCCAGCGGCAACGGCGCGGCGACGATCCGCATGAGATTGTCTCCACTGGTCACCCGCCAACGGCTGCCGCCCCGGATTTTCAATTGTTCGCCCTGAACAGGCCACGCGGCGTCGTTCCTCTCCTCATCACGTTGCAGGCCGTTCACGACCCGTTCGCGAATCTCCGGTCCCACGAGCCACAAACGGGTTTCTACGGTCGGCGGCGTCTCCCCCTGATCAATTTCCAACACGGGGAGCAGGAACTCACCGGTGTTCGCGAGCGGCCGTTGGAAACGGATCTCAATGGGCAAGTCTTCGTTCTCGCGCGGCGGCACGTCGATGCGCCATTCAAGAATACCGGCCGGAGCAGCCAAGGCGCGAGCGAGGCAATCGGCCGGCGTGAAGACGCTCGGCTGCCATCCCGTCGCGTTACGAACCCGCAACCGGAATGCGTGCGGCCGATCACGACGGAGGGACGTATCAATAAAAATAGATGCGTTCAAGTTCAAGCCTGCCACTTCGGCCGTCCGCAAGACGTGAAACGTGGCCCCGGGTTGAGGGCCGCGCAAGAGCACGCGCAGGGGCAAAGGCGCCAGCGGTTTTTTCCACTCCAAGGCCCGTTCTCCATCCTGCAATGCCGGCACGGGCTCGCCCCAGCCCGTTGAGTTCTCGGGCGTCGCGATCCAGCCGTCGGGCACGCGCAGGCGCAACGTCGTCACGCTCACCGCCGCCCCCTCCAACCGGATCGGCGGCAGGTCGATCTGAATCGTTTCCGCAGTCGGGTTACCGCGCGGCAATCCCCCGTGCCAGATAACCGTCGTCTCCGGAGCGGGCTCGCGCAGCCAGGCGATGACCCGGTTCGCCGACCGCAGCCAGGAATGAAGATGAATGCCGCGGACATCGTAAATCGTGATGCTGGCCGGCACTTCCCATTCGACGAACGTCAACGGTTCGCCCGCGGACGTCCAGGCCGCGGAACCGCGGACATCGGCCTGTCGCGGACCAAGTCCCCAGACCAATTCTTGGGCGGCACGGGCGACAGGCCGCGAGGCTTGCAGAACGGGCCGTAGAAAGGGCGTGTCGTTGCGCGTGCGACGAAAGGCGCGCGTCACCGCCGCCGGGGCCTTCTCTCCCCCGGCCGGCCGCCAAATGTCTTTCAAGAACGAATCGGCCGAGAAGTCAGCCACGCCGCGTTTCTCGAAATCAGTCGACGACGTCAGATCATGCAGGCGGAAGGCCAGGTGCGCCTCACTCTCGTTCGCGTCAACGGCTGTCGGAACTTGCAACGGCGGCCGCAAGAGCAACGACTTGATCGGCACGGCTTCGAGCAGGAGTCTCACCGATCCGCCCAAGGCGGCTTGAAGCTCGATCTCCAACACGCGATTGGCGTTGATCGACCAATCGCGAATCGCCGCCAGGGGCAGCCCGCCGCTCGCGGCCTCGGGACGGACTTCGAGTCGGCTCACGTCAACATTGGGCGGTAGCTGAATCTTGAGTACGGCGACGCTCCCTTGCGTGATGCGATAGTCGAACACGGAATAAAGTGTCGCCGCGAGCGGTGCGATATCCCAGACTGAAGCTTCCTGAACGCGAACCTGAACGTTGCCAGTCGCGCCCTCTTGCTGCCAGCGGACATGAACCGAACGAGCCCGCCCGAGGTCTGCCTCGACCTTCTTGCCGTCGTCGCCCACGCTTTGCGCCCCACGCCAGTTCAAGGCCCGAGGACGCCGAGCCCCCGGCGGCGCAGTAAACGCGAGATGACAAATGGCAAGTTCCGGCGTGCTGAAACGGACGTCGCGGTCGGGTCCCGTACCGGTAACCGCGACGGAGAATTTCACGACCAGCCGGTGCTCGCCCTTTTCCTTCAGATCAATGGTAATGCGATCCGTCGCCGACGATTTGGGAAACGCGTTCGCCCCGCCGAGAAGCACTTCTCGCAGGCGGACTTCGCCTAGCGGTAAAGCGATCGTCGCGCGATCGGTGAAGGAGAAGACGTCGAATCGGCCTTCGAATTCCGCCGAACCGTTCGCCTCACCGCGGCCGATATATTCGGCCCGGAGAATCACGGCATCCGGCACCGGCGCCCGCGGGTGGGCGAGTAAGTTCAGACGTTCGAGCAACTCCGGCGGAACCAGCACGCCGCGCGGTTCGGCTTCCGCTGTCGTGCCGGGAATGAGATAAACGGTTGCCGCCTCCGGGCCTTGAGCCGTCGCACTCAGCCGCAACAGGCTAACGATCACGATCACGCTGGCGCTCCCGATCATCGCCACTCGATTTCGCGTCGAGCGATGTTGAATCTCCGTACGTTGTTCCGTGCTCGGCGGTGCTTGGGGATGCCAGACATGCAAGATCGCGAAGACGAGCCCGCACAACAACGGCCCGGCCGCCAATCCCGAGAGCGCGGAAGGCAGACTGATCCAGGCCGTGCCTGCCCCAAGCAACCAGAGCAGCAGCAAGAGTGAGCGACGCCGGTTGCTGTAGCCGATTCCGAGCAGCGCGACAACGAGCAGCAGTGCGGTGATCAACCAGCCGGCAATGGCGACATGTGTCGTATCGGCCACCAAGAGCATCGGTCCGCTGGTCGCTTCCCATTCCGTCCAGCCCGGACCGTCGCCGCCGAGTTCGCGGAAAAACGGCGACAGCGGCGCCCGGCTCTCGAGCCAATCGGCCACATTGAGGAATCGTCCCGAGGCGTCGCGACCGGAGCGGATCGCCTCGTCCATCGCTTGCACCACTGCAGTCGGGAAGGCGTGGTCCGAACCATTCGCGTACCAAATGCTGCGTTGCCGGGGCGTCGTCAGAACCGTCCCATTGGGCAGCGTAACCAGCACGAGACCGAGCGAATCCCAGGTCGGGACGCCCACACCAGCAATGGGTGTCGCCGGTTCCCAACCGGCCTCCGCCAACGCGAGTCGATCGACGATCGGCTTCTCGGTGGGGGAACCGGGACCGACGAGCAACTGACGGAACACGCGATTCGAGGCCCCTGAGCCTTTCGCCTTGGCTGTCGGTTCCGGCACGGGTCGCTCGCGCCCATCGGTGCGGACCGGATCGTCATTCCTTGTCGGAAAAAAGACAAAGTGTCCGCGATCCGTCGACGGCCCTCCCGGACGGGTACTCAGCGATTCGCGAAGAATCGGCATGATCTCTGGCGGAAATCGCCAGAGAAGCCGAATGTCGCCCATCGGCACGGGCAGTTCAGGTAACGGGGCCTTCAGTCGTGTCGCAAGCCGCCACGAGGGAGCCGGGATCGTGTAGAGGATATCGATACGCTGCCAGTCCTGGCCGTCCAGCACGGGAATCCAACATCGTGTTGGGTCATCGGCGGCCACCGGGAATTGGTCAGGCATGAGCGGTTGACCGGCAACGGCGACTTCGCGAAGGAGAGCGCCTGGCGGCAAATGAACGGGCAGGTTCGGCCGAGGACCATTGCGAATGCGAAAGCGAAACAAGCAGGTGTACGAATCATCGCTCGAGGCGACGGTCGTCAGTTCCGCGCCGTCGACACGCGATCGCGCGGTCCGATCGACGGTAGCGCCCGGGACGAGTTTCAACACCGGCGTTCCATCGGTGTAGCGATAGTAGGCGTGCCGGTCTTGAGCGACGCTGCGAACGGAATCGAGACGCAACCCCTCGACCTGAGGACGTTTTCCGGAAGCCTCGGGCAGAATCACCGTGACAAGTTCTATCGAGTTAACGGCGCCCAGCACGCGAAGTAGCGGCAAGCTCTGTCCATCTTCGATCGGCCTGAATGGCAAGAGGGCTCGGATAAACAGCGGGCTCATGATCGGCCAAGCGCTGAGCGACGCCCAATCGCTCCATCGCTCCCGATCAGGCGATTCCCCTTGGACGGGCAGTTGATACTCGATTTCGAGTTCGAGCGGCGTGTCAAGCGGTCGAGCGAAGTCGAGGCGGAACCAGCGGTTCTCCAGCGCATCCGACCTTAGCCGAAGCAAGTCAAACGGCCCTTTCGCGCTGACTAGCGAGCCGAGTAAACCAAGTTTGATCGGTTTGACTGCCACCACCTGATTCGTCCCTTGCCGCGTGCGCCAGTTCCAGGTCGAAGCGAGCGGCTCGGTCGTGGCCACGATGATGGAAGCGGCCGCGCCTGTTTCGGGAGTCAACAGCAAGCGTGTGACGACCCGGGGCCTGCCGTTTTCCAGGGTGACGATGCTGTCGTTCTCGACCGCGAATCGTGGTGTGCGGGCCGAGAGAAGCAGCGGGCCGGCCGGCGGCAGACCGTGGTAGTGGTAGCGCCAGATTGCCGCGGCGTCTCGAATGAGCGGAATGGGCGGTCCCACGGAATCGCTGAGTTCGATCGGCGCGGGCGCGAAGGCGCGGAAGGCGGGGCTGACATGAACCCGATATTCGCCCTGACGAGCGGCAGCGCCGATCGGGGCCAAGTCGGGAAAGGGAATCAACTGACGATTCCGAGGCGACAGTCCCAAGGAGGGCTGGCGCAAATGAATAACGAGCGCTGCCGCGGTCTCCAAGGTTAGCGGGCGCGGCAGCGTGACGCGCAAGATGGGTTGCGCGCCCGGCGTCACCGCCCAATCGAGATTCGACTCGTTCGCTCCCTGTTCCACTTTCGCTACGTCCCAGCCTGTCGGCACACGGAACGAAACCTGACTGCACGTGCCCCTCGCCACCGTGATTGCAAGCCGCGACGTCAAGGTCGATTGATCAGGCTCGATGGTCCAGTCGAGCATTTGTTGAACACGGAAAGCCGTTCCCGGCGGCCGGAAACGGGCCGAAGGACGGACGGCCGTGGGCTGCGCATCCGTCGTCGGGAATGATTCCAGAAAAAGTTTGTGGCTACGATCGGCGCTCCACTCCGAGTTCAAAAGCCGGAATGTGCCGGCTCGCCATTCGATGAGATGCAAATCGGGGCCGAGCTTCAACCTGATCGTCTCACCCCGCGGGATCGCGTTGACGATCTGCATGGCGGGGCTGTTCCACGTCAGTGTCTCGGTCGCCGGCAGCGGGCCGCTGGCAGCGACTCGCAGTTGCCCGCCGCGAGCCGGTTCGCTCAAGTGAATCTGGATGCGCTTTCGGCCATTGCCGCCATCTTTCAGCGGCGACCAGTAGTCGAGATTGAGCACGCTCACATCCGTGATGGCCAGGTCCGGATCGTACTCGACGATCAAATCCGTCACATCGCCGCGCGGCACCTGGAACTCAAAAGTACTCAGATGCTGGAGCAATCCCGTGGAAAGATCTTGCCTCGTCGCGGCGGCGGAAAGGATTACCGGCGGCTTCGCATCGGCCGGCTGAGCGGGCCGTAGCCGAAATTCAAGATGCGTCAGCCCGCCAAACGAGATGCTCCAGGTGCAGTGATCGTCGTCATTCGCGATGGGGACGGGGCCGTTCGCCAACACGTCATCCTGCGGAAAGATGGGCGAAACGCCTGACGGCAGCGTCAATTCCAAGGTAGCCAGGGGGCTCGTCGGCACGGCGAGATCGAATCGCAATTCTCCCGTCTCGGAGATGCCGCGCGAGGACCACGCCAGTGCCAGCGAATGTTCACCCGGGGATTCAACCAGAAGCCCCAAACCCGCTTGGGGGCGCGGATCGAGATGGCCGATGAGCGCCGGCCGATTGTCGGTCCAGCGTGCTTCCCGGAGTGCGATCTGAAGTGCGTCAAGCGGCAGCAAAGCCGTGCCGACTCCCGCATGCACGATCTTCCATTCCGCGGTTCCAATCAGGGCGTTGTTCTCCCAACCCTCTTGCGCAAGTTTGGCATAATACTTCGCCTGCACGAGGCGCGGCAGCGTCGGCGCCCGGCGGGCGCCGACGGCCGCTAAACGGACGCGATCCTCGAATTCCTTGCGTTTGAGCTGACGGAAGACGCCTTGCTTCACCCGCTCCAGTTCCGCGGCCAAGCGATCTTTCGGAAGCAACACTCGCCGGATGGGAAACGGATCGTCGAGAGGCTCTTCCGGTCGGGGCGACGGTTCCTGCGCGCCCGCCAGATGCCACCCGAGTACGAGCCCGAGCAACGCGACAAGAACACGATGGGGAAGCCGAATAGCCATGAACAGAAACCAACTCCAGAGACGTTAGCCACCCGTGGGCATGTCGACAGTGGACTTTTCACGCGCCGGTCGTTTGCCGTTCGAACGAGCAAGAGCGGACTCCGCATGGACGCGGCTGAAACCGGGCATTCGCGCCAGCCGGCGGCGATAGCGCCACTGGAGAAACCGTTGCATGCCGAGGATCAGGCCGAGGATGGCGAGGCCGGGCTGAGCCGCCGAGAGCACCCGGCTCACCGGCTGCGGCCAAAGCAACAGGTCGATGATCAGGACAATCGCAAGCAGGCCGACGAGCATGCCGACCGTCTGCTTCGTCAATCGCGACAAAATCAGCCCGCCGGCGAGGACCAACAACGAGATCGCCAATAGCCACAGAGTCCGCGGCACGGCCACGATTCGCAGCGGCTCGAGCAGATTTTGATGGGCGGTCACGCTGCCTTCCGTGAACTCCCAGCCGGTGGTTCGCTCGCGGCCTTCAGGTTCGAGACCGTTCAAGATCCACTGATCAAGGTCGCTGGTTGCGTAAGCGGCAACGGGAAGGGCGAAGCCGTTGCGGATGGTCCAGCGTTCATCGAAGATCGCGTCGCCCAGTGACAGCGGCGTCGTCCTAGCCGGGACCGCCACCTGCCAGCGCACCGCATTGAGCGAGACGCGGCCGCGCGGACGTGGCGGCCGCCAACGCGTCATCCATCCGCTGGGACCTTCGCCTGTTCCGGCTGCCAGTGAGTACTTCAATTCAATCAGGAACGGCATACGTTCACGCGCCAACGGCAGCGCGATGCGAAGCATCCGCCCGATGTCGCCTTCGCCGGGCGTCTCACGAGAGTCGGTTCGCACGCCGTTCAAGTTCAATTCGACGTCCGCGGCCCCGAGGGGTAAGTCGAGATCGAAGGAACGGGCCTGCCATTTCAGCAGATGAAAACGCACGCGGTAACGTTGCCCGGTCTCATCGGCCTGGGCCTGAATAAGTGTTCGATCGATCCAGACATTCGGCATCGTGGACACGCCTGAATCACCATCTGTCAAGCTGATGCTCAAGGGCGGATTCAAGCCCGAGGCACGCAGGTTCAACAAGGTTGCTTCCGTCGCGAGAATCTCAATCGGCCCGGTCTGCCAGGGACCCGCGTCGAGAGCCGGTTGCCAGCGAAGCGATGCCTCACGGTCGCGGAAGAAGCGTACCCGGCTTTCTCCCGCCGTCGCCAACTCGGGCCAAGGCATGGGAAGCGCCACGCGTGCTCCCTCATTCCCGGTCGCGGGGTAGGTGATCGCGTAACCAAGCGACAATACTACCTCTTTCATGGGATCGGTAGGCAGGACGACCGTCCAATCGCCGGGAGCGTTGGTCTCGATGCTGCCGGGCGAAACGGTCAATCCGCTGAACGGCGACGCCGAGCGAAAGCGAATCCGGCGCGACGTTCGTTCGGCAAAGTGGAAGCGGAACTGCTGCGAAACTCGAGCCTGGCGATCACCGAGGAATACGTCGGCATTTGTTTCCACCTGAACGTCGGTCCGCAACGGCTTCCAACCAAGCTCCACCGTCGCCACGCCTCGTTCCATCGTTGTCGTCAGCATGGGCGGCGCGGTCGCCGTCGTCGAAGGACTGAGCGGTCGGGGCCGCAAGCCGGGCTTGTCGCCTTCCCATTGGTAGGCGGCAGCCCGTAAATCGTAGCCTTCGGGAATCTCGGCTGAGATCTGGTTGCTTCGTTCCGCAACTTGCAGCAACCGGGGCATCGTTAGCGTAATGTCCTGCGCGTTGGCTGGGATGGGATAAAAGCCATCAAGCACGAGGGTGAACTCCGCCCGTTGGGGAGTCGAAAGTTTGATCTGGATGACGCGCCGCTGGGGGCTCAGGTCGCGAAGCGGTACGATCGCTTCGACCAGCTTCGGCGTCGACGCTTCGAAAACGCCGGGCACGGGCACTTCCACTTCCAAGTTGTCGACTTCCATGCGGAACGGCGTGATCGTGAGATCGGAGTGCAGCCGCCATCCGCCTTCACCCAGGGCGAGCGTGTGGTGCACGCGCGCCTGGATCGTGCCTGCCAGATTTCGCACGTCCAGTTCGAGCGGCGTCAACAATTGATCTTTCCCCACCACCGGCAACGAACGATACCGATAAACCGCTTCCGCGCTCGGGTCGTCGGCCGCGTCGGCACGCTGCGTATCGCCTTTCAAGATCGGCGTCGCCCGGATGTGCGACGGCGTTCGGATACGAATCGTCCCCGAATACGGCACGGCTTCCAGCGCGGCAAACGGACCGATCGCAATGCCGCCTTTCAGCTTCGGTTCCGCCGCACGATTGCGCACGACCCGTGTGTGAATGGCAACCAGCAACTCCGCGGTGTTCACCTCTTGAAAGCGAAGCCGCCATTCGGTCTTGCCCGGTTCCGGGCGAACGAGCTCATAGACTTGATCGGCTGGAAGATCGATCGGTTTGTCGCCGGACATGGTCGGAGGGCGGCCAACATGAACCTCCGCATTGAACGGGGCCAGGAATCGCCACTCCTTGGCCGCCCCTTTCAAGCGAAGGAGCGCTTCGCTCTGAATATCCGTATCGCTGATCGAGACGACAATTTCGGTCTCCGCCGAGCGAGCGGCCGCCGTCGTGGCACGGGCGGCATCTTCCCAGGTGACGATGATCTGCGACACGGACCCGAGAGCGACCCCGGTGTTGAACTCGTCGGCATCCAGACGGCGAACCTCGACCTCCGGCGGCAGAACGGGAATGGCGACCGGCGTCGCCTCTTTTCGCGAAAGCATCAGCCGTTTGACATTGGGCGGCGGTTGAAACGTCAGCGTGGTGATCGGAGCGCCGGGAAGGGCCAATTCGAAACCGACCTCGTTCCCCTTGGTCCCCCGGGGCGTGATGGGGATTTCAAAATCGAGCCGGATGCTGTGATCGTCCGGTTCTTCCAACTGAACCGCGAGCCCTTTTTCGTTTACCAGAAGGAGTGGCAATTTGCCGTCATCTCGTTTAGCGTCGGTCGGCTGAGCCTTCTGGCAACCCAGGAAGACGGTGGTTCGCGGCAAGGTGGTGCGAACGCGGAAGGTCGCCTTCAATTTCAACAGGAGTTGAGAACCTCGTTTGTCCAAAGTTCCGACGAGTTCACAACTACTGGGGATCGCGGGTTTGTCGGCTGCCGCCTGCTTCTTCAACGCCTCGATCTGGTCGTTGAGTTCCTTGTACTTCTCGGGAGTCAGGTAAACGGCTTCGGGCCGGTCGATCGTGCTCGCGTCGCTGACGACGATGATGACGGCCCCGGAAGGCAGCTTCATCGCCCCGGTTTTCGTATCCTTCTTGGGTTGATTCTGAGCATTTAGCGACAACGCGCCGCCCAGAACGCCCAGGAGCGTCAGGCCAAGAAGCCAGCGGATGGTGCCAAACGGGTGGTGCATTACAGATCTCAAACCGTTCGATCATTCCCCCCAACCCATCCAGTATAACCAGAACGCGCGACTGATGCGGAGAGACTTTTCGGCATCTTCAACCAAAAGGCGGCAGGCGTAACGATTGCGAGGGTTATAGGGTGGCCGCTCTGCATTTTACCCTTCAGACAATCGGAAGGCTTTCTGGGAAGCCCGACTCAAGGTGGTGTACATACCCTCCCACCTCCAGCGTCTTCCGCTCCCCATTCTCTTCGATCCAGTAACCCGCGCTGATCATTTCACCCAGATGCACCAACTGAATGCCTTCGATCGGTTGGCTATCCAACAGACGCTGGCCGTCTTCGGGAGCAACGGTGAAGATCAGCTCGAAATCCTCGCCATCGGTCAGGGCATGTTGCAGCGGCGTTCTTCCGGTTCGTTCCGCCAGGATTCGGGCACTTGCGGTGATCGGAACGGACTCCGAGCGTATCACCGCGCCGCAACGGCTTTCTTCACACAGATGATGCAGATCGGCACTCAGGCCGTCGCTGATGTCGATCATCGCGTGAAGGTCGACCCATTGGTGCAGGGCCAATGCTTCTTTCACACGCGGTACGAAATCGAGATGCTTGCCAAGGATGCTGCCGCCGAGCGGGCCGGTGACGAAGATCCAGTCGCCCGGCTTGGCGCCGGCACGTGTGACGGGACCCTTCGCGGTAGCCTCGCCCAGCAGAGTCACCGTGACGACCAATCCGCCCGTCCAGCTGTTGGTGTCGCCGCCCACGATGGGGACGTCGAACATCTTGGCCATTTCGTGGAGGCCTTCATGAAGCTGTTCCGCAATCGCTCGCCCGTTTTGGCGCGGCAGGCCGACACTCACGACCGCCGCGGTCGGGATGCCCGCCATGGCCGCGATGTCACTGAGGTTGACGGCCATCGCCTTGCGGCCCACGGAACGGGGGCCGGCCTGATCAAGGAGGAAGCAACTTCCTTCCAGCAGCATGTCGGTCGTAATCAGAAGCGAACGATCGCCCGAAACCTGGATGGCGGCAGTGTCGTCGCCTGGGCCAATTCGCACGCGCGGATGGGCCGGGGTTCGCTTCCGAATCCAGTCGATATAGGCGAACTCATCGCGCGTTAAAATCGGCACAATCGCTCCTGTTTTCCCGGTTTATCGGGTCGATCCGGCAAGACCGGATCATTGACTCTGCGGCTCGTTCAAAATGGAACGATGAGAACTCGCATTCCGAAGATTCGTGTTGTAAGTTGTAATCGTCCTTCTCAAGCAAGTCCGTTGCCGTTATGCTATGAGAGTTAAAGGCAGGATGCCGGGGCACTCCATCAGGAGGATTAGCCGCTTATCACCGAGATTGCCATGATGCCGTCTACGACGATTCTCCCTTACTTAGTGGCCGACTTCACCTCCCCACCGCCTTTCGTTGATCGCACTTACGGCGAACCGCGCTTTCATACCGAAAGCCCCGTTCAAAGCCTTAGTTACGATAGCGACGACACGCTCTGGTCGATCGAGGAAGCGGGCGTCTTGCGGCAATGGTCACGCGACGGCCGATTGCTCTCGCGGAGCTTTCTCGCCGAACTCCAGTCGGGATGGTGCTTCAACGCCGACGCGACCAAGCTCGCGTCAAGCAGCAACGACCTCGCGATCTGGGATATTTCCAGCGCCCGGGTCCTCCACCGAATCCCCACCGATTCGTGGGTGGAGTCGATGGCCTTCTCGCCGGACGGCAAAATTCTCGCCAGCGGCCATGAGGATGGTACGATTCGCCTTTGGGATGTTGCCTCGGGCAAGAAAGTCGGCCAGTGGCAGGCTCATGAGAAAGAGATCTCGGCCATCGCGTTCCGCGACCAGAAAGGCCACTTGGCCACGGCCGGGGAAGACAAACTGATTCACGTCTGGGATCTCGCTTCCAAGAAGCGGCTCCATTCATTCAAGGGCCATAGCGATCGCATTCCGTCGCTGTCCTGGCAACCGGGTAGCGATGTCCTCATCTCCGCCGGCTGGGATACCACCGCTCGCGTCTGGGAGTTGCCCAAGAGCGATCCGCTGATGCTGCTGAACAGCCACTCGGATCAGGTTCATTTCCTGGCCCATTCGCCCGATGGCAAGCAGGTGGCTGTCGCCGACTCGGATTTCGCCATTCACGTCTGGAACGATCCCCAACACGGGAAGGTCCAGTTCGTTCTCCACGGTCATACCAACGAGGTCCGCGCGTTGGCCTTTTCGCGAGACGGCAGCCGTCTCGCTTCCGCCGGGGACGATTGCGTCGTCCATTTATGGGACATGAACGCGGGCCAGCTCGTGGCCGGCCCCAACCCGCGGGCTCGCCATGGCATCACGCTGGTGGCCGAGCGTCAGATCGTAAGCACGGCCGGCACGACTCTCCAGGCCTGGGAGCAAGAATCGGCCAAGCCCACCTGGGTGCCGGAAGGCGAATCGATCCTGTCGATCGCCGCGAGCCCGGACGGCAAACGCCTGGCCACGGGCGGGCAGTCCCCGGTCGTGAAGATTTGGGACCTGGCCAAGCAAACGCTGGAAACGACGCTCAATCACACGCGCGGGCCGATCATCAACCTGACGTTCTCAGCGGACTCGCAGTTGTTGGCCAGCGCCAGCATCACCGATGGCCTCGCCTGGGTGTGGCGCATGGGCACGCCGGAAGCCATTTGCGTGATTCCGGAAGCGGCCGAGTCGAGCACTCTCGAAACCATCGCCTTCCACCCAAAGCTGAACTGGCTCGCGGTGGGCGGCATCGACTGGCTCGCCACGGGCGGTTCCGACGGCGCCCTGTGCCTGTGGAGCATCGATCAACTCGAAAAGATCACCAGCGTGCCGGTCGGCGTCACCAGCATCGCCTTTGACCCCAGCGGCCGCTACATCGCCGCGGGCACCTTGAAGCAGACTGTTGCCGTCTGGGAAGTGAAGGATCTCTCGAAGGTCTTTGATTTCTCCGGCCATCAAGATCGCGTCGGCGCCGTGCTCTTCAGTCCGGACGGCAGCTGGCTCGTCTCCGCGAGCGACGATAGCACCATCCGCATCTGGAACATGCTGACCGGCCGGCTCGCCATCGCCCGCCAGTTCGATGCCGCCATCCAATCGCTCGCCTTCTCGAAAGACGGCAAGTACCTTTACACCGGCAACGGCAACTCGACCTGTTATCGCCTTGAGTTGAAGAAGCTCTTCGAGGACTAGTGTTCGAAGAAGTTCGAAATACGAAACAAATACTCGGGCAAATACGAAATACGAAATACGAATTTCGAAATACGAAACAAATACGAAGCGAAGAAATAAAACCAAAGAAGAACAAACAAGACGAAGACTTTCTCTGTCTTCGTCTTGTTTGTTCTTCTTTTCTTTTTCCTCTTATTCGTATTTGTTTCGTATTTCGTATTTCGTATTTCGGATTTCAACGAACGAAGAGAGCCTTCGTTCGTTGATTGGGATGGCAGGGGCCGTGTGCCCCCGGTATATTATTCCGATTGGATGATGCGATTAGGCTCAGGTCCGCATCAGATCATTCCATCCCACCGCCGATGCAGCGACTTCCCCGAATGGAAAACCCTCTCGATTTACCGACGCCGCCGGTGGATAAGCCGGATCCCAAAATTCCGCGACCCAACGACTTGACCGGGCGGACGCTTGGTGATTTCCAATTGATCCGCCGCATCGGCCAAGGTGGGATGGGGCAAGTCTACCTCGCCCGGCAGATCAGCTTGAAGCGGCAGGTGGCCGTCAAAATTCTGCGGACCGATCTGGCCGCCAACATCACCGCCTTGAAGCGCTTCCAACACGAGGCCGAGGCTGTCGCCCGCATCACGCACGCCAACATCGTACAAGTCTACGCGATCGGCGAATCGGACGGTTTGAACTACATGGCACTCGAATATGTCGAGGGCCGTAACCTTCGCGATTACATTCATCGCAAGGGACCACCGGAAGTGCCCCTCGCCATCAACATCATGCGGCAGGTGGCCTCGGCTTTGCAGCGGGCCAGCGAGCTGGGCTTCGTGCATCGCGACATCAAGCCGGAGAACATCCTGCTGACTCGCAAAGGCGAGGTAAAGGTCGCGGATTTCGGCCTATCACGCTGCTTCGCGGCGGACCAACCGTTGAACATCACGCAGAGCGGCGTGACCATGGGCACCCCGCTCTACATGAGCCCGGAGCAGGTGCAAGGTCATAACGTCGGCCCGCGTTCGGACATCTATTCATTCGGCGTCACTTGTTATCATATGTTCGCCGGCGAGCCGCCTTTCCGCGGGCAGACACCGTTTGAAGTGGCCCTGCAACATGTACAAAGCGAGGCTACACCCCTGCAGCAGGTGCGGCCCGATCTTCCGCCCGACCTGTGCGCCATCGTTCACAAGATGATGGCCAAGAAACCGGAAGAGCGTTACCAGACCGCGCGCGAGATTCTCCGCGATCTGATGCGCATGAAAGAGGGGCTGACGACATCGGCCGTGCAAACGGCACTGGCCCAGAGCGGCGGCAGCGGCAGTGCCTTCCCGCTCCGCAGTAGCGACGTCGGCAGCGGCTCCCTCTCC
>Ga0105046_10004742_pt1 | contig 21618 bp, 23 predicted proteins | sample MAT03_FD_78385 | JGI IMG/M metagenome (GOLD analysis project Ga0105046, IMG submission 78385) | Freshwater microbial communities from Lake Fryxell liftoff mats and glacier meltwater in Antarctica - MAT-03 (megahit assembly) | ecosystem: Environmental > Aquatic > Freshwater > Ice > Liftoff...
GGAATTTTTAATGGTTTATTTTTAAGATTAAAAGGAGGATTTTCTCTGCTAAACATTTGCTTTTGAATCAATTCTAATCGTCGATAGTAAAGAGCATTTTGAGATCCAAATCCCAAAAAAATACCCGTTAATGTGTAGTCATGCGGTATGTCTTGAGAAGGATCAGTTAAATAATTTAAAAAAGAAGCTGGTGTTACCTGAGGTCCAAGCACATACTGAAATAATGGAAGATTATTTTGAACCACCTCGATCAACTTTTGAGGATTAATCCACATTAAATGTACCCAATCGAAATACACGTGATCCGGATGATCCTTGCAACAGATGATTAATTTTTGAGAAGGGATGGGTTCAAAAAATTTTTTCCATATGCGATATCCTTCACATAAGTCAATTGAGCGCCGATGTGCTTTTGTTCCTATTTGTCTAAGGTTAATCTTGTCTGAAGAAAGAATTCCTTCCATGCAAACAGGCTTAGACCCTGCAAGCACAAAACCCCCTTCCGAATTGGTAAGCATCGTGCGAAAAAAAGATTCGAGATAAAGTCTTTCTTCTGGGTTTAAGCTTTGCAGGGATTTTTGCCATTCAGGCAGAATTTCTTCTGCCTGAATGAAGCTTGTATAAAAAAAAAGGAACAGACGTAAAGTTTTTTTTATCGAGCTAATATAGCATTCCATATTTTAATTGTAAGGACAATTATAACCTAAACAGCCCCCATCGGCAGTATACGGGTGTCCATTTGGACAGTTTCCGTATAAGGATGCGTAGTAATAATACACGCCACTAGAATCTTGATGAAGTGTTTTCACACACAGCACATTTTGACCATCAACGATCAACATGCAATCATCTTGGAAAAATATGTTATTCTGTGTGACATATGCTTTGGTTAACCCCATCTGATTATCCATCTTAGGTAGAGATCCATAACATGCTGAAAAACAAAATATTAAGACTGTACAAAAACTAAAAATTTTATTCTTGATTTTTGACATGCCTAGCTCCTTTTTAAGTCTTGAAAAATCAACTTTTCTTTAAGATAGCTATTTTGAGTGCGAGTCATTTTTTATCAAGAAAAAATTAAGCGAAGATTTTTCGTGCTGTGTGATTCTGTTGAGAGGCTCTAAAATTCCCCTCCCCTTTAGAGGAATCTTTAAGCCTACTCGTGCTGTGAAACTTGTGCTTAGAGCAGCAATTCCCGCTGGCGCTCCGAGTGCGGGATTGCTAAGCGCATCTTGCCCGCTCATAGGAGCATCGGATGTTAAGGGCGAAGGTTTTTTAGATGATTCGGGTATGGAACTTGCCAAAGACTCTGCGATGGCGCCACCATTAACCAACTCTGATTTAGCTGGTTGCAGCCCAGCGGGAATTGCTGTGCTTAGAGCAATGATAGATGTGATTCACAATAGGGAAGTAAACTAAGGCTATGGGTAACGTCTGTGAGGTTAGTAGAAGAAAAACGAGCTGTTTCTCAATAGGGATCTCTATTTTTGCTTAGTCTGAAATTAGTAAGAAAACTAGAATGAATTTTAGGTTTTTCTTAACGTTTTCTGGCCTTGTTGAAAAACTTCCACTAAGGACTTGGAAAAAATTCATCTAAAATAAAGAAACTCCTTGTTTTAACGATAAAAGAAAAACGAGGAGTTTCGAATGTAGAAACGTATCTGGACAGAGTTACAACAGAAGTCTCGTTCAACGCGGAAGTCTCTGTTTTCTGATTGATCCCAAACTTGGTGAGTCGATCAAGACATATAAGAAGGTCTCTTCTGGAGGAAGGCCAACTGAATACAGTGATGCATTCATTCAGGTGCTAGCCGCTTCACCTCCGCTTCACCTCCGCTTCCGCTTCGGTTCCGCTTCATTGCTCTTGAAGAAAAAGAATAAAAGCATTCGATCCTTCAAGATTTATTTACACAAAAATCTGTACACTCCCAGAAAAACGTCTCTACAAGGGCTCTTCGACTATATCCAGTCAGTTTTCCCATATGGATTTTGCTCGTTTATTCCCCCCCTAAACCTGGCTATTTCCAGTATCGCTTTATCTCTTTCACTCCCATCCACCTTGTATCGGCCGTTCTTGGGAGGGGGGTTGTCACCCCTATTTCTGATATCGGTTTCCTAGCCACCTCTTCACCATACGCTCCATCAGCTTTTATACATTTAATTTTCCCTTCTATTTGATTCAAAATCTCCTCTGCCATCTTTGCCTCTCCTACATGACTTGATGGTGTCACTTCTCCCACTCTCCTTTTGCGTGTCTTCATCGAGTGCAACACGGACTTTGATCCACTTGCGGGGTCTTCCTCTCCCGTTTATCTTTACTTTCCATTCACCTTCTCCCATGACTTTCATCCCGCTTGCATCTAAAATAAATACCACACCGCCGCTTCTTGGTAATCGAGGCAACTCAATTTGTAATTTTGCTAAGCGTTTACAAGTGAGGGAACAATACCGTTTATCAAAAATAAAGCCATAAATTAGCGTGAAATCTTTGGGAGATTTTGACCATCTTTTCGAAGTTATTATTCTGAATATTAACGAGAAAAGATAGTCGGAAGATGCCAAAGAGATCGCGGTAATTTATGACTTTATTTTTGATAAATGATATAAGTGGGGAGTTTTACTCCCTTTAGGAAAAAACCCATGATCGATTTCGCAAAACCTTCAAGCATTCTGTAGGGAATCTTGAAGTAGGCTTTGATAGCTGCTAGCACTAGAATTCATGCATCACTTACCCAATCGGCCTTCCTCCAGAAGAGACCTTCTTATGTGTCTTGATGGACTCAAGAAAGTTTTCGGATCAATCAGAAAACAGAGACTTCCACGTTGAACGAGATTTCCGTTATACTTGGGCCAGATACATTTCTGCATTCGAAACTCCTCGTTTTTCTTTTGTCTATAAAACAAGGAGTTTCCTTATTTTAGATGAATTTTTTCCAAGTCGTTTACTGAACTTTTTCAACAAGGCCGAATTTTTAGCAAAAAATGCAGCCATTAAAAGTTATGGCTCTATATACTGCCAAACATGACTACCACCCGTATTCAACACACTCCTGCTCTGAATTGGGGTATTTGCGTAAGTACTGTGTCCAAAGTCATCTGCTTGATCGCTCTGGCGGTTTTATCGGCTTTTCAACTGGCTCTGCCGGGAATGTTGATTGCAGCCATTGTTGTGACCCTGGTCACGACGATGACAGGGGGGCTTGCGTTGGCGCTCCCTGCAATCATGAGACGTCCGTCCGCTCCGGTTCAGCCTGCCGCGATTGCTCTCACTGATATTTCTCGCTTGATTGAACGTATACAAAGGGATCAACATCTGGTACCGATTGGATTCTTGGTATTGATAATGGACCAATTTCCAAAAGAACAATGGTCGGAGGCTTTGAAAGGCGCCTTTTGTTTGCGAAATAGGGGGCCCGAAGAGCTGGCTTATATTTTGGATGAGGTAAGTACATCTCCTTGGGACGAAATTTTTCATATAACGGATCTTTTTAAGACTTCCCACCAGCGGTTGTGGAACTCCTTAGATGTAGGGCAAGCACAAGCCATCATGGAGGCTTTTCCTCTCATGCGCAATCATGAAGCTCGGGATGCTTTTGCTTTCGATTTTGGTCAATCTTTAAACCAAAAATTAAATCTCTTAAATCCGCTTTTTGCAAAGATCCAACCGACACGCGCTTGTTTAAAAGGATTGATCCGTGGCTATCATGCTCATATGCACTCCTATCGAACCGTCCAGGCTCCTTCTCCGGATGAAGAAGAGAATCTTTTACCTACCTTACTCGGCACCTTGAGACTTTCTCATCAACTACAGGCTATGCGGGACATTTTAAATTCCCTCTAATCCTTAGGTGGTTTCTTTTAAATTTTTAACTTGTTACTGTCTTTTTAAATGGAGGTTTGTATGCACTGTCTGCGAGCTTCTCTTACAAATATGTATGTGCAAGTGGGCCTTTGGTCCGCTGCTATGGCTCCTCTCAACGGCCTGATTTATCTCTTAGCAACAGGGATTATTGGATTCTCCACAGCTTCTGCGGGAGTCCCTATGGGTGCGGCTTTTATATTAGGTGCGGTCACCACTATCCCTATTTTTATTTCGAGTGCCACGATCGAAGCTATTTGGAAACGAACCCTCGCATGGGATCCTGTTCGTGAACGCCCTGAGCAATTTTATGGAATGTTAGTGGCACAAGTAGCGATGACGGCTTTTATCATTCTAGGATCCTCGTTGGCTGCTGTTTACATGTGGGGAGCTCCCTTTATCTTAGGGACAACACTCCTTTTAACAGCAGTAGCTGGAGCGTCCCTTTTAGTAGATGGGTGTCTTCTTTCCTTAGATCGTTATGTGATGAAAATTTTTTAGAGACGAAACTCGTCGCCTAGGTACCGTTTGCGTGCTTGTTCATCCTCGAGGAAGTCGTGGACGGTTCCCTCTTTCATCACTTTTCCATCGTAGACCAGATAACTGCGGTCCACGATCGAAAAGATTTCGCGCGCATTGTGGTCGGTAATGAGGATACTGATGTTTTTGTTGGAGAGGTGCCGAATCATTTCTTTCACTTCTTGAACGGAGATGGGATCGATATTGGCAAACGGTTCGTCCAGAAGAAGGAAGGTAGGGTGCGTGACAAGTGAACGGGTGATTTCAAGACGCCGTCTCTCTCCACCCGAAAGCGTGGCGGCTTTTTTCTTAGCAAGAGGCGTGAGATGAAGCTCTTCAAGAAGCGCGGCTAAACGTTTCTGTTGCTCAGCAGGGTTTAAGGAGAGGGTTTCCAAAATGGAAAGAATGTTGTCTTCAACCGTCATTTGTCGGAAGATCGAAGGTTCTTGAGCGAGATACCCCATCCCCATGCGGGCACGGATGTGAATCGGTGCATGGGTCACATCTTGATCATTAAAAATCACCTGACCGGCGTCCGGCTTAATTAATCCAACTGTCATGTAGAAAGCGGTCGTTTTACCGGCGCCATTAGGACCGAGAAGTCCTACAATTTCCCCCGGATTCACTTGAAAGGAGAGCCCATCGACGACTTTGCGTCCCCCATACGATTTCTCAAGCTGTTGGGCAACAAGACCGGGCATGCTCTCTTCCTTTACTTTATATTGAATCGATTCCGGATTTGATCAAACTCATGTTCAGCAAATTGGAAACGGACATCCCCCATCCCCTGAACAGCCTCTTTTTGAGTCACTTCATCACGACGTATTTTTAAAGCAGGAGCACTGACGGTCAATTGGTTAGTCTCATCATAAAGCAATACACGCTTAGGCGCTTGGGCTTTCAAAACCATATCCCGTGCTTTCAAATCAACTTCGACTTGATCGGCAAGGGCATATTGTCGGATCTGCGAACCGGTCATTTTCACTTGTCCTTCTAAACGGACAGTAGAAGGCTCAAAATGATCTTCTTCCACTAACGCATAAAAGACGCGCACAATACTCGCTTCAATCGTTCCCATCAGATCTTCAAAATAGACGACGCTTCCAGGTTGTGCCCGGATTTCTAACCAATGTCCTTCATGATCGACAAAAAGATGTCCCGTTGTTTTGAGATGATGCTCTTCTGCGTCTCCTAAATAGTCGAGATCAATTTTCCCATTTGCACGCACCGAGCGGAGTTCTCCATCTCGTCGATCGACCATCACACGGCCTTTAATGTGCCCATCTCCAATCCCCACTTGTGAAATCAAAATGTCCCCTTTCAGGTGCAAGACTTCAATCGGAGCTTCCCAAATGGCTTCATCGGCTTTCACTGTCATCGGATCTTTGTCTCCAAGGATTCCCTCAGGATCACGAAACAAAAGGCTTCTTTCAGGTTGTTTCAACAAAATGGACGCAGCCTGTACACGATCCCCGCGAGAAGAGACGACAAAACAAGGCTCATCCACACTCATCAATGCAAGTTCATGCTGCTTCCCTTCCATTTTTAAAATGGCTAAATCGCCCGTGGCAGTAAAATCGGGATGGATACATACCACGTGTCCTTCGGCGCGCCCTGAACCGATCAAAGGATCGAGCTGAGCTTGGTCGCAAGTCATTGTGCCCACATCTTGCAAATGGATTTCTACATGTTGATGCAGGTCAATCGAGGTGGGATCCCACGCGCTGTTAAAGAGAATTGTTCCTTCATCGGCGATGGCCGACCCTTCCGGTGCTTTGACAGAAACATCTCCACTGCAATCGAGCTGAGCATCATGGTAAAACGTCTTGCCCGCTTTCCATATCTCTTCTCCACGGATGATTTCTACGTTCTCGGCAGCCACCGTGCGTGCCATCGTATCCACAAGCGCGCGATCAGCCGTGAAAGTGCCTTCACCTGGTAAAGTTCCTGAAACGTGTTCCATCAATTCGCGAAGACGGGTCGACCCGTGCAGCTCATCCACTAATAATTGCCCGTGTGTGTACTGGACCGTGTTGTATTTGCGTTCCCCATCTTGGATTAACCAAAATGCCTTATGGATCTTTTCACGCGTTTGTTCCCCCGCCATCACCTCACGCGGAGGATGGATTCGCTGCAAAAGGGTTTCATAAAAGCGATAATCAAACCGCGTAGAATAGGAAAAATAGACACACACACACACAAGCACAAATCCCGTGATACCTAAACCCCACCCTGTGGCTTTGCGAAAGATCACGCACCCTCTTCTTGTACAATGGCGTAGAGGCGATGTAATTGATCCAATAAACGGGGCAAATCTTTGAAATCGAGAACAGAGGCTGCATCGCTTTTTGCGTGTTGAGGATCAGGATGGGCTTCTAAAAAGAGACAATTAGCACCTGCGGCCACCGCGGCTTTTGCTAAAATAGGAATATGTTCTCTTTCTCCTCCGGAAGAGTCCCCCTTTCCTCCTGGAAGTTGCACCGCGTGTGTGGCATCAAAACAGACGGGATAGCCGAACTTTTGCATTTCGGGAATGGAGCGGAAATCAGCCACCAGATTGTTGTAACCAAAGGTCACACCTCGCTCGACCAAAATGATGTTCTGATTCCCTGCAGCTTCAATTTTATCGACCACATTTTTCATGTCCCATGGGGCTAAAAACTGCCCTTTCTTCACACTGACAACCGCCCCCGTTTCGGCGGCGGCTACAATTAAATCGGTCTGACGGCAAAGAAAAGCAGGAATTTGCACAATATCGACCACTTTTCCCGCAGCATTCGCCTCTTCGGGTGAGTGGACATCAGTCACCACAGGGAGATCACATTCTTTTTGGACTTTTCGTAAAATCTCAAGCCCTTTTTCTAAACCAGGACCGCGGAAGGAACGATAGCTCGAACGATTCGCTTTGTCATAACTGGCTTTAAAGATTAACTGGATAGGGTATTGCGAAAACAGCTTTTTCAAGTCTTCGGCCGCTTTCATCGTATGCGCTTCCGATTCGATCACACAAGGCCCGCACATAATCGTGAGGGGTTGCTTGGGGCCGATTTTCCATTTTTGAATCTTCACTGATTTCATATACGCTCTCTCGATGAGGATTAGGGTGGCGCTCCACGATGGGAACAAGTTCCGGCACAAGGTCGGATAAAGGCTTCAATACAAATAACCGTTCATTTAAACGTGGATGGGGCAATGTCAACTTTTCGCTTGTCTGTTCCACCCCTTCATACCACAATAGATCGAGGTCAATCGGACGTGCTTCTCTTTTGCATTTAGGAGTTTTTCCAAGCGCCCGTTCCAATTGCTCTATCTTTTCAAATAAGAGGAGTGGTAGCAAAGTCGTTTGCAAACCACAGACGGCATTGACAAATAAATCTTCCGTGACACAATCGACTGGAGTGGTCCGATAGAATCGAGAAAGACGCGCTTCTTGGACTCCTTCCCAACCTTTTATTTGGATAAAGGCATTCAAAAGCGTTTGTTTGACATCTCCCTGATTTCCTCCCATTCCAATAAAAACCTGTGGCATATCGTGTCATTATACCCTTTCCCATTGAAAAATTCGAGTAAACACGGTAAATTTCATCCTCGTCACAGGACTGATAGCTCAGTGGATAGAGCACCCGCCTTCTAAGCGGGTGGTCGCAGGTTCGAATCCTGCTCAGTCCGTCTTATCCCACCTACAAAATTTGAATTGCAGATCCCTGCTGATCCTTAATGCCTGGATCACCTAACCGTTGAAAACAGAGCCTCAAGCTAAAAATATACAAAAGCTACCCATATGACTTAATTGAGTAGTTTTTGTAGAAAATCCTTAAATCTTATAGGCATTGTTCTCACGATATTAAAGTTCCTCGTGACCTCCTCCCTATCGCCAATAGTAACCAAATTTCTTCTTTATTTTGAGAGATTCTGTATTCTGAATTCATGGAGCAAAAGATTCAGAACGATCCATTTCCAGGATTAGAAGACCTGATGGCTAACTGGAAGTTGCCCCCCTTTAAAAAAGGGTCAGCAAGGCGCCGTTTTCGGGAAATCAATGAGAATTTACTTCAACTGATCAAAAACACACCCCCTCCTTGCTTTCTCTTAGGCAGTGTGCTCGATTTCATGGATCGCGTGAATGAAGCTTCCATTTTAAATGAAAAATTGACATTTCAAGATTTTGAATTTTTTCTTAATCAATATGCCGATTTGGACGAAGAAGAGAATCGGAAGGTCCGGGGACAAGTGGTGGGAAAATACCTGCCAAGGCAAGCCTTTCAAAATCTTTTTCCCATTGGGATGAATCGCGTCTTTGCGGGTAGCCATTTTGTGGCGGCTCACCTCGCACCGGATGTGGACACCATGGTCGCCTCGTTTATCGGATGGCTCGATGCTTTTGCGGCACGGGTGTCCGAAGGGATGCACTATTGGTGTCTTCCAGGAGGCCCTCCCCAATCCCCTACCTCCCAAATTTTTAAAGATTTTTTAAATCCGGCTTTTTTTGATTTAGCCGCGAGGCAGACGGCCACTCTTTCAGTGGGTGCCCGAGATTTAGTCCACCAACAAGGATTGCAAAAAGAGGCGGGTGCCGTATCGATCAATACGATCGACCATGGCGTGAATGAAAAATCGGTGGTATCCGTGGATGAAGCGGGCCATTACCGAGGCGATTGGCGAAGCTCAGATGTGGAAAGCGTGCGACAAGTGGCCCTACTCTTTAAATCCTGTCTCCGTTGGTTTGAAAATACGGTACAAGGGGGACTGATCACTCTCTTTGCCAAAGAGAAGGTCTCTGCAGCGGATGTCACCCACTTTACGCATTCCCTCTTTCAAATCCGCATGGAAACGTGTGAACCTATCAAAGAGCTTTCCTCCTCAGAGAAAAAGAATTTGCAACGCTTTTTTCAGGATGTATTAGCCTTACCTAACGGAATGCAAGCCTCTTTTGAAGAACTGGCTCAACAAAAGTTTCCGGCGCTTGCCCACTTTCAAGTCCGTTTAAATGCCTTAGACAAAGCCGATTTTAATCACCGCCCCTCCCTTTTTAAAGATTTGGGAACCGTGATCCACGCCTTGGATAAGGCGATCGATACCATGCGCACTTACATTGAACGTTTGGATGTAAGCTTGGCGATCAAGGACAAGGTGTTGGAAACGCCCCCTCTCTATATCACTCTCAAAAGCGATGTGGAAGAAATTCGTACGAAAATGGGGACGCACGATTCATTAACCGTTTTAGTTCCTGAAGAAAATGGCGCTTTTTTTCCAGTGGGAATTGTGCGTCGTGAAGACTTGCAAAAGCCTTTTTTGGGAACTGTCTCTTTCCGGGATTTTTGCAATTTAGAAGAGGTCAAAATGGCCCCTTATTTGGCTGTGGTGAGTGTGATTGACCACCACAAGACCTCTTTACAAACAGTACTCGCTCCCTTTGCTTTAATTGGAGATGCGCAATCGAGTAATACATTGGTCGCCGAACAAGCGTTTCGTCATATCGATCGCGTGCAAGAGGCGCCCTATTATGTGCATGCAGAAAGAGAAAAACTCGATTATTTTCTTTTTCTTCACGCCATTCTCGATGACACGGATCTTCTGACCAAAGTGACCACTTTAGACATCGAAATTGTCATGGATTTGCTCAATCGTTTAAAACGGCTTACAGGGAGCTCTCATCCTCCTCTTTCTTTACAAGGGATCTCCTATGGTCCTTCCTTCACCGAACAAGCCTCTCAACGTATTCTCCGCGATCCTGATATGTATGCCCTCTATAGTCAGCTCCATCGATCCCGCCAGGAAGAAATGGAAAAAGGGCTCAAAATGGCTTTAAAAGGAGACAGCCTTTCTCTTTTTCAAGATACAAAAGAGCAAAATCGATGCTGTCGAATAGGACAAATCAAATTATTTCCTAGTTTACTTCCCTTGTTTGATCGTGCCCATGAGGCGATTCAAACATTGTGGCAAAAAAAAGTGGAAGATATTTACAAAAGACGTCCTGAAATGGATCTTCACCTGATGATGGTGAGTACCATTCCAACAGCTGATGAGCTTTTTAAAGGAGATGCTTCTCCCACTCCGCATCTCGATGAATTGTGGGTATGGATTCCGCCTACTCAACTGGCACAAGAGCATCTCAGCAGTTTTCTCAATCAATTTCGGGCTTCACAAGGGGGAAGGATTGATTTTCACTTAGTTTTGAAAGGCCATTCGGGGCCTTTAGAAGAGACATTTGCCCGCAATTGGCCGACGTTACCACCCCAACGGGAAGATGGACATGAGCAGATTGCTATCTTGCGTTATAAAGCGGGGAGTCTCAATTCGCGTAAAGCGATGATCTCCCCATACTTACCTAAGACTTAGTTAGGCTGTGCTTCTTCTGGCGCGGAATGTGGAACTCCGTCGTTCTCTTCGAGAATTTCGAGATTCACACGAATGCCATTGCGGCTCGCCACTGACATTAAAAGGGTACGGATCGCATTAATCGTTTTCCCTTTTTTTCCAATGATTTTCCCAATGTCAGACTTTTCTACAGATAACTCGATGATGAGGGTTTGTGTTCCCCCGATTTCATTGATTTTGACTTTTTCTGGATTATCGACCAGGTTTTTCACGATGTACGCGACGAATTCTTTCATACTTCGATCCCCTTTGCAGTGTCTCTATCATACCGGGTCGAATTTAATTAGAGAAGCAGAATTGAAGTTATTGTTTTTCAAAAACTTAAGGAAGTCCTCTGGAGGAGGAATAACAAAATCTAAGGGTATCTGTGTCATTGGATGCTGAAATGCAAGGCGGTAAGCATGCAAAAGCTGCCGTTCAACCCCTAAAGATTGATTCTTGGAAGGGGTTCCATACACGCCATCTCCTACGACCGGGGTTTTTCGTTGTTGCAAGTGGACACGGATTTGATGCGTGCGTCCCGTTTCGATCTGCACACGAACCAGGGTTAAATCTCCTACAGTCTCAAGCGCGCGCACCACACTTTTAGCAGAACGCCCTCCCTCTTCTAACACCGCCATCTTCTGCCGATTATTCGGATGGCGTCCAATAGCCCCTGTAAGCACCACGTTGCCGGGATTTCCCACACAAATAGCCAAATATTCTTTCACGACTTGACGCGACGCAAACTGGGCGATTAACCGCTGCTGCGCCAGTGTGGTTTTAGCCGCCACTAGAAGCCCTGAGGTTTCTTTGTCGAGACGATGGACAATTCCTGGGCGCAAATCAGGAGAAAAGGGTAACTGTTTGCAATGATACAAGAGTGCATTGACAAAGGTCCCGCTCCAATGCCCTACTGCAGGGTGCACCACCATACCAGCCGGCTTATTCACCACAATCAGATCTTCATCTTCGTACAAAATCTCAAGCGGAATATTTTCGGGTTTTAAATCGATCTCGGGCGTGGCTTGGAAGCACACCTCGATCTCATCCCCTTCTTTGGGCTGCATCCGTTTTTTTACCGGCATCCCGTTTAACAGCACCAACTCCTCTTCCAACAGGCGTTGGAAATAGGTACGCGAATACTTATCGGCAAAACGGCGGGCGAGAAGTTTATCAAGCCGCTCCCCCGCTTCTTCAGCTTGAACAATCACAATTTCAGAGGGATTCATGGAGAAAGGGGTAAAGGGTAAGAGGAATCTCTGGCATGGAGAGTTTCCGGAAAATACTTTGAAAATGGGCTTCTAATTCAGTTGCTTCGTCCATGGCTAATAGAGGATACGTTTTTCCAGCAAAGAGGGCGCCCTCAATGGAATGAATTTCCATCCAATCAGGCAATTGAGGAGGAACAGAATCCTCAACAGGAAAGCCTATCAGCAACACAGGGCGTTTATTTTTGGTTATCTCTGGCGATTTGACGTCGTCTTGCTTCCGCATCACGCATTCTTCCTATTATCGTGGTTGCAATTCCTTCGAGTATTTTTTTCCACACTTCAGGCGCCTTGGCTTTCAAATCTTCCAAAGACTTAATCTGCGTGTTGACGTCATAGCTTTGTGCAGCAGCGGCCTGATTCGTCGTTCCTGTAGCAGAAACTTGAGTGTCAGGTTTCGCGGCTGCCTGTGTATCCGAACTCGTTAAGCTTGGGTCTACAGGAGTACTCATCGTATGTCCTCCTAACTCTCATTATACTCCTCTTCGAGATTAATCGCGAGGCGACGAAAAGCTTCAAAAATGGTCTCTAAACGATAGCCGCGCCGCGCTAGCTTGGCAATGAGCTTACGGCGATCTTCAGGCGCGGGCTGCCGTTTTAACCAGGTGAGTAGGGGTTCGAGTTCTTCTTCAGGGTTCAAGACGGGTATATTCTTAATACCCTTAGCTTTAAGTTTTTGAGAAATAACCATCACTCCATGTCGTTTTCCACTTTCTCGCTGAATAAAGCCCTCGACCCAGGCTTTATCATCTAGATACCCATCTTGTGTCAGCTCTTTAAGCAACGCATGAACGAGGGTGTCGGGAATCTGCCGTCTCCGCAATTTAGCCGCCAATTCAGCCGAGGCGTGAGCCCGAAGGGCTAAACACCGAATGGCGTACCCTTTAGCCTCCCGGTAGGCATCGTCATTCATTCTTTCGGCATCACTTTTTTAACCTCTTGCGCGGCTAAACGGGTCCCTTTCGCGGTGACCCCTTTGATGGCGTAATCGGCTAATTTAAATTTTGCGATTTTGACTTTTTGTTTGAGTTTAGGAGTGAAATGGAGTTCCACGACAGGTGCTGGTTCAGTCGTCAAATATTCCAAGGTAGTCCCTTCATCTAAAAAATGATACACCTTCTCAAGAATGAATTTTTCGACAATAAAGCGCTTGGCATAGCAGTGATGGGTCTCTTTGACTTTATAGATTGTGTTGAAAATGGTTTTCTTATCCGCTACACCCACAAAGACTACTTTTTTTCCCTCGGCTACAATGTAGTGCTTTTCGGGAAGATTGATGACAGAGTATGTCCCCTCTTTATATATCACAAGCAACTTGTCAAAATTGGTGCATTCGATGACGTGAGGACCTTGAACCTTGGTTCCAACAAAGCCTGCTGCTGGATCAAACCCGACCTTGACGTTCCGGGTTTCAATCGCACGTAGATCGACTTGTTCAATTTTTTCGAGTTCAGTTCGACGGGGAAATTCTTTTCCATATTTGGCCAGTATCGCCCGTAAGTAAGAGACGGTATATTTCCTCACATTCTTTAAATTTTTTTCAACCTTGGCTAAATGCTCTTGTAGATCTTTCACCTCTTTTTGATTCTGATCGATATCGAAGCGCGAAATGCGGCGGATCGGAATACTGAGCAATTTTTCCCTGTCTTGTTCGGTGGGAATGCGTGAAAGCTGTTTGTGATAGGGCTTTAAGCTTTCGGCAATCGTCGGATGGATCTCTTCATACTTTTTCAAATTTTCGATCTTTTTATACAGACGATTTTCGATGAAAATCTGTTCTAACGTTTTGGCGAAAATTTTCTCAAGTACCCTTTCTTGTTCGATCTCCAACTCTTTTTTGAGAAACCCTTGCAATTTGTCCGCATGGTTTTTCAAAATCTCATCGACATCAGTTTCCCAAGGGAGGTTATCTTTAATCACGATCACTTGGGACGAAAGAGAAACCTCACACTCTGTATAAGCATAGAGACCTTTGATCACCTCTTCCGCATATTGTCCTCGGGGAAGCTTGATCTCAATCTCCACTTTTTCAGCGGTATAATCATCGATCGAATCGATTTTAATTTTACCCCGTTTCGCCGCTTCATCGATGGAACGAATCAATGACTCAGTGGTGGTCCCATAGCAAATTTCTTTAATCACGAGTGTTTTTGGATCTCGAATTTCTAGTTTGGCACGGAGCTTAACTTTTCCGCGCCCTTTGTCATAACCCCTCGCATCCAAAATGCCCCCTGTGGGGAAATCAGGGATTAAGCGAAATGATTCGCCTTCCAAATAGGCGATTTCAGCATTCAGCACTTCCGTAAAATTATGGGGTAAAATATGTGTGGCCATCCCTACAGCGATCCCGTCCGCTCCCTGCAACAACAACAGCGGAATTTTGGCAGGAAGGGCAACGGGCTCATTGGCCCGCCCATCATAGGTAGGAAGCGTTTCGGTAAGATCGAGGTTGAACATGGTCTCACGTGCCAGATCCGAGAGGCGCGTTTCAATGTAACGGGCCGCTGCTGAAGGATCCCCTGTAAAAATATTACCGAAATTTCCTTGTTGATCGAGTAAATACCCTTTATTCGAGAGATTGACCAACGCCTCGTAAATAGGGGCATCTCCATGTGGATGATATGCCATGGTTTGACCGACGACGTTTGCCACCTTATGGAAACGGCTATCTAAACGTGAGAGGGTATAGAGAATCCGTCTTTGAACAGGTTTTAAACCATCCACTGCGTCAGGAATCGCTCTGTCTTTGATGACATAAGAGGCGTAAGTAAGGAAATTTTCCTCCATCACATGCTTTAAATCATCCATCATCTTTACCTGCGGTGATGGCGGCTAATTCTTTCAACGCTTCTTCTTCGGTAATCAAATTCGTCATGATAAAGCTTTTTCGCTCAGGTGTATTTTTGCCCATGAAAAATTCCAGCGTCGGTTTAATTTCAGAGAGGGTGTTAATGCCCACTTGTCTCAATCGAATATCGGGACCGATAAATTGTTTAAACTCGCCCGCTGAAATCTCTCCCAATCCTTTAAAACGGGTGATCTCAATGCCTTTTTTTAGTTTGGCAATCGCCTTGTCCCGTTCTTCTTCCGAATAGCAATAGAGGGTTTTCTCTTTGTTGCGCACTTTAAAAAGAGGAGTTTCGAGGATGTAAAGATGACCATTAACTACCACCTCTTCAAAATAGGTCAAAAAGAGGGTGATCAACAAGTTGCGGATATGCATGCCATCCACATCGGCATCGGTAGCTAAAACGACTTTGTTATAGCGGAGGTTATTGATGTCATCTTCGATGTTCAAGGCGCTCATCAAATTGAACATCTCTTCATTTTTATAGAGTTGATCCAATTTCATGCCATGCACATTCAAGGGTTTTCCACGTAAGGAAAAGACGGCCTGTGTGAAGGGATCACGCGACGCGACAATCGAAGCACTCGCCGATTCCCCTTCGGTCAGAAAAATCATCGTCTCATCACTGTTTTTGGAACCATCTTGGAAATGATGCTTACAATCGCGCAGCTTTGGAATTTTAAACGAAATTTTCTTCTGCTTTTCTTTCGCTTCTTTTTTAACGGCCGATAATTCTTTACGGAGTTTTTCGTTAAAGGCGATCCGTTCAATGATTTTGGCGGCAAAGGGGGGATTTTGATAGAGAAGGTTCTGCACCGCCTCTTTCACTTCTTGCACAATTGTTCCCCGTATCTCGGTATTTCCCAGTTTGTTTTTAGTTTGCGATTCAAAAATCGGATCCTTGACACGTACCAAAATGGTCCCGACAATCCCTTCACGCACATCAACGCCTTGGAAGTTTTTCTTAGCGAAGTCGTTGACCCCTTTTAAAATTCCCTCACGATAGGCCGATAAGTGGGTTCCCCCATCGGATGTGTACTGGCCATTCACAAAAGAGAAGTAGTTTTCTCCGTAACCGGCTGTATGCAAGAAGGCAAATTCGAGAGTTTTACCCCGGTAATGAAGGGGCTCATACAAGCGGTCTTCTTCTACCACCTCTTCGTTCAGCAAATCGAGCAACCCATTTTTGGATTCAATTTCAGTTCCATTGAAATCGATCACCAGTCCTGTGTTGAGGTAGGCATAGTGCCAAAGCCGTTTTAAAATGTACTCCGTATAGAATCGGCTTTTCTTAAAAATTTCAGGATCGGGAATGAACTCCACATAGGTGCCATTCTCTTCCTTAGTCTTACCTGAGCTTTTTTTCAGAAGCTTTCCTTGGCTAAAAATCCCTTCTAAATACTCCCCTTCACGAAAACTGCGTACCAAGAAATGTTTAGATAAGGCATTGACAGCTTTCGTGCCCACGCCGTTAAGGCCGACACAAAATTGGAAAACATCATCATTGTATTTCGCTCCCGTGTTGATCTGCGAGACGCATTCAATCACTTTACCGAGAGGGATTCCGCGGCCATAGTCGCGGACCGACACAAGGTTGGTCTCCGCATCTAGCTTTACAATGATTTTTTTTCCTTGTTTCATGATGAATTCATCAACGCTGTTATCGATGACTTCTTTCATCATGATGTAAATCCCGTCGTCGGGATTAGAGCCGTCGCCTAGACGGCCAATATACATCCCCGAGCGCAGCCGAATATGGGCTAGCGCATCGAGAGTCTTAACGGTGGATTCGTCGTAGTTTTTTGTCATTTGAGCAGGACTATAGCCGATTATCTGTTTTGATGGTATGAATGGATTATGTTATTTAAAGATAAGACTGTTCTGATCACCGGGGGAACCGGGAGCTTCGGCCGCGCCTTAAGTCAGCGCCTTCTTCAAGAAAATCTTTGCCTAAAGGTCATTATCTTGAGTAGAGATGAATGGAAGCAATGGGATATGCAGCAATCCGATTCTCTCTTCCAAAGTCCTAAAATTCGCTTTTTTTTAGGGGATGTGAGAGATCGGGACCGACTCACTCGCGCCTTTCAAGAAGTTGATTATGTCATTCATGCTGCTGCACTTAAGCAAGTCCCAGCCGCCGAATATAACCCCACAGAATTTGTCAAAACCAATGTGAATGGGGCGATGAATGTGGTGGATGCAGCCATTGCCGCAGGGGTCAAAAAAGTGATTGCCCTTTCCTCCGACAAAGCCGTCAATCCGATCAATATGTATGGAGCCACCAAACTTTGCTCCGACAAGTTATTTGTGGCCGCTAACGCCTATGTCGGTGCCCGTGGCCACCCCACTTTTTCGGTGGTCCGGTATGGGAACGTGGCAGGTAGCCGAGGCAGTGTGATTCCTTTTTGGCGCCACCTCCTTCAACAGGGGAAAAAAGCCCTTCCTATAACAGACGCTCGCATGACCCGTTTTTGGATCACTCTAGAGGAAGCTGTCGACTTTGTGATCCGGTGCTTTGAAGAAGCCGAAGGAGGCGAGGTCTTCGTACCCAAACTTCCCAGCTTTAAAATCACCGACTTACTCACAGCCCTCGATGCCCACGCCCTGATCGAGAATGTGGGCATTCGAGAAGGCGAAAAGTTACACGAGCTCATGATCAGCCTCGACGACGCCCGTCAATCCCTCGAATTTGGTTCTCATTATATCGTTTATCCCTCTACTGCTCTCCCCCCGACTAATAAAAAAGGGGTCAAGCTACCAGCCGAATTTGCGTATTCCTCGGGAACGAATACAGAGTGGTTGAATACCGAGCAGCTTCAACATAAACTCAAAACTCTCTAGCAATTCTTTACAGCAAAAGGATGAGTTCTCTATAACCGTGCTTATGCGAATTGGCGTTATAGGGATCAATCATAAGCTGGCCGAACTCAAAGTGCGTGAGCTTTTTGCATGGGCGGCCCACTCCCGTTTTCGACCTGGCCATTCCTTACATCCGGGGCTTGCGATGGTCTTATTGACCACGTGCAACCGCACCGAAATCTATTTTTCAAGTGAAGATCCTTCCGAGAGCCATATCTACTTGTTGGATATTTTGAGACGGGAAATCAAGGACGATTTTGAGCAACGTCTGTATAGCTTTTTTGGAAAAGATTGCTTACTCCATTTGGCCCGTGTGACCAGCGGCCTGGATAGTGCGATTGTGGCGGAGACTGAAATTCAAGGCCAAGTCAAGGCGGCCTATGAGCAGACCATGGGTTCGGCTACCTTGCCTCTCGACATGCATTACCTCTTTCAGAAAGCGCTACAAACAGGTAAAAAAGTACGGAGCCAGATTCCCCTTTCAAGAGGACTTCCCAATTTAGAAGATGCGATTTGGCATATGGGAAATCACCCTCACCCAAAAGTCCTGGTCATCGGAGCCTCTACGATTAATCAACGGGTGATCGAGGGATTAAAACGGAAAAATTGTGCCCTCACGTTGACAAATCGAAGTGGGCCTATTTTAGAAGAGTGGGGTCAAAAATATAACCTTAAAAACCTTCCTTGGCAAGATTTACAAGGCCAGTGGCCTTCTTTTGACTGGGTGATTAGCGGCATCAAATCCCCTCACTATATTTTGCGCGATCAACCTTTGCAAACCCCTGTTACCTTATTTGACCTGAGTGTTCCAAGAACCATCGATCCCGCTTTGGGACAACGGACTTCCCTGATCAATATTGATCATTTGAATCAACATTTACAAACACGCAGTGAAAAGCTTCAACTCTTGCTCAACCAAGCTGAAACACTTGTCACCGAAATGACACATCGCCATACCTCTCTTTTTTCAAAGCGTCGTTCAAGCCCACAGGAGCCTATATATGAGCGCGCCTACCTTTGAGAAACTCGGCCTCTTTTATCTAGGTCAAGAAGAAGGGGACACACATCCTCTTTTATTTGAGTCCAAAAATCTAACCACACACGCGGTATGTGTGTGAATGACAGGAAGCGGAAAAATGGGCCTTGGCATTACTGTTTTAGAAGAGGCCACACCCGATAACATCCTCGCACTTATCATTGATCCCAAAGGAGATATGGGGAACCTCATGTTGGCTTTCCCTTCTCTTTCTCCTGCGGATTTTGCTCCACGGGTCGAAGAAAAAGATCCCGTTACGGTCGCTAAACAGCGGAAAGAGAGACTTGCCAAATGGGGTGAAGATGGAGCCCGTATTGGACGGTTTTGTGACCATGCCGACCGGGTCATCTATACCCCTGTAAGCAAAGCAGGTGTCCCCCTTTCCATTCTGAATTCATTTAAAGAGCCTCCCGAAGAGATGCGTCTCGATACAGCTGCTTTTCGCGATCGGGTGCTCTCCACGGTCTCGAGTCTTCTTGGATGATTGGGAATAGACGCAAACCCTTTGAAAAGCCGTGAACACCTTTTATACCATTTATCAAAAATAAAGCCTGGCGAGAGGGACAAGATCTCGACATCAAGGATTTGATTCGCCAAGTCCAAAATCCCTCTTTCACTAAAATATGGGCGCTCGATCTCGACACGTTTTTTCCTGAAAAAGAACAGATGGCTCTTTCGATCCGTCTGAATAATTTTCTTACTTCTCCTAGCTTTCAAGCAAGGATGGAAACAGAACCCCTCGATATTCAAAAACTCCTCTATTCACCCAAAAAAAAACCCGCCTGGCCATCATCACGATTGCACACCTCTCCGATCGAGAACGGATGTTCTTTTTGAAACTGCTGCTCAATCAATTTTTAGTCTGGATGCGCCTTCAAACAGAGACCTCAAGCTTGCGTGCACATCTCTATATCGATGAAATTTTCGGCTACTTTCCTCCTACAGCTGAACCTCCCTCCAAACTCCCCATGCCCACGTTGCTTAAACAAGCCAGAGCTTATTGTGTGGGAGTGATTTTAGCGACCCAAAATCCCGTTGACCTGGATTACAAAGGCCTCTCCTATTACGGAACTTAATGGATCGGTAAACTTCAAACCAAACGAGATAAGACTCGCTTGCTTGCAGGATTGGATATTTCATCCAAAAAATTTGATAAGCTCTTAGAGGGCACCAAAAACCGCTTTTTTATCCAGCGGAGTATTTATACCATTTAGGCATTGAAGTCGATTAGAGGGAACGATTGCAAAAAGCCATTAAGAGGATTGCCCATCTTAAGGCCAGGTTGAGGTGGATTTTTTTGTAGATATTCTTGAATTTGTCGAATCCGAAGGTCGGGATTGGGATGCGTTTGGAAAAACTCAGGACCGCTGCCAGCTCCTTTAGACGCCCCTTTTAAGACTTGCATCACTTGAATCATGGCCACAGGATTAAATCCCGCTTGTTCCATGATTTTGAGCCCCCACGTGTCCGCTTCCGATTCGTCCTCACGGCTATACCTAAGCTGAAACATTTGATTCACCACAGAAGCAATCACGAAGGAGTTATTACTCACGCTCCCTTGATCTTCACTGGCTGCGGTTCCGACTGCAACAGCTAACATTTGTCCCAATTGACTAGAAGCCATTTGTTCAGCTGTATGCCTTTCGATGACGTGTCCCATTTCATGTCCCAGGACACCTGCAAGTTCCGCTTCATTTTCTAATTCTTCATAAAGACCGAGTGTAATGAAAATCTGCCCACCTGGTAGTGCAAAAGCATTAATGGTATCGGAATCCGCGAGTAAATGAAAGTGAAACTGCCAGGGACTCTTTTGGGCGTCAGAATGGGTTAAAAGCCATTCGCCTATTTGTTGCACTTTCTGTGCACGACGATCTGCAGAAGAAAGTTCTCCTCCCATTTCTTTGGCCATTTGCGGAGCTGATTCTAAACCTAAGCGGATTTCTTGATCTGTTGAAAGCGAGACGTGCTGCTTTTCTCCCGTCACCGGATTCAGTTGCACTTGATTCATGTACATCATCCAGGCAAACCCTGCGATCATCAGGGCAAAAATAATGCGACCGCCAAAACCGCGGCCTGAAGATTGCTGAGGATTTCGGTAGAGATCCATAAGTTAAAAACTTATACCATTTATCAAAAATAAAGCCGTAAATTACCGCGATCTCTTTGAGAATTTGCGTCGACACCGAAAGAGGTCAACGCAACCTTTTCAACTTTAAATAATTAAAACAATAAGGGGCCGTTCATTCGGTTGTGAAGCTCCGGTACATATTGCAACATCACGGGATCATATTCATTATTCGCGCCATCAAGACGCTTCCGCTCCAATTCAGGATCTGGGCGATCTCCCCACTGCTCACGGCGTGGCTTTTTTACATTGTAATAGAACAAATCGGTTCTATATGTGTAATGGTTAATCCGGAGAATGGAAGTGGGAACTTTTGGGTAAAAGACTTGTCCTGGGACAAATGATGAACGATCTTCAATGACGGGTTTGCCTTTCTTGTAGCTACAACTGTGAGGTCCTGTGCAAGTCGCAAGTTTTGGCTGCACGATCGATTTATAAAGAGCCTGTCCTCCCACGTTGGGATACTTGAGAAGCAGTTTTTCCACCATCAATTCGCCCGGCAATAAATCCCAGACGTTAGATGTTCCAAAAATCTGCCAATACAAAATCACACCAGGCGCTTTTTTATATTTCTCGAGTAAACGGGGAAGGCTTTTTTTCTTTACCGGACAAATAAATTCATCCGAATCGATAATGGCCAGCCAATTATTGTATCCTTTTGCCATTTTCAAAGCGTGATTGTAACAAATAACCTGCACCGCATTGTGAGTGGCAGCACCGTCATTAAAGACAGATGAATCA